>FWWM01013679.1_pt1 | contig 13028 bp, 11 predicted proteins | sample 2228351 | NCBI WGS metagenome assembly FWWM01 (sample SAMEA103939774, study PRJEB20133) | metagenome | reverse complement strand
CGACTTCGTGAAGGCGCTCGAGGGCTAGTTTCAATCCTCTACGAGGTAAATCAGCTTTGCAACCCGTCCAGCCAGGCACCTCCTAATTCAGCCAGGCTTGTGTTTCAATCCTCTACGAGGTAAATCAGCTTTGCAACAGCCGCCACTCGATACGTTGTTCATAACAGCTTTTCAAGCTCCAAAGTCGCACACGGCGTGTTGACTCCTACTAGTTTACAACAAACGAAGCACTCGAGGCAGCACGAATCACGTCCCTGACCGATGCGCACGCCAGTCGAGTTCGGGTGTGCAGAACGCATAGGCATAATCGCGTGCAGGACGATTAAAGCCCCCGATTGGGGGGCTCTCGGTCAAAAAGTGGCATTCGCGCTCGCGTCAGGAGGGCATGGTGAGCCCTAAACCGTAGGCGGTCTTGGCCCCTACCCCGGCGTAAAAGGCGTATGCCTGGAGGATACCCAGTGCCCGCTGCACATCGAGGCTGTTGTTGTGACAGTACACCTCCACCGCCCCAGTGAATCCGGGGAAGAATCCCTTGGCAGCCTGCGCCCACTCGAACCGGAGGTCGGCAAAGCGGGTGAGCTCGAGGTCGAGCTCGAAGACCGTCAGCAAGGCAGCAGCCTCGGTCTCTGGAAAACGCAGGGGACTGTGGTGCTGCCAGCTCGACAGCAGGGACTTGGCGATGAGAAAGGGATCTGGCAGAGGGGTATGGCGGGCGCGCCGCCCGGGCTTGGAGGTGGCGAACACGGTAGGGGTGCAAAAGCGCAGGCGCAGGCAGCGGATGGGCGGGGCCGCGGCCAGCTCTTGCCAACTGCGGTGGCCGGCAAAGGGGCTGCCCTGGGGGGTGGCCACCACCCGGGCCAGGCGGTACGGTTGGTCGCCCAGGGTCAGGCTGTCCGCACCCTCGCGGAGGAGAACCTCCAGCAGCGGACCGAACAGACCATCGTCGAGGGTAGTTACCCTCAGCACCACCTCTCCACTGCCCCCCCCTCCCCTACGCGGCGGCGGGGAGGGCTCGAGCACCGCCAGCGTGAAGGGCTTGCGGGGGGCCGCGTGAACCGCGGCGGCCAGACCCGGGTCAAGCTTACCCAACAGCGCGAAGAACAGGCCGTGCGCGTAAAGCCCAGGGTAACGCGGGGGGCGGGGGTCGCTCGAGGTCAGGTGGAGCAGGAAGGCGTGGGGCATCAGCTATCCTCAAGGGCGGTATCAGCCAAGTAGTACAAAATAATCGGCCTTCCCTGTCGTTTTCCCTTCCCCCTGCCCAAACTTTCCTCGGAGTAGTAAAAAGCGCCTTCTGTGCCCTCCTCCTCGTACAGCCAGGTGCGCAGGCGCACTTTGAGGGGTGGGTCGCTCAACCAGCGTTCGCGCCGGAAGATGCGGGGTAGCTCGACCAATCCCTCATCTCGCTGGTATGTCCGAGCCCAGTCCCCCTGGAAAACCAATCGGTAACGCCCCCGGTATAAATCGCCCCAATTGGTGAGGGGTTCCCAGCGACCTTCCAGGCTTTTGTCGGCGTCGCGGTGGACTCGGTAGACCTCGAGGCGCCAGTTCTTGGCCTCTTCCGGTTTTGGGGCTAGGTGAGCTTGCTTAGATCCATAACTGAGTCGGCTCACGGGCACCTCGATCTCCCAGGGATCCTTTTCATCCTCACGCACCACCACGGTCAACGTCGGTTCCCAGCTTCGGGTAGCGATGAAGCCAAGTTTGTGGAGGGGCTCGTATTCCAGGCGGTAATCGTAGACATAGCGGGAAAACAAGCGGAAGGCCACTTCAGCTCGAGGATCCTGCAGTATCGGCCGTGGGTAGGCTTCAACCAGCCTCCGCGCCTCTTCGGGGCCAAGGGACTCCAGTCCCCGCAAAAGCTTAATGTATTGTTCCAAAGACTCGCCATCCTCTCCAAATGGGTTTAGGTATTTTGGAATGGAACTGCCCACCACCCGCACTTCGGCCCCGGCCACGGTGCCCCGCCGGTTGACCCTCCCTGCCCGCTGAACCAGTGCCTCTGGGGCGCATATCTCTGTAATCAGGTGGGTGGCATTTAGGTCTACGCCAACCTCGATGGCCGAGGTGCTCACCAGCACGTATGGCCTTTCCTTCTCATCCAGTTCCCTCACCCGCGCGTAAACCCAACGTCGCCACTCGGGATCAAGCCGCCCGTGGTAGAGGAGGAGGTTGGCCTGGCCCAAAGCCTCCTGTGTGGGCGCGGACAGGGGGAAAAGGTTAGGAAACGGAGCCTGCTTCAGCGCGCGGTAAACTTCGGCTGCGTCCTTGACCCGATCCAGGCTCAGGATGACCCGTTCAGACCCTGTCCAGACTGCTTTCAACTGCTCCAGGAGGGTCTGCCTACGGGCCGCCTTGTGGGCTTCGAAGTCCTCCGTTTGCGTTTCTTCCTCAAGGAAGATAAGTTTCCGCTGGCCTGCGTAGGGGCCGCGGCCCATCTCCTCCTCGAGCGCTTTAGCCTGCTGAACTTCGGTGAAGTCTAGTAGGCCAAAGCCTTTACCAAGGCTCTCCTGATGGTCTTTAGGGAGGGTGGCGGTCATGACCACCAGGGGGTGCCCACGCAAATACAAGGCCTCAAGGAGGCGAGAGAAGTTTGTGAAGGCCGTACCCTCGTAGGTATGGGCCTCGTCGAAGACGAAAGCAGTCGATGGTTGTCCGAGTCGTAGTGGATAGGTGTACGACTTACGCTCGGGGCCGTAGCCAAAATAGCGGTAAAGGAGCTTGTCCAACGTGGTGAGGATGAGGTCACCCCGGTACAGGTGGCGCTTGGGCGAGATGCTATCCTGCCCACTGCGGAAGAGCCGGTACTCCACCCGATCACCGGTGTCCACAATGAGCCGGTAGGAGCGGCGGGAAGTCTTGCTCAGGTTCCCCAGGATGCGCTCGAAACGAACCAGGTGATCTTCCAGGAGGGCCTTGGCCGGGAGAACCAGCACCACGCGCCGATTTCGGGCGAGCAGGGGTACGGTGGCTGCCTCCGTCTTGCCGCTACCGGTGGGAGCCATCAGGAGGAGAGCATCGTCACTACCATCGAGGCGGTTCCACACTTCGCGCTGAAGCGCGTTGGGCTTGAGGCCAGCAGCAGAGCGGTACATCGTCTCGCAGTCCCCAGCGATCTCAGCCTCGACTGATCTAGCTTCTAGAGCAAGCGGCACCAAGCGCACCGCGACCGCGACCTCCTGAGCCCCGTTCAGGGCCAGTCTCTCCAGTGCGCGCGCACATTCAGCCAGATTCCCGTCCCATTGCCATTCCCTGGAGAGTTCGTGGAGCTGGAAGCGGAAGATGAGCTCGGGGGGCTTGGCGAAGGGAAAGGGATCGAGCTGAAACTCCAGGGGTTCAGTTCCATAAGGGAAGGGAGGGTTCTGGCTCTGAACCCCTCGAGGGCTCACCTCAAAGGCGAGGAAGGGGGTTTCTCGAGCTTCCCCTGCCCAGATCCAGCCGGAAAGCTCCGCTTCGATCTGATCGCACATCTGGTAGATGTAGAGGTCGCTGGCGAAGCGCCGCCGCACCGTATCCGGATCCAGGCCTTGGTGCTCCTGCTCCATCAACTGGTACGCTGCCCGAACCACCTCCGGGGTGGAGTAGTCGTGATGGCCGCGCTCGATCGCCCGAGCATAGGGGTCGTTGAGCCCTTCGGGTAGGCGGAAGCGGTGGCCTTTAAAGCTGTAGCTCCAGCCGCCGTTGCCTTCAGGGGGTACGATGCGGAAGGTCTGCGGCTTGCCCCAGTCATGGTGCTCAGCCGCTCCAAGAAGCCGTTCGTATGTGGCCTCGTCCGCAGCAAATTCCCCTTCTCTGATCCAGAGCTGGAGCAGGGTTTTCACGTTCTCACGGTGGTTTTCCAGGGGTTGGAAGGCGATTTTCTCCAACCGCCTACCCGCTTGAGGCCAGAAGAAAACGCGGCCAACCCCCTTCACGACCACACCTCCACCAGGCTCTGGGGTACGCGAAAGCCCTCGGCCACCCACCAATAGGTCTCCAACTGCCCTCCTTCGGAGAGGGCCATGGGGAACTGCTCGAAACCCTTTATAGGAGCAGGGTCTTGCCAATTGCCCTCACCTTGCCAGGCAGGCCGGTACAGCGTGTAGACGCTGAAGTTAAGCCCGCCCTGAGTCGCGCCTTTTACGGCCTCCTCGAGGGTGAGTAGGGTGCAGGGTTCGGCCTGTTCCCGCACCGAGCGTAGGGATAGCACTGGCGAAAGGGTCTCGAGGTAGGCGTACCCTTCCTTACCTAGCTTGCCGCCAAAAGGCAGGGTCTGCCCCTCTGAGGTGAAGGGAGCGGCCAGAACCTCGAGGGGTTCCTGATCACGGCAAAGGACATAGCCCACAAAGCGCTCTTCGAGCAGGTACTCCCAGGAGTGAAGCTGAGGGGCTTCCATCTCGGCGGTCATTAGAGCCGAGCGGGAACGCGAGGTAAAGCCCTTCGTGCCGTGCCTGCGGGTGCGGTGGGGTTGGGTCTTGCGGCGTTCGGGATAGGCTCCCAGGCTGACCAGGAACCTGGGCAGGTAGTAAAAGGGACTGTCCCTCAAGCCAGTTTCCAGGAAGTCGGGTCCTTCTGCACGCATAGAGCTCGTGGCATACCGCCAGAGCCGGTACAGGAAGCCTGAGAGGGTACTGGGGGGCACGAAAGGGTAGGTGGCGATATCCAGAATGGACCCCGGCAACACCCGGAAGGTAAGGGCTCCAGTAGCCCTGAGGACGAGTCGAAGGCCGTACATGGTCAAACCAGGTAAGCGTCCGCGAATTGCTGGGCAAGGCGCTCCAATTCGGCGCTCGCCGCCTCACCTACCCAGCGGGTGAAGTAGGGGTCTTCGGCCCTTCCGTTCTCGACGCTTGCTCCCCGAACCTGTTGGGCTGCCTGGCGGAAGCCCGCAAGTGCGGGCTCTATCGTCGTCTGGTGCGGGCTGATGATGGGACGAGCGCCTTTGGGCACCAAGTAGCGATCGAGCACCAGATAGGGGCCAAACTCTTCATCTGAAAGGATACGCGCCCCTTTGGGGTTGCCCGCTCCCACACGGGGAAGCGCGTTGAGGAAAGCATAGGCTGCAGCGGCGAACTCCTCCTCACTCACGCTGAGGGCGTGGTTGTACACCGGGTAATAGAGTCCCGGCTGGTTGTACTCACGGCGGAAGGGAGTAGGGTTCTCCTGTTCACTTCCCGAGCGCGCCAGGTCAGAGGGGTGCATGGCCCGCTGCTTTTCCTGGGGCTCCAGGGTTTGGATCGCCACCCCGCCACCATGGGTAAGCCTTCCGATGACGGTCTTTTCCCCAGGGCGCAGGGCCCCGAAAACGCGACAGATGGGACAAGCCGGCTTGCCATCCTCCGGCTCCATTCGGGCGCAGGTTCCGGGGATTCCGCACTCGAGGTGCTCCCCCAAGGTCTTGCCGTCCCTGTGCGGGGCCCAAAGCAAGGTGCGCCGCTCCACCCCCCGGCGCTTGGTGGGCGAGAAGTAGGGCTTGACCACCTTGCCCTCTGGACCCTCCAGCGTTACCGTCTCCACCCGGTTGACGTTGATCTCCACCTCGTGACCGAAATAAAGCTCCTGCGGAGCCTCCAAGATCGCGTAGATGTCCCAGTGGTACCGTTTCATTCTGCCTCCTTAGTTTTGCAAGAGCCTCGGGTAGCGGGTAAACAGGAAAAGCTTGGTCTGGTACAGGAAACTTCTCCAGTCGGCGGGGCTTGGGTACTGGGTGCGCAACCAGCCGTATACAGCAGCCAAATCCTCCGGGCGGAGGCTAAGAAAGCGGGCCGGACGGCCCTCAATTTCTGCGTTGCCCTCCCTCTGAAGGTTCTGCCCGGACTCCTTATCCACCGCCTCCAGCAGTTCCTTGGCCCAGCGATAGCCGTACTGGTGACGCTCGTCCCAGTAGAGCCGCACCTCGTCATAGCCGTACCCCTCAGCTCCTTCCGGCGTAGTCCTGGCCGCGGCGGTGCGGTTGAGGAAGAGAGTCGGTTCAGCATCAGCCAACTGCACAAGCTTCTTGAGTTCCCGATCTTTAGCCTCTTGATCGAAGTCTTTGCGATCCCTCAAGGCTCGCCGCGTCTCTTCTGTAAAGGCATGGAGCAGGCTGGCGTAGCCCACGATATGCCGCTGTTTCTGCGCCTCCCTTACGGCTTGTCCACCTTCTTCCATAAGCACCTCCAATAAGCTCCCCCTAGATTCTTCCGCCTCCCGCCCAATCGTTGGCAGCTCGTTCGCGTCGAAACCTGCCTCCGTAAGCCCCAGCAGGAGCTCATATTCGCCAAAAACCCACTTCCCCTGGTCGAAGTGGCGAATCGCTCGGCCCAGCCTGCGGTTAAGGTCGTTTCCCAGACGGATCTCCTGCCGGTATGCCCGCCCCAGGGCTGCGGTGGCAAAGAGTGTGGAGGGGCGCAGTCGGACTTCACGCCCCTTGTCGTAGATGTAGGCCTCAAGACCCCACCGGAAGACCTCTGGGGGAAGAGTTAAGGCCAGCTTGGCGATGGCGTACTGCTTACGCCCCCAAACCGTGGGGGCAGGTTTGCCGTTCTTGTCACTTTCGGTAGCCCGCAGGGCGATGTAATCCCCGGCGCTCGCCCCCAGCTCGTTCAGTACCTGCCGTTCCAGGGCCCGCTGGGCCTCTTCCCGCACCTCACCCCGGCCATCTAGCCGCACCACCTGGGTTTCCCCAGTGAGCTTAACCGGCCCCAGCAGGCTCAGACCGGCACAGACGGCACAGACGTCCACCGGCCCGCCGGAGCCCGCCGACTGCGCCCGCTGCTCGGGGGCCTCGAAGAGGAGGCGACGCGACTTGAATCTGGGGTCTGTTTTAGCCAAAGCCTTTCCACAGCTATAGCAAAAGCGCCCGTGGGCATCCCCAGCCGGACGAAGGCCGCTGGCAAAGGGTGCAGCGGAGAGCAGGGGTGGTAGAGGATAGAGCTCGTATTCCCCTTCGGCCAATCGAACCATCTCCCAAACGATCCTGGGAAAGATGTCTCCGCGAGCTGAGTTAAGTTGCTCTTGCGCCGTAGCTCCGTACCCCCGCGCCGCGTACTCCACCTGGCGATAGAGCTGCGGATTGTGGGCCTTTAGCCGGGTCGGCAATGTTTGTAGATCACCTTCCCTCAGGACGGCCCCAATAGTTTGCGAAGTCCGGCTGCCTGGACTTTGCTTGATCAGCCGTTCAAAGCCCGTGCGCACCTGCTCCTGGAAGGCGAGGGCCTTCTTCCTTTTCTCTGCTTCCTTCTCACGGAGTTCTCTAGCTTTTTTGGCGTCGGGCTCTTCTGAGGCTTTAGTCAGCAGCTCGTCGGCCTCCTCCAGATCCCGCCGATTGACCGCCAGGCCCTTCTGCATCGCCAGCCAGTAGAGCCCGGCAATGCTCAAGGCGTGGGGATGGCTGAAGATCGGCGTCTCGAGTGTGGAAAACCCAGCGCCCCCTGCCAGCTTTGCTGAGTTTAGGGCCAGGGCGAAGGTTTGCCGGAATCCCTTGGCACTGGTCAGCTCTTCCAGGAAAGCCCGCCAGCGCTCCCCGAGCCAGACCCTAGGGTCGCTTGGAGCCTCTAAGGGGAACCACAGGAGCACATGCCCCGCGCTTTCGTTTTCGGCCACTGCCCTGCTACTTTGCTCGATGTAACGCACGAACTCGGCCAGCACGTATTCATACGCCAGCCGGGCTTGTGTTTCACCAGGCAGGGGGTGTTTGAAAAGCAACAAGCGGGCTCCCTCGGGGAGGCTCGGCACAGGTTGTGGAGCCGATATGGTACGAGCGCGCTCGAGCTCGCGTGCCAGTCGGGGAGCGCGATAATAATGTAGAAACTCTCTCCCCTGTTCCCCAATGCCTGTCAAAGCCACGAGATACTGCTGGTTATGAACAGGGTTAGCTGCGATCAACGCAGCTAGTTTCTTCGTCAGTATCTCCCGCATAAAAAACAGCCTCCCTTATTCATTCTACTCCTCCTCATCGTCCGCTTCCGCGAGGTAAATGAGCAGATTGATTCAAAAAAGTTCGAGTAGGCTGATTCGTGTGATAGGCGGAATTTGTAGGGTGTCCAAGGTTGCCTCGAGGGCTAATAAGGTCCAATGCACGATAGCCGCGTGGGTGGATGGCATATTACTCACCAGGGGCAGTATACCATGTAACGGTAACTAGATCAATGGGTACGTTAAAGTTTTACATCTTTGTCAGCAATATCTAAACTAAGTTCGACCCCATAGGGGATTGAAACACTGGCTCAATAAGGTAAGTTCAAAAGCAACCTCGTAGAGGATTCACTCATTCGCCTCCACCGCCCCCCACGCCCACTCAACCACCTTCAGCCTCAGCTCCTCCGGCTCCAGCACGCTCGCATGTGGCCCGTAGCCCACGATGAAGTGCACCAGGTCCTCTGATAGCGGCACCTCCACCTGCCAGATCACGCTGCCGTCCTCGAGGTGTTCCACCTGCTGGGTGGGGTGGCGGCGGGTGCGGCAGATCAAGCCCGCTTTCTCGGGCGAAACGCGCACCCGAACCCTTACCGGTTTTCCCTCGCCGCCGAAAGCCCGGAAGCGGCCCTGAGCGTAAACCCGCACATCGAAATCGGGCTTGGGGAAGTGGTCGCGGGTGAGAACAAACTCCTGGATTTGATCGAGGCGGAGATTCTTGACGGGGTCGTGGCCGGCCTCGCGGCTGTTGTGGTTGGCACCAACCAGGTAGAGGTGGGGGTCACGGGCGATGAGGGCATAAGGGTCAAAGCGGTAGGTTCTGACCTGGCCTCTGGCGTTTTTGTAGTGCACCTCGCACACCCGCCGCTCCCGGATGGCCCTTGCCACCCGCTCGAAAAGCCCCTGGGGGTACTCATCAGCCAGAGGGGTGTAAATCACGGGGTCTTCCTTCCGGACATACTTCCACTCCCCCCGGCCCAGGCGCTCCAGGGCCTGCCGGGCCAGGGGGGTGAGGCTCTCCACCCGTGCCACTGCGGCCTGCAGGGCCTCCACCTCCTGCTGGGTCAGGCGGAAGGTCATCTCAACCTCCCTAGGGGCCTCGAGACGCAGCCAACCCGGTGGAACCTCCGGGTCATCTTCATGCGTTTGAGCCCAAACACCGAGGGGCTGAGCCTTTTCCCGCAGACGGTAGACGCTTTGCCGGGCTACCCCGAGCCGGTCAGCAATCTTACGGACTGGAAGCCCTTCAGGATGCTCCAGCAAAAGTTGGATGAAATCGGCTACACGGCTTTCCATGATTCAGAATCAGCTTATCTGGCGGTAAGGCTTCTTGCGGCCATCTCTATCATCTTGCCGGTGCAGGTGTCCAGCACGTAGCGCCCGGGAGCTGCCGAGGCAGGGCAGGCATGGGTGTAGGGGCAGTAACGGCAGGCCGGGCCCGGGTTGAGCGCCTTGGGGTTAGCCAGGGCGGCGTTCAGGTTCTCTAGCATACGTTGTAGCCAGGCGTAGCCCCAGGGAATGACCTCCTCCGACCAGGCCTCCACCACCAACCTCCCCGCTCTCCAGACCTATGGCTCGAGCCAGCCGGGGAGGGTTCCCGGTAGCTCCGTAGGCTAAAAACAGGTAGAGGCGCATCTGCTCCCGGCTGTTTTTAGGGCTTCCCGTCTTCCAGTCCCAGATCTCCTGGCCCTCCCCATGGCCTAGGAGCAGATCCAGCTTACCCATGAGGCGCACCAGCTTCTCGTCCAGTTCCAGGTTCCAGGCCAGAAACTCCTCTACCAAGCAGGGGTCGCCCCCAAGATCGGGCCGATAATCGGCCTCGAAGCGAGTGAGGCTCCGCTGGGCCCGCTCCAGGAGGCTGCCCAGTTCCTCGCCTTCGCTGAGCAGCACCCGCCGGGGGAGCCGGAAGCCTCCCTGGTTCACCTGGACTCCTTCCCGCAGGCTCAGGGCAATGCGCTCGTGAACCTCCTTTCCCAATACCGCGCTGGCAAAGGGGGCAGGAACGAGTTCCTTGCGCACCCTGGCCCGCACATACCGGCTGGGGCAGGCGAGGTCGGCCTCGAGGGTGGGGTAAAGAATCACCATAGCTCCCCCAGCAGGCATGCCAAAACTCCGAACCCAAGCGGCCGATCTAGGGTCAGGCTTGAACCGGCGGTCTGCCTCGAACGCGAGTCTTGAGTCCTTCCAGTGTGCCACTGTGCACCTTCGAGATGGACATGGTGGAATCCACCTAGGCTGTCGCAGGGGTGGCTCAGATTGGTGGCGATGCCCCGCTGGGTACCGTTTGCGTTGTGGCCTCCCCCGCTGCAAGCGGTGGGAACGATGGTCGGAGTCCAGAAGCAGAATCGCTGCATAGTTTTCCTCCTACCTAAAGCCTGTGGGAACCCTGTCGCCACATTAGGTGACAGATCTTGGCCAGGCTTACCGCAATGCGTCGCCGAATGGGGTGACACGCCCTTGGTAGACCACGGATATGGATTACCTACCTCTCTCCAAAATTAACACCGTGGTTTACTGCGAGAGGCGTTTTTACCTCGAGTACGTCCTGGGCGAACTCCATGTCAACCACCACATCGTCGAGGGGCACCACCTACACACCCGGGCCTATACCGAGCGGGGCGAGCGCAGCGGGGTGTGGGTCTGGTCGGACCGGCTGGGGCTGGTGGGAGTGGTGGACCGCATCGAGTACGCCGACGACGAGCCCGTGCTGGTGGAGTACAAGAAGGGGCAGGCCTTCCCGCAGGCCAACGACTCCGACGCCGTGCAGCTCGCCGCCCAGGCGCTGTGCCTGAAGGAGTCGCGCGGCGAGCGGGCGCGCCGGGGCGCCGTCTACTACCACGCCAGCCGGACCCGCCGCGAGGTGGAGCTCACCCCCGAGTTGCTGAGCCGTGCCGAGGCGGCCGTGACCCACATGCGCCAGCTCCTGCGAAGCCCCAGGCCGCCGGGGGTGGTGGTGCCGCCCAGCAAGTGCGCGGGGTGCAGCACCCGGGAGGCCTGCCAGCCCGAGCTACTGCGCCAGAAAGGGGGCAGGGGCTGATGGGCGTGGTCTACGTGCTCGAGGACGGCTACCTCGCCAAAGACGGCGGCACCCTCAAGATCTCGAAGCGGGGCCCAAGCGGCGGCGAGACGCTGCTGGAGAAGCCCCTGATCGCCGTGGAAGAGATCGTGGTGCTCGGCAACGCGGTGGTCACGCCCGCCCTCCTCAAGCACTGTGCTGAGGAGAACATCGGCCTGCACTACGTCTCCACCAGCGGCAGGTACTTCGCCGGGCTGACCCGCACCCCCGCTAAGAACGCCCCGGCGCGGGTAGCCCAGTTTGCGGCCCACCTCGACCCCGTGCGCAAGCTGGCCCTGGCCCGCCGCTTCGTGCTCGGCAAGCTACGCAACAGCCTGACCCTGCTACGGCGCAACGGCGCTGAGGGCTGGGAAGAGATGCGGTGGGCCATCGGCGAGCTCGACAAAGCGGCAGACGAGGAGGCGCTGCGCGGGTTGGAGGGCCGCGCTGCCGACATTTACTTCCGCGCCTACGCCGCGCTGCTCCCGGAGGGCTTCCGCTTCACCGAGCGAAGCCGCCGCCCCCCGCGCGACCCCGCCAACAGCCTCCTTTCGCTGGCCTACACCTTCTTGGCCAAGGCGTGCGAGAGCGCCCTGCAGGTCGCCGGGCTCGACCCCTACGTGGGTTACCTTCACGAAGTCCGCTACGGGCGGGCCAGCCTGGCGCTCGACCTGATGGAGGAGTTCCGCAGCATCCTGGCCGACTCGGTGGTGCTGTCGCTGCTCAATAACCGCCGGCTCACCCTCGAGGACTTCGACGACGCCGAGGGCTACCCCAAGCTCCGCAAGGAGTCGTTCCCCAAGTTCCTGCGGGCCTGGGAGGAGCGCCTCACCGACCGAGTGCGCCACCCGCTGCTAGGCAAGGCCTACAGCTACCGCCAGACGTTACTGGTGCAGGCGAGGATACTGGTCAAGCATCTTATGGGCGAACTAACTACTTACGAGCCCTTTACGGTGCGCTAAGGGTATAGCAATGGAACTCTATGCAATCATTGCCTACGACACCCCGTCCGACTCCAGGCGAGCCAAGCTCGCAAGGCTCCTCAAGGGCTTCGGAGAACGGCGGCAGTTCAGCGTCTTCGAGTGCAGGCTCCGGCGCGAGCACTGGGCAGTGCTAAAGACCAGGATTGAGGATTTGGTCAATAAGGACGAGGATGTACTTGCAGTCTACTTTCTCTCCCCTGAGGCTGCGGGTCGCACCTACCGCGTTGGACATACGGCAATAAAGCTTCTGGATGAACCTGAGATCATCATCCAGTAGGACAGCGTGTGAGTATCAACCCAACCCCACCACCACCCGTTAGGAAAAGTTTTCCGCATTCAACCACCCGGCAGAAAACCTGGCTCCGGTTGGCGGATTGGTAAATCTCGCGGAGTGAGTTGGCATCCTCCCACGGGTAAAGTGGGTGACGCTGGGATCACGAGTTTCACCGAACCGGCTCGTGCTGACACCTTCCCATCGCTGCTCACGGCTGTATTGGGTTTGCGATAGGCCAGGTGCTTATGTTGTTGGCCGCCGGGGAACGCTGCGCCTGTTGAAGGGCCGAGCAGCTCCGCTCAACGCAGTCGTAGTCGAAAGTCGCAATCAAACCCTCAGGGCCGGTGCGTGAACTCACACCACCCCCAGGCGCGCTAGCAACTCAAAGGGCCTGGCGGCAAAACGCTCAAGAGCGGCGGTCAGGTTGGACAGGCCCCACACCCGGCAACGATCCTCCGCAAAAGTCACATCGCGCACCAGAAAGTCATGCTTCTCGATACCCCAGCGTGCGCGCTCCACTCCACCACCTGCCGCACCCGGTAGATCCAGACCTTGCCCCGCCGCACCTCTGACGAACTTTATCCAGCACCCGCTAGGCCACCCCCGCTCGGCAAAGGCCGCATCCCCCTCCACCTGCACACCCCCCAGTATCCGCTTACCCTCCGCCACAAAAGCCTCCAACAGGTGCAGCCCCGGGGTTCCGTTCTCCTGACTACCCCGCAGGCGTTTGCCATCAAGCACCAGGGTCTGTATCGCCCCCATCTCCCCCCACACCCCCCCCCCGACGCCGGCCAGGTAGGTTATATCCAGCCCTTCCACCATCCGCTTCAGGGTGGTATGGGGC
>FWWM01013674.1_pt1 | contig 13030 bp, 14 predicted proteins | sample 2228351 | NCBI WGS metagenome assembly FWWM01 (sample SAMEA103939774, study PRJEB20133) | metagenome | reverse complement strand
CCGTAAGGACTCGATGACCCGATCGACGGCGCAGCCGACGTGGCTCGCGCCCTCCTCGCGGAGGAGGGCGAGGAGCTGCTCGACGAGGCCAACGACCCCGGTGAGGACGAGGCCGCCGCGGCCGCGGACCGGCGGCCGCGGCGCGTAGTGGGCTCGAAAGAGCTCGTAGGTGGCGTCGACGAGGTGGACCTCCACGGGACCCCTCTCGACCGCTCAGGCTCGCTCGGCGAGCGCCCGGAGTCGGGCGAGATCGGCGGCAAAGACGCGGCGGAGGAGGGGCCGAGCCAGGAGCCACCAGACGCGGGGCAGGAAGGGGGCCCAGAGGACTTCGTCCCAAATGATGAGGGAAGCGCCTCCGTCGAGCGCCTCGACCCTCAGGAGCCCAGAACCTCGGAAGCGACCGCGATGCTCGATGGCGAAGCGGGTCGGTGGCTCGAAGGCGGTCACCTCGATCGGATCGCTGACGGTGATCCCGGCGATCCGGACGGTGCCGACGGCTCGAGTCCCGATACCGACCGGTCCCGGGGTCTCGACCCGGACGGCTCGGAGGTCGGTCATCCACGCAGGCTGCTCCTCGAGGTCGGCGAGGAGGGGCCAGATCCGCTCCGGCGGGGCTTCGACGACGACGCTCGTCCGGAGGGGCGGCAGGGATCGCCAGGACGGCAGTCGCCGGAGGACGAGCTCGAGGAGGGCGAGGGACGCCGCCGCCGCGAAGGCGATCCGGACCAGCCGGCCGAGCACGCGGCTACTCGTCCTCGGCCCGAACGACCTCCCCTCCGGCGGCCCGGATCTCGGCGAGGGCTCGTTCCCCGTCGCCCGGCTGGAGGTCGACGGCGGCGATGGCGTCGGCGAGGATCGTCGTCCGGAAGCCGAGCCGGAGGGCGTCGAGGGCGGTCGCCCTGACGCAGTAGTCGGTCGCCAGGCCGCAGACGACGACGTGCTCGATGCCCCAGCCGCGGAGGAGCCCCTCGAGCTCCGTCGGGACGGTCTCTCCGCTCACGGGATCCCGCATCGTGAAGCCCGAGTAGCCGTCCTCGCCGTTCGCCCCCTTCCGAACGACGGGCCCGTCGACGACGAGGGCGGGATGGAAGTCGGCGCCCCAGGTGCCCTGGATGCAGTGGTCGGGCCAGATCCCGCCGTCTTTGGCGAAGTGGGGGGTGTGCTCAGGGTGCCAGTCCTGGGTGTAGACGACGCGGGCGCCGGCGGCGCGCGCGGCCGCGACCTGGCGGTTGACGACGGGGATGATCGCCTCGCCACCCTTGACCGAGAGGCTCCCGGCGGGGTCGGCGAAGTCGTTCTGGACGTCGACGATGACGAGGGCGGTGACAGGGTCGTAGCTCACCATGGCAAGCTCCAACGGTAGCGCAGTCGCGGCCCGCGGGCCAGGGACCTCCGGCCCACGCTCGATCGGGTGCGGCTGCTGCGGAGCCTTCGAGCCGGTTCCGGACCGATCGAGCCGCTTGCTCGCGCGGGAGGGTCTTCGGCATCGGCCTCGCTTGCCCGACCCGGCTCCGTCTCTGCCGCTCCGGCCACCTCGGGCAGCGGCCCCGGCCAACCCGCCCACCCCGGCCACCTCTGCCATCACCCCCAGCCCGGTCAACCCTGCCATCTTCTCGTGAGCTGAGCACGGAACGGACCTCGAGGGGAGGGAGGGCCACCGAGGAGCGGGGGAGACTCGAGTCGCCATGGCCGAACGCGCACGAGGCGAGCAGCGAGGGGGTCGGTGAGCGGAGATGCTCACCTCGTGAGCACGAGCCCGGGACGAGGGAGGCTCGGCCGGGGGCCCGGATCCCGTCTCCCTGCCAAACGCTCACCCGGTGAGCGTTGGTCAGCCTCGGCCGGGGCGATGGGTCCGATCGGGCTGGGGAGGTCCCTCCGAACCGGTCCGTCGGGCCTCTCGCGACGCTCGGCTCGAGCGGGAAGGGAGGGTGTCGGGCGCCGTGGCGCCAGTTCGACCTCCCAGGGGCTCAGGTTGTGCTCGCCTCGTGGGAAGATGGCAGCGATCGGCCGCGAGCCGATGACCGAGCGGCCGACGGGCGAGTACCGGGTGCGCACCCCGTGGGAAGATGGCAGCGATCGGCCGAGGGCGGCACCGTCGGAGCGGCCACCCGCCACCGGCTTCGGCGAGGAGGGAGAGGCAAGAGAGGTTGGCTGGGGGCAGGCGCCGTTGGAGCGGAGCTGGCCCACCGAGCGCGGCCTCAGCGAGGACGGAGAGGCGCGCGAGGTCGGGGGCGGGCGGACGACCGAGCGCCCACGCCATGCACGCCCGTGTCCTCCTGGCATGCCGGCTACTCTTCTCCCGAGCTGCATCGGCACGCCCATTGGCACCGTCTCGTGCGGACACCTCGCCCGCCCGCGTGTCGATGCTGCTGATGTAGGGGCGCGGTCGAAGGCCGACGCCGATCTGGAGGGTTCCACGTGACCGAGCTTCATCGTCGAGACCAGGTTCTCCCGGGTGGCCCCCAGGCGCCCGTTCCGGCGAGGGACGAAGGGAGCGCCTTCGAGCCCGCCCCCGCCACCTCCCCGGGTCCGACCAGAGCCGCCGCACCCGCCCCGGGGGGCGGCGGGGCGTCATCCCCGAGGCTCGTCGACCACGACGTCGCCGACCTCGCCCTCGCCGAGGCAGGGGTCGAGCGGATCGAGTGGGCCGAGCGCGAGATGCCGGTCCTCGCAAAGATTCGCGAGCGCTTCGCTGCCGAGCGACCCCTGGCCGGCCTCCGGATCGGGGCCTGTCTCCACGTCACGACCGAGACGGCGAACCTCGTCCGGACCCTCGCCGCCGGCGGCGCTGAGGTCGCCCTCGCAGCTTCCAACCCCCTCTCGACCCAGGACGACGTCGCCGCCGCCCTCGTCGCCCGGTACGGGGTCCCGACCTTCGCTCGCCGGGGCGAGGACCGGGCGACCTACTACGCCCACCTCTCCGCCGTCGCCGACCGTCACCCCCAGATCACGATGGACGACGGCTGCGACCTCGTCTCCCTCCTCCACAGCGAGCGGCCGGGGCAGCTCAGCGAGGTCCTCGCCGGGACCGAGGAGACGACGACCGGCGTCATCCGCCTCCGGGCGATGGCCGCCGACGGCGCCCTCCGCTATCCCGTCATCGCCGTCAACGAGGCCCTGACGAAGCACCTCTTCGACAACCGCTATGGGACGGGCCAGAGCACCGTCGACGGGATCCTCCGGGCCACGAACATCCTCCTCGCCGGCCGGAACGTCGTCGTCGCCGGCTACGGCTGGGTCGGGCGGGGGATCGCCGCCCGGATGGCCGGGATGGGGGCCCACGTCGTCGTCGTCGAGGTCGATCCGGTCAGGGCCCTCGAGGCCCTCATGGACGGCTACCGGGTCATGACCCACGCCGAGGCGGCGGGCTGGGGCGAGCTCTTCGTGACGGCGACGGGGAACCGAAACGTCTTTCGGCGCGAGCACTTCGAGCGGATGCGGGACGGGGCGATCCTGGCGAACGCCGGGCACTTCGACGTCGAGCTCGACCTCGCCGCCCTCCGCTCGATGGCCGAGGGTCACGTCCGCCGGGTCCGGCCGGGGGTCGAGGGCTTCGAGATCGGCGGCAAGGAGCTCTTCCTCGTCGCCGAGGGTCGGCTCGTCAACCTCGGAGCTGCCGAGGGCCACCCGGCGGCGGTCATGGACATGAGCTTCGCGAACCAGGCCCTCTCGGTCGAGTACCTGGCCCGGCACGCCGCCGAGCTCGGGCCCCAGGTCTACACGGTCCCCGAGGCGATCGACCAGGAGGTGGCGCGGCTGAAGCTCCTCGCCCTCGGGATCGAGCTCGAGCCTCTTACCGAGGAGCAGCGAGCCTACCTCGCCGACTGGCGCCAGGGGACCTAAGACCCCGAGCGCGGCCTACCGGAGCCGCAGAGGCCCGACAGCCGCCGGCCGGAGCCGCAGAGGCCCGACAGCCGCCGGCCAGGGTCGTGATACCCTCCGGCCGATCGGTCTGCCGCCCCGGGCCCGAGACGGTCGAGAAAGGGGAAGGGAGAGAGATGTCGAGCATCGTCGACGCCGAGCAGTACCTCTTCACCTCGGAGTCGGTCACCGAGGGTCACCCGGACAAGATGTGCGACCAGATCAGCGACGCGATCCTGGACGCCATCATCCGCGACGACCCCGACGCCCGGGTCGCCTGCGAGACCGCGACGACGACGGGCCTCGTCATCGTCCTTGGCGAGATCACGACCTCGACCTACGTCGACTTCCAGTCCATCGTCCGCGACACCGTCCGCGAGATCGGGTACACGAGGGCCGACTACGGCTTCGACTACCTCACCTGCGGAACCCTCGTCAGCATCAAGGAGCAGTCGCCCGACATCGCTCGGGGCGTCGACGCTGCCCTGGAAGCCCGGGAAGATGGCCAACGCGACGACCTGGCGACCCTCGGAGCCGGCGACCAGGGGATGATGTTCGGCTTCGCCTGCCGGGAGACCCCCGAGCTCATGCCCCTCCCGATCGCTCTCGCCCACCGCCTGGCCCGGCGCCTCGCCGAGGTCCGCAAGTCGGGTCAGCTCCCGTATCTTCGCCCCGACGGCAAGACCCAGGTGACCGTCGAGTACCGGCGGGGGGCGCCACTTCGCGTCCGGACCGTCGTCGTGTCGGCTCAGCACGACCCCGACGTCCGTCCCGAGCGGCTCCGCTCTGACATCGTCGAGACCGTCATCCTGCCGATCATCCCCCGCGAGCTTCGACCCGTCGACCCCGTCATGCACGTCAACCCGACCGGCCGCTTCGTCATCGGTGGGCCGATGGGCGACGCGGGCCTGACGGGACGGAAGATCATGGTCGACACCTACGGTGGGATGGCTCGCCACGGGGGCGGCTGCTTCTCCGGCAAGGACCCGACGAAGGTCGACCGCTCGGGCGCCTACGCTGCCCGCTGGATCGCCAAGAACGTCGTCGCCGCCGGCCTCGCCGACCGCTTCGAGATCGAGATCGCCTACGGGATCGGGATCGCTCGCCCCCTCTCGGTCTCCGTCGAGACCTTCGGGACGGGTCGGATCCCCGACGAGCGGATCCTCGCCCTCATCGAACGCCACTTCGACCTTCGCCCCGGCGGGATCATCGCCGCCCTCGACCTCCGAACCCCGATCTACCGGCAGACGGCCGTCTACGGCCATTTCGGCCGGGAGGATCTCGACCTCCCTTGGGAGCGGACCGACAAGGCGGCCCTCCTCGCCGCCGAGGCCGGTCTCCCGGAGCCGACGGAGATCTCCATCGGCTGAGACAGCACCCTCGCCGACGCGGCGACCGCCCTCGCCGACGCGGCGCCGGCCTCGAGCCTCGGCCTCGCCGGCCGGGCCAGGGTGGTGGCAGGCCCAATCGGGACCGGCGTCCGCTCCGCTCGCGGCGGGCCTTCTCGGTCGGGGCCACCCTCCCCGCCCCGCCCGAGCCTCCTAGAATGGGCGCCACATGTACGTCGTCGTCCTGGCCGGGGGCGGCGGAACGCGGCTCCAACCGCTCTCGACACCCGAGCGACCGAAGCCCTTCCTTCCGCTCCTCGGTCCGGACTCCCTCTTCGCCCGCACCATCCGGCGCCTCGTCGCCGAGCCGGCCCCTCTCTGCCACCCCGCGGACATCACCGTCGTCGCCCCGGCCGAGCTCGAACCCCTCGTTCGGCGTCAGGCGCCCGGCGTCGACGTCCTCGGCGAGCCCGTCGGTCGGAACACCGCCGCCGCCATCGCCCTCGCCACCCTCGCCATCGAGCGGCCCGTCGACGAGGTCATGGTCGTCGTCCCAGCCGACCATCTCATCGACGACGAACCTCGCTTCCGGACCGTCGTCGCTGCGGCGGCCGACCTCGCCCGCGGCGCCTTCGGCCTCGCGGCGCCCCTCGTCACCCTCGGCGTCGAACCGACTCGCCCGGCGACGGAGTATGGCTACCTCCTGCCCGAAGTCGCCCGGGTCGAGCGGATCGGGCCGATCGAGGCTGCCCCTCTCCGAGGCTTCGAGGAGAAGCCGGACCCCGAACGGGCAGCGGAGCTCGTCGAGATGCCCGGGGTAGCCTGGAACGCCGGGATGTTCCTCTGGCAGCGGCAGGCGATCCTCGCCGCCCTTCGGGACTACGCCCCCGACATCCTCGCGACCCTCGAGGCTGCCCTGGGCGAGGCCGGTGGCGCCGTTCACCCGGCCGACCTGGCCGCCGCCTACGCCGGCCTCCGCTCGACCTCGATCGACTACGCGGTCATGGAGGCGGCCGCCCGCGCCGGGCGGGTCGTCATGGCGACCCTCGACGTCGGCTGGAGCGACCTCGGAGGCTGGCCGGCCCTCCTCGCCGCCCTCGGCGCCGACGGGGTTCCCGGAGCCGTCGTCCCGGCCGGTGGGTCCGTCGTCGCGGGAGCCGACGACCTCGTCGTCCGACGGACCGGTGGCTGGCTCGAGCTCCTCGGCGGCCCCCTCGACGGGGTCGTCGATCCCGACGGGCCGGTCGCCGTCCTCACCGGGGCTCGGTCGTGCCGGGCCATCGTCTCGGCGCTCATCGAGCGAGCGAACCAGGAGGAAGCATGACGATCATCGCCGAGGCGCCGGTGCCGGCCCGGATCGTCTTCGGGACCGACGGCTGGCGGGCTCGGATCGCCGACGACTTCACCTTCGAGAACGTCCGCCGCTGCGCCGACGGCGTCGCTCGAGCCGTCCTTGCGGCCGGGACCGGGGCCCGAGGCGTCGTCGTCGCCTACGACCGGCGGTTCGCCTCGGAGCACTTCGCCATCGCCGCGGCGGAAGTCCTCCTCGCCCACGACATCCCGATCTTCTTTGCCGAGCGGGCGGTGCCGACCCAGATGTCGACCTACGAGGTCGTCGTCCGGGGAGCCGCGGCAGGGATCGTCATCACCGCCAGCCACAACCCGTGGACGGACAACGGCTTCAAGGTGAAGTCGCCCGAGGGCTCGGCGGCTGGCCCGGAGATGCTCGCTGTCATCGAGGCGGCCATCGCCGAGAACGCCGGCCAGGCGATCCCTCGGCGGCCCTTCGCCGAGGCCGAGGCGGCCGGCCTCGTCGAGCGCTTCGACCCCTACCCGGGCTACGAGGCCTTCGTCCGCCGGACTCTCGACCTCGACGCCCTCCGGGCCGCCGACGTCCACGTCCTCGTCGAGCCGATGTGGGGCTCGGGGGCGGGCTGGATCTCGCGGCTCCTCTCGGGCGGCCGGATCCGGGTGACCGAGATCCACCAGGAGCGGAACCCCTACTTCGGTGGCGTGAACCCTGAGCCGATCCGGCCGCACATCGACGAGGCCCTCGGGCTCCTCGCCGGCGGCGGCTTCGACCTCGGCCTCCTCCTCGACGGCGACGCCGACCGGGCCGGGGCGGCTGACGAGCGGGGCGTCTTCATCCACCAGCTCCAGGTGACGGGGCTCCTCATCTACTACCTCGCCGAGCACCGTGGCCTCCGCGACCCCGTCGTCGTGAGCGTGAACAACACGGCGATGGCGGCCCGCCTCGGGACTCGCTACGGGATCACCGTCCACGAGACACCGGTCGGCTTCAAGTACATCGGGCCGAAGATGATCGAGACGGGAGCGATGATGGGCGGCGAGGAATCGGGCGGCTTCGGCTTCGGGATGCACCTCCCCGAGCGAGACGGGATCTACGCCGATCTCCTCCTCCTCGATCTCTTCCTCCGCGAGCGGGCTGCCGGCCGCTGGCCGGTCTCGCGGGCGATCGAGCACCTCCACGCCATCGCCGGACCCTCCTTCTACCGGCGGGTCGACGTCCACGTCGAGCGCTCGGCCTACGAGGGTGTGAAGCGGCGCCTCCTCGTCGAGCTCCAGGAACGACGACCCGAGGAGCTCGGCGGTATCCGGGTCGTCCGGGTCCAGCCGCTCTCGACGGGGGACGGCTCGAAGTTCTTCACCGCCGACGGCTCCTGGCTCCTCGTCCGGACGAGCGGAACCGAGCCTCTCGTTCGGGTCTACGCCGAGGCCTCCTCGGCCGAGCTCCGCGACGCGCTCATCGCTGCCGGCGAGCAGCTCGTGCGAGGCGAGTGATGGGCGAGGCCATGGCCGGGTCCGTCGATCGACCGGCCGGGACGATCGTCCCGAAGCCCTGGGGCCACGAGCTCATCTGGGCCCACACCGACCGCTACGTCGGGAAGATCCTCGTCATCGAAACCGGGCGGCGGCTCTCGCTCCAGTACCACGAGCGGAAGGACGAGTCGATCTACGTCATCGCTGGCCGCCTCCGGCTCCACCTCGGCGACGAGGCTGGCGCGCTCCGCGTCGAGGAGCTCGGCCCGGGCGAGTTCCGCCGGATCCCGGCGGGCCGGATCCACCGCTACGAGGCGCTCGAGCGGGTCGAGCTCTGCGAGGTCTCGACGACGGAACTCGACGACGTCGTCCGCCTCGAGGACGACTATGGCCGGGAGGGGACGAGCGCGCCGTAGGCCGGGGGGCCGAGCGATCGAGACGGGGTCGGTACATCTCCCGTGTCGGGGCGGTCACCGTCCGGTCGGTGTCCTGCCGCTGCCGGTCGAGGCCCCCTCGCCGCTTTCTCTCGGTGCGTGCGCCTCGGACCCGTCGTGCTGCGGCGACGCCGTGGGGTCGCCCGCCACGGCCCAGGGCCGTGGCCCTCAGCCGGGAGCGCCCGGTGCTCCTCGGTCGCCGGCGCCGCCCTCGTCGCGGGGGACCTCGATGGGACAGTGCGGACCGGCGGCTCGGGCGAGCCGCTCGTCGAGGGTGAGGAGGGTGCCGCCGAGGGCTTCGGCGAGGGCGACGTAGAGCGAGTCCCAGGCTCGGAGATCGTGGCGGAGCTCCCAGGCTCGCTCGAGGAGGAGCCGGTGACCGTACCGTTCGCCCGGCCAGGCGAGGAGGTCGACGAGGGCGAGGGCCGCGGTCGTTTCGTCGATCGTCCCGCGGAGGTAGTCGCGGCGGATGAGGCTGAGGACCTCGGCATCGACGAGATCCGGCGCGGCCTGGTCGTCGTCCGCCGCTAGCCTGGCCCGAATCGCCTCTGCTGAGGCCCCGTCGACGAGGACCTCGTAGAGGCATGAGGCGTCAACGACGAGCATCCGGCCAGGGGCCGCGAACCTCGTCGAGGGCGGCGACGACGTCCGAGCTCGTGACCGTGGCTCGCCGACGGGTCCGCTCGAGCCACTCCGCCATCGTCGGCCGGGACGCCAGGCGCACGGCCTCGCGGCGCAGGAGCTCGGGAACCGTCAGGCCTACCTCCGCGGCGCGGCGGGCGAGTGCGCGATAGGTCGCCTCGTCGACGTTGCGAATCTGCACCGTGCGTGTCATGACTGCAGCATATCATGCGCCTACGCTGCAAGGGTCGCTGCCGCCCGACGAGCCCAAAGCCGCCGTCCGTCGGGCCTCGACCTGGGTTCATCTTTTCGGGGCTGACGTCGGGCGACGAGAGGTGTAGTCTTCGGGTCAGCGGCCGCCCAGCCCGGCCGGCCAGGTCGGACGGCGGCCGGCAGCACGCCCGCTCGGGCGACGGAGGTTGGCAGCGATGCACAGCTCTCTGATCGGCAAGGTCGAGAAGGCGAACCGCTACGCTCGCGAGCTCGATCGGATCACGATCGACCGCCTGTCCCTGACGTTCCGGGGCGACAACGACACCCACCACGTCAGTCTCGACGCTGGACGCTGGCACTGCACCTGCCACTACTTCGAGAGCTGGGGTGCCTGCGTCCACCTCCTTGCCCTTCAGAAGATCCTCGGGGTCATGCTGCCGGAGGAGGCCCAGGTCTCGATCTTCTCGCCCCAGAGCCCCGTCGGCGCCTGAGCCCGCCGCGGGCTCGCCTTCAGCGCTCCCGCGGCACCCGCGCCCGCTTCGAGGGCCGTCGAGGTCGCCCTCGAACCAGCCGGCCACGGCCGGCGGCCCCAGCCGAGGCCGACTCGGCGTTCGAGCCTCGGGGCGATTTCACGCCCCCCGTGACAGCGCTGCGATCGTTGGCGGGGCCGGTCGGGGCGCTGCGTCGTCTACGGCCGCCAGGCGAGCTCGAGGCTCGTGACGGGGCGGCCGAGGTTGAGCGGGGTCACCTCCAGGCGCGTCCCCTCGCGCCAGGCCCGCGACCCCTCGTAGAGGCTGATCGCCGTCACCCCGGCCTCGTCGAGCCAGGCGACGGCGAGCTGGTCGCCGTCCGGTGAAAAGGCAACGGCGCCGGCGGCGGACCCAGCTGGCCCCTCGAGGACGGCGACGGCGTCGCCTCTTCCACCGAGCTCGGCCAGGGGTCGGAGCTCGACCCGCGGCGCGCGTCGATCGACGAGCGCCACAAGCCCGGCCCCGAGATTGACCGCCAGGTCGGCGACCTCGATCGGGCGAAACTCGACCGTGCCCGTTCCGACCGCGACGACGGCGAGAATGGCCTGGGGGTCGCGGACGGCCGGGACCGCGACGTGGTCCTCGTCGAGCCAGACCGGGACACCGTCGAGGCCGGCCTCGACGGCGGTACGGGTCGGGGACTGCCCGACTGGTCCGACCACGACGTCGAAGGGCCAAGCCCCAGCGGCGTCGGTTGTCGCGGCGGCGAGGATGCCTCCCGGTGACCAGGCGAGGCCGGTCACGAACTCGGCGAGGGCAGCGCCGAACTCCGGGGCCGGTGTCCAGCTCGCATCGTCGACGGGGAGGCCTTCGGCCACCCAGACCTGCCGAGCAGCCACGACCGCCACCCGGCCCTGACGATCGATGGCCAGACCATGCGCATCGGCCGCCGGCAGCGGCAGGGCCGTCGCCAAACCATCGTCGAAGGTGACGAGTCGCGAGCCGGTCTCGCCTCGGAGGAGGACGACGAGCTGGGGATCGGGGGCTGCGGTGGGGGAGGGGATCGGAGTCGCCGTCGTCGCGGGGCTCTCGGCCACCGAGGCCGACGGTCGCGCGGGACCACAGGCCGCGACGACGACGAGGCCGAGGACGAGGCTGAGAGGGAGGCGGTGCCGGAGTCGTCCCCGGCACCGCCCGTATCCGTCGGTCACTCGATCACGTCCCCGCCGATGACGGAGCCGTCACCGGCGTCGAGCCAGACCTCGACCTGACGGAAGGAACCCGCGAGGTTGCCGCTCGGCTTGCCGCCGACGACCCAGGCGAGGCGGGCCGTCGGGAGCGGCGCGTCGGGCAGGCTCGGATCCCAGAGGTCGTTCGGCCGGACCCAGGCGAGCCGCGTCGACTCGATCGTGACTGCCCCGCGTCGACCGAAGCGCTCGGCGAAGCGCTCCGCAGCGAGTTGGCGGGCCGCATCGGCGCCGATCGTCGTCGTCGGGCGCGGCGCCAACGGGTGCTCCCAGCGGACGATGGCATGGAAGGTCCCGTCCTTCCAGAGCGAGACCCGAACCCCGTCCCCCAGGACAGGAACCCCGTCGACCCGGCGTTCCCAGACGACCTCCCACTCCTCGGCCGTCTCGAGGACCGTCGGCGACCCCGCGACCTCGAAGTCGACGGCCCGGGCGTGGGCGACCGCCTGTCGGACGGCGACCTCGCGAGCGACAGCCCGGCCCTTCGTTCCCCGCCAGCCGAGGGCGATGACGAGGTGGGGCCGGCCGCCCGGCTCGGGCTCGACGAGGGCCGAGGGACCGATGGCGTCCTGGAAGCTGACCTGGTCGACGACCCGGTGCTCGAAGCGGTCCTCGATCCGGGTCGCGCTGACGGCGCGGCCCGAGAGACCGAGCTTCGCGAGGACCGCCTCGGCGCGCGCTCGGGCGGCCGTCGCCTCGATGGGCGGGACGGCGATCGAGCGACTCGACGGCTCGCCCGCTCGCCAGGGGGCGCCGGCCACGGCGAAACCGCTGCAGCCGGCGAGGAGCGCTCCGGCCAGGAGAAGAGCTGGCCAGCGCCGAGAGTTGCGTGGCGTCTGCATCGTGTTCCCTCCCTCAGACGCAGTTCTGGCAGCCGCCGGTGAGCCCGGCTCGGCCGGACCAGACGTAGCTCCCCCACCAGTCGGCCTGGAAGGTGGCACTCCGGAACGAGCCCTTGCGGGCGTAGTCGAAGGCGGCACCGACGCCCTTCCCGGCGGCGAGGGCCTCCCAGAACCGTTGCTCGAAGACCCACTCGTCCGAGTCCCACTGGAGGCCGACGTAGCCGACGTAGAACTCGGGCCCGTTCCAGGCGAGCTGGCCGGCCTTGACCTTTTCGATGGCGAAGGCGTCGGGCATCGTCGTGTTCTGGTCGGCTGAGTGGCAGGTCGAAATGAAGACGAGGTTGCTCTGCCGTCCGTTGCGCTTCGCCTTGATGTCCTTCGAGTAGACGATCGCACCGTGGCACTTGGCGGCGTCTTCCCGGAAGCCCGTGTAGCGGCGGCCGTCCGGGTTGAGGAAGAAGTCCCCGTGGGAATGGACGTAGAAGCCCCAGTCCTTCACCGTCCGCTCGAGGACGTGGGCCTTCGTGAACTGGGCACCGGTGAAACCGTCGGCGCTGTAGCCGAGACCCCGGTAGGCAGTGACGGCGGCGTCGAGCATCTTCGGGACGATGTTGTTCTTATCCTCGTCGCAGGGTGGATTGAAGGCCGTCTTGTTCACCTCGATCGTGGCCTGCTCACCGGTGGCGGCCACCGGCCCGGGCACGACGGCCAGGCTCAGGACGGCCAGGACGAGGGGAGGACCGAGGAACCGCTGCCATCGACTGGCTCCCATCGACTGTCACCTCCTCCGGCGGGTCTGGAATGGAACTGGCGGGAGGAGGGCGGTGCGCGGAGTCTGCCGGGGAGTGCTTATCGCGCGCTTACATCCAGGGCCTTTCGGTCCCTGGGCTCTCTGGGCGGCGGCGACGCTCGGGATCGACCTCGTCGAGGCACCGCGGTCGGGGCCGGCGTGACCCTCGGCCCTCCACCTCCCCGTCCGACCCGGGGCCGGGCCGGTTTGACCGGGACGGCGGCGGCGACCTAGGATGCGAGGGTGACCGCTCCCCGCGGACCGCGCGACCCGCGACGCGTCGTCCTCAGCCTCCTCAGCCTTGCCCTTCTCGTCGCGGCTTGCAACGCCGCCGGACCAGGATCGCCGAACCTCTCGCCCGACGCCTCGAACCCCGCCGGCTCACCGGCTGTGAGCCCGCCGCCCTCGGCGAGCCCGGCTCCGAGCCCCTCGCTCTCGCCAAG
>FWWM01013673.1_pt1 | contig 13030 bp, 10 predicted proteins | sample 2228351 | NCBI WGS metagenome assembly FWWM01 (sample SAMEA103939774, study PRJEB20133) | metagenome | reverse complement strand
TCAATTCGGCCCACGCTCTTGCCAAGGCTTCGGGATTTCGAGGCGGCACCACCTTCCCGGTCTCTCCAACGAGCAAGGCCGAATCGCCGACATCCGTCACGACGCACGGGACCCCGCAGGCCATGGCTTCGCCGACCACGTTCGGAAACCCCTCCCCGTAAGCCGACGATAAGGTCGCAACGTCCAAGGCCGCGAGAATCGCCGGAACATCATGCCGCTCTCCCAGTAAATGCACATGGTCGGCAACTTCCAAGCTTTCGATCATCCGGTTGAGTTCCCCATTGTTCCGGTCCATAGCCAGCCCAACGAGAACAAAATGCACTTCAGGATTTGTTCTCAACAAGAGCCGAACGGCGTGCAGCAAGGTCGCGTGGTTCTTCATCGGATCGTAGCGCGCGACCATGCCGATCAGCACCGCGGTTCCTGGAAGCCCCAATTCCAAACGGAGCTTCCGACAAGCCCCGGCATCAGGCGTAAACCGCTCCACATCAAAACCGTTAGGGACGACCTCCCATCGTCGGGGACGATAGCCTAACTTCTCATGAAACTGCCGGCCGCCTTTCGAGTTGACAATCACGAGATCCGGCCAAGCGGACAGTGAAGCCAGCATGCGCACCGTCCATCCCGACAGACGCCCGTAGTCGCGCATCTCCATATTGGAACAGCGCACGTTCCAGGCGATCGCCGGCACACCAGAGAGTTTACCGGCAACCAGTCCCAGCAGGTCGGCGTGGTACAACCAGGTTTGGAGGATCTGAGGCCGCTCCTTGCGTAACAGCCGATTAAATGTCCACAGGCCTTGGATACTCGGCCTCCCCCTCCGCATACCCAGAGGAACCACCGGAACTCCAAGTGCTTCAATACGGTGACCGAGGGTCCCAGTATCAGTCATGGACACGACGAGCGAAGAAAATCGACGATCAAGGCGCGAGAGAAGCTTGTACAGCATGACTTCCGCGCCACCCGTGGACAGATCGGTAATAAGATGAATGACCTTAATCACAAAGGACGGGTATCACGACTGGAGAGCCGACGCCTTATACCAGTCAATAGTCTTGCGCAGCCCGTCGTCTAGTGAGGTCATGGCCCGGAATCCGAAGAGTTTTTCTGCCTTGCTCGTATCAACACGGCGGCGAGGTTGGCCATCGGGCTTGGAGGTGTCCCAGGTGACACTTCCCTTAAACCCTGTCAATGCTGTAATCCGGTCGACCAACTCTCGAATCGAAACTTCAAATCCTGCTCCGAGGTTGACCGGATCACTTGCGTTGTAATGTTCAGCGGCCAATAGAATGCCTTCCGCCGCATCCTCGACGTAGAGGAATTCGCGGGTGGGTGTGCCTGTGCCCCAAACGGTCAACGTTGGAGGCGAGAGGTTGTGCGCAGCCTGACTCATCGCGTCAACGCATTTGCGGATCAGCGCTGGAATGACGTGTGACGTCTCCAGATCGAAATTGTCGCGGGGTCCATAGAGATTGACCGGAAACAAGACGATCGAATTGAAGCCATATTGCTGGCGGTAGGCTTGTGACTGCACCAGTAGCATTTTTTTGGCCAGCCCATAGGGAGCGTTGGTCTCTTCCGGGTAGCCGTTCCACAGGTCCTCTTCCTTAAACGGTACCGGGGTGAACTTAGGATAGGCGCAGATCGTTCCAATGGCGACAAATTTGTCGAGCCCGACCTGGCGCCCCACTTCCATGAGCTGAACACCCATCATGAGGTTATGGTAAAAGAACTTGCCCGGGTTGGTCAGGTTGGCACCGATGCCGCCAACCCGCGCCGCCAAATGAATCACAAGATCAGGTCTGGTGTCACGATAGAGACGTTGAACCGCCTCCATCTCAACCAAATCATAGTCTCGGCTGCGTGGGACGAAGACCTCTCGGCATCCGCGCTGTCGCAGTTTTTCCACGACGAAGGATCCCAAAAATCCGGCGCCCCCGGTCACGACCACGCGCTTGCTGGACCAGAAACTCATGGTGTAGTAATTGAAGCCTCCGCTGCCGAACGTCCCATCTTTCAAACCTCTAACTTCTGCCCCTTGTGCCCTCCAATTTCAGGCGTTCGCCCTCAAGATCTGCATCCACCATCATGGTCACGAGTTGTTTGAACGACACCTTCGGCGTCCACCCCAGCTTCTTCTTGGCCTTGCCGGCATCACCAATCAGGAGATCCACCTCCGTGGGCCGATAATAGCGCGGATCGATCTTGACGTATTGGTGCCAATCCAGCCCCAAATGCCCGAAGGCGACGTCCAATAACTCACGGACGCTATGCGTCTCCCCGCTCGCAATGACGTAATCATCCGGCTCTGGTTGCTGGAGCATGAGCCACATCGCCTCCACGTAATCGCCGGCGTATCCCCAATCTCGTTTGGCATCGAGATTGCCCAGATACAACTCATGCTGAAGCCCGAGCTTAATTCGTGCCGCGGCCTTCGTGACCTTTCGACTGACGAACGTTTCACCGCGTCGCGGCGATTCATGATTGAACAGAATCCCGTTGCAGGCAAATAGATTGTACGCCTCCCGGTAATTGACGGTAATCCAGTATGCATACACTTTCGCCGCACCGTAGGGACTTCGAGGATAGAACGGGGTCGTCTCCTTCTGGGGAATTTCCTGCACCTTCCCGAACATTTCACTGGACGAGGCCTGGTAGAACCTCGGGCTCAAGCCGGATTCCCTGATCGCTTCCAGTAACCGAACGGTCCCTACACCGGTGATCTCTGCTGTATATTCGGGAATATCGAAACTCACGCGCACATGACTCTGCGCGCCGAGGTTGTAGATTTCATCGGGACGGATCGTGCGGAGAATCCGGTTCAACGAACTGGCATCGTTGAGGTCGCCGTACACCAACCGCAGTCGGGCGTCCGGCTCATGCGGATCTTGATAGATAGGATCGATCCGGCCCGTGTTGAATGAACTCGATCGCCGGACGATCCCGTATACCTCATACCCTTTAGAGAGAAGAAACTCCGCCAGATAACTCCCGTCTTGGCCAGTGATACCGGTAATCAACGCCTTCATCGGACGTCCCTCTCTTATCGTATTCCTCTGGTCTGTTCTCCGGCAGTCATTGAAAGACCAGACAGACCGAGTTCGGCGAACCCAAATCGATTAGCCACAAACAGACACACACGATAGCCTCCCCAGATCAGACAGAACAGCAAGAGAGGGTATACATGCCCAGTGTGTCGGAATGGCTCCACCAAACGGACGCTGTACAGATAGGCGACATACCAGGTGCCCCAGAGTGACAAGACTGGAACCCACCAGTATCGAGAGTGTCTTCCGAGCTCGAAGAATCCAAGAACAGTGAGACCGAGCGTCAAAAGAAAGACGAGGACCGTATCAGGCCTGAGATGCCGGAGAACGGCTCGGAGACCGCTGGCATGGTAGAGGAAAATGGTTTCCTTCAAGTGAGGCGTGACCGAAGCACTCATGTAGGCCGTGGACTCCACCCATCCTTTGGTCTGTCCCCAGATCAACCGCGGAACAGAGTGCAAGCCAAAGACATACTGTGCATAGGTGATCTTCGGTCCTGCATAGGGATTGCGGGCAAACTCCTCTGCAGAGGGGAACCCGGTGGTCCCAAGGCGTTCCGGGAATTCCACATTCGCGTTCCACCGCGCGTAGCCATAGGACGGCCACGACGGATCCCCATGGACCTTGTAGAGCCCGTACAGGTGAGGCACATAAAGCAGAATGGCCACAAAAGAAGCAAGAACCAGGTATCGGGCTTGCCAATGACCAGGCGCGAGCACCGCAAGTCTCCGGCGCTTACACCACAGATTCGCCAGCCATCCCAACCAGATCAAGGGCAACATCACGGTTAAGGCAGGAGATTGGATCAGAGCCATGACTCCGGTGGCCAGACCGAGCAGGACAGCCCCTATCCAACCCCGTGCCCAGAGCCAAAGAGAAAGAATGGCGATCAGAATCAGCGTCAGGCTTTCCAAACGGAGCCCGCGGACGGACTCATCAATCCAGGCCGGACTCAGTGCCATCACCCAAGCCGCCAGGCCGCCAAACGCCCACTGTCCGCTAAGAGCCCACACCCACGTGCCGCAGACCGGAATTAAGAAAACCGAGAGACACACCGTATAGAATTTGGTCGCCGGAACCGTGGCGCCCCAAAGCCGGAGCCAGACGTGTAAGGCGGCGACGTGAACAGGTTCCCGTTCCATGAAATTCCCGGAATAGAACCCGTGATCCGGCGTCCACCACTCAAGGCTTTGCGCATAAACCATATAGGCTGCCGTATCGGGATCAGGCGGCAGCCCACGCGCTAGATCCAGCAAGTCCCAGCGTTGCGCAAAACCCACGAGCGTCGCCGCCAGAATGACGCACGATCCCATCCACAGAGACCGAGGGACATGTTCAACATACGTTCCGGAAATCAGAAGAAAGCCCACCAGACAGATCGCCAGGGCCGACCCAAGCGGCCAGACAGGAGGAAGACCATCATCAGACCGGCGCCAGGAGGCTGCAAACCGATCCAAAACAAGTTGTTCCTCAGCGACATCGTTCGTTGCCGACAGCACCAGTTCCGACGGTCCTTTCACCGGATAAGTGAGGATTCGGCTGTCCAGGTGAGAGACAGGAATTTCGTGTGTCTCAATCCCATCCGATATTCGCACGGACAACCGCCCAGGACTATAGGCCCAGAGTCGTACCTTGAGAACCCCATCCTCTGACCCGGGCAACTGGATGCGCACCTGGCCGGTCTCTCCAGCTCCCAGATACCATCCGTTTCGCCCCCACCGGCCACCTGTGTGGTCGAGCAACCACGGTGCGCTCGCAGGACGGACGTCGGTGAGGCGTTCATCCAAACCGAGCACCACTGGCTCGCGGAGTGCTTGGCGCATATCCGGAACGAACCGGTCCACTGCAACACTGCCGACCGCGAGACCACAGGCCACCACAACCCAGCCGAGCCACCGAAGCCGCTGGATCTGCCAATTAGACCCGGTCATTCACCCTCACCCTTCCCTCTCCCATCAAGGGAGAGGAGTTCTTTCTTCTTCGCGCCCGTCAAGCAACACTCGTTTTTTCCAGTACGACCAGCAGGCGAAAGGCCAGAAAGCGATCCAATGGCTGGAGCGCCCGCTCGAGCCGTAGCAATGGACCCACGAGGAAAGCGGGTAACAGGGACGGATGCTCGAAACCGCCGCTCAGCGGATAGGCAAAGAACGCAAGCCGCCGATGGACGATCTGACGGAGTTGCGGATACTGCCGCTGAAACCGGTCGCACGACCGTTCGAAGAGCAGCGTGGCCACCGCCTGATTGGCATCGAACGGCCGGCGAGCCGGATCGGGGGGACGCATTTGCAACGGATCCTGCGAGAATACCACCGGCTCGGGGTGCAGAAACCGATAGACCGGCCAGGAGGCCCACGAGATATACGGGTCCATCAGAATGATCCGTCCCCCAGTCCTCAACACACGAACGGCTTCGTCAAAGAACAGCCGCACATTTTCAATATGGTGCAGCACATCGAACAGCACCAGGTTGGCCAGCGACCCGTTCGTGAACGGCAATGCTTGGCCGTCCGCCACGGCATCCAGCCACGGCGCCTTCACAAGGTCAGTGCAAATCACGTCCGGCGCAAACTCCTTGAGGTTGCCGCTCCCACCTCCCAACTCGAGTGTCAGCCCCGGTGTCAGATGCGACGCCATCTCGCGATACCACTCGGTATAGAGAGCCTGGAGGACCGGCTTCTGCCGCCAGATCGCATGATGGCGAGCAAGAATGTCTTCCGACATCAGAGCGCTTTCAGTCGGAAGAATCCGAAGACCGTCATCCGAAGCAGCAGCCAGCCGTGATAAAACCGGCGGATGTTGGTCGTCCCGTAGGTACGGTCCTGATAGCGAATGGGCACCTCGAGAATCTTGAGGTTGAGTTTGGAAGCCCCGAAAAGAAGGTCGAAATCTCCGAAGGGATCGAACTCGCCGAAATATGCACGGCCTTGTTCGATGCGTCGATAATCGTCCCGCCACAGCACCTTGGTGCCACACAGCGTGTCCTTGACCCGCTGATTCAGGAGCCACGAGAAAGCCAGGCTGAAGAACTTGTTGCCGAGGAGGTTCAAGAACCGCATCGCCTGGTCTTCCATCGGATAGACCAACCGGCAACCGTTGATGAACTCGCCCTTGCCGTTCACAATCGCTTCATAGAATTTCGGCAGATCCTCCGGCGGCATGGTGAGGTCGGCATCGAGAATCATGAGAATGTCGCCGGTGGCCTGAGCGAATCCCTTTCGAACAGCATCGCCTTTACCTTTGCCGTCTTGCACCAGGAACTTGATATTGCGGTCGGGATACGCCTGCATGACGCGGCGGATCTCTTCCTGAGTGCCATCGGTGGAATGCCCGTCCACGAAGATAATCTCCTGCCGAGCGCCGAACCACGGCAGGCGCCGGATGGCCGGTTCGATGTTCCCTCGCTCATTGCGACAGGGAATGACGATGCTTACGGAATACTCGGACGCAAGATCCGACGAGGTTCCGCCTCTCCCTCCCCTCTCCCCCACAGGGAGAGAGGTAATTTCTCCCCCTCTCCCCTCCCTCTCCCCCTGCGGGGGAGAGGCGAAGGTGAGGGGGGTTCTCCAACGAGAGAACAGCGGCCTCGCCACCAGGTAGTGGCACAGACAAGCCGACCGGAAGCCAGGCAGAAACGCAAGAAACTGGTTGGCCACCGTCGAAAGAAGCGGAACCCTTTTGGGGAGGAGCAAGCGCCGTTCCATTTTGACCACTTCGTAATCCGCCAGGTGGAGCAAATTCTGGATATCCGCCGGCGACAGCCAACTTTGCTCGGGTTGGGGCATCTTCATGCCGATCTTCTCGGCCACACGCAAAATCGGCTCCCACAGGAAGTTGTAATACGAGATCACAACCCGTGTCTTTGAAGTACAACACGCGCGCAACCGCCGAAGGGTGGCCTCGACATCAAACAAGTGCCCAAGGACATCCGAAAGGATGATCACATCGAACGTCTCGTTGAGTGCCAGCGTTTCGACATCGGCCACGCGGAACTCCAATTCCGGATGGCGTGCCGACGCAAGCGCGGCCATCTCCGGACTCAGATCCAGGCCAAGCCCGCGGGACGGTTTGACCGAAGCCAGCAGATCCCCCAACCCGCAGCCGACCTCCAGAACCCGCAGGCCTTCAGGCACCAGGAACCGGATATACCGTTGCTGGTCGTCGTAGTAGTAACGATTCCGGCGTTGCCAGCGCTCGCGGTCGCGGGCCAGCGCATCGAACCGTTCCCGAACCGCTTTCTTCTTGGCCTCGTCTTGAAACCCGTTCATCGCCCTACCCTTGCCAGCGACCGGCCTGTCACACGCTCCAGTTCCCTCAGCGTCGACTCGACCATCCGGTCCACTGTGAACTGTGCAGCAACCCGCTCCCGCGCCCGCCGCCCTCGAGCCGCACGTTCTTCGGCAGTCCACGCCAACGCCACGCACCATGCCTTGCACAACGCCTCGGGGTCGCGCGGCGAGACCGCGAGGCCCGCCTCTCCGACGATCACGGCCGCATCCCCGACATCCGTCACCACACAGGGCACACCGCACGCCATGGCCTCGGCCACCACGTTCGGAAATCCTTCCCCGAAAGCCGACGACAGGGTCATCAGATCCAACGCGCAATACACAGACGCAATGTCAGGCGTCGCATCCTTCCACAGCATCCGTGTTCCCACACCAAGCCCATCGGCCAATCTCTCTAGTGATCGCCGGCGTTCCGCCGGCCCGTCACCAATACATACAAAGCGGACATGTTGCCGTTGCCTGATCAGCAGTCCGGCCGCGCGCACAAACGTCTCCTGATCCTTCATGGGATCGAGCCGACCCACAAGGCCGATCAGAAACTCCCGCTCGCTGATCCCCCAGTCCTTCCGCACCCGATCACGATACGATGGATTTGGCTGAAACCGTTCGACATCAATCCCGTTTGGAATCACCACCAGCTTGTCCTTCGGAAACCCTTGTGCCGTCACATAGTCTCGCCCGGCTATGGAATTGACAATAATCAGGTCGGCAAACCGCGCTAACACGCATTCGATCCGGAATAAGAGGCGATCCAGCCAGCCGTAGTGTCCCAAGTCCATGTTCGAGGCGCGCACGCCCCAGACAACGCGGATGGAGGGACAGAAGGGCTTCACCAGTACGGTCAGGATATTGGCACTTCCGAGGAACCCGTACAGGACAGCCGGATTGACCCGGCGCACCACGCGGATCAGGCGCCAGAAAAATCCCGGAACATCCCATCGGCTCCGCTTGTCCAACGGATGGAGTGGGATTCCATGCTTCGTCAGGTTTCCCTCCAGAGGCCCGCCTACGTAAAACGTCGCCGCCTCGACGGAGTGACCGGCCTGTTTGAGACGGCTAGCCAAGGCCACAAGCTGGCGCTCGGCGCCGCCATAATTCAGCGAGCGGATCAGGCACAGGAGAGTCAAGATTCGCTGGTTTCGGCGTGATGCCCGGTCATGGTTTGACGAACACGAACTCGTTACAGCCGTGCCCACCGGCACATGTCTTGAGCTTTGTCAGCACAAAGCCTTTTGCCCGCAAAAAGTCGAACACTTCTTCCGGTTTGGCGACTTCGAATGGATACCCGCCGACCCAATCAACCACGTCGCGCCACGGCGACATGCCTCGTTCATTGTGGTAGATACGCCAGGTCCGAAACGGCCTACCCAGGACGAAATCGCGGAGGGTTGTCGGTCCCCACAGCCGCACAAACGCCGGCCACAGCACCAGGAACCGTAAGAGTCGCGGCAACGCATTGTACACTCGCTTGACGAGCAACCAATAGCGGCTGGCGCGGCCCTGGTCGTTGTAAATGGCGAGGAGCAGCGCTCCCCCTGATGCAACCAGGTTGGCAACATGATCGAAAGACTTCCACATCGCTCCGGTGTGATGGAGAACTCCCCACGCGTACACCACATCGAACATACCCAGGCCTTTGAGATACGAGCGATCCAGTACCGAGCCCTGCTCGACGACCCAACAGGGATCATCAGGACAATAGCGGCGCTTGAGTTCCATCGTGCAAACCACCGACTGCGGATCAACGTCGAACGACAGGACTGCTGCGCCAAGCCTTCGTGCCGCTAGACTGAAGAGCCCAGAGCCTGAACCGATGTCCAGAAAGGTCTTTCCGGCGAGGCTGTCACACTCAAGCATCTGCCTGAGCGCCTGTTCCGCCAACACAATCCGTTCAGCGCTCAGGACACGGACGAAGCGTTGCCAATTCCGCCCAAATTCAAACGCGCGAGTTGCCACTACAAGATGACACCGAGGTGATCGTTAAACTCGGCTCGCCCCATATGCCGGACTCCGCCACGGGACTCGCATAGAACGACCCTGATTTTAAGATTGATTGGCCGGTGGACGAATCCCACGCAATCGTCCTCGATCGGGACCTCAAACGTGCCAGATTTCAGGACACAAGAGCGTTTTTCCCTTAACCCGAACTCTTCAGAGCGACTTCCCTCACCTTGACTAGAACCTATCTCAAAATTGCTTGAGCAGCATGGTGATCGATGCGAGTTGCACAAAACCCAGGAAGTTGGTGGCGTAGTACTCCCAGCGGATCAGCAAGCGCCGCTTCCATTGCAACCAGGCAAAGAACCGCTCGACGAGCCAGCGACGTTGGTAGCGCCGCAGATGGCGGCCGTCTTGGGTCTTCAGTTTGCGGGTGGACCGATGCGGCGCGATCAGGTTGACGCCGTCTTGCTTGAGGTCGGCATCGAGTCCATCGCTGTCGTAGGCGCGATCGCCGATGAGGTGCTCCGGCTTGGCCTCCAGCATGTAGAAGTCGAAACTCAGTTGTACCAATGTGACCTCATGATGATTAGCCGCGTGCGTGCTCACCGAGAGTGGCAGCCCATGGCGATCCACAATCGCAAGGATTTTCACGCCTTTGCCGCGTTTCGTGAGGCCCACGGCCTCGCCCCCACCCTTGGCCGCGGCAAACGTCGCATCGATGAAGCTCTCGCGTTCGTCGATCGCACCTTCTTCGCGCAGCGTATTCGCCAGCTGCGTGAGGATCTCGCGCAGCACCTCGCGTTCGCACCACTGCTGAAAGCGGCGATGCACCGTTTTGTAGTTGGGATAGCACTGGGGCAGCATGTGCCACTGCGCGCCCGTGTTCAAAATCCACAGCACCGCTTCCAAGATGGCGCGGGCCGGCACGGGCTTGCGCCCTGGGCGGCTCTCCGGGATATGCTCCTCGGGAAAATGCTCCCGAATCCGTTCCCATTGGTCGTCGCGCAGTCGCAACATGCGAGCGCATTATAGGGATTTTTCTGATGGACACAACCATTTTGAGATAGGTTCTACTCATTCCTGGTCCCTATGAAGATGCCTCGTTCATTTTCCGGTACACTTCTATGACTTCCTCCACATTCCCCTCGGTGATAACGCGTCCGCTTTGCAGGAGGATGGCGCGATTGCAGAGAGACTTGATCAAGGCATCGGAATGGGAAGCGAGGATCAGAATGCTCGCCCGTTCGATGAGCGCATCCACGCGTTTCTTGGCTTTCTCCGCAAAGCGCGCGTCGCCGGCACCCAGCCCCTCGTCCAAGATGAGAATTTCTGGATCAATGGCCGTCGCAATCGCAAAGCCCAATCGAGTCAGCATGCCTGCCGAATAGGTCTTGACAGGTAATGAGAGATAGTCGCCCAGTTCCGAGAACGCTTCGATGTCCGTGGTTTTCTGCGCAATTTCTTCACGGGTCATCCCGAGAAACAATCCGCACGTGATGATATTTTCATACCCCGTATCGTCCAGATCGAGACCGGGCGACGTGCTGAACAAGGGCGAAACCTTGCCCTCAATACGGACCCGTCCTTCACTCGGTTCATAGACTCCTGCACAGACGCGCAGCAACGTGGACTTACCCGCGCCGTTATGGCCGATGATCCCTAGCCGGTCACCGTGTTTGACTGTCAGCGAAAAGTGATCCAAGGCTCGGACTGTGACGTGACGGTCGTCGCCTTCCCGCCGGATCAGCCCGCCGGTCGCCGCTCGCAACGCGCTCCGGAACGATTTCTGCGCGCCGTAGATAGGAAAATCTACCGTGACGTTGTCAAGAATGAGCGAAGCCATGCCTCAAGCACCATTTACAACCAATAGGGAATCCGCCGCCGAAACCGGCTGAAGACGACCAGCGTAAGACTCCACCCAAGCAGTGCTGCAGCGAGAACGGAGAGATAGGTCCAGTTCGAGGGTGCTCGCCCCAACAGCGGGGCGCGAACAATATCGACTAGATGATAGAGCAGGTTGAAATCCACGACTGCCTTGAACCGCGCACCAAGCTGATCAGCCGACCAGAAAATTGGTGTAACAAACATGGCTACCTGAAGGACGGTCGTAATCACTTGCTGAATATCCCTAAAACGGGAACATAGCAATCCCAGGAGAAGACAGATCCAGATTCCATTCACGGCAATCAACAGAAGGCCGGGGATGGCCAAGAGAGTGTGCCAGTTCAACGACACCCCACTGTAGAGAGCCACGAGCACAAAAATCACGATGTTGTGAGCCAAGACTCCCACGTTACGCCAGACCACCGCACAGGCCAGCACCGTGTAATTGATCCTGAGGGACTTAATCAGATTCTCAGCGGCGACAAACACCATGCAGCCTTCAGTGATGACGGTTCCTACCAGAGCCCAGACAATCATTCCAGAGGCCAAGAACGGCAAGTATACTTTGGGGTCTTGCTTCCACAACTGTGACCAGACAATCCCCAACGTGATGATAAACACCCCCAGCGAGAGTGTCGTCCAAAACGGTCCAATCACGGTTCGCCGATAGCGCCGTGTGTTTTCCTGCCACCCCAAGCGCCCCCACATCCGCCAGTTGCCGATGCCCTGTACGACATCGGTGATCGCCACACCATATTGCGGGGTCATTGATCAATCCTCCAGGCGCAATGGCTGCACTCGCACAGACTCTCGCTCATGAGCTTCGATCACAGCAACCATAGCCTCGAACTCCCGCCGGATGACCTCCACCGTGTCGTCTTCCCACACCCACTTCTGAAACGGTGTCGCAAAGGGCAACGACTCATTCGGTTCAAACCCGCGGGAACGGTTGAACTCCACGGTGGCCTGCGGCACGGAGGTCGTGACCATCTTAAAGGTGAGATACCGCGTTTGCTCATTCAACCAACAGAGGCCCATGGGCCCATTGTTCACGCCCATGTTCAGCCATGCCCGCTCATATAATGCCATGCGTAGCCCGACATTCCAGGATGCTTCCCTCATCACATCGAATCCACAGAGGGGCTCAGGAAGTGGATCGAGGGTACGTTCTGTATCGAGGACAAATACCGGCCACCATGTCGTCACATCCAACTCCTTCGCGAAATTACTCCAGGCACTAAGATTGCTGTTTCGATCCTGTCCATAGGCGTAGTCTCGAATCGTAATCGTGATAAGCCGCCGACCTTGCGAATAGTTCGCAACAAACTGCTCTATATACTGCAGCCCTTGACGTTGAGCCCGGAGGACACCGATCGGTCTAATTCCTTTCCTCGCAGGGATTAGACAATCGTTAGGGTGATGCCCGACAGGCATACAGGACTCATATCCATTTGGATAGTAATGGCTGCCCGCAAGATTCCGCGTTGCCGCAGCTTCCGCGCGAGAACCGGCCAGCGTGACTCCCGAGCAGGCCGGCAGCAGCGCCGTCAAGGCCATCAGCACGTTGGCAATTCGCCACTTCCGGGACTCCCGATCCACCACGGTCTCATACGCTGAGTCCTCTTCTCGAACACCTTCCTGGGGACCCGGAACGATCACAACATGAACCTGCTCCAGCCCTTTTGCTCGCCGCGTCAGATCCGCCCCGCATAAGAACCAAAGAAAATCGTAGGTGATCGGCTCAACGGTCAAATCGTAAAACGCGTAGAGAACGCCCGGATGGGCATGACGCGCAGCACCAGTCCGGCGCTTTACATACCTTGCGGGGGCTAGACCGGCGCTCACGGTCCTCCGAAGAGTACCGTGAACCAT
>FWWM01013670.1_pt1 | contig 13031 bp, 8 predicted proteins | sample 2228351 | NCBI WGS metagenome assembly FWWM01 (sample SAMEA103939774, study PRJEB20133) | metagenome | reverse complement strand
AGTAATACCTCCATTTTTTAGTAAAGTGCCATAGGCACCCCCATTATTTAAAGAAGGTGTCTTAGACACCCCGACCTTTTTATTTTCTGATTTCTCCGTTAGAGAATTTTTTCTAAAATAGAAATTCCTGGGAAGTTTAGTGTGTAATTTGATTTTTTGTTTGATTTGTTTTTACAATTATTCTAAAACATTTTGGGAAAGGGTTCTTATGGCTAAGAAAGAGATCAAGGCTATTGTGAAGCTTCAAATACCTTCCGGAGAAGCTACTCCTGCTCCGCCTGTTGGTCCTGCTCTAGGTCAACACGGTGTTCCTATAATGGATTTTGTTAAAAAGTTTAATGAAGCTACTGCGAGTCAGAAAGGTTTGATTGTACCAGTGGTTATAACTGTTTATACTGATAGAACTTATGAATTTGTTATAAAGACTCCTCCAACTTCAGTTTTGATAAAAAAAGAGTTAGGTTTAGAAAAAGGTTCTTCTAACCCGAATACTCAGAAAGTTGGTAAGCTTACGAAACAGCAAGTTAGAAAAATTGCTGAGATTAAGTTCCCGGATACTAATGCTAATACTATTGAAGCTGTTGAGAATATGGTTATAGGTACAGCTAGAAACATGGGAGTTGAAGTTGAGTAATAATTGGAGGTAATTATGAGCAACAGAAGTAAAAGATACAGGTCGATAGTATCTTTAGTAGATAAGAGTAAGAGTTACAGTTTGGATGAAGCTTTGGATATAGTTTTTAAGAGTGCTACTGCTAAGTTTGATGAATCTATTGACATTGCGATTAAAACTGGGATAAAGCAAGGGCAATCTGTTAGGGGTGCTGTTTCTCTGCCGCATGGTATAGGTAAAGATTTGAAGGTTTTAGTTTTTGCTAAAGGTGACAAAGCTAAAGAAGCAAAAGAAGCCGGAGCTGATTATGTTGGTGCAGAGGATCTTATAGAAAAAGTTCAGAAAGAAAATTGGATTGACTATGATGTAGTAATAGCTACTCCTGACATTATGAAAGATGTGTCTAAATTAGGTCCTATACTTGGTAGGAAAAAGCTTATGCCAAACCCGAAAACTGGTACTGTTACATTTGAGATAGCTAAAGCGGTAAAGGAGTTTAAAAAGGGTAAATTTGAATTTAGGACTGATAAAACCGGTAATATCCATCTTACATTAGGTAAGAAGAGCATGGGCAAAGATAAGATAAAAGAAAATATTCTTGCTCTTGTGAGAGAAGTGAATAAGAGTAGGCCATCTGATTATAGAGGTGAATTTATAAAGAATGTGCATATATCTTCTACTATGGGGCCAAGTGTCAAGCTTGATAGAGTTTCGGTTGTAGCTGAATCACAAAAAGTTGCTGTGTAATTTGGAGGTTTTTATGCCGAGTAAGAGAAACGTTGAAATGTTATCAAGGATAGATGGTATGATAAAAACATATGGTTCAAATATCGTGATGATTGATTTTACAGGTCTGGATAGTCAAAAAACTAGGGAGCTTAGGTCTGAGATTAGGAAAATTGGTGCAGCATATTCAGTTTTTAAGAATACCATAATGAGTATTTACTTTAGGGACAAGCATAACAAAGATTATTCGAATTTGTTTTTAGGTGTTAATGGTTTTGTGTTTGCCAATGATGGGGTTTTTATAAATGCATTAAAATACCTTGTTAAAGCGGAAAAAGATTTAGGTCTTAAGGTTAAGGCTAGTATTTTTGAGAATAGAGTTTTTGATCTCAAAGAGACTTTAGAGTTATCTAAATTGCCTTCAAAGAGCGAGGTAATTGCTCAGGTTCTGGGTGCTTTAAACTCTGCTATTTCTTCATTTGTTGGTGTTGTGAACAATGTAACTCAAAACTTTGTGCTTGTTTTGAAGTCTTTAGAAGATAAAAAGTAGATTTGTATAAATTTTGTTGGGAGGTTTTATGGCTGAAAAAATGTCTATACAAGATTTAGTGGATGTGATATCGAATATGACAGTGGTTGAGCTTGTGGAGCTTAGGAAAGCTTTGGAAGAGAAATTTGGAGTAAGTGCTTCTATGCCGGTTTTTGCCGCTGCTGTTGCTCCTGCTGCTAGTGCTGCTGCTGCTCCTGCTGAGGAACAAGAAAAAACTTCTTTTGATGTAGTTATAAAGGAGATAGGTGATGCTAAACTTCAGGTTATAAAGGTAGTGAAGGATTTAACCGGTTTAACTTTGAAGGATGCAAAAGACATAGTTGAGAGTGGTGGTCAGAAGCCAGTTAAGCAAGGTGTTTCAAAAGACGAGGCTGAAAAGATAAAGAAAGCTCTTGAGGAAGCTGGTGCAGTTGTTGAGCTTAAGTAATTTATCCCCCTTATTTTGGGGGTTATTGTTTTTTTTTACTTGCTTGCTTTTTACTTTTTTTTGTTGAGGTAGAAAAATATGAAAAGTCATAGAGAAGTTTTCTCTAAAGTCAAGTTTGACCTTGACTTACCTGATCTTTTGGAAATTCAAAAAAAGTCTTTTAGTGGTTTTTTGCAGAAAGATGTTCCTCCTGATAAAAGGGAGATGAAGGGTTTGCAAAAACTATTCAAGACATTTTTCCCGGTTAGAAATAGCGATGTAGGTGTAGATGTAGAATTTGTTTCCTATGATGTAGGGGATCCGGAGCATAGCCCTGATGAATGTCTGAAAAGAAATCTAACGTATTCTGTTCCTATTAGGGTTACTTTTAGGATTATTAACAGGAAAACTGGAGAAATCATAGAGAAGCCTAATGTTTACATTGGTGATATACCTTTCATGACAGATAGAGCTACCTTTATTGTGAATGGGATTGAAAGAGTTGTTGTTAACCAGATAATAAAGTCATCGGGTATAATGTTTAGTGCAAAGAAAGGGGATTTATCTTGCAAGATAGTTCCCGAGAAAGGAATATGGTTAGAATTTGGTATTGTTACTAGAAAAGAATTGATGTATTTTAGCTTGGATAATAAAAAGAAGATGCTTATTACTTACTTTCTTAGAAGTATAGGGTTTACGACTCAGGATATTATTAAAAGTTTTTTTAATCCTCTAGAAGTGAATGTGGATGATATAAGTCCTGATGTTACAAAAGATTTCTACCTTTATGATAATATCTGCGATGATTATGGAAATGTTATATTTTGGGCTTTTACTAGGGTTACTAGGTCTTCTAAGCAACTTAAAGAAGTTTCTGTTGAGATGTCTAATTTTAAGGATATTCTCAAAAAATTAGGTATAAAATCTATTAAAGTGATAGATGAAAAAAGTAGGCGTCAAAATTTGCCATTGTTTAACAGTTTAAGGAGAGAGAGGGAGTTGGCTGATATTGAGTATTCTAAGGAGTATGGTCAAGAGAAGATTTCCGGAGAAGATTTTTTGAATTTGAGAGGTGTTCAGAAGGTTATACAGTTTATAAGGAATTTTTCTCTAAGTATCACTTCTTTTGATTTGGTTATTAAGGAGATTCAAAAGCAATTTTACGATCCTAAGTTTTTTGATTTGGGAGATGTTGGTAGATATAAGTTGATGATTAGGCTTTATAAGGATGCTACGGAGGAAGAAAAAAGAAAATTAGCTAATATAACCACTTTGACACAGGAGGATATAGTCAGGGCAATAAAAACCTTGATGAACATATTTTACAGCAATGAACTTATAGACGATGTAGATCATTTAAGCAATAGGAGAGTTAGGTCTGTTGGTGAGATTTTGTACAACGAACTATTTCCTGTATTTGAGAAGATGCAAAGAATAATCGAGGATAAAATCGGGGATGAAGAAAAACCAGATGCTCCTCTACATTATATCATAATGATGAAACCATTTGGTGCTACTCTCAGCGAGTTTTTTGGTACGAGTCAGCTGTCTCATTTTATGGATCAAATTAATCCTCTTTCCGAATTGACTAATAAGAGAAGGGTTTCTGCTTTAGGACCTGGTGGCTTGACAAAGGAAAGAGCAGGTTTTGAAGTTAGAGATATACATTATACCCATTATGGTAGACTTTGCCCTATAGAGACCCCTGAAGGACAGAATATTGGTCTTATCCTTTCTTTGGCTACTTATGCTAGGGTTAATGAGTTTGGTTTCATTCAAACTCCTTATAGAGTTGTAGAAAATGGCAAGGTTACTGATAAAGTTATATATGTTACTGCTATAGAAGAGGAAGATTATTATATTTGTCAATCAACTGAACCTTTGGATGATGAAAATAGACTTGTTAATAATTTTGTTGATGTTAGATATAAGGGAAAGTTTTTGAAGGTTGCTAGGGAGAAAGTCCAATTGATGGATGTCTCGCCAAAGCAGGTTTTTAGTGTTTCTACATCTCTTATACCGTTTCTAGAACATGATGATGCTAATAGGGCTCTTATGGGTTCAAACATGCAGAGACAAGCAGTTCCGCTTTTGAAACCTCAGGCTCCAATAGTTGGGACGGGTATGGAGGAAGTTGTTGCTAAGCAAGCTGGGTATGGTTTATTAGCCAAGAAATCTGGTGTTGTCAAAAAAGTGGATTCTCGGTTCGTAGTAGTGGAAAACGATGATGGTACTACTTCTACTTATTCATTGTTTAAATTTAAGCCTACTAACAATAATACTTGCTATAACCAGAGACCAATAGTTAGTGTTGGTCAAAGGGTTGAGGTTGGGGAAATTATAGCTGATGGCCCATCTATGGACAACGGTGAACTTGCCCTTGGAGCTAATGTTGTTATTGCTTATATGCCATGGTATGGTTACAATTATGAGGATGCTATAGTTATAAGTGACAGGTTAGTTAGAGAAGACATTTTAACCTCTATTCACATTTATGAATATGAAGCTGCTGTTAGAGATACTAAGTTTGGTCCTGAAGAGTTGACAAGAGATATACCTAATACTAATGAATATCTTTTGAGAAACCTTGATGAGAATGGAATAGCTAGAATTGGTTCGTATGTTAAATCGGATGACATAATAGTTGGTAAAGTTATGCCAAGGGGCGAAGAAGTTGAATCCCCGGAATATAAGCTCTTAAGAGTAATATTTGGTGAGAAAGCTAGAACTACCAAAGATTCGTCTCTTAGGGTTCCTCACGGAGAAGGTGGTATAGTAATTGATGTACAGATATTTTCGAGAGATAATGGTGATGATTTACCTATGGGTGTTAATCAACTTGTTAAGGTTTATGTAGCTCAGAAGAGAAAAATAAAAGTTGGCGATAAACTCTCGGGTAGGCATGGTAATAAGGGTGTTATAGCTAGGATAGCTCCAGAGGAGGATATGCCTTTACTTCCGGATGGTAGGCATGTTGATATAGTTTTCAATCCTTTGGGTGTGCCTTCTAGAATGAACCTTGGACAGTTGTTTGAGACAATGTTAGGTTGGGCTGGGATTAAGTTAGGGGTCAAGTATAAGGTGCCGGTTTTTGAAGGGCCTTCGTATGATGAAGTTAAAGAGATAATGAAGAAAGCTGGTTTACCTGAGACTTCTAAGATAAGGCTTAGGGATGGTAGAACTGGGGAATTTTTCGATGGAGAAGTGATGGTAGGTGTACACTATGTAATGAAACTTGTCCATATGGTAGAAGACAAAATACATGCTAGGTCTATTGGTCCTTATGCTCTCATAACTCAGCAACCTCTCGGTGGCAAAGCTCAATTCGGTGGTCAGAGACTTGGTGAAATGGAGGTTTGGGCTCTGGAGGCTTACGGTGCTTCTACACTTTTGCATGAGATGTTAACTGTTAAGTCTGATGATATAGGTGGCAGAGTCGAAGCATATGACGGCATCACTAAAGGTAAATATACAGCTTTACACAATGTTCCGGAGTCATTTAAGGTTCTCGTGAATGAAATGAGAGGTCTATTACTTGATATCGAGATATTCGATAGAAATGGTAATCCACTTTATATATTCCCCAAAGATAAAAATGTTGCTGCTGCTAGACTTTCTAGAAGAAAAAAGTCTTAACAATTTTTATCGGGTTTTTACCCGTTTCGTAAACTGGAGGTTTTATGGGTTTAAGTATTGCTAGTTACAAAGAATTTAAGCCCTTTGATTTCCGAGATGTTAAAAAGGTAAGGATTTCCATAGCTTCTCCGGAAATGGTTAGAGCTTATTCATATGGTGAAGTTAAAAAACCTGAGACTATAAATTACAGAACCCTTAAGCCAGAAAAAGATGGACTTTTTGATGAGAAGATATTTGGTCCTGTAAAGGATTATGAGTGTAGTTGTGGTAAGTTTAAATCTAAAAGATACAAAGGAATTATTTGTGATAGATGTAAGGTTGAGGTTAATGAATCAAAAGTAAGAAGAGAGAGAATGGGGCATATAGAGTTAGTTTCGCCAGTTGTGCATATATGGTTTTATAAGATTGTTCCGAGTAAAATAACGTTTATATTAGGTATAAGTTCCACAGCGGAGCTTGTTAGTGTTGTATATTATGACAACTATATAGTTCTCGATCCTGGTGATGTGCCTGGGCTGGAGAAATTCCAAATACTTACTGAGGATCAATATGAAGAATATAGATCGCGATACGGTGATGCTTTCAAGGCTGATACTGGTGCTGAAGCTATTAAGGAGGCTTTAGCTACTGTGGATTTAGAGGCTGTTGCTAGAGATTTAACGAAACAGATGGAAGAACAAGGTGAGAAAGCAGATCCTAAAATGATAAAGAGATTAGAGATTATAAACAGTATAATAAAATCCGGTATAAAACCTCAGTGGATGGTTATAGAGGCTTTACCTGTCATTCCTGCGGAACTTAGACCAATGGTACCATTAGACGGGGGTAGATTTGCTTCATCGGATCTTAATGAGCTGTATAGAAAAATAATAAACAGAAATAACAGGTTGAAAAGAATGATATCTATGTCCGCTCCTGACATAATAATTAGAAGTGAAAAGCGGCTGTTACAAGATGCTGTGGATTCTTTGATTGACAACTCTAGGAAAAAATCCCCCGTTAAGTCTTCTTCCGGAAAGGTTTTGAGGTCTTTATCTACCTTACTAAGAGGTAAACAAGGTAGGTTCAGGCAAAATCTTCTAGGTAAGAGAGTTGATTATTCGGGTAGGTCTGTTATAGTTGTTGATCCTAAACTTAAACTTTGGCAGTGTGGCCTCCCTAGAAGAATGGCTGTAGAGTTGTTCAAACCTTTTCTCATAAATGAGCTAATGGCTAGAAAGTATGCATTTAGTGTTAAGCAAGCAAAAAGTTTAGTTGAGAACTTTAATGATCCTAGGGTACACGAGTGTCTGGAAGATGTTGTAAGTAAGCATCCTGTTCTTCTTAACAGGGCGCCTACTCTTCATAGGTTGAGTATAGAAGCTTTTGAACCGGTGCTTGTAGACGATTTGGCTGTACATTTACATCCTGTTGTTTGCCACCCATATAACGCTGATTTCGATGGAGATCAGATGGCTGTCCACGTGCCACTATCTCCAGAAGCTCAAATTGAAGCTTGGGTTCTTTTGTTATCTGCTAGAAACCTTCTCAAGCCTGCTACTGGCGAACCTATCATGTTCCCAACGCAAGATATGGTTTTAGGTATTTATTATCTGACAAAGATTTCTGATTCTACGGATAAACCGGTTAGATTCTTCTCTAGTTTCTCAGAGGTAAGAATTGCTCTAGAGGAAAGAACAGTGAAGATTTGGGATAAGATTGTATTTAGATATGAAGGACAAAAAATAGAAACAACACCGGGTAGAGTGATATTTAATGAGATTTTACCTGAAAAATTGAGATTTGTCAATAAGGTGCTTACTAACAAAGATCTACTTACGCTTGTACGTAGATGTTATTCAGAGATTGGTAGATGGGCTACTGTTAAGTTACTGGATGACATGAAAGAATTAGGTTATTACTACGCAACATGGAAAGGAAGCACTATCTCTCTTGAAGATATAAAGATACCTTCTTCTAAGCAAGAGATGATCGAAAAGGCAGAAAAAAGCTTGTCTAAAATAGAAGAAGAGTTTGAAAAGGGATACATAAGTTTTGATGAAAGGTATAATAGGATTATAAACTTGTGGTCTCATGTGAGTGATATTTTGAGAAAAGAGGTTGAAAATACACTAAGAGAAGACCAGAATGGATTTAATCCAGTGTATGTTATGATGATATCTGGTGCTAGAGGTAACAGAGAACAAGTAAGACAGTTAGCTGGAATGCGAGGACTTATGTCTAAACCATCCGGAGAAATAATAGAATTGCCTATTAAGGCGAATTTCAAGGAAGGACTTGGTCTGCTTGAGTATTTTATATCCGCTCATGGTGGTAGAAAAGGGTTAGCTGATACTGCATTGAAGACTTCTGAAGCGGGATACCTTACCAGAAAACTTGTGGATGTGGCTCATTCTGTTTTTGTCGAAGAAGAAGATTGTGGTACCGCTAAGGGTCTAGTGGTATCTGAGGACGAGGAAGGGAGTGAAGAGTTAATGATAAGGAAAATAATAGGTAAGACAAGTTTATACAGTATTACTGATCCAAAGACTGGGCAGGTTATAGTAAACGCGAACGAAATAATAGATTTCGAAAAAGCTGAAATGATAAGAAAAGCTGGGATTTCCAAAGTCACTGTTAGACACGTTTTGACATGTGAATCAGAAAGGGGTGTTTGTTCTAAATGTTATGGTTGGGATTTGGGGCATAATAGACCCGTTATGATAGGTGAAGCTGTAGGTATTGTTGCTGCTCAGTCTATAGGTGAACCAGGTACGCAGCTTACAATGCGAACATTCCATACTGGTGGTGTTGCTTCTTCTGTTACTGAGAAAAGCTGGATAGATTTTTCCGTTCCTGTGTTTATAAACGATATTCCAAAATGTTATGTTGTTAATGAAAGCGGAGAGAGAATAACATCCAGAAAAGGTAATATCTCTGTTTTTAAGTTATTACCTAAGTCAAGTGGTTCTATTTCTTCCTCATCTGATGGATACCACATATATGAGGTAAATCTATTTGAAACTCTGAATGTCAAGGAAGGAGAATTTAGAGATTTTGAAGAAGGTGAGTTGATTGGAATATTCAAAGATGGTAAAAAGCTTACAGCATGGGAGTATATGAAAGCAGGTGTTTCGGAAGGTAAAGTTTTTCTCACTGATGCATCCGAAACACTTGTCAAGATACCAATAGGCTCAACTATACTTGTTGAAGAAGGGGTTATTGTTTATGAAAATACACCAATTGTAAGGTTTGATCCATATAGCGAACCTATTATTTCGGAGTACTCTGGTAGAATATTCATAGAAGAAGATATAACAAAATCAGCTTCTGAAAGAGACAAGATCGTTAAGATAGTTGATGAATATAATAATATATTATCGACGGATTTTGTTCCTGCTGATGCTGAGATGAGGGTTACTAACGGAAGCATTGTCAAAGTTGGAGATCTCATAGCTAAAAGGGGTAGGTCTAAGAAAAAAACTCAAGATATAGTTTCTGGTTTACCTAGAGTTACCTCTCTATTCGAAGCTAGAGTTGTTAAGAATTTTGCGGTTCTGGCAAAGGCTTCTGGAAAAGTTAATATTGAAATAGACAAAGGTAAAGTTATCGTGGTGGTCGAGAATGAGTTTGGTGAGAGGTTTAAGCATAAGATACCTCAAGGAAGATATCTATATGTTAGAAACGGTGATTACGTCAAAGTAGGTGAGGAGTTGTGTGATGGTGAGAAATCATTACAAGATATGCTTCAGATATTAGGTTTTGAAGAAACTGCTAAATATTTGCTGAGGGAAATACTTTCCATATACGCAGATCAAGGTGTCAAAATCGATGATAAACACATTGGAATAATAGTAAGACAAATGATAAGAAAAGTAAAGATAGTAGAACCCGGTGATTCCAAGTTTATAATAGGTCAAGTGGTAAGTATTAGTAACTTCGAAAGAACTTGTAAAGAAATCATTTCACAAGGTGGTGTTCCTCCAAAGGGTAAACTACTTGCTTTGGGTATATCGAGATCATCTATTATGAGTGATAGCTTCTTATCAGCTGCGTCATTCCAAGAAACCCACAAGGTCTTGTCTGAAGCTAGCATAAAAGGCATGGAAGATGAACTGTATGGACTTAAGGAAAACCTCATAGTAGGTAAACCAGTACCAGTCGGCACAGGAGCTGTATATTACGAAAATGTTACTTTTAAACCTAAGGAAGAAGAAGTTGTCTTGAAGGAATCGCAGGATGTGGCATAGTATGTTTTTTCTGAATCCAATCCCATTGGCATGTTAGGTAACTCTAATAATAACTGTCCGTAAGATGTGTAGTTCTCTATTCCTCTAACAACAAGTGTTAGAGAGTTTTCAAAAGCCTTAAGAAGTTTCTATTCAGCAAAAATTCTTCCTTTTAAAAGGAAGTTATAGAGGGACTTCGTCCCTCTAGCAAAACAATTAGGGTTTTTGCCTAAGGGTGTCTAAGACACTTTCCTTAAAAAACGGAGCCACACTTAGGGTGTAAAGACCCCTATAATTAAAAAAAGAGGCTCAGCCTCAAAAGAGGCCTAGCCTCGTGCCTATGGCACTTTTCTTAAAGAATGGGGGTACACTTAGGGGGCGGAGCCCCCTGTGAAATCTCTTAGGGCATGTAAGGATATTACCCTAATTTAAAATGGGGATGTGTTTAGGGGATGAAACCCCTATTAGTTAACCTTAAGGTAGGTAGGAAGTTACTTTCTAATTCAAGGGGGTACACTTAGGGGGTGAAACCCCCCAGAATTAAGAAAAGAGGCTTAGCCTCGTGCCTAAGTGCTTAAAGCACTGTGCCTAGGGCACTTTTCTAAAATAGGGGGATGAAGCTCCTTACAATTAGGAGAAGAGGCTTAGCCTCGGGGGTATTCTTAGGGGGCGGAGCCCCCTAGAATCAACTAAGGGGCGGGTGGGCGGGGAATTACCCTAGATGGATGCTAATCTTAAGTAGAAATTTCTGACAGGAATTTCTATTTAACAAAAATCTTTCCTTCTAAAAGGGGCAATTAGGGTATGTGTCTAGGAAACTGTACCTAAAGGTGCCTGGGACACTTGTGTCTGAAACACTTTCTTAAAACAAGGTGTAAAGCCCCCTAACAATTGAAAAGAAGTCTAGCTTCAAAGAGGCCTAGCCTCGTGTCTAGGATACTCCCTTAAATAACGGGGGTATTACTAGGGGGCAGAAGTCCCTATAATTAATAAGAGAGGCCTAGTCTCTCAAAAACGGGGGTATGCTTAGGGGGCAAAGCCCCCTAGAATCAAACTAAGGGGTGGGTGGGAAGTTACCCTAAATAGATGCTAATAAAAATCCTTAAGTAGAAACCTCTGTATGCTTTTTCGCATTTCATATTAGGATTAAAAAAAGAATTTCTACTATTAAGCAACAAACTCAGGAAGGTTACCACTACAATACCTTATCATTGAAACATGATGTGACGATGCTTTTTAATACTTATAACAAGAAGGAGGAAAGTATGAAAAAGTTTATATTAATACTCTCCACCTTTGCTATAACGTTTCTGGTAGTTGTAAATAGTTTCGGTTTCAAAGAAGCAATACAGGAAAACAACCTAGAAGTTGGAATTGGTGAATCTTTTGGTGGTTTTGGAATCAAAGTAGGATATGAAACTAGCTTTTCAAAAAATGCCCATTTCTACGGGTTTTTTGTGTTTGGAGGTATAGGCAAAAATGTAGGTTTCGGAGTACAGATCGAATTCCCTATAAAAATTTTTGAGAGAAGTTTCTTTTCTCTAGCTATTTCTCCTCTTGGTAATCTCAGAACTACTTTCAATTCAATTACTCAATCATCAGACATAGACTTAGGTGCTGGAGTTTACCCTCTATTTACATTTGACTTTAGAAAAATAAGTGAGGTACCGTTGTCGATATCTTTTGGTGCGGGTCCAGAGTTCAATTTTCTACCTTTCTGGGTAACCGCTTACTACTCCATAGTCTTCTCGTTTTACATCGACAACTTCACAATTCAGCTAGGTGCAAACTCTAGAATAGCTGGAATAGATTTTAAAATAAAAATCTAAAGATTAATACTACCGTCAAAAACTAAATTCGCACCACCTTTCATAAAAACATGATTGTTTTTGTCAGACCATTCTACGTCAAGATCTCCTCCCAGGAGATGTACTTTTATTTTTCTTTTCATACCTTTGTTTAAAACGCTAGCTACCGCAGTAGCGCAAGCTCCAGTTCCACAAGCCATTGTTTCACCACTTCCTCTTTCCCAAACTCTCATGACAATTTCATGATCATTTACAACTTTAGCAAATTCAACATTTGTCTTATTCGGGAAAAAATCATGGTTTTCTATCTTTGGTCCAATGTTTTGTATGTCCAAACTTTTAAGGTCATCCACAAATATCACACAGTGAGGATTTCCCATAGAAACCAAGTTTATTTTAAACCTTCCAAATCCAAAATCAACTTCTTCTCCTATCACGGTATTATTTTTAGATATATGACTTCTTGCTGGGATCATTTCTTTGTCGAGAATTGGTTCACCCATGTCTACAGTAATCTGAATGGGTATTTTCGAATTGTCTATGTAGACTTCTTTTACTCCAGCTTTAGTATAGACTAAAATATTTGTCTTTCTTTCTATTCTTTCGTAAAAATACTTGGCAACTTGCCTTATTCCATTACCGCACATTTCAGCTTCACTGCCATCAGCATTAAAAATTCTCATCTCGCAGTCATAACCTGGTTTGTCAAGTATAAAAATTATACCATCCCCACCTATACCAAAATGTCTATCAGATAATCTAATAGATAGGTTTACAGCTTGCTCTAATAAACTTCTATATTCATGCCTAGAATAGGCATCAATAAGTATATAGTCATTTCCTAAAGCCTCAGCTTTGGTAAACCTCAACAACATAGCATGAAATTATAAAGCAAAAACATAGTATTTTTGAAATACTTCAAAACCTTTACCAGGAATTTCTATTTAACAAAAATTTCTTCTTCTAAAAGGGAGTTATAGAGGGACTTTGTCCCTCTAAGAAAAGAGGCTTAGTGCCTAAGGCACTTTCCTTAAATAATGGGGGTATGCTTATGGGTGTAACCCCCTAGAATTAAACTAAAGGG
>FWWM01013664.1_pt1 | contig 13032 bp, 11 predicted proteins | sample 2228351 | NCBI WGS metagenome assembly FWWM01 (sample SAMEA103939774, study PRJEB20133) | metagenome | reverse complement strand
AACTCCTTTTGGAGGATCAAGAACCTGCTGTGATTTACGAAACAATTGAAGGTTTAGAATCAGCTGAAAAAGCTATCATTTTTCGTTTACTCTCAAAAAAACTTGCCGCTGAGGTTTTTTCCCACTTGGAATTCGATGAACAAATTGAACTTTTGAAACTTTTTAGTGATGAAGAAGTTAAAAATATTATAAGAAATATGGATCCTGCAGACAGGGTGGATTTATTTGACGAACTTCCCGCTGATGTTGTCACGCAACTTTTAGCACTACTTCCAAAAGATGAAAGAGAAGAAACACTTGAAGTTCTTAACTACCCAGAAAATTCTGCAGGTAGGGTGATGTCACCTAATTTTGTGTATGTCTACCGAAATAGTACGGTCAAAGAAGCCTTAGAAAAGGTTAGAAAATACGGACGTGAAGCGGATACAATATATACAATTTTCGTTGTAGAAGAAGACAGAACTCTTATTGGCACGGTAAAGTTAGAAGAATTACTCTTTGCAGATCCTGAAGAGCTGATTGAAGAAATATACGAACCCAATCCGGTTTACGTTCAGACGACTACAGACCAAGAAGAAGTTGCAGAAGTTATGAAGAAATATGAACTTAACGTCATTCCAGTTGTTGACAACGACCTTAGATTAGTTGGTATTATAACAACGAGTGATGTTTTTGAAGTTATCGATGAAGAATTTACGGAAGATATACACAAAATGGCTGGTGTTACTAAAACTACCACGTCATATTTTCATACACCATGGTTGATATTCATAAAAAACCGGTTGCCGTGGCTGGCAGGTCTTTTACTTCTTCAAAGCTTGAGTGCATTCGTTGTAAAGAGATACGAAGATTTGATTGCACAAGTGACGATCTTAACAGCCTTTATGGCAACGATGGTCGACGCTGGTGGAAATACTGGTGGTCAAAGTAGTTCAATTTTGATAAGAAGTTTAGCACTCAAGGAAGTTAAACTCAAAGACTGGTGGAGAGTGTTCTTAAAAGAACTTCTGATAGGATCGGTTCTTGGTATTTCGTTGGGAATTTTACTCTTTGCAAGAGGTTTTTTGATAACGAATGACGTACTTGTAAATTTATCTGCTGGTATCTCTTTAGCACTGATAATTATTGTAGCCAATACGATTGGTGCAATGCTTCCTTTTATGGGATTAGCTCTTGGTATTGACCCAGCACTGTTGTCAAGTCCGCTTATCACAACGATCGCAGACTTGGCAGGTATGGTAATCTTCTTTATGATAGCTAAAGCTATCTTGAAGTTGTAAGGGAGGCAAGAATATGCCTGACGAATTTGAAAACGAAGAGCCGAAGTTTACTTATGAAGATTTTAAGAAATTAGAAGAAAGGGTAGAGATTTTAGAAAGAAATCTTGACCAAGCATGGAGTACACTGAAAGTTTCTTTTGGAGTCTTCGTATTAAATTTTTTTATAGTTTTGCTAACGATATTTTTTCCGTCTCGATTATCAAGGTATGTTTTTCTATCGGACGAAGATATACTCAGAAAATTAGTTGCTGTAATAGTCGAGCTCTCTATATTTACGCTTATCCAAATTTTCATAATCTTACCGTTTATAAACAGAACTTTTTCCAGGAGGTAATAATCTAACATATGGTAAGTAATAAAATAGTTGTCAAAGGTGCAAGAGTACATAATCTTAAATCTTTGGATGTTGAAATTCCAAAAAATTCTCTTGTTGTTATTACAGGTCTTTCCGGTTCCGGAAAGACCTCTTTAGCTTTAGATACTATATACGTCGAAGGTCAGAGAAGATATTTGGAAAGTCTCTCCACATACGCTCGCCAATTTATCGGTGAATTGAAAAAACCCGAAGTTGATAATATAGAAGGTCTTTCACCCTCGATAGCAATAGACCAAAAAAGTGTTTCACATAACCCACGTTCAACAGTTGGAACTGTAACAGAAATCTATGATTACCTTAGGGTAATGTACGCTCAGCTCGGTGTTCCACACTGTCCAAAATGCGGAAAAGAATTATCAAAAATGAGTATCGATGAAATGATCGAAAAGATATTCAATGAGTTCAAAGGTGAGAGAATACAAATTCTTTCCCCAATAGCAATAGAAAAGAAGGGATTTTTCAAAGACGAGATCGAACACTTTATCAAGTCCGGTTATTCGAGAATAGAAATAGATGGAATTCTTTACAGACTCGAAGAAGTTCCTGAATTGAACAAAAATGTTAGACATACGATTTACCTTGTAGTTGACAGACTCTCAGCATCAGAAGAAAATAAACACAGACTTTTCCAATCTCTCGAAACTGCACTTAAAGAGGGAAATGGGTTTGTCACCATAAAATCAGATAAACTCTCAAAACTTTTCTCCGAAAAACTTTCCTGTCTTGAATGTGGAGTTTCTTTCCCTGAAATAAATCCAAAACTATTTTCATTCAACGCACCTTACGGTGCGTGTCCTTCTTGTCACGGGCTTGGTTTTAAACTTGAAGTTGACGAAGAATCGATCTTTGACGAAGAATTGCCGATAATGGAAAGTTTAAAGATACCACATAAATCTGATGGCTGGTTACCCGCAAGAATTGAAAGAATCGTCAGAGAGTACGGTGGAGATTTAAATAAACCCTTTAACTCACAGCCTGAAAAAGTAAGAAATGCACTTCTGTATGGAACAGAATATTTTGAAGGTTTTTTGATATTGGTTAAAGAAAGGTACGAAGAATACACTTCCGAAGAGATGCGTGAATGGATGGTAGAAAACTTTTTTGTTGAAAGAGTTTGTCAGGATTGTAATGGAAAAAAACTAAGAGAAGAAGCACTGAGTGTCTATATAAACGGGAAAAACATAATAGATCTTACGGAAATGAGTATCTCAGCTGAACTTAAGTTTATTGAAGAACTAAAAAGCTCACTTAAAGATAGACAGTTTGAAACGGTCAGAGATCTGATAAACGAAATAGAAAAAAGATTAAGATTTTTAAACGATGTTGGTCTTGGATACATATCGCTGTCGAGAAATGTCAGAACACTTTCAGGTGGTGAAGCACAGAGAATAAGGCTTGCAACGCAACTTGGTTCTAAATTAACAGGTGTTATATACGTTTTGGATGAACCAACAGTTGGCCTGCACCAAAGAGATAATGACAGATTGATAAGAATGTTAAAAGAACTTAGAGATTTAGGAAATACTGTTATAGTTGTTGAACACGATGAAGACGTTATCGAAAATGCTGATTATATAATCGATATCGGTCCTGGTGCAGGTATCAATGGTGGAAATTTAGTTTTTTCAGGTACTGTAGAAGAAATTAAAAAAAGTGAAAAGACTTTAACTGGCAAGTATCTCTCTGGAAAAGTAAAGATACCAGTTCCATCTTTAAGAAGAACAGGGAACGGCGGAAAGGTTGTAATTAAAGGAGCACAGCACAATAATCTTAAAAACATAGATGTCGAAATACCGCTTGGTACTTTTGTTTGTGTTACGGGAGTTAGTGGTTCTGGGAAAAGTTCTCTTGTTATCGACACTATTTATCCAGCTATATCAAATAAATTGCATAAAACGAAATACCCAGTTGGTAAACATAGAGAAATTCAAGGACTTGAGAATATAGATAAAGTGATAATGATCGACCAGTCGCCCATCGGAAGAACTCCGAGAAGTAACCCTGCAACTTACACAAAAGTATTCGATGAGATACGAGAACTTTTTGCTATAACTCCTGAAGCTAAGGCTCGTGGTTATACGAAAGGGAGGTTTTCGTTCAACGTTAAAGGAGGACGTTGTGAAAACTGCCAAGGTCAGGGACTTGTGAAAGTTGAAATGCTCTTTTTACCAGATGTCTTCGTTGAGTGTGACGTGTGCGGTGGAAAAAGGTACAACAGCGAAACTTTGGAAGTTTACTACAAAGGTAAAAATATAGCTGACGTTTTGGATATGTCTGTTGAGGAAGCTTTAGAATTTTTCAAAAATATTCCAAATATAAAGGATACACTTCAAGTATTGTACGATGTTGGACTGGGATATATCAAATTGGGACAACCTGCTACGACTCTTTCAGGCGGAGAAGCTCAAAGAATTAAACTTGCCTCAGAACTTAGAAGGCGTGCAACTGGAAAAACGCTTTATATCTTAGACGAACCGACGGTAGGACTCCACTACGAAGATGTTAGAAAACTCGTTGAAGTTCTCAACAGACTCGTTGATAAAGGGAACACTGTTCTTATAATTGAGCATAACTTAGATGTTGTCAAATGTGCTGATTACATAATCGATTTGGGACCTGAAGGTGGAGATTTCGGCGGAGAAATCGTTGCAACTGGAACTCCCGAAGAGATATCTAAAAATCAAAAATCAATTACTGGACTTTACTTAAGAAAAAAACTTGAAAGAGATGGAATATTGTTGGAGGAGGCTCTGTAAAAATATGCAGGTATATTTAGCCAGTAAAAATAACCATAAGCTTAAAGAAATAAGTTTAATTGTTCCTGAATGGGTAGAACTGGAAGTTTCTCCAATAGATGTTCACGTTGATGAAAATGGTGAAACTTTCTACGAAAATTCAATAAAGAAAGCTCTTTTTTACGGCTTTAGATTGAACAAACCGGTTGTAGCAGACGATTCTGGATTGTGCATAGAAGCTTTAGGCAGTAACCCCGGTGTTCAAAGCGCAAGATACTTAGAGGGCAAAAGTTATGAAGAAAAGATGAAGATTTTGTTGGAGGAATTGAAAGATGCGCAAAATAGAAATGCCAAATTTGTCTGCTGCGCATCGTTTTTTGACCCAACAAAAGATATACTAATATCAGTACAAGAAGAGGTTAGAGGCAAGATCGCTTTTGAAATTAGAGGTGTAAATGGGTTTGGTTATGACCCATTCTTTATACCCGAAGGCTACGATAAAACTTTCGGTGAACTTGGCGAAGAAGTTAAAAACCAAATTAGCCATAGAGCAAAAGCGATTAGAAAACTCTTTGAACAAGTGAAAAAATTGTATTTCTAATTTGGAAATTAACAAGGGGGATAACCGTATGTTAAGAGTGCATACTGAAAGAGTTCTAACATTTGAAGGCAATCCACCATTTTCTGGTCAAGAAATGAAAAATGTCAAGGAATATTTAGATGTTGATATCATTATTGAAGATGGTAAGATAGTTGACATCAGAAAACATCAAAAAGCTGATTTAAAAGGAAAACTGGCACTTGCCGGCTTTTCAGATGCACACACACATATTCCTTTCTACGGTTCACGGTCAAATGAGTTTTATCTGAGAGCAAAGGGAGCAAAATATATTGATATCTTAAACGCTGGTGGTGGAATATACAAAACTGCAAAAAAGATAGATGTAACGGATAAAGAAGAGATAATTCGATTCAACGAAAAACTTCTCTCAAAAATGCTCTCTTTGGGGGTTACAACAGTAGAGTGTAAAACAGGTTACGGATTAAATCTTGAAAACGAGATAAAACAGCTTGAGATTTTAAAAGAATTGGAAAAAAGAGTTTCACAGACTATAGTAAAGACCTTTTTACCTTTCCACGCAAGAGTTGATAAAGAAAATTATTTTGAGGAAGTTAAAAATAGCCTCAAAGTAATTAAGGAACGTTACAATGTAAAATTCTTGGACGCATTTTTGGATAAAGGAGTTTTTTTACCAGAAGAAATCCGAGAAATAGCCCTTTATGCGAAGAATCTGGGTTACGACCTAAGATTCCATTCAGATGAAATAGAAAACGTTGGTGCAACGGTTTTTGGAGTTGAAGTTGGTGCAAGAAGTGTTGACCACGTACTAAAAATAATTGACGAAGATATAGAAAAACTTAAGAATTCAGATACTATGGTTGTTTTGATGCCTTCTACAAGTTTCTATCTTGGTGAACAATTTGCTCAAGCAAGAAAAATAATCTCTGCGGGAATTCCCGTTGCTTTGGGTTCTGATTTTAACCCGGGCTCTTCTCCGCTTTACAGTCCAAGTTTCGTTTTGCATTTGACTATTAGATTTTTACATATGGATTGGGAAGAAGCACTTTGTGCTTACACTGCGAACAGTTCATATCTACTTGGTGTTAACTCAGGGTTAATCCAACCAGGTTACAATGCTGACATTGTTCTTTACTCCACTTATGAGTTTTTGGATATTCCTTATATGTTCCAAGATAATTTCATTGAACATATTATAAAGAACGGAAAAATAGTTTTCTAAAAATTCTATATAAATCTATACAAAAAGGCGAGCAATAAGCTCGCCTTTAAATTACTTAATTTTTTTCTATTTTTCAAATCAAATGTACAACAATACCACTCTTCAATTTTGGTTCAAACCAAGTTGATTTCGGTGGCATTATTTTACCTGCGTCTGCAACTTTCAACAAATCTTCAAGAGATGTTGGATAGAGTGCAAAAGCTACGACAGCTTCTCCATCTCTAACAATTCTTTCAAGTTCTTCAATTCCGTGGATTCCACCAACAAAATCAATTCTTTTGTCAGTTCTTGGGTTTTCAATGCCGTGTATAGGTGCTAAAAGATTATTTTGGAGTATTGAAACATCCAAAGATTCGATTGGATCGTCTTCATTGTATGTTCCAGATTTTGGAGTTAATTTGTACCATCTTCCATATATGTACATTCCAAATTCATGTTTCTTAGTCGGTTTGAAAGAACCTGAAACTTCCTCAATGTCAAACTTTTCAGATACTTTTTTTAAATATTCTTCTTTGCTATTTCCATTCAAATCTTTAAGAACTCTGTTGTAGTCAAGTATTTTTAGTTGATTATGTGGGAAGAGTGCTGCTAATAGAAAATTGTACTCCTCTTCTCCGGTGTGATTTGGATTTTCTTTTCTGTACTCTTGAGCTGCTCTAACTGCAGCTGCAGCTCTATGGTGACCGTCAGCAATATAGAAAGCATCGACATCTTTAAAGGCATCGACAAGTCTTTTAATTTTATCTTCGTCTTTTACAACCCAAACTATGTGCTCAACGTCTGTTTCGTCGATATAATCGTATTCAGGTTCTCCGTTAGCGTATTCCAAGATGATATTGTCAATCTTATCATTTGACTTGTACATCAAAAATACTGGTCCTGTATGTGCACCGACAGCTCTCACATGTGCCGCTCTTTCGTCTTCCTTGTCTTTTCTTGTGAGTTCGTGTTTTTTTATCTTTTCAGCTATATATTCATCAACTGAAAAGGTTGCAAAAAATCCTGTTTGAGTATGACCTCTCCAAATCTGCCTGTAAATATATATTGCTGGTTTATCTTCTTGGATTATGTAACCTTCTTTTATTAACCATTCAAGATGTTTTCTACCAGCTTCTAATACTTCTGGATCAGTTGTCGATCTTTTTTCTTCAAAATTTATCTCAGGTCTTGTTAGCTTGTAAAAAATGTAAGGGTTATTCTTTGCTGCTTCTTTTGCTTGTTCTTCGCTCACTACATCATATGGTCTTGCTGCAATCTTTGATACCATATCTTTTCTCGGTCTAACTGCTTTAAAAGGTCTTACAACCATTTTGAAATCCCCCTTTTTACAACTTTATTTTATTTGAATAGAGTGGAAATTCTTTACACAACTCAATAACTCTTGTTGAAACTTTCTTTGCAACTTCATCATCTATCGTTCCATTTTCGTCTTTTACGTTCTTCAGAACGTAAAAGATAAGGTCAGCAATTTCGACCATCTGTTCTTCTTTCATACCTCTCGTTGTCAAAGCAGGTGTTCCAAGTCTTATACCGCTTGCAACGAATGGTGAGCGGGTTTCATTTGGAATAGTGTTTTTGTTAACAGTGATATGACAGTAACCAAGTGCTGTTTCTGCAGCCTTACCTGTGACATTTAATGGGTTAAGGTCAACTAACATAAGATGAGTATCTGTTCCACCAGAAACTATTCTTAATCCTCTTTCTTCAAGTGCTTTTGCTAAAGTTTTTGCGTTTTTGATAACCTGTTCTTGATATTTTTTGAAATCATCTGTAAGTGCTTCTTTGAAACATACAGCTTTTGCTGCGATTACGTGCATAAGTGGTCCGCCTTGAATACCGGGGAATATTGATTTGTTTATATTTTTGTAAATTTCTTCATCGTTTGTAAGGATAATACCGCCACGTGGACCTCTTAATGTCTTGTGCGTTGTACTGGTAACGATATGAGCGTAATCTGCAGGATTTGGATACAAACCTGCGGCAACTAAGCCAGCAAAGTGCGCCATATCGACGACTAAGTAAGCTCCAACTTCGTCGGTTATCTCTCTGAATTTCTTAAAATCGATTATTCTTGAGTAAGCACTTCCACCTGCAACTATTATCTTCGGTCTCACTTCTAAAGCAAGCTTTCTAACTTGGTCATAATCTATCATCTCTGTTTTTGGATCGACTCCGTATTGGTAAACTTTGTAAATTTGACCTGAGAAATTAACGTTTGCCCCATGCGTTAAGTGACCACCGTGACTCAGAGACATACCGATCAAAACATCACCAGGTTGTGAGATTGCAAAGTAAGCCCCCATATTTGCTTGTGAACCGGAATGTGGTTGTACATTTGCGTATTTTACGTTGAAAAGTTGCTTTGCACGTTCCCTTGCAAGTGTTTCAGCTATATCTACATACTCACAACCACCATAATATCTTTTTTTCGGGTATCCTTCTGCGTACTTATTAGTCAAAATACTTCCCATAGTTTCCATAACCGCTAAGGATGTGAAATTTTCTGAAGCTATAAGTTCAAGACCGTATTCTTGTCTTTCAAATTCTTTAAGAATAACGTCGTAAATCTCTGGGTCTGTTTTTTTCACATTTTCCCACATTTTCGCTACCCCCTCATTTTATTATAGGTTCATCACTATTATATAGTATATTTTGAGATATGCTAATCTAAAAAAATTCGTAAAAAAGTGATTCCTTTTTGAATTTTAAGTTTTTTTCGCTTTTTTTAACGTAATTCAGCAAAAAGTCTCCATCTTCTTTAAGATGGATAGGAATTGCTGTTGACAACGTTTCAGTTTTGGTGTTTTGATGTATACTAATATTGGTGATATTTTGGTGATGACAATAAAGGTTGAAGTGGTTAAAAAATACATTGAAAGTCAAGGTGACAAGAAAAATTATTAAAGGCATATAAATATCGAATATATCCAAACAAAACACAAGAAAAATTCTTTGGGAACCTGACTTTTACAGTTTGTAATAAAAAAATCTTGGAATAATAAGGTGTTATTAGCGAAATTAGCTGTGGTTTTACAAAAAAATACTCGTTAAATAATAGTTTTAGAGAATGTTATTTATTTCACTTTCTACAGTATAAAAACGTAAAATATCTTTGCAATAGTTTACATTTCAAATTTGCCGTTCTGTGCAATTATATGGAAATATTTAGATTTAAGTGAAACATAAACAGAGAAACTGTTTTGAAGTTAATCTCAAGAAAGAGAAGTACTTTAAAAACAGAGTAATTTTTTAGTACTACAACAAAAAATGACGGAAATCCCCTTATTTTCTACATTTATTGACTATCGACTGTAAAAGTCAGAATATTAAATAAACGCTTGGGTCCAATTTTAAATCTTAATAAAAACCCCCTCAGAGCTGTTTGAGGGGGGTATTTTATAATTCTTCATCCATTTCCATATCATCTGAATCTAAATCGTACATATCATCGAATTCAGCACTTTCAGAAGACTTTTCTTGAACTTCTTCCTCTTCTTCAATAGTTCTTTCTTTTAATTCATCTACGGCTTTTCCGAGTGGTTCACGAGGGCTCAATTTTCCTTTGAAAACCTCAATTTCTTTCCCGTTTTCAACAATATATTCTACAGCTTCTACAGGCATTTTAAGTGCTTCAACTAAACTTTTAACGAGTTCTTCGTCGAGTTCTTCATTCTCAGGAAAAGAAACTACGAATTTCCCATTCTCAATTTTGTAACTTACATTTGTTTTCTTAAAAAGTTCTATTATCTCAGGCATACTCACTACTGCGTTTGCTCTATGGTCACTAATCTTGAGTTCTAGTACATAGTAGAAAGACATATTATAACCTCCCGTTAAATGGGATTTTTTATGCGTTGCTTGTTCCAAAGTGTTTCTTAATCTTAGCAATAATTCTTGCTTTTCTTCTTGCTGCTTGGTTTCTGTGGATACCACCGTGTTGTGCCGCTTTATCTATTGAGCTTTGAGCTTTTTTGTAAAGTTCTAATATTTCTGATTCTGTTTTACCTTCTTCAAGCGCTTTCAAAACGGCTTTAATTTTGTTTTTCATGCTTGTTTTGTAAGATTTATTTAAAACTCTCGCTTTTTCTGATGTCCTTACTCTCTTTGCAGCTGACTTTTTATTTGGCATACCAATTTTCCCTCCTAATTATATTTTGAAAATAGCCTTAAGTTCATTGACCATATCTGTATTTTCCCAAGTGAAATCTGGTTCGTTTCTACCGAAGTGACCGTATGCGGCAGTCCTCTTGTATATCGGTCTTAAAAGATTAAGTTTCTTAATTATCGCACCTGGTCTGAAATCAAATATTTCAGTTATCGCTTTTGCAAGTTTTTCCTCATCGACTTTTGCTGTTCCAAAGGTGTTGATCATAACTGAGACAGGTTTTGCAACACCTATAGCGTAAGCAACTTGGAGCATTATTTCATCGGCAAGACCTGCAGCAACAACATTCTTTGCAACGTATCTTGCAAAGTAGTGAGCTGACCTGTCGACTTTTGTTGGGTCTTTTCCACTGAAAGCTCCTCCGCCGTGAGGAATCTTTCCACCGTATGTATCAACTATTATTTTTCTTCCAGTAAGACCTGTGTCAGCAGATGGACCACCGAGAACGAATCTGCCTGTTGGATTGACAAGAATCTTCATATTTTCATCTTTTAAATCCACTGGGATGATTGGATCTATTACGTGTTTTACCAGTGCTTGTTTTATTTCTTCATTTGTTACATTTTCATCGTGCTGAGTTGATATAAGTACTGTATCAACTCTTACAGGGTTCCAATTTTCGTCATATTCAATTGTCACTTGCGTCTTTCCATCTGGTCTCAAGAATGGTACCATTCCGTTCTTTCTAACTGTTGCAAGTTGTTCTGCGAGTTTGTGCGCCAAAAGTATTGGAAGTGGCATATAAGTGTTTGTGAAATACTTCTCAGATTCATTTGTTGCATATCCAAACATCATTCCTTGGTCGCCAGCACCGAATTTTTCGAATTCATCGTGAAGTTCAGCTTCGCCTGTCTTGTATTCGGCAGCTTTGTCAACTCCCATAGCAATATCTGGTGACTGTTCGTGAATGGACGTTAGAACTGCACACGTTTCACCATCAAAACCGTACTTTGCTCTTGTGTAGCCGATTCCCAAGACAGTTTTTCTAACAATATCTTGGACGTCAACGTAAGCTTTCGTCCTGACTTCACCGGCAACGATAGCAACTCCAGTTGTAAGAAGTGTTTCAACCGCAACACGTGTGTCCAAACTTGGGTCTTGTTCAATAATCGCGTCCAAAATGGCATCGCTAATCTGATCTGCCATTTTGTCTGGGTGACCTTCCGTAACACTTTCACTCGTGAAAAGTCTTCTCACTTCTTTTCTACCTCCTTTTCGTAATCTTCTTTACTTACAAACTTACCACCGTCTATTTCGATACTCACTGGTTTATACGAACCAGTGAATTGAGCTCTCACTTCAATTTTGTTGGGGCATTTGCTGCCGACATATACTTTTTCAATCTGAAAAGGAACCGTTCTACTGTCGTAGTTAATTATAAAGTCGTATCCTATTCTTAGGTGGCTCCTTATTATTTCACCACACTTATTACATTTCACATAGACAACAAGAGTATTCTTGTCTCTGTAAAAGGGGTTCTTTTCAAGATCAGCTTCAGTCTTTTCTTTCTTTTTAAAGATATCAAAAAGTCCCATCATAATCACCTTCTCTTAAGTACAAATTTGAAGGTTCCACTCTTTCCCAAAAAATCGTTCACTTCAACTTCAACATCTATATGACTTTCTTGAAACTCAGTAACTTTATTCACTCTTATGTATTCAACTTCTTGGTCAGAATATATGTTGTAAAAGGTCTTGTATTTGAAAGCAGTCATTTCTGATTTTTCGTTGTACAAAATAAATGGTCTTTCCCATTCAGAAATAGGTATTTTATCAAGCAATATATGATACACTAAACTTTTTGAAAAGTATACTTTTATTTCTTTAACACCAAGTAAATTTTTACCTACTTCTGTGTAAGTTTCCAGTGAAATTTTTGGGTAATTACCAGAGAAATAATAAGTACCTGATGGGCTATACGCAAACTCTTGACCGTCGATTAATATACTTTTCAAAATAACGGTTCCTGGAGTTGCTCTAATAAGTTTTAGGTCTATGAAAGAAAGAGGATCAAAGACGTATTTTTCTTCTTTGTCCCTTATTTCAAGGTGTGCGTGTGCCTGAACTGCTTCTCCAGTTTTTCCGGAATAACCTATAATTTCCCCTTTTTCAAAAGAATAATCCGGACTCGAAAACTCAATAACAATCTTTGTATCTCCAAATTCTTTTTTTAGCATTTGAACAATTTTCTCAACCTTTGGAGAAAATGCACTCAGATGTGCGTAAACACTTCTGTAGCCATCTTCATGTTCTAAAACAACGGTGTTTCCATATATTCCACCTTTATCTATTTCAAGTCTCACAAGATATCCTTTTTCTACTGCTTTTGTCTCCATACCTTCTTTTAAAAAAGTGCTGAAATCAATACCAAAATGGAATCTTGGTTGATAGGTCCCCTGACGAAACTCACCAAAAGTTGCTGTAATATAGGAATTATCAATTGGAGGAATATATAAAGCAAAAGAAAATACTGTTACAAATAGAATGAACGCTAATAAAAACTTTCTCATCTCAGATCAACTCCTTTATTTCAGTAATTATTCTTTTTACTGTTGATTCTTTCCCTGATATTTCAACAACAGTTTGAAACTCGTTCTCATCTATAATCCTTTGAATAATACTCCCTGAGTATCTTTTTAGAATTGGTAAATGTATGTTTTTCAATGTTATCCTCT
>FWWM01013656.1_pt1 | contig 13039 bp, 10 predicted proteins | sample 2228351 | NCBI WGS metagenome assembly FWWM01 (sample SAMEA103939774, study PRJEB20133) | metagenome | reverse complement strand
GACAGCAGCAGCTCTGACCAAGGCCCCCTGATTCTAGCAGGAGGAGGGAGGAAGAGAAAAGTGAGCCCCTCGGGGAAGGTGCACTGGCCGCCTGTAGAATTGTCTGTGTCACGTCCGGCTATTCCTGAGGTCTGAACGAATTATGGCCGTTTCGCGCGTCAAGTCCCCACATCCGCGAGGACAGGCTTTGCAAAAACGACGACGTGCGTTCCAGCCAGGGGACATGACTTGTTCGAAAATTCGATAACCACCACCCGCGAGCTATGAGCAACCGAACCTACGGATTCAACACGCTGGCCCTGCATGCAGGGCAACGCCCCGACCCAGCCACCGGCGCGCGGGCGATGCCGATCTACCAGACCACCAGCTACGTCTTCGACGATACCGATCACGCGGCGACGTTGTTTGCCCTGCAGCGCTTCGGCAACATCTACACCCGCATCATGAACCCCACCACGGCTGCATTCGAGGAGCGCATGGCGGCGCTGGAAGGGGGACGCGGCGCGCTGGCCACCGGCAGCGGACAAGCAGCGCAATTCATCGCGCTGTTCACGCTGCTCAAGCAAGGCGATGAGATCGTGGCAGCCAACACGCTCTACGGCGGCACGTATACGCAGTTCGACATCAGCCTGCGCAAGATGGGCATCCACACCACCTTTGTGGACCCGAGCGATCCGGACAATTTCCGCAAGGCCATCACCCCGCGCACCAGGGTGCTGTATGGAGAGACGATCGGCAACCCGCTCATCAACGTGCTGGACATCGAGGCCGTGGCAAAGGTGGCGCACGAGCATGGCATTCCGCTCATGGTGGACAACACCTTCGCCACACCCTATTTGTGCCGACCGATCGAGTGGGGCGCAGACATCGTGGTGCACAGCGCAACCAAATTCATCGGCGGGCATGGCACCAGCATCGGCGGCGTGATCGTGGACAGCGGCAGGTTCGACTGGGGCAACGGCAAGTTTCCCGGCCTGACCGAGCCGAGCAAGGGCTATCACGGCGTGCGCTTCTGGGAGACGTTCGGCGATTTCGCCTTCATCATGAAGGCGCGCGTCGAATCGTTGCGCGACATGGGGCCGGCGCTCAGCCCGTTCAACTCGTTCCTGTTCCTGCAAGGGCTGGAGACGCTCGGCATCCGCATGCGCGAGCACGTGAAGAACGCGCTGGCCGTGGCCGAGCATCTGGCGCAGCACCCGGCGGTCGCATGGGTGAACTATCCGTCGCTGCCGGCCAGCCCACACTATGGGCTGGCGCAGAAGTACCTGCCGAAGGGCGCCGGCGCCGTCTTCACCTTCGGCATCAAGGGCGGCTTCGACGCTGCGCGCACGTTCATCGAGAGCCTGGAGCTGTTCAGCCATCTGGCCAACGTCGGCGACGCCAAGTCACTCGTCATCCATCCTGCCAGCACGACGCACGCCCAGTTGAACGAGGAGGAGCAGCGCGCCGGCGGCATCACCCCAGACATGATCCGGCTCTCGATCGGTCTCGAGGACGTGGATGACTTGATCTGGGACCTGGACCAGGCGCTGGAGAAATCACAGACCGAGGCGCCGCGGCCGCGCCTGTTCCAAGCCAATGGACACGCCAACCCGCTTGCCTGCGAGATACCGGCTCGCAAATGAGCGCCGGAGGATCCCACGTTCGTCGGCCGCGCGCCGACGCTCTGAAATCACATGGCAAAACTCATCCAGACACCTGCTGAAGCGTTCGGCCTGCTGCAGAAATACAAACACATCGCGATGGTCGGGCTGAGCGGCAATCCCTTCCGGCCCAGCCACTTCGCCGCGATCTATATGCTGGCCGAAGGCTACGACATCATCCCGGTCAACCCGCGCGAGCGCGAAATTCTGGGTCGCAAGTGTTATCCCTCGCTCACCGAAGCGGCCAAGGAGCACACGATCGAGATCGTGGACATCTTCCGCAACCCGAAAGAGGTGCCGCCCATCGTCGAAGAGGCGATCGCCATCGGCGCGAAGGTGGTGTGGATGCAGCTCGGCATCGTCAACGAGGCAGCTGCGCAGCGCGCGATCGAAGCAGGCCTGGACGTCGTGATGGATCGCTGCGTCAAACTGGAGCACGCGCGCTTTCGCGGCGGCCAGAACCTGATCGGCCTGAATACCGGCGTGATCAGCGCGAAGCGGCTGCGACAGGTGTGACCTGTTCACGACCTGCGCGGTCTCGACGATCGCGCAAACCCGTCGTCGAACCGGTCAGTGGGCCGGCGAAGCTTCGTTCCCTTCGTCCATCGCAGGCGCCGGTTGCTCACTCGCCTGGCTGTCTCCGGCGCCGAACGCCGCAATCAACGCCCGCCAGCGTTCGTCCAGCCCGTCGTCGGTGACGCCGTAGAACACGACCACCTTGCCGCTGGCGTCGCGGATCGCCAGGTCGGAGCGCATTTTGCCGGCGCGCATCTCCCGCGCAAGCACTGCCCGATCGCCCTGCCATTCGATCTCCTCCGGCCCGCTGGGATGATCGGCGAACTGCGTGATGGCGTAGTGCCACAGGTCGCGAGCACTCTTCATCGTCACGTTGCGGATGACCGAGTTGTTGCGCAGGTCGCGCACCGTGAAGTACACCACGCCGTTGCGCTCTTCCATCGCCAGCACCTGGACGCCGGTTTTTGGCGTGCCAGGGATGGCCGCGGCGCCGTTCTCCGCGGGCATTGGTTGGGCGGCGATGGTCACGGTCACCGATTCCGCAGGTCGTGCTTCGGGTGATTGCAAGCTGGGGCGGGCCTGATCGTGGCGATTGCGCTGTGCCGGCTGAGCCACCGGCTTTGGTTTGGCGAGCGGTTGACTTTGAGGATGATGCTGCTTCTGTCGTTGCTGCTGAGGCTGTTGAGCCTGCTGCGGCTGGGACCTGCGTTGCTCGTGCTGACGTCGCTCCGGCTGCTGTTGTTGCGGCGACCGCTGCGGGCGGGGTTCGGGTCGCTGAGCCGGTGGACGCTGCTCCGGCGGTTGAAGCTTCGTGTAACCCCGCCGGGCGATCGCGACGATCTCATCGCGCGTCGCCGGACGGCTCTCCGCGTCTGCGCGCACGAAGAATCGCTCGCCATCCAGCACGTAAGGTGCGTCCACTCCGCAGGGCACCTGAATGTGGAGGATGTCGGCGCCTTCCAGGCTGCGAACCTGCGCCGGCGCCAGGAGCCGTGGCGTGATGCGCTTCTCCATCTCGGCCGACAGTTTCTGCACGAGATCGTGCACGTCGGCCATGCGAGGCACTTTCTTGCCGGGCTTGGCGTCGCAGCCGATAAAGACATCGCCGCCCTCGCTATTGGCCATGGCGCATACGTCGCGCAGCACCGCCTCGAACCGATCGCCGCGCTTGGGCAATGACGCGTGAAAGGCAGTCGTCGCATTCGGGCCGCGCTCGCGCGCTTTCATCAGCCCGTCTTCGGGCACATCCAGCACATCGAAGACCGGCCTCACGCGCCCGAAGTCCTGACTGAGGAACACGTTGCGCAACGCCTCAAAGCTAACTTCATCGAGCTGGATCTCCGTCGCACGCTCACCCACACCCAGGCGCTTCGCGTTCTCCTTGGAGACGATCAAGCGGTGGGCATCGCTGCCCTGGATGGCGAACATGCGACGCGGATATTCTGGCTTGATGCCGGTGAACAGGTGCGCGCTCGAGTAGCGTCCCCGGTCAAGGTCGGTGAACTCGATCGCGTGGAGGTGTGGGTCCTGCGTGAAGGCGATGCGCGTCTGGCCGCCGAGGTTGAGCCCGCGCATGGCGACGCCGTTCGACGAGTTGGCATGTGCAGCGATGGCGATGCCGCCCGCTTCGTCAATGGCCTCATAGGCCTGCAACACGTCGCTGGTCGCGCCGGCCTCGGTCAGGCCTTTATCCAGGGCGTGACCTGGCACGCGCAAATCCATCAGCACGCGCTCGATGTCGCGCAGCGGCTTGTCGGGCGAGAAGATGCCGAGGATGTGAAAACCGAACGTCGCGGTGAATTCGAAGCCGGGCAGCACCAGGATCTTCTTCAACAGGCGACGATACTCGTTCAGGCGCGCCAGTTCATCGGGGCGGATGCGATCGAGCTTCTCGAGATACTCGAGATGCTCGATCTCGTTCATCATGTTGCGGTAACCATTCACCGTGTTGTGATCGGTGAAGGCGATGATGCTCAGGCCGCGCCGTTCGGCCTGCTTCAGGATGTCCAGGTAGGTCTTGTCCGGCTCCTCGTAATCGTGCGAGGCCGGCGTGTGAATGTGAAGGTCAATGCGCTTCCACGAACCACTGGGCGGTGGCGCGGCGGGCGCCGGGTCCTTCACCTCAGGTTGACTCTCGGCAGTTTTGCTTGCGCGGGTGCTGCGGCGCGAGGATGAACGACGGGTGGACTGGGATTCAGCAGCCTTCGACTTGTTTTTGGTGTCGGTCGTTTTGGCGTTTGGTAACTCGTCCGACGTCACGGTATTGGCTTCTTTCTTTCTGGCCATATAAAACGATCACAATGTTCGACTCGAAAATACAGGCGCCGGCACAATTTCCAATGGAGCACAGCCCAAAATTAAATTCGCCGGTCGGGCCTGAAATGCCTGGCCGCATTCAACCTCAATCAGATTAACCGCTGCTGAGTGAGCGAATGCAGCACTTCACGTGCATTATACATATCGCTTGTATCCTATGACTCGGCCGGAGGCAACTGAACGGGTAGCCGACCTCGAAAGCCAACGCAGGAGGATTCATGCGCACGAAAATTGTCTGCACGATCGGCCCAGCAAGCGAGGATGAATCGGTTATACGCGGCATGATCCATGCTGGCATGTCCGTCGCCCGCCTGAACTTCTCGCACGGTAGCCGGGCCGACCACGAGCGGCGCATCGCGTTGTTACGCAGGATCGCTGCTGAAGTCCACGCCAGCGTCACCTTGATGGGCGACCTGCAAGGCCCGAAGTTCCGCATTGGCCGGTTGACCGAGCAGGGCATCGAGCTGCGGCGCGGCCAGCCGGTCGTCTTGAGCGACCACCCCGACGGCACTGCCATTCCTCTCCCCCACCCCGATCTACTCTCCGCGGTCCAGGTGGGACAGCGCGTGCTCATTGACGACGGTGCACTCTCGCTGCAGGTAACGCATCGCATAGACGAGACGACGCTCGCCTGCGATGTGCTCAACGGTGGGCTACTCACGTCGAACAAGGGCGTGAGCGTGCCGGGCTTGAAGATAGCCATGTCGGCGCTCACCCCCAAGGATCGCGACGACGTGCAGTTTGCCGTTGCCCAGAAGCTGGATGCGCTGGCGATGTCGTTCGTGCGCAGCGCAAACGACGTGCACGAACTGCGCCGGCTGATCCACGATGCCGGCGGCGATCAGCTCATCGTCGCCAAGATCGAGAAACCCGAGGCGATGGACGATCTGCCGGCGATCGTGCGCGCCAGCGACGCCGTCATGGTGGCGCGCGGCGACCTGGGCGTGGAAGCGGCGCCGGAGGAGGTGCCGTTCTATCAAAAACGCATCATCTTGACCTGCCTGCGCGTCGGCAAGCCGGTCATCACTGCTACGCAAATGCTGCAGAGCATGATCGGTGCCCCGCAGCCCACGCGCGCCGAGGCCAGCGATGTGGCCAATGCCGTGCTCGACGGGACCGACGCCGTGATGCTCAGCGGCGAGACGGCGATAGGTGCGTTCCCCGTACAAGCGGTGGAGGCGATGGCGCGCATTGCCGCGCGTGCGGAAGCCAGCGCTATCTACCGGCCTGGTGCCGTGTTGGCCGAGGTGCACGACACCCTGACAGACGACGAAAGCACCGACTACAAGACCGACGCGATCACAACCGCCGCCGTGCACATCGCCGAGGCGATCGGCGCAAAGGCCATCGTGTGCGCGTCGGCCTCCGGTTTCACGGCGCGCATGATCTCGCGCCATCGCCCCGGCGTGCCCATCCTGTGCCTGACCCCCTACGAACGCACCAAGCGTTACAGCGCGTTCATGTGGGGCGTGAGAACCGTGATCGCAGAGACGCGCAAAGTGGACGCCGACACGTTGTTCGAGGCTGCATGCGACGCAGCGCAATGGCTGGGGTGCGCCAGTCCCGGCGATCTGATCGTCGTGACCGCCGGATTACCGCTGGGCAGTGGGTCGGGCCACACCAACGTGATCCGCGTGATGGAGGTGAAGGGATGAGCGGGATGGCTACTCCAGCTCCTCTCGATCGGCTTTGGGCTTCCTGACCGGCTTGGGCTGCGCGGCAAGGCCATTACCGGCTGCAGGGACGGCAGGAGGCGGTTCTTCGACCGCATCCTCTTCCTGCCCGTTCGACGCCGGCTGCGAGGTTCGAGACGTCACCTTATCCACCACGCTGCCGATCGCGTCGCTCACCCGATCCAGCACGCTCGGCTTCGCGCTCTGAGGTTGCGCTGCGAGCGAGGCTGCCACCGGCTGCGCATGCGGCGCATCAACGCGCCTGGGCTGTGGTTTGACCACCCGCGCGGTTGGCATCTCGGGCGTCAGCACATGGCCGCAGTAAGGACACAGATCCCACGACAGATGCACGGCCCGACCACAACCAGGGCAGGCGTTGCGCAGCTTGGTGTGACAGGACGGACAAAACTGCATATCGGAATCCACCCGCCGGCCACACGTCGGGCAGAACTCTTGGTTCTCGATGCTCGCCAGCAGCGCCTCCTCCTCCAGCGCGCGGACGTACTGCTCGCTCAGCGTCTCCCGCGGCCGGAGCATGAAGTACACAAGTATGCCGGCGATCGGGATGACGCCCACCATGACGGTGGCGAGGATCTGCACGAACGGGTCGCGGGTGCGCGAGCGAATGTCGCGGAAGGTCCAGATCGTCAGGCCGGCGAGCAGGGCGGCGACGACGGCACCGCACAGGCTGACGGCAGCGACGATCAGGCTGCTGATGTTTTCGGTCATAGCGAGATGGTTCCGATGCAGACTTTCGAAGCCCAGCGACCCCGGAAGTCTCGGACGGGTCCCGAACGGACAGTGATTATACTGCCCGCATTGTGAGCGACGCTGCCTCGAAACCGTCACGGAACGACGCCGGCAACGTCAGGGCAAGCAGCCGGCCGGAGTATCGCACACGCATCAGCGACATCCCCGAAGGCGAGCGACCACGCGAGCGCTTCCGGGAGATCGGCGCGACCGGCATGTCGCAGCGCGAGCTGCTCGCCATCATCCTGCGCAGCGGCGCAGAGGGGGTGAGCGCGCTCCGGCTGGCCGAAGACGTGTTGTCGCGGTTCGGTGGATTGAACGGCGTAGCTCGCGCCAGCCTGGAAGAACTGCAGCAGGTGCACGGCATCGGCCCGGTCAAGGCGATCGAGATCAAAGCTGCGCTGGAGTTGGGCAAACGCATGGCGCTCAGCGCACAGGACGCGCGTCCACAGGTGAGGACGCCGGCCGACGCTGCCCAATTGCTCATGCTGAGCATGAGCTTGCTGGAACAGGAAGAGGTGCGCACCATGCTACTCGACACGCGCAACCGCGTCATGGGCACGCCGATGATCTACCGCGGTAGTTTGAACGCTGCCAGCATGCGCGTGGGCGAAGTCTTTCGTGAGGCGATTCGTAGCAACTGCGCCTCCATCATCGTCGCCCACAACCACCCATCTGGGGATCCATCGCCTTCGGCCGAGGACGTCGCCGTTACTCGGGCGCTCGTTCAGGCCGGCAAGCTGCTGAACATCGAGGTGCTGGATCACATCATCGTCGCGCACAACTGCTACGTGAGCTTGAAAGAACGAGGGCTGGGGTTTGAATGACGCATTCCACCGCGAAGCCGCGAGGCCGCTGCATCTGGCGACTCGACCGCTTCGCGCCTCTGCGCTTTCGTGGTTCGTCCTTCTGATTGCGTTTGCGATCCGCGTCTGGGCATTGGGCGCGCAGAGCTTGTGGTTCGACGAAGGTTGGTCGTGGCACCTGGCGCGCATGCCGCTGGCCGAGATGGCACTGACAACGGCCGGCGACCGCAGTCCACCCCTATACTATGCACTGCTACATGCTTGGATCGGGCTCGCCGGCCAGTCGGAATTCGCCATGCGCTTCATTTCGGCTGCAGCCGACACGGCGACCGTTGCACTGGTGATGACCTTTGCGCGCGCCTTGTTGCGCGGGGTGGGAGGCGGTGTCACGCCGGCGACGCTGATCGCAGGTGGGATCTACGCCGCCTGTCCGTTCGCCGTGTGGTATGCCCAGGAGACGCGCATGTATGCCCTCGTCGCCGCCTGGTGCACTGCCTCGAGCTACTGGCTATGGCGCTGGCTGCGCTGCAGCGCACACGACGCACGAAGCACAGGCCCGGTTCGTGGATCGCACACTGTACATCCGACTCGCTATCTCGCCGCGTCGGCCGCGTTGCTCGCGATAGCGACCTACCAGCACTATTACGCCATCTTCCTGCTACCGGCGCACCTTCTCGCCGTCCTCAGCGCAGCGCGGCGCGAGACGCGCTCGGCCCTCACCTTGCAGTTCCTGGTTGCCGCCGCCTGCGTCGTCGCCTCACTGGCACCGTGGCTCCTGATCGCTTCTGTTGGCTTTGCCTACGACGACGGCTTTTTCTTCCCACTCAACACGATCGCCGGCCGGCTGTTGGAATGGACGCGCAGCTTTGCCGGCGGTGGCCTGAGCTGGCCGCTGCCGGAGGCCTGGCCGTGGCTGCTGGCCGGGGCGGGCGCGTTGGGCCTCGCCGGCTTTGCCACACACCGCCGCTGGCGCGAACTGGCGGTCCTGATTGCGCTGGTCGCCGGGCCGTTGCTGGCTGCGACGGTCGCCGTGCGCGTGATCTACCCTTATCGCTCGGTGTTCCACCCGCGCTACCTGATCTACGTCGTGCCGATGGCGTGCACCCTGTTCGGCGCGGCCGGCACACTTGGCACTACGCATCGGTTACCCGTCATCAACCGCGCGCTACCCATCCTGCGCCTGTCGTCCGGCATCCTGATCGGCTTCCTGTGGTTGCCTGCGCTGAGCGGCTACTTCACCGACCCGACACTTCAGCGCGATGACACGCGCGGCGCCGTACGACATGTGATCGAGGCTATCGAGCCGGGCGACAGGGTCGTGATGTCGCGAGACAATTTCGCCGTGACGTACTACTGGCCACCGGAGCAGGCGGATCTGCTCACCGCCCTGCCACCCGGATTGCATGGCATATTGCAAAGCGACGAGGACGTCATCGGTACGCTCAACGACCGGCGATCGCGGCGGGTGCGGCTGATGTTGTGGCAAGACGACGTCGTAGACCCACAACGGTTCGTCGAGTCCACCCTGTGGCCGAACGGACACGAGATCGGCGAGTTCAACTTTGCGCAAATCCGCCTGCCGCTGTATCACATCGAGCGCTGGCCGATCGAGCGCCCCGACTTCCGGGCAGCGGGCATCGTCTTCGGTGATCCATCCGGCGAGCGCATCATGCTCAGGCGGCATTGGCAACGCGAACGCGCGAGAGCTGGCGATTGGTTCTACGTGATCCTGGAATGGGAAGCGCAGAGTGCAATGCGCGCCGACTACAAAGTATTCGTGCACGTGCTGGGCACAGACAGCCGACCAGTCTTCCAGAACGACAGGTTACCCCTGAACGCGCTGCTGCCGATGACGCGCTGGCAGCCCGGCGAGGCGCTGCGAGACGCGCACGCCATGGTGGTGCCGTCGGACCTGCCGGCCGGCGTTTACCGCATCGTAACCGGCGTGTACGATCCGGTCACCAACCAGCGCCTGCCGGCCTATCGCGGCGACCGCGAACTGGGCACGGCCGTCCTGCTGGGCCAGGTGGAGGTGGTCAGGCCATGATCTTCCGCTGCGCGCGCAAAGAGACGAAGCGACTTGCGTTGCGACTGCTTTGCGCGCTGCTCCTGGCATGCCTGTGTACCGGTCACCTGCAGCGCGTCGCAGCCCAGACGCCGGACAAGCTGGAGGTGCTGGCCAGGTTGAATGATGCGCGGCGGGGCAACGGCCTGCCGCCCCTGGCGTGGAACCCGTTGCTGGATCGGGCAGCCCAACGCCACAGCGACGACATGGCCAGCAAGGGCTTCGTGGACGAAACCGGCTCGGATGGCTCGTCTTCGCGCCAGCGTATCGAAGCGACGGGCTACGCGGCCTGGCCGCGACAGCGCGTTTGGGCGGAAAGCATCTATGCCGGCCAGGGCACCTTCGACGAGGCACTGACTTTCTTCCTGAGCGACGACGGCCAACGACGCGTGGTGCTGAGCCCAAAGCTGCGTGAGGTGGGCATCGGCATCGCCAAAGACAACCTGCGCACTTACTGGACGCTCACGTTCGGTTCGCAACCGAATCTGCTGCCGATCTTCATCAACGACGACGCGCCAGTGACGAACGAGCGACAGGTGGCGGTGGTTCTGACGCAAGAAGAGGCTGTGCCCGGCGGCGACGCCAATGCGATCGGCCGGGTGCTCGAGGTGCGGCTCAGCGACCAGCCGGACTTCGCCGGCGCGGCGTGGCAGCCCTGGGAGCGATTGATTCCTTTCACGCTCTCGCGCCAGCGTGGGCGGCAAACGGTCTATGTGGAGATGCGCGACGGGGCCGGCCGCACAACCATCGCGAGCGACAGCATCGAGTATGACCCCGACGCGCGTGGCACGATTCGCCCTGTGCCGCCGGGCGATGCCGCTGCCTTGCCGGAGCCGGCGGAAGCTGTGCTGCCGGAACCCACGCCAGCGATCACGAGCGCAGCGCCCACCGTCGCCGACCCCGGTAGTCCGGTGGCAGTGGTGATCACCCTGGCGCCGGAAGCAACCGACACGGCAACGCCGGTTGCTCGATCGCCGCAGACGACGCCGGCAGCGGTGGTGGTGGTCGTGCAACCGACGCCCACCGTTACCCCCCAACCCACCGCCTTCGACAGCCTGCCCATCACCATCGTCATCACCCCAACGCCGGAAGGCGCCATGCGACAATTCGATGCCCTCGAAGTTGATGCGTCGCTGATGGCCTGGATTATCCCGGCCTATCTGGTCGTACAGACCAGCATCGTTGTGTTGGGGTTGTTCGCGCTCTTACGGCGCAGATGAACCCGATCCGCTATTGCGTTTCACAAACCAACCATGACTGCACCGCTCACCATCGTTTCGACAGGCACGTTCGGCGAAGCTTCGATCGCGTTGTTCGAGCAAGCGGCGCCGGGCGTGCGCTTTCACCAATTCCCGAGGGCGCAGCCGAACGACATCCCGGCCGCCCTCCTGGCCGAGACCGACGTGTACTATGCCTATAGCGATCCACCTACGCGCGAAGCCGCGCCGAAGCTCAGGTGGGTGCAGACGAACTGGGCCGGCGTAGACACGACGATCGGCGCGCCCATCTTTGCATCCGGCGAGGTGATCCTTACCACCGGCGCAGGCATCCACGCAGCCAACATGGGTGAATACACGTTGATGATGATGCTGGCGCTGGCGCACAGGCTCCCCAACGCCTTCAAGATGATGCAGGCCGGCACGTGGAGCGACGATCGCGCGGCATTCATGCCGGCAGAGCTGCGTGGGGCGACGCTCGGCCTGATCGGCTACGGCTGGATCGGCAAGGAAGTCGCCCGACTGGCACAGGCGTTTGGCATGCAGGTGATCGCGCTGCGCAGGCGCCCTGCAGCGGAAGATGAGCCAAGCAGCGCAGGCAACGTCACATTCGTCGCGCGCGACCGACTTCCGGAACTGCTCTCGCGCGCCGATTTCGTGGTGGTGGTCGCGCCGCTCACGCCGGAGACGCGGCACATGCTCGACGCGCACGCGCTGCAACACATGAAGCCGACCGGCTTTCTCATCAACATCGGGCGTGGCGCGGTGGTGGACGAGGGCGCGCTGGTGGCAGCGATCTGGGAGGGGCGCATCGCCGGCGCGGCGCTCGACGTGTTTGAGCAGGAACCTCTGCCGGCCGACAGCCCGCTGTGGTCGCTGGCCGCCGAAGGTCGTGTCATCCTCACGCCCCACATCGCCGGACAAACGCCGCACTACGAAGCGCGGGCCGCGGCGCTGTTCGCAGAGAACCTGCGCCGGTTCGTCGCCGGACTCCCGTTGATTAATCAGGTAGACTTCGAGCGAGGCTACTAGATCGTGAAGTTATCCGTCATCATGCCGGTCTTCGACGAGGCCGGGACCATTGCCGAAATCCTGCAGCGTGTATCCAGCGTCCAGCTCGATCCGGTGGAGAAAGAAATTGTGCTGGTGGATGATTGCTCCCGGGACGAGACGCCGCGCATCCTGAAGGAGCAGACGCACATCCCCAACCTGAAGATCATCACGCATGAAGTGAACGGCGGCAAGGGGGCGGCGATCCAGACCGCACTTCAGCACGTCACCGGCGACATCGTCATCATCCAGGACGCCGACCTCGAATACGACCCGAACGACTACGCCAGGTTGATCGCGCCGATCCTGCGCGGCGAGGCGAAGGTGGTGTATGGGGTGCGCGACCTGGGCACGCAGAAATGGTTCATGGCGCTGGGCAATCGCTTCGTCACGCTCGTCACCAACCTGCTCTACGGCGCATCGCTGAGGGACATGGAGACGTGTTACAAGACCATGGCGCGCGAGGTGGTGCAAGGGTTGAGGCTGGAATGCCGGCGCTTCGACGTCGAAGCCGAGATCACAGCCAAGATTCTGCGGCGCGGCTATACCATCACCGAGGTGCCGATCAACTATCACGCCCGCTACGAGCAGAAGAAGCTCTCGCCGGCCGACGGCTGGCCCACGCTCAAAGCGCTGTGGAAGTATCGGAACTGGAAGGGGTGAACTGGCGAGCGAGGTGACCTCACCGGCGCATTGGGTTGCCGATGTTCAACCCTCGACGTTCAATTCCTCTCGCGCCTGCGCCACGTCCACCAACTGCACTCCGGTAGCGATGCCGCCTTCGACGGCCTCGAAGCCGAGCTCGCTCATCCGCGCGACGACGCTCGCGGCGTACTGTCTGTGCGTCAGCAGCACGGTGGTCGGGCCGGTGTCGGTGGAGAAGTAGACCGGCACTCCCTCGGCGCGCAGGTCGTTGCATGCCCGAAAGAGGGTAATGTTCTCCGGTTCCCAGGCAAACAGCTTGTGCTCGAGGCCACCGGTCATCGTCACCGCATGCAGGGTA
>FWWM01013654.1_pt1 | contig 13040 bp, 13 predicted proteins | sample 2228351 | NCBI WGS metagenome assembly FWWM01 (sample SAMEA103939774, study PRJEB20133) | metagenome | reverse complement strand
CCGGGGGAACGAGAGGGGCGCAATATGGCGAAGCGAATCGGGATACTCACCGGCGGCGGCGATGTTCCAGGTCTGAACCCGTGTATCCGTGCAGTGGTCCACCGGGCCACCGACGACGGCGATGAGGTGATCGGCATCAAGCGTGGGTGGCTGGGTCTGCTGCAATTCAACCCGGATGATGAGACTTCGGCAGCCAGGAACACGATCCAGCTCAACCGCGACGTGGTCCGGACCATCGGTCGGACGGGGGGAACTTTTCTCCATACCTCCCGGACCAATCCTTCCCATGTCCCCAAGGACATGACCCCCCAGTTCCTCCGCTCCAGCCGCGTGTATCAGTCGGGCAGGGAATACCTGGATTTCACCGACCATGTGCTCAAGGTGCTGGACCACCTCCAGATCGATGCGCTGATCCCGATCGGGGGGGACGAGACGTTGAGCTACGCCCATCGGATGCACAAGGAGGGTGTGAAACTCGTCGGGGTACCCAAGACCATGGACAATGACGTCTTCGGTACCGATTACTGCATTGGCTTCTCCACCGCAGTCAGCCGGAGCGTCGAGTATCTGACCCAGCTTCGGACCTCGATCGGATCCCACGAGCGGATCGGGGTGGTGGAGCTGTTCGGCAGGAGCTCGGGTGAAACCTCGCTGATGGCCGCCTACCTCGCGGGGGTAGACCGGGCCATCATCAGCGAAGTCCCCTTCGATCCCGAGCGCTTGGCCCGCCTGCTGGCTGAGGACCAGGACCGCAGTCCGAGCAACTACGCCATCATGACCATCTCCGAGGGTGCTCGCATGATCGGTGGGGAGGTCCTGGCCACCGGACCGGCGGATGCCCTGGGGCAGCGCCGGTTGGGGGGAATCGGGAGCGCCACTGCCGATGAAATCCGGCGGCGTACGGGCCGCAGTACCATTTATCAGCAGCTTGGGTATCTGATGCGCAGCGGTGAACCCGACTCCCTGGACCGGATGGTGTCTGCGAATTTCGGGAGCCTCGCCATCGACCTCATCCAGCAGGGCTTCAGCGGCCGACTGGTGGTCTTGCGGGAAGGGCGTTACGGGCACGACGACATCGAAGTTGTAGCGCAGGGCGTGAAGAGGGTCGATGTCGACACCTTCTACGACATCGAGAATTACGTCCCGAAGGTTACGAACGTGCTGGGCAAGCCGATGTTTCTGTACTGAGCTGGGAGGCCAGCTCGCGGCGGATTTCCTCGAAATCCCGGAAAGCGGTGCACGGTAAACCCCGTTCCCGGCAGTAGCGCTCCAGGTAGCGACCCTGTTTGGCGAACAGCCGGTGTACTTTGGGGATCACGGATACGTCGGAGGCGCCGTCCCCGATGTAGACGATCGGTTCGGTTGCCGGGACTGACTCCAGAACCCGCACCTTGTCATGTTCGGGGACCGGCTGGTAAATCCATCCGTCCGGTGTGGCCAGGACTCCGTGAGCGATCACCGTCAGGTGGGGGTCGGGGAGGAAGTGTCGGACAACCGGTTCCATGCCCGAGCTGAGGATGACCAGCGGGCAAGCGCGGCTGCGGCACCAGGCGACAAAGGGGTCGAAGGTCGGATCCACCGCCACGTCACGATCCAGAGCGGCCAGTGCCTCCGACCAGCCCACCCGGATGGACTGCAGCTCCCGGCGGATGACCTCCTCCAGACTGAGGCGGCCCTCACGCAGTTCGTGGAGCAGGTCGCGACGCAGCTCGGGACCACCGCCGAAGCGCTCGGTCAGGTAGACGATGGTGTCCTGGTTGGTGATGGTGCCGTCAAAATCGCAGAAAATCCGCACCGCCCCAACTTATCACGGTCCATATTGTCCATAGAGTCCATCCAGTCCATAGGTCCATAATTCCCCCATGAACCTGAAACAGCGGATCTCCGAGGACATGAAGAACGCTCTGAAGGGCGGCGAGAAGCTGCGGGTCGGCGTTCTGCGGATGCTGAATGCCCGAATCCTGGAGCGGGAGGTGGAACTGCGTGCCGCCCGGGGACGAGACTATCATCTCACCGACGCCGAGATCATTGAGGTCCTGGCTGGTTACGCCAAACAGCGCCGCCAGTCCATCGAAAGTTACCGCCAAGGCGGTCGGGAGGACCTGGCACAACGGGAGGAAGCGGAACTCGCATTGGTCCAGGACTATCTGCCCAAGCCGCTCTCTGGCGCCGAGTTGGCCGCGTTGGTGGATCGGGTCATCGCGGAGACCGGCGCCTCGGGACTGAAGGATCTGGGGACGGTCATGAAGCAGGTCATGGCCCAGGTTCGCGGGGCGGCCGAGGGCAGGGAAGTCAGTCAAGTGGTGAAAGAACGTCTGCTGGCGCGGCAATAGTCTGGCGGAGAGGGGGGGATTCGAACCCCCGGTACCGGTTTCCCGGTACAACTGCTTAGCAGGCAGCCCTGTTCGTCCACTCCAGCACCTCTCCGCGAGAGTGGGCCGGGAAACCAGTATCTTACGGGATCAGATGCGGCGGTTCAAATTCGGTTCCGCCGGCGCGGGCTTCGCCGCCGGCTCGGGTGCCCGGCCGGACCGGCGCACCACCGGTCACCGAGGCGCGGTCTCCCGGGTTCCGGATTCTGAGTACTGATTCGCCGAGTCTGTGTCCCTCACAACGAGGGCATCGAGTCCACGATCCGCTGGAACTCGTCCACGGTGAAGGCCCGCATGGATTGCGAGGTCACATTGCCCAGGGCTCCCTGGGCCAGGACTGCCGCGGCCGCCGCCTCGTCGCTGGGCCATTCCGAAACCGCCACCAGGTCGTGGGCGCCCATGGTGACCCAAACTCCGATCAGCTTGCCTCCGGCCGCCTCCATGGTCTTGATGGTGGATCGGATGCGGGCCGGGCTGTTTTTCACATCCCGGATTCCGCGATCGGTGTAGCGATAGAGCGTAACGAAGGTGGGCATGGCACATCCTCTCCTTTCCGCCGCGCCCGGTTGTCTCCGGGCGCGATCATCGCACGACATGCCGTGGGTCCCGCCCGCGCGTCCACGGTCGGGCGGGTCCTCGGACTCCGACGACTCATCGGTGGCGGTGTGAGCGGATCGCGTTACAGCAAAGCAGTGGACTTGAGCGTTCTGGACAGCTCCGGGTCAGGTTTGAAGTCCGCCGCGCTGGAGAAAGGGGAGCTGCCGGAAGGATCCTAACACCGGCCGGGTTGAATCTCAATCCGCCCGACCGGGGACAGGTCACGCGCCGCTCTGCCGGCTGTCGGTCACGCGCCGCTCTGCCGGCTGTCGGAATGATGCGGGGACAGGTCAGGTGCGACCTCCCAGCCCCCAACGCGGGGACAGGTCAGGCACCGCCTTCCCGGCAGTCCAGGGGATCGGGGAACAGGTCAGCCGGTGTTCCCCCCCAGTCCCGAAGCATTCGGGGACAGGTCACATGCGGCCTCCCGGCTGCCCGCGCCGGGCACAGGTCGCGCGCCGCTCTGGCGCCTGGCTGGAGGAGCCGGGACAGGTTAGGAGCCAGGGACAGGTCAGGCACCGTTTTCGGGGCGGTCCAGCGGATCGGGGACAGGTCAGCCGCCACGTGTCCCCCGCACGATCGGGGACAGGTCAAGACCGCCACTTCTCCCGTTCCCTGGGCGACAGGTGAAGTGCAGCCTCCCGGCCGCCGGTGCGGGGGACAGGTCGCGCACCGCTCTGGTGGCTCCCCGGGGGAGCCGGGGACAGGCCACGCGGTGGTCTCCCGGCTGTCGGGACGATGCGGGGACAGGTCAGGTGCGACCTCCCAGCCCCCAACGCGGGGACAGGTCAGGCACCGTTTTCCCGGCAGTCCTGAGGCTCGGGGGGGACAGGTCAGCCGCCACCAGTCCCCCCACGATCGGGGACAGGTCAACACCGCCACCTTCTCCCATTCCCTGGGGGACAGGTGAGGAAGCGCCTGTCGGATCTGGTATTCTCGGGCGCTGCCGATGATCCTCACCACCCGCTTCGTGTTCATTCACATCCCCCGCACCGGCGGCACCTTCGTGCGGCAGCTTTTCCTGCAGTCGGCGCCGGTGGACTGGCAAACCCGGATCCTGGAGGGCCATCCCGGTGTCAACGAGATCCCACCGGAGTTCCGTCAACTGCCGCGAATCGCCGTGGTACGAAACCCCTTCGACTGGTATGTCTCGTGGTTTCATTACATGCTGCAGATCGGGGGCAACCCCATCTTCGACGCGGCTGCGTCGCCCGCAGCGCCGCCGGATTTCAGGCGGACCATCGCGAACCTGCTTGAGCTGCCGGTCGGCCGGTTCTTTCCCGACGTGTCTGACCGCTGCCGACGAATCTCCTTTTCCTGGTATTTCAGTTACCTGCTCGGCGGAGATCTGGAGTCGGTGAGATTTGCCCGTTTCGAGAACCTGCGGGAAGAACTGGCGAAGGCTTTCGCCTCGGCGGCGGAGCTCCCGGCGGCTTTCCGCCGGACAATCGCAGACGCGCCGCCTGTGAACCTGAGCCAAAGAGATCGCTACCGGTCCTATTACGATGCGGAGCTGGTCCGGGCGGTGGAAGAGAGCGACCGCCTGTTGCTGGAAGGGTTTGCCTACGAATTCTGAGAACAGGAGTCGGGAGTCGGGATACGGGAGTCGGGATACGGGAGTCGGGATACGGGAGTCGGGAGTCGGGAGGAGAGTCAGGAGTCGGCAGCCGGAATCCAGCAGCCCGCCACAAGCCGCTTCCTCCCCAGTCCCGACTGCTCAATTTCTCTTTTGAACAAGCAGGGTTCGGCCGGTGGCCGGACTACCAGAGAAGTTACTCGATCCTCTCCGAATGATCTGAGCCATCCGCCTGATTCCGGGTGATTCGCCGGATCCAAAGTGAACTCCTGAGCTTTCCTCGCGGTGAGTGTGCCTCCCGCTCAGGGACCACTGCCTCCTGTTTCCCGACTCCCGTGTCCCGACTCCCGACCGCCGACTACCGGCTCCACACGTATGCGTCGAAGCATTTGTGACGCTCGAACCCCATCCGCAGGTAGAGGCGGAAGGCTCGTCCGTTGGCATCGGAAACCGACAGCGACACCCGTTCCAGACCCGCCTCACGGCATCGTTGCAGATACAGGGCCAGCAGGCGGGTCCCCAGTCCGCGGCCCTGGTACTCGCGACGGATCGAAAGCTGGGGGATCATCCCGGTGGCCGCGTCGGTGCGGGTGGCCAGCAGCAGGCCGCACAGGTTGCCTCCCCGATCCAGCGCAAGCAGCGTTTCCGACGGACTGAACACGCCGCAGGCAGGATTCTCCACCAGGTTGCGGAGAAAACGGCAGCAGCCTTCCCGGCTCTGATAGTCACGGCAGAGGCCCGCATCGTACGAGCAGACATAGCTGTCGTAGATCACTTCGGCAGCCGCTCCCAGGTAGCGCTGCTGCCAGGTCACGATCCGGAAGGGGACGGTGCCGTTTTCGACGACCTGCGGTACCGGACGGCCTCGCAACGGCCGGATGAGAAAGTGGCGGCTCATGGTCCGGAAGCCCCGCTGCTCGAAATGAGGTCGCAGGTTGGTGTTGAAGGTGAAGATCTGGCATTCAATCCGCTCGATGGCGGGATCCGAAGCCAAGGTCATCGACATGCGGTCAATAAGCAACTCGTATGCTGCCGAACCGGCGTGCCGATCGCAAACGTAGATGTTCCCGATGAAGGCTACCGGCCGGTCCACGACATAATAGGTATACCCCACGGTTTGGCCCTTGTCGTCGCGAAGCACGAAGCCCGGAAGGGAACCGGAGGCGAGGAAACTGCGGATCACGCGGAGTGTGGCCCCATAGTCCCAGAAGAGCTGGTCTCTCCAGTAGGCTGTCTCTTCCTCGAAAACCCCCGTCAGCTCCCCCAACGAACAGTCGCGGAGCAGCTCCAGCCGCATCGGTCACATTCTACACTGACGCAAAGGGCGCGCCCGGGCGCCCGGCACGGCGGAGGGCTGGGACGCTGCATCCTGCAGCCAGGCGGCGGAGTTCAGGGCTTGTCATATAATCTGCCTCGATGAACATCCGAATCCATCCGCGGAACCTCGACCTGATGAAGACCCACGAGCGGCTGGTGGATCGCCATGCCGCGAAGATCCGAAAGATGCTGGGCACGTTTGCCAAAGACTCCATGGACCTGGATGTGACCCTGGAAAAGCTGTCCAGGGGTAACCAGTACCAGACCAGCCTCGTACTCACCCTGCCCCAGCAGACCATCAAAGTCGAGGACATCCAGGACAACCCGACCAGCAGCATGGTCAACTCCTTTGACGAGCTCAAACGCCGGGTCAAGCGGTTTAAGAGCCGCCTGACCCGCGAGCGCCTGTGGCGGAGAGAAGCGGCCGCTGCCGCTCCAGGTGGAGCAACCGCGCCGGCGGGGGTCCGACCGTGGGAAGTGGAGAGTGAGGCCAACGAGCATTTGGAGAAGGTCGAAAACTATCTCCGACGGGAGATCTACCACCAGGTCCTGCTGGGTACGATGCCCCCGGGAGTGATCGAGGCCCAGGCGCTGGCGGATGAAGTCTTCGTCGAAGTGACCTCGAACTATCGTTACAAGCCCGATGGCCTGACGACGGAGCAGTGGATGTTTCAGGTCGCCCGCCGGATCCTGAAGGAGAGACTTGAAGAGCTGGAAGCCCATCGGGACGAGCCTCACGTGGAGGAGGAGGCGGCGACTCAGCGGCGTTGGGACGATGAGGACTTTAACTTCTACCAGCCGGATGAGACTCTGCGCGTTGAAGATCTTCTCCGCGACGGTCAGGGCGCAAACCCGGAGGAGCTGTTGGCCCGGGAAGAGACGGTGGATCGGCTGCAGCGGGCGGTGGCCGGGCTGGCCCCCGAACTTCGCGAGTCGTTCATCCTGTTTGTTCTCGAAGGGTTCACCTCTGATGAAGTTGCCATGATGACCGGGAAAGCCCCCTCCCAGGTGGTTTCCGAAGTGGAACAGGCCAGGGAAATTCTTCGCCGCGAGCTGAGATCATGAGAGTTGCCAGAAGACTTAGCCAGATCAGCGCCTCCCCCACGATGGTGGTGATGCAGGAGGCTCAGGAGCTGCGTGCCCGTGGGATCCAGGTGATCGACCTGGGACCCGGACAGCCCGATTTTCCAACCCCGGATTCGGTCAAACAGGCGGGCCTCGACGCCATTCAAGCCAACTTCACCACTTACACAGCCAGCGCCGGCATCAAGGAGCTGCGGGAGGCCGTGGCCCAAAAGTACAACCAGGAGTGGGGGACTTCATTCCGGGCCGCCAATGTCATCATCACCTGCGGGGCCAAACACGCCATCTACGACTTGTGCATGACAGCTTTCGAAGAAGGCGACGACGTGCTCAATCCCGCACCCTACTGGGTGACTTTCCCGGAGGTGATCAGGCTGGCTGGGGCACGTCCGGTGGACGTCCCGACCCGGGAGGAGGAAGGTTTCATTCTGAGTGCCGACGCGGTAGAGCGCGCTCTTACCCCGAGCAGTGCCGGGTTGATCGTCAATACGCCGTGCAACCCCACCGGCGCGGTGGTTCCCCGGTCCCGCATCGGCGAGATCGTGGAGCTGGCGCGCAGCCGGAATCTCTTCCTGCTGTTCGACGAGACCTACGAGCACTTCATCTACGGCGGTGAAGGACACTGTTCGTTGGCGGCGTTTCTGGGGGCCCAGGACCATGGCTATTCCATTGTCGGCTCCTTCTCCAAGACCTATTCGATGACCGGCTGGCGGGTGGGCTACTGTATCGGTCACGCCGAACTCATTGAGAAAATCGACGAATTCCAGAGTCACCAGACCGGTAACCCGACGTCAATCTCACAAAAGGCGGCGCTGGCGGCCTTGAAGGCGGGTACCGCCGACTTCGAGCGTATGCGCCAGGAATATCACCGGCGCCGGGACTTCGTGTTGGCGGAGATGGAGCGCATTCCGGGGTTCTCATGTGTCCGGCCGGAGGGGGCGTTCTACGTGTTCCCCAACGTTCAGGCCTGCATCGATGCGATCGGCTGCGGTGACTCCACCGGGTTTTCGCGATTTCTTCTGCAGGAGGCGCGAGTGGCCACCGTCCCGGGCTCGGCCTTCGGAGCGGAGGGCTACATTCGACTGTCTTACGCTACGTCGATGGAGAACCTCCGCGAGGGTATGCATCGCATCCGGGAGGCGGTCAGCCGGTTCTTTCTGTGAAGGCACGCGGCAGGCTTTTCCTTCTGGTCGGGTCATTCCTTGCAATCTATCTGGTGTGGGGGTCCACCTACCTCGCCATCCGGTACGCCATTGAGACGATCCCACCGCTGCTGATGGCGTCCGGCCGTTTCCTGGTGGCCGGCATCGCTGTTTACTTCTGGGCCAGATGGCGGGGAACTCCGACCCCCGATCGGGCGGGATGGCTGGCGGCCGCGGTGGTGGGCGCCTTGCTGTTGCTGGGAGGCAACGGAGGTGTCGTCTGGAGCGAACAGCATGTCCCGTCGGGCTTGGCCGCGCTGCTGGTGAGTACGGTCCCCCTTTGGATGGTCCTGCTGGAGTGGTCCCGCCGGGACGGCCAGCGACCGCAGCTTCAGACCATGGTGGGAATCGTGGCCGGCTTTGTCGGAGTGGGACTGTTGGTCGGCCCATCTGGCGGCTGGTCGGCCGGAAGGGTTCCATGGGTTCCGGCACTGGTTCTGATCGGCGCATCGCTTTCCTGGAGCCTCGGTTCGATCCTCAGCCGGGGTCCTGCCATGCCGAGATCGCCGGTGCTGGCGGGGGGAATGCAGATGATCAGCGGCGGTACATTTCTCCTGGGAGCTTCCCTGTTGCGGGGTGAATGGGCGATGTTCCGGCTGGAGCAGGTCAGCCTGCGATCCGCCATTGGTTGGGCCTATCTTGTGTTCTTCGGCTCCCTGGTCGGCTTTACCGCTTATGTCTGGCTCCTGCGTGAGGTGTCCCCCGCCTCGGTTTCAACTTACGCTTTCGTCAATCCGGCGGTAGCGGTGTTCCTGGGTTGGGCAATGGCGGACGAACCGCTGACCCCTCGAGTCCTGCTGTCCATGGGCCTGATCATCATGGCCGTATTGCTGGTGACCTTTCGCAAGCGATCGGTCCCGGCGTTGTCGCAGAGGCCTCCGTCCGGGCCCGCAGAGCGGGTTTGGGCCGGCCCCCCCGGAGATTGAAGTGAAAACGGCCGCCGAACAGGGAGAATTGAAATCGCGCCTGTCCCGTCGGCGCTTCCTGCGGGTCGCGGCAGCTGGAGGTGCGGGGGCCGGCTTGCTGGGAGGGACTTGGCTCTACGGGCGGAAAATCGAGATCGAGTGGTGGCAGCTCGAAACCGTCCGGCTGGAGCTGTCGGAGCTGCCCGATCCGCTGCAGGGTTTCCGGATCCTGCTGTTAAGCGACTTCCATCTGTACCCTCACGTCCGCCTCGAGTACATCCGGGAGGTGGCTCAGGCAACGGCTGATCTCAGAGCGGATCTCGCCGTCTTTACCGGCGACTTCGTGCAGGGGACAGCCGAAGCGGTCCATGACCTGGCGCCGGTCCTGGCCTCCATCAACGCCCGCCACGGCAGCTACTGCGTGATCGGCAATCATGACATTTGGAAGGGCAGGGAGACAGTGGAATCCGCCTTGCGCCGCGAAGGGATGACGGTGCTCGTCAACGAGGGGGTGACCCTCACCCATCGGGGGGCCTCCCTCTACCTCGCGGGGGTCGACGATCTCTGGAGTGGACGTCCGGACCTGCCGTCCGCCATGGAACGCTGGCGGGGCGAGCGGACGGTGATTCTGCTGTCACACGAGCCGGATCCTGCCGATGAGTATTCGCGGGATCCGCGCATCCAGCTCCAGCTTTCCGGCCACAGCCACGGGGGACAGGTCAGGTTCCCCGGGCTGGGTTCCCCCTTTCTTCCCCCATACGGCCGCAAGTACGACCAGGGACTTTTCAAGGTCCGTGCGATGCAGCTCTATGTCAACCGCGGAATCGGGTTTACAGTCCCGATCCGGCTCTACTGCAGACCGGAAGCGACCCTCATCGAGCTGGTCCGCCGGGGGACAGCGGCGGGCACACACCCCGCGCAGCGTCCCCCAGGTCAACGGGCGGGCCGGCGGGTATGACTGGCATTTGGCTCAGCATCATCCTCCTGACAGTGGCGGGGGTGGCGATCGGCCGCTATCCCTGGCTGAGGATGAACCGGGCGACCATCGCCCTGGTGGGGGCGATTGCGCTCGTCTTTACCGGTGCGGTCTCCCTGGAGCAGGCCTACCAGGCCATCGACCTCAACACCGTGGTGCTATTGCTGGGGATGATGGTTCTGAACGCAAACCTGATGCTGTCCGGGTTCTTTCAACTGGTGAGCCGCTGGATAGTGCGTCGGGCCCGGACACCGCGTCGCCTGCTGGCCCTGGTGCTTCTGAGCGCCGGCTTGCTGTCCGCACTGCTTCTCAACGACACCATCGTGCTGATGTTTACCCCCCTCCTGCTGGATGTGGTTCGCGTCCTTCGTCGCAATCCCGTGCCCTACCTCATCGGCTTGGCGGTGGCAGCCAACATCGGCTCGGCAGCCACCTTCGTCGGTAACCCTCAGAACATGCTGATCGGAATCTCATCCGGGATTCCCTTTCTGGACTTCACGGCGCGCCTGCTGCCGGTTTCGCTGGTGGGCCTGGCGATGGCGTGGCTGGTACTGGTTCTGGTTTATCCCAGGGAATTTACCGCGGAACGGATGGAACCTGTGGTTGAAGAGCGTATCCGCCACCACCGTCCGCTCCTTTACAAGAGTCTCGGGGCCTTGGCCTTGATGCTGGTCCTCTTTGTCTCCGGGATCGCGGTGCCGTTGGCGGCCCTGTGTGCCGCCGCCATGGTCCTGGTGACCCGGCGGCTCAAGCCGGAACGAGTTTTCAGGGAGATCGACTGGTCCTTGCTGGTCTTTTTCTGTGGCTTGTTCGTGGTGGCCGGAGCGGTGGAAACCAGTGGATTGACCGGCGTCCTGTTCGAGTGGGCGGCTCCCCTGGCCAGGGACGGGACCGCTGCCCTGGCAGCGGTCGCCGTTGTCCTCAGCAACCTCATTTCCAATGTACCCGCAGTGCTGCTGTTCCGGCCCCTGATCCCGAGCTTTGAAGACCCTGCAAGCGCCTGGCTGACCCTGGCCATGGCAACCACGTTTGCAGGCAACCTGACCCTGTTGGGCTCCGTCGCCAACCTGATCGTCGCCGAGTCTGCCCGCAGGCTGGGCGTGCGGATCACGTTCGGGGAGTACCTCAAGGCCGGCCTGCCGATTACGGGGCTGAGCGTGCTGGCAGGGGTTCTGTGGTTGAGCTGGACGTAGCTGCTGGAAGCGGGGAGGCCAAACCACCTTCAGGAGCTGTCCACCGCAAGCGGCACGATCACTCGGGTAATGAGCTTGCCCTGTCCCCGGTCTCTGTCCCGCGTTTGCCGGGCTGATGCCGGCCTGTCGCCGGCGGCTGTTGGGGTTGCGGCAGCTGCAGCCGTTCCTTGCTGGAAGGGTCTGTACGGCAGGGGTGACGCCGCAGCGTGCAGGCGGGTAACGCCGCCTGCGGCTGATGATCCTGCCCTGTCCCCGGGGCCGGGAGCGGAGGAAAGGAGCCGCTGCGGCGGGTGGCTGCCAGGAGTCGACGAATCCTGCCGGCGGCCGACCGGGCAGGGTCGCCGTTTCGGCCGCCGCATCTGGGCTGTCCCGGGTGCGGGGCCCGGGTGTGCCGGGCGGAAGTTGCCCTGTCCCCGGCGGCTGGTGCCCTGTCCCGGACGCCATGCAGCAGGTTGGTGCGGCGGGTTTGGGGGGCGAGTGGGGGTCCGCGGGCTGCCGGACGCGGGGGTCTTTCTGCAGACAGCAGACGCCCAGCCCTGTCCCCGGTCCGCCGCGGGTGTCTGTCCAGCGGGCGTTTTCCGTCGCCGCCGTACCGCACGCGACACCTCGGCGCCGCACGGCTGCTGCCCTGTCCCCGGTCCGTGGGACTCGTTTCCCGGGCGCACGCTGGCCTGTCCCCGCTGGGGGCTCGCCTTGCCGGGCGGACGCCGGCCTGTCCCCGGGTGGAGGCGGTCGGTGCCGCGTCTGCCGGGTCTCCTGGCCGGCGGGGCACCACTGCCAGGAGTCCACGGATCCTGTCGGCGGCCGACCGGGCAGGGTTGCCGTTTCGGCCGCCGCATCCTGGCCTGTCCCGGGTGCGGGGCCCGCGTTTGCCGCACGGCTGTCCCCGGTGCGGGGCCCTGGTGTGCCGGGCGGAAGTTGCCCTGTCCCCGGCGGCTGCTGCCCCGTCCCGGACGCCATGCGGCAGGTTGGTGCGGCGGGCTGGGGGGCGAGTGGGGGGCCGCGGGCTGCCGGACGCGGCGATGATTCTGGGGCGCGGTGTCAACCGCGCAGGGCGGGAGGGCGCCCAGGCGGACCTCGAAGCCCGGGCCTCTGACCGTGCTGGTGACGATGGGCGTACCGGCCTGTGCTGAGGTTTTGAAGCTCACCTGTCGGGCCGGACGGGGTGTGGGGGGTGACGTTGGCGGCGGCCGGCCGCTCCGACCGGATTCCTGGCTCTGCCGGTCAGGTCACCGTCAGGTGACGGGAGCAGGTGGCGGCGGCCGGACCGTCCCGCGGGCATCAACTTTGACGACTCGTGCGTTCTATATGGGTGGAACGCCGCGCCGCCGCCGGGAAGTCCCGTTCGGGGGAGCGCGGGAGGAGCCAGGTCGATGGCCCGACGCAACCGGATGGTGTGCAACGATCGGCGGACGCACTACGTGGTCAGCAACCGGCTGGCGGGAGATCCCGAAGAGGGGATTCTGGGGCAGGGGTGGCCGCGGGGCGAGTTTGAAAGGATCCTCCACCACTTTGCCTCGATCTACACGGTACGGGTGGAGTGCTGCGCGATCGGGAGCAACGGGTTTGTGATGCAGGTGCAGGTGGATCCGCGGCAGGGGCTGAGCCATGCGGAGCTGGAACGGCGGCAGGGGCGGCTGGAGGGGCGGGAGCGGACGGTGCTGAGCAAAGCGGAGGCGCGGCGGCTGCGGCGGCGGTTGGGGAGCCTGTCGGCGTTCATGCGGGACGTGCAGGGGGTGTGGACGCGGGGATACAACCGCCAGCAGGAGCGGCGGGGGCCGATGTGGGCGGGGCGGTTTCAGTCGGTGATGCTGGGGGG
>FWWM01013652.1_pt1 | contig 13041 bp, 9 predicted proteins | sample 2228351 | NCBI WGS metagenome assembly FWWM01 (sample SAMEA103939774, study PRJEB20133) | metagenome | reverse complement strand
CGCTGGTGGTCATTTCCGGCGACATGTCGCATGTCGGTCCGGCGTTTGGCGGTGCGCCGCTCAGCGATGCCGACAAGGAAGCGTTGCGCCACGCCGATGAACTGGTGATTGAACAGATGCGCGCGGGTGATGCTGCCGGTTTCTTCCGCGTCATCGCCAGCACTGGCGATCGCCAGAATATCTGCGGACTGCCGCCGACATACCTGGCGCTGCGTTTGATGGACGCTGTCAAAGGTGAACTGGTCGGGTATGCACAATGCCCTGCTGATGATGATGGGACGTCGGTGGTGTCGATCTGTGGGATGGTGTTTGATTGTGGGATTGGGGAGATTACGTGATTGGGGGGATTACGTGATTGGGTGATTACGTGATTGGGTGATTGGGTGATTGGGTTGTGCCCGGTTCTCAAGGTCTCTGTGCGTGGCGCCTGGTTTGTGGTTTTTGATGTTTTGATTTCTTGATTTTCTGGAGCCTGATGTTTAGTTTGTGACTGCTTGATTTCTTGATTTTCTGGAGCCTGATGTTTAGAGCCTATCCGAAAAACCGCATCCTGAGTAGCGCGAAGCGCGTATCGAAGGGGCGGTTTTTCGACACCCTGTGTTATTCGGATAGGCTCTTAGTTTGTGACTGCTCGATTTCTTGATTTTTGGTTTCTGGTTTCTGGAGCCTGGTGTGTGTTTGTGGTTGCTTGTTTTTTTACTGGCGTCCGACGCTTGGTTTGTGGTTTTTTGATTTTGCGGTTCCCGATTCCTGGTGTTTGAGCGCTGGGATCTGTTTGTGGTTTTTTGATTTTGCGGTTCCCGGTTCCTGGTGTTTGGGCGCTGGGGTCTGTTTGTGGTTCTTATGCAACAAACACGATACATCTGGATCATCGCACTCATACTTGCCCTGGCAGGGTGTAGCGGTTTGCCATTGCCCGGGGTGGGCACTGCGCCGACGGCAGTCGAGCAGCCGACGCTTCCATCTGACACCGATACGCCAGCCAGCCCGCCAGTCGAGACGCCGTCGCCACAGATTTCACCGGAGGCAACGGCAACTGCCGAAGCAACGACCGTCGGCACGGTTATGCCTTCCCCGACTGTTGCGTCTGAACAGGCAGATACCGGCACAACAGCACCGGCGCCGTCACCAACGGCGACCGAAGTCACGCCCACCGCTACTCCCGGACCGACAGAGGAACCATTGTACCTGCAACCATCACCGATCCCGGGACTGCCGACTGCGCCGCCGCCAACCGACACCCCTACCCCCAGCGCGACACCGACTGCCACGCCTGCGTCATCACCCACACCTGATGCTGATGCGTCGCCAACGCCGACACCCACCTATCCGCCGGTGCCGATTGTATCCTCACTGCGTGGAACGGTGGCGAATCCCGGCAATGTGCGCGCCGATCCGAATGTCAGCGCAACACCGGTCGACCGGGTAAACCAGGGCGAAGAGGTGCAACTCCTGGGGCGCAGCGACAATGGGCGCTGGTATCTGGTGCTGACCGTGCGCGGCGTGGCCGGGTGGGTCAGCGCCACGCTGCTGAATGTGCCGCCGGAGACCGCAGCGCTGGTGCCGGTCAACCCCGACATTGCGTTGCCGACGCCGCCAGGCGGCGCGCCGTAGGCAGACAGCACGAGGTACCACGACGGGCATCGCGTGCCGGCGTATCGTTTCCCCCATCGTCGGCGCCCGCGGTGGACGCCACCGTGCGATACGCATCCACGATGTGGACACTGCGAGCTACGTGCGTCTTCGTCGCAGGAAGATCACCCCTAGCAACGCCAGCAGCCCGCCGATCTTGAGCAGCCTGCCAGCAGCATCGAGGAAGGAGAGACCACCGATCAAAGTGAACACGCCGCCAATACCCATCACGATCATTGAAGGCATCCAGATATCCCACGAGTCGATCGTCGCGTCCTGCGGGGTTTGCGGGTTGTAGAGTACGTCGACCGCATCACCAACGCGATAGGCGGGCGGGTTGCTGCCCGTATTGTGTTCAAAGCGAATCACGTCGCCCGCTGCAGTGCGAAATTCTACAGCTGGATAGAATAATGTCTTGCGCTCTCCACCCGACGTTCGTGTTCGGGAGACGACTTCAACGACCGTTCCCTGCGCTTTGACCATCGTCTCGATTCGTTGTTCGGTCGACATCCGCCACTGGTAACCCAAAAACAATACTCCCAATCCAACGGCGATAGCGATCAAGCCTCCCACAAATGCCGGCAATGGGTTCCAGGTTCGTACTCGCACGCCCATGACGCTGTTTGCCTCCAGTCGTGTGTGATGCTGGTTGTACCGAAATCGTGTCTTACCCACTTAACGTGTACGAAGATGCTATTCGCACAACATCGTCAGGAACTGCGCGCTTTCGTTTCGACCGCCTGGCTGAGCGCCCTTTCAGCGCCTATCCGAAAAACCGCATCCTGAGGGCGCGCAGCGCGGTGCGGCAGAGTGGTTGACACGCAACGCGTCTATGCTGATCATGCTCTCTGCTATGTGAGTCATGGCATTCCTCCCAAATTACGGTTGAAGAAACATCATACGGGATAGCGTGACTCACCTCCAAACACCTACCCCAAAAGAAAGATTAAGGGCGTCTGTGCGATTGTACGGAATATCGGCTATCAATGGTGGCAGCCGGTTGGGGCACGACGGCGCTGTGCTCGCTCCAACTGGCTGCGCTGATGCTGCCTGCATCTAATTGCTAACCATTGACACGCTGACGGCGCGTGTCGAGCATTGTGCTATAATGGCACGCCGTAAAACCCCTCTTTAGAGAAGACGTGCAGTGACTATGCATCTTCTTACTCGAGCGATCACTGTCTTGTCGTCTGCGCTCCTGGGGCTGGCGCTGCTGCCGATTGCGGCGGCAGCGCCGTCAGTTATCGTCTATCCGGTCACATCCATCAGATCAACGGATAGCATTGGCATATGGCTGGTCGAGGTCCGCGATGGGCTGGCTTACCGGTGGACTGGCGGCGCTGTGTCCCTGCGCCTGCCCAACACCGCGCTGGCGTCGCGACTGCGCCTTACCCTGCGGCTGACAGCGCCCCAGTATCCAGGCGCGCGTCCGGTAGCGGCACAGGTTGCGAGCGGCAGGCACGCGGCAGCGCGGTTTGCGATTGCGCCGGAGTGGCGCCGCTATCACCTTCTGGTGACGGCGGCGACGCCGTACCGGAAGGACGTGACAATACATCTGTTCACTGAGACGTGGCAACCGGACAACGACCGACGGCAGATGGGAGTCGCGCTCAGCGGCGAGGTGGTGGCGCGACAGGCAGGCGCGCCGCGGCTGTGGGCGACGCTCGAAAGATGGGGGCTATACGTGACGCTTGGCGGTTTACTGGCGGCGCTGGCGCGCCGACCGCGATGGCTGCTTGCCGGGCTGATGGGGGTGCTGGCGCTGACGCTGACGGGTTTTGCGATCTGGGCGCCGCTGCAGGCGACGGAAGCGCTGCCGGGGAGCTGGTGGAGGGCGGCGGAGCTGGCAGTGGTGCTGGCGGGGGTGGAGGCAGTACGGCACAGATAGTGAATGTCTGCAAATGGGCTGGGGTGTATCAGCGCAGCGAGTGTGGTCGCCGGCGTGTTGCTGCTCGCTCTGGCGGGATGGACGGCTGGCGGCGCGGTTATGATGGGGGGCAGTAGTTAACATAGCCGTGGTTCGGGTATACTATCGGATAGTAAAGATACGCCGCCCTCTCACCAGGCCGTTGATGATCTGTCGCTACGATTACCTGAGCCGCCATCCGAACGTATTCCTGCAGATAACCGGTTTGCGTCTGAACGGGTTTGCCGACCTGCTCCCGACATCCTCCCGCGCTTTGCGGCTGCTGAACAGCGGCAGCCGGCCCGTTCGGATCGTCAGCGCGCCTTGAGCGGCGGTTGCCGGGCGGATCTGGCCGCACGTGACCAGATCGTGCTGACTGTGATCTGGTTGCGCCGCTATCCGACGAACGAGGCGTCGGGCTTCCTGTTTGGTGTCAGCGATAGCGCCGCCTCGCGCGTGCGCGCTCGTGTACCGCCGCTGCGTGCAGCGGCCGGCCGCGACGCCATGCGTATGCCCGATCCGGGCAAACAACGGCGCACAACCCTCGATAGCTTGCTGACCGAAACGCCCGAGTTGGCCGTGATCATCGACGCCTCTGAGCAGCGCGTGCAGCGTCCGCGTGAGCGGCAGGCTGCTGATGGCCGCTACAGCGGCACAAAGAAGCGGCACATGCACAAGCGCCAGGCGGCGGTCAATAGACATTATCGGAAAGTTACCGCATTAAGTAGACTGAAAGGTGTTGTTTGACAAGATTATACATAGATGCTATAGGACGTGCCGCTCATCGCGGCTGGTGCGCTGCTCTGCGGCGCGGCAGTTACCGCCTGCGTCGCTTGCACAGGTGACGGTGACAGGGATGAGAATACGCGAGTCTAATACTATCGCTGCCGCGACACATCGCATATTACAACGCGACGCTCTCGCGTCAATCCTGATTGCATCGAGTGTGTTCTTCACACAGGCGCTCCTGGTCAGAACATATGCAGTGCCGGTTCTATTTTCGGATGAGTGGGAACTTGTCGAGCTATTCTTCAGGAAACACCTGACCGGGACCGTCTCGCCTGGCGATTTCTTTGCTCTGCATAATGAACATCGTATTGTGACAACGCGCCTGTTAAGTCTTGCAACGTTTATCGCCTTAGGGAACATCTTCTCCCCAATTGCGAATATGCTGGTCTCAGCGCTGGTGAATGGCATCCTGGCAGGCATCTGGATATGGACGACTGTCCGTCTGGTCGGCTGGCACTGGCTGACCATACTCTCGTGCCTGCTGCTGGTTTCGCCGGTGCAGTATGAGAATATGTTTTGGGGCTTTCAGATACAATTTTACACCTTAATGCTGGGGTGCATCGGCGGGGCGTGCGGACTGGCGCTCATTGGACGGCTGACGTGGGGCGCGGTGCTGACGGCGCTGCTCGGAATGTGGCTTGCAACCTTCTCAATGGCATCAGGCGTGGTCGCCTGCGTGACACTGCCGCTCGGACTGCTGCTGCTGGCGTGGTGCGAAGCGGGCGGGGTCGGCGCGGTGCTGCGCGATCGGCGCGCGTTGCTCAAGATCGGCGCAAGCGTGGCGGGCAGCGCGCTGACCCTCACGCTGTTCTTCTGGGAATATCGGATATCAGCGGTCTCGCCTGGCGGTCAGGCGCGGGATTGGGGGCTGGTGTGGTCCTATCTGTGGATGGAACTGGCATACCCGGCAGTGACCCAGACTGAGGCGGCGTGGCACGCGAAGGCGCTGGGGACGGCGCTGGTGTGGGGACCGATACTGGGCGCCTGCGCGCTGCTGGTCGGCAGGCGCAGCGACCAGCGCCTGCTGACGTTGCTGATTGTTGTCGCGGCATCGGTGGCCGGTATGTCGTTCATCATTGCGTTTGGGCGATTTGACGGCCCCTTTATCTCATCGCGCTACACGACTGTTGTACTCTGGTCGTCGCCGGCGGCTCTGCTTGCGCTCGTTGCAGTCATACGGTCAATTTCAAGGATGCAGAACGTTGTATTGCGGCGCACGGCGCTTGTTGCGAGCAACGTTGCTGCAATCGCACTGCTGCTGATGCACCTCGCACAGGTTGAGACTGCGCTTGTTGAAGCGGAAGGTTTCCAGGCGTGGAAACGCGCGATGAATACAAATATCGTCGGATTCCTGCACGACAATGAGGCGACCCTTGCTGACCCGCTGCCGTATCCTTCCCGTGCCCGTGAACGGCTGGTCAAATGGCTTACCGACCCGACCGTGCAATCGCTCCTTCCGCCGGAACTCGTGGCGCAGCGGCTCGAACCAGCGGTGGTCGAGGGCGATGCCTGGACGCCATCTGGTGAGTATCCATTCTACCGCGATGCGGAACGGGCGCCACCAGTGCGCTGGGGGTCGTGGAGTGGTAACGAGGCGCACACCGGCGTCTGGCACTCTGCGCCCTTTGAGGTGCGGGCGCGCTACCTGGTCATACCGGTCATCGGGTATCCGCACCGCGACGGCAACCGGCTGATAATCGAGCCGGTAGACAGGTCAGGACGTGTGATTGTGTACACGGATGCCAATCCGGGCGAGCAATGGGGGCGCTGGATAGTGGATATGCGCGGGATGGAAGGACAGAAGGTGCGCTTAGCGGCGGTCGACGGCGCGACAGACTGGGGCGGGTGGTTCGGCTTCGGCGCGCCATATGCGCAGAATACGCAGGTGAAGCTGCTGCAGGATGTGCTGAACATGTTGCCGCTCATCGCAGCTGGTGCGCTGCTCTGCGGCGCGGCGGTTACCGGCGCTATGGTCAGGGCGACAGGAAAGCAGGAGGAATAATGAGCGCGCATGCAATAATCGTCTGGCTGAAGTGCCGAACAGTACACGCACGGACTCTGATCAAGCCGGGCGCTCTCGGAATAGTTGTAGCGCTGACGGGAGCCTGCCAGTCTGTTCACCGTTAATCCCTCACAGGCGGCGGTAACAACGTGCGATGCGTCAACATCCCGCAGGCGTCGTCACTCTCAGAGAGACAGCGCTCCGTCGGGCGTGTGCCTGACGACAATCGCCTCATTTGATCCAGAGATAGGAGGCAACCCCGACGCAGACGGTGCGGAATTTGTGGCATCTATTGCGCCACTGACCGGCGCCGCGCCATTCAGCCGAACGGTTGCGCTGGCGCCGGACGAGATGGCGGTGTTACAGCTGGCATTGCCGGATAATACGCCATTCTATGTTCATCTTGAGACTCGACCGCGCGGCAACAGCGCATGGGATTGGGCTGTCTGGCGCACGCCGCGCATCGAACCGTGCGCGCGCTCGTCATAACACTGCGTACCATGGAGCACAGCGCTTAGAGCCTATCCGAATAACGCAAGATACCGAAAAACCGCCCCTTCGATACGCGCTGCCCCCGTACCCCCGTACGGGGGCGTACGGGGGCGCTGCGCGCTACTCAGGATGCGGTTTTTCGGACAGGCACTTCTTGTACGTATCTGAGACGGAGACTCATCAGAGGACACTGCTATGGCGTTAAGCGTTCTCATCACCGGCGGCGCAGGGTTTATCGGCTCCTTTCTCGCCGACCACTTCGTGCGGCGTGGCGCGCAGGTGCGCGTCCTGGACAATCTGGACTCACAGGTGCACCCGAATGGGAGACCCGGCTATCTCGCCGCCGAGGTCGAGTTCATCGTCGCCGATGTGCGTGATAAGAAAGCCGTAACCGACGCGCTGGCGGGGGTGGACATCGTCGTCCACGCCGCAGCGGCGGTCGGCGTGGGACAATCGCTCTATCGGGTGCAGCATTACACCAGTACGAATGCGGTCGGGATGGCGACGTTGCTCGAAGCGCTGATCGAGCGTCGCCAGGAGCTGCGCAAGCTTGTTGTCCTCACGTCGATGACCGGGTATGGCGAAGGCGTGTATCGTCGCCCGAGCGATGGCGCTCTGGTGCGACCGCCCATTCGCACGCCTGAGGACGTGCAACGGTACGGCTGGGAACTGCGCGACCCTCACACCCGCGAAGTGCTGGAACCTGCGCCGACGCCGGAAGACGCCGCACTGCTCGCCCGCAACGTGTACGCCCTCTCCAAGCGCTGGCAGGAAGAACTGGCGTTGAGCCTGAGCGAGCTCTACGGCTTTCCGACGACATGCCTGCGGCTCTTCAACGTGTACGGACCGCGGCAATCGCTGTCAAACCCGTATACCGGCGTGCTGGCGATTTTTTTGAGTCGCCTCCTGAACGGCGCGCCGCCCGTGGTGTACGAGGACGGACGGCAAACGCGCGATTTTGTGTCGGTGCACGATGTGGTTGCCGCCGTGCAATCGGCGATCGATGCACCCGCCGGCAACGGACAGGTGTTCAACATTGGCAGCGGCATTCCGCGCCGGATTGTCGATGTTGCAGCGACGCTTGCGCGGCTGGTCGGACGAGACGATATACAGCCGCACGTGACCAATACGTTCCGAAAGGGCGATATTCGGCACTGTTTCGCCGACAACACGCGCGCGCGAGACATCCTGGGCTTCACGCCGCGTGTCGACTGGGAAGCGAGTCTGCTGGAAATCGCCGAATGGTGCGCGCGCGAACCGGCTATTGACCGGTTTCAGCAGGCTGACCGCGAGTTGCGCCGGCACAGTTTGGTTAGTTGAGGAGGAATATCACTTATGACACCGCTCCGGCGAGTGCTCATTACAGGGAGCAGCGGGCTGATCGGTTCTGAAGCGGTCGCTTACTTTGACCGCAGAGGCTGGGACGTGCACGGGATCGACAATAACATGCGTCGCGATTTCTTCGGTCCTGATGGCGACACCACCTGGAACCTCAGGCGCCTCCAGCGCACTGCGCGCCGGTTTACCCACTACGCTTTGGATATTCGCGACCGCCAGGGCGTCCTGCAGCTGGTTGCGGACGTAAAGCCGCACCTCCTCATTCACTGCGCCGCTCAACCCTCCCACGACCTGGCCAAAGATCGCCCCTTCGACGACTTCGATATCAACGCGACAGGTACGCTCAACCTGCTGGAAGCGGCGCGCAGAGCCGTACCAGAGAGCCCGTTCATCTTTATGAGCACCAATAAAGTATACGGTGACGCGCCAAACGAGAAGCCGCTGGTCGAACTGGAAACGCGCTGGGAATATGCCGACCCGGCGGACTGGCACGGCATTGATGAAACCTGCCGCATCGACGTCTGCCTCCACAGTCTGTTCGGCGCGTCAAAGGCGGCGGCGGATGTGATGGTGCAGGAGTATGGTCGCTACTTTGGCATGCCGACCGTGTGTCTGCGCGGCGGGTGCCTTACCGGACCCAATCACTCCGGCGCCGAACTGCACGGCTTTCTGGCCTATCTGGCAAAGGCGGTGCGCGAGGAGCGCACCTATACGATTTATGGATACAGGGGAAAGCAGGTGCGCGATAATATCCATTCCTACGACGTCTGCACCTTTTTTGAGGCGTTTTATCATAAGCCGCGCATCGCCGCCGTCTACAATCTCGGCGGCGGGCGCGCCAACAGCGTATCGGTGATTGAGGCGATTCAACGATTTGAAGACCTGATCGGCAAGAAACTGAGGACGGTGTATGTGGAACAGCACCGGATTGGCGACCATATCTGCTACATCAGCGATCTGCGACGCATCCAGGCAGATTACCCGGAGTGGCGCCAGGAATATACCCTGGATCGCATCTTCGCCGAACTGAGTCACCAGCCGTCAGGAGTGGACGCATGAAACTCTCTGTTGTCATTCCGGCGCGCAATGAAGCCGGAAATATCGGACAGACCATCGATGAACTTTGTGATCGCCTTACTCGCGAGGGAATCGATTACGAGATTCTTGTCGTAGACGACGGCAGCACCGATGCGACGCCGCACGAAGTCGAAATCCGTGCCTGTCGAGAGCCGCGAGTTCGTCTGGAGCGCAATCCCGGTCCTCATGGTTTTGGACGGGCGGTGCGTTATGGTCTCGAGCGTTTTACAGGCGATGCAGTAGTGATCATGATGGCGGATTTATCGGATGATCCGGAGGATGTGGTCAGGTACTACTACGTGCTGCGCGACGAAGCGGAGTGCGCCTTTGGATCGCGCTTCATTCGGGGTGGAAGGACGTACAACTATCCGTGGTTCAAACTGATCATCAATCGTCTGGCGAACTGGTTTATCAAGATGCTCTTTATGCTGCCCTACAATGATACCACGAATGCATTCAAGGGATACCGCGCTGAAGTCATTCGCGGCTGCCAGCCGTTGATTTCGCCGCATTTCAATCTGACAGTCGAGTTGCCGTTGAAAGCGGTCGTGCGCGGGTATACCTACAAAGTGCTGCCCATCGCGTGGAGGAATCGAAAAACCGGCGTCAGCAGTCTCAAACTCGAAGAACAGGGGAGCCGCTATCTCTTTATCGTGCTGTATGTCTGGCTGGAACAAGCGCTGACAAAAGGCGACTACAAACGTTCAAGAGATGAGTATTTCCAGCCGTATATGCTCAAGGAGCAGCAGAGTTTTGAGTAGGTGCACGAGCAAGGGGCAATATGCTGGTCGTATGAATGTCTCTCGATTAAGGATCAAATCCGCAATTCAGAGTTCCATCCAGGTTCTGATCTCATCGATTGTGCGATCAGTACGTCAGGTTATTCCTTTTCGTTCTCGTCCGCTGATCCTGCATTTTCTGGTCCAACCACTGCCTGGATCAACGTACTTTGGATCGCTGGAAATCTGGGGCTGGGCGGTGGCGCGTGTGGGGACGGTTGCGCGTGTTGAGGTTTTTATCAATGATCGTTTGCTCGGAGAGGCAGCATACGGTTTTCCGAGCCCGGATGTTGCTGACCATTTTGGTGATCCATCGATGTCGCATTGTAGTTACAGTGCGCGCTTTGTGGCGCTGCCTCGTGCGCAGGATCATCTGGAAGTGCGTGTGCGGGTGACAACTACAGGCGGTCATGTTCACGAGCGCTCATCGATCCTCCTGACGCCTGAGCAGGCATATGCAAAGTGGCTTGCACGCACTGGCAGTAAGCAGACCGTCTGTTTGAGCAAATCGACCGAAGTACGGTTCAGTATTCTCATTATGCCTGGTGCATCACCAGAGCAGGTCGCTCGAATGCTGGACTCAATCATTGTGCAATCGTATCCTGCCTGGGAGGCGCTGGTGGCAGTTTTAGTTGACTGTAATGAGGCAGATAGCATTTTTGGTCAAGCGCAACGCGATCCTCGCGTTCGGTTGTGTCGTGTATCCGACGATGAATACATGTGCGCTCAAGAGCTTCTACGCGCTGCGATTGGTCACTACGTGATGCCACTTGTTCCAGGCACTCTGCTTGCCCCTCATGCGCTTGATTCCTTTGCTGCAGCCGTTGCGTCTACGAATGCGGATCTGTTGTACTCAGACCATGACCACATTAACAGTCAGGGACAGCGCCTTCACCCGTTCTTCAAACCCGACTGGTCGCCCGAATATCTGCGCGGCACGCTCTACATCGGTCCTGCATTTTGCGTTCGTCATCGCCTTTTCCTCCAGGCAGGCGGCTTCAGTGGAAATGATGATATCCGCTATCTTCACGATACGCTTCTGCGTTTGGCTGAGTGTGCACAGCGAGTTCATCATATTCCAGATATACTCGTGCATCTCTCGCAACCGATCAAAGTGCCTGACAATATAGCAATCAGTGCAGTCAATGCTCATCTTGAGCGGTTGCGATTGCCGGCGTGGGCAAAATTGGGTAAGCGCCCACAACGTTTGCTCTTTGATCCTCTTCACCTTCCTGAAGCATTGGTGAGCATTATTATACCCACACGAGATGCTCCAGCGTATTTGTCGCGCTGTCTTGAGAGTATTTTCACCCGTAGCAGTTATCGTCAGTTTGAAGTCGTTCTGGTGGATAATGATACGCGCGATCCGGAGGCTATAGCAGTTATGCAGCGCTATCCGGTCAAACGTGTTCTTTTTCCGGGTATCTTCAATTATTCGCAGGCAAATAATCTTGGTGCTATGTATGCACAAGGGGACTACCTGTTATTTCTCAATAATGACACAGAGGTATTAGAGGCTGACTGGATTCAGCATTTGCTTTTGTATGCGTGTCAGTCTGATGTTGGCGCTGTGGGAGGATTGCTTCTCTATCCCGACCATACAGTCCAGCATGCCGGTGTTGTAATTGGAATGAGTACCGTGGCAGACCATGTTATGCGTGGATTTGCTGCTGACGAAGATGGGTACTTTGGCTCACTCGCCTGTGCGAGAGAAGTTCTTGCTCTCACAGCTGCCTGTCTTATGCTCAAAAAGAAGGATTTTCTCAGTCTGAAGGGGTTTGATGAACAGTTTCGGACTCATTTTCAGGACGTCGACCTTTGTCTTCGTCTTGCTGCTCAGGGGTTGCGTCTCGTTTATACGCCACGTGCTCGACTGATTCATCATGAGTCAGTGACCAGAGGACATAACTACGATCAGGCTGATAGTGCGCTCTTACTTGGTCGCTGGTCAGAGATTTACGAACGCGGTGACCCATACTATAACTCGAATTTCGACCTTCGTTGTCTGAACTACAGCCTAAGACTTGCATGATGCATTATATGCGGCGCTTTGCGCGACATATTTTGCGCAGAACGTTCTTTTCTGATGAGCACAGACCAGCATTTGGCTGGACATGGATACGAGGCGAACCGCGCATTCTTTTTGTTGCTGCTCAGCCTGGTGCTTCGTTTCGCTATCGTGTTCTTTATCAGGCAGAGCAGCTGACGCTGCAGGGTATAGTTCACACCTGTATTCCGGAGTGTAATCCGCCTTTGCTGAAGATAGTCAAATCATGTGATTTACTGTACCTTCATTGTGTCAACCATGAGGTCGCTTCTTCTCTCGTAGAGTCAGTTTTATTTTGTGTTTGTGATAATTCTTCGAATGTGAAACTGTGAATCGTAGGTCATTTTGGTATTTGTTCTATTCCAGGTTATTGATTTCAAAGACTAAAAAGTTGCCTTTCGATTCATATCAACATCTCTTCGAGGGAATGATAAGGGTAGTTGCAAATCTCGCACTGTTATTAGTAATCCACATAGACATTCTAAGAGTGCAGTTAAGTTTCTCTAGGCTTCGCTCGTCGGTTTACCGACTGTTGCATCTTATCTTGAGCCATACCGTTGTATTCAGTACGAAAAGACCGGATTTCTTGCTGTCAGTGAAGATAACTGGTATTTGAGTATCACAATGCTGATGCAGAACTCCTCAAGACGTCGCAGCATATAATGCTATACGCGGGTATTTCCTTGATGATGAACCTACAATTGTGAGATTACCTTCGTTTGCTTCTCTTATTCGTAGGATAGTAGCAAAACAATGGGTAGAGTGAAGTGTAGTCCAGAATCCGCTGCACTATTAGGGTCGCAATGAAATCTGAAACACTCCGCTACGAAGTTCTCCCCTTCCCCCTTTCCCCCGACCTCCCGGTCTACGGCTATGCACCGTTCGATTCGGTGACGGCGCCGGTGGTGAGCATTATCACGCCTTACTACAACACCGGACCGATCTTTCTCGACACGGTGCGTTCGGTGTTGCGCCAGTC
>FWWM01012339.1_pt1 | contig 13042 bp, 11 predicted proteins | sample 2228351 | NCBI WGS metagenome assembly FWWM01 (sample SAMEA103939774, study PRJEB20133) | metagenome | reverse complement strand
TGGCGTTGCGGACCGATTCGATGAGGGCTTTTTGCTCTTCGACATAGGGATTGTTACGCTGCCCCTCGAAACGCCATTTGGTCTGGCCATCGATCCGGCATTCGCCCAGGTAGCAGCGTCCCTTGGTCCCCAGGACGACATCGGTGGCGTTACTGTAGCAGCCGGCCTGGGTGCGGCAGAGGGCATACACGCGGGGGCCATTCTCGTACTCGTACACCACGGTATGGTGGTCGAACATGTCGCCGTACACTTCGCCGAAGGAACTAGAGCGTCCTCCCAGGCCGAAGCACCACTTGGGCATTTGCTCCTTCATGATCCAAGCCACGCGGTCCAGGTTGTGCACCAGCGACTGCGTCACGTCGTCGCCCGACAGCCAGCAGAAGTGGTACCAGTTGCTGAACTGGTACTGTGTCTCGGTGTATTTGGGGTTGCGGGAGACCGTCTGGTACGGTGCGCGGAGGAACATCGACTGGATGGCTACCACATCGCCGATGGCCCCGTCGTGGATCCGTTTGACCGTTTCCTGGAAGCCGCGGTGGAAGCGGCTCTGGAGGCCGGAGACCAGGCTCACGCCTTTCTGTTTGGCCAGGTCGCAGGCGGCCTGCATGCGGCGGCAGCCGACGGGGTCGATGCCGTGGGGCTTTTCCACGAACACGTGCTTGCCGGCCTTGACCGCCGCCTCGGAATACATGGGGTGGAACTTCGAGGCGCAGGCGATGAGCACCACATCGACGCTATCGATGATCTTCTGGTAGCCGCCGAAGTCGGTGAAGCAATGGTCATCATCGACCAGCACCTGATCGGGAAACTGCTGCTTGAGCAATTTGCGCTTGGCCTGGAGGCGGTCCTCGAACACGTCGTACATGGCGACGAGTTTGACGAAGGGGCCGACGCTCATGCTTTCGGCGGCCGCACCGCCGCACCGACCGCCGCAACCGATCATGCCGATGCGGATCGTGTCGCTGCCGGCGGCGTGCACCGCGCGGGCCAGGGGAAGCCCCGCCAGGGCAGCCACCCCTGCGGAAACCTTCAAGAATGTGCGACGGTCGGTCTGTTTCGCATCCGGACGCCGTTTGCTCATGGGGGAAGCTCCAGCAAGGCATCGACTCGAGCCATGGGGCACCACCTTAGCCCGAAAGCACCCGGCAGTCAACCCGACCCGGGGGAGCTTCCGGTTCTGCGGAGCCGCCAACACCAGTTAGACGCCAGGAATAGGGAGCCGTCCGGCCAGTGGCTCCTGCTGCCGGTGCAACCTGCCAGACACCGCGATAGCGGCGCGCCACCGCCGGCTTATCTAGGGGCATACGTGGCCGCTCATGCCGGTTGGCGGTGCACCGGCCGGGCTTCGCGGGCCGGCCCTCGGCCACACCCATCAGCGCACTGCCAAACGCGTTGCTCGCCACGCTTCCGTCTGGTAGAGAGGCCCATGACGTTCCCTCGCGAGGGTATCGCGCAGTGGCGCACCCTTAGCCTGCAGTCCGCCAAGCACGCCGTCTAGGCACGGGCACCGGACGCACAAGGCCAGAAACTGCGGCTCCGGGACGCTTCCGGGCGGACGAAGAAGAACAACCCGGGGTGCCGACCCCGCGTCGCTGCGCCGCACCGGGGCCAGGGCGATGCCCACGGCTGCTCCCCCGGTCACGGCCGTGCTCAACCCGAAGGCATGAAGGAAAAAGCGGCGGCGATCCAGCGGCACGGCTGGATTGCAGGGGCCGGGCCCGCTCGCTCTGATCGGCGATCCAGCCGCGCTCTCGACGCAGGGCTCTGCATCGGCGACGATTTCTTTCGCCCTGCCGGTAGCGGCTACAGGGTCCTTGGGCGCCCGAGCGCCAGCTTTAGCGAATGGCTGGGGTCCGGGTGTTGGCCCTGGCGAACTCCAGCGTCCGCTCCGTTTCGCCCATGTCGCCCAGGAGCTTGATCATCGAGAACTGCGGTTCGAGCCGGTCCAGCAGCTCCAAGGCCATCTGCTTGTTGCCCAGGCGCCAAGAGCACGTGGCCAGTGACACCTCTCTCCAGTGGCGGTCGTCGCGATCCATCCCCGCTTTTCAGAACCAGTAGGCCGCCCGCAGGTAGTCCTGAAGCAGCGCAAAGGACTTCTGGCCAAGCGGGTCGATGATCTGACGCTGCTTCTCCGGGGGCTTGTTATGGTATTCCCAGGAGGAAGTGCACGAAGCGGATCCCCTGCCGCCACCGGCCAGGGTTGGGATGGATCACATCCCAGAGGTGCTAGCCGACGTTCGGCTGCGGGTTCCAAGGCCCGGGGGCGGGTTCGGGCCCGGCGCCTGGCAATCGCCGCAGGGCCGCTGCACCTCCAACCCCCACCGCTCCCATGCCCAAGTGGGCCAACATCCGCCTTCGGTCCATCCTCGGCGTCGCGACTCCCCTTTTTCGGAAACTTGCGTCGCGCTACCTTGGCTCGACTGTTGCCACTTTGCAACCGCCACCTCCCGGCCCCAGCCATTTCGCTACACGCGGTCGGGGGAGATTTCCCAGGACGACCGAGGCGCGGAAGGGGTGAGCTTTATGCGACCGAACGCATCGCAAGAACCTGGTGGGGAATTTGCCCCGGGGGCGAGGAGCCCGACATTGCCAGAAGTAGGGGGAACTTCTGGGGTCGGCGCCTGTCCATAGGTTCCAATGCAAGGCCAATCGCTCCCTTGCCGGGCAAGACGACCGCATGACGGGCCGGCACCCCAGAAGCATGGGTTCCCACAACCACGCGCGCTACGCCGGCGCCTGGCGGGCTGGATGAGAGGGCCGGCATGGATAGCGGCCGGCCGACAACGCGGCATCGAACATGGCGATGACGTTCTCGGGGGGCACGCCTGCCTGGATATTGTGCACCGATGCAAACACGTATCCGCCGCCGGGCGCGAACACTCGCACATGCTCCTCCACTTCGCGGGCCACTTGCTTGGGTGTGCCGAACGGCAGTGTGTGCTGGCAGTCGCACGCCGCGCCCCAGAAAACCAGCTTATCGCCGAAGTCGGCCTTGAGCCGCACAGGGTCCATGCCGGCTGCGGTGGTCTGCACCGGGTTGAGGATATCGACCCCCATCTCGATCAGCGTGGGCAGAAAATCGTAAATCGCGCCATCGTTGTGCATGAAGACCTTCATGCGCGTGTGGCGGTGGATCCAGTCCAGGCCCCGCTTGTAGTAAGGCATGATCCGGTTTCGGAACATAGCCACCGAAAGGAAGGGGGCCTCCTGGGTCCCCAGGTCGTCGTTGAACTGGAGGATCTGCACGCGATCGCCGACCGCAGCCGTGAAGCGGCGAAGGTTCTCCAGCCAGGCCTCGACCAGGCGTTCGTAGAGCGCTTGGACATACTCGGGTTCGGTGGCCAGCGTGATCATCCACCCTGCGAAATCGCCGGTCCCCAGACCGAAGAACAGCTCGTACGGCGGCCCCATCGCGGCGATGATCGCCAGGTCGGTATTTTGGTAGTATGCCTCGGCCTGGGCATGCAGGTGGTCGCATTCCTCGGTCGAAAGCAGGGGCGGCTGGAATGCCTCGGGATCCACGTGGGCCGCCCCAGGGTACTTGTCCAATCGGTCGAAGTAGAAGCCGCCGGCGGGCATCCGGGCGATCGGCTGCCCCGCGGCGTCCAGGAGCAACAGATCGCCTTGCGCGTCGACCACCGGGTTGAAGCCCCCCGGCACCTCCACCGGCGTGCCGTCGAACAATTGCCAGGGCTTCCAGTTTTCGTTACGGATGCCGAAGGCCACCGCCGGGCGATGCAACCCGATTACGTCCACGCCAAAGCGCTCCATCACGGGGCGTTCGACCTCGGCCAGCATCTGGTAAACGTCGTACACCCGGGTGGGAGTGTTAAGGCCCAGGCGCTGTTTGAGCTGGTGGTACGTCGAGGCGGCAATGCCCGACTGCCGGGTGGCCCCCAGATCGATCGGTACCCGGTCCGGCTCCCGGTGTTCAAGGGCACACTGCACACGCTCGCGCGAGTTCATAGCGGGTGTTCTTCAAAGGGATGAAACAAGCCGAGGCGTTCGACAGGGCAAGGGCCGGCGCGAGCACCTTCCCGCCGGCTTGCCCACCGCCCGGCGCCCCTCAACGGGAGTCGAGCATCCGCCGAAGGGCCCGGATGAACTCGGGCGTGGTGCCGCAGCAGCCGCCGATAAAAGTCGCGCCCGCCTCGACCACCTGGCGGGCCGCCTCGGCAAACTTTTGCGGAGTCTGGGCATAGACGGTGCGCCCGTCGAGGATCTCCGGCAGACCGGCGTTGGGCTTGATCCAGACGGGCAACTCTGTGGCCGCCCGCAGCCGCTGGGTAATTGTCACAAACCCTTCGATCCCCTGGCCACAGTTGGCCCCAATGGCGTCGGCGCCGGCCTCGGCCAGTTGGCGGGCGGCCTGCTCGACGGTGGTGCCCATCATGGTGCGATCCCGGTCTTTGCCCGAGTCGAACACCATGCATGCCACAACCGGCAAACCAGCTCCTTTGGCCGCGGCGATGGCGAGCACGATTTCGGCAGGGTCGGAAAAGGTCTCCAGCACGACGGCATCGGCGCCGGCCTCGGCCAGGGCCTGGATTTGCTCGGCGAAGGCGGCTTGCACCTCCTGGGGCGAGGTCTGGCCCATCATCAGCATCACCCCGCTTGGCCCGACCGAGGCGAACACCGCGGCCCGACCCCCGGCCGCACGCCGCGAAATCTCCACCCCGGCGTGGTTCAGCGCGGCCATCTGGTCGGCCAGGCCGTGCCGCGCCAGCACCAGCCGATTCGATCCGAATGTGTTCGTCAAAATGATCTGGCTGCCCGCCTCGACGTAGGACCGGGCGACCTCTTCGACCTGCTCGGGATGCGTCAGGTTCCAGGCATCGGGGCAGGCTCCCACCTCTAAGCCGCGCTGGTGGAGCTGGGTCCCCCAGGCTCCATCGGTCAGCACCGGGGCCACCGATACCCATTGAGCCAGTTGCGGATGCAATGCTTCGGTCTCCTTGCGGAATGGATTGGATCGGAGGTTGCCACGTTCCCAACCTGGTATGCTCCCTTGTGCCCGCGCCGCCCCGCTTTGGACGCTCAGTATAGCGGCCCCCAGCCCGCGCCTGCCACCCTACGCGACTATGGAGCCGGGGCGCAGGCCCTGGCGGTACCTGCCAAATGTCGCGGTGGCGACTGCACCGCCGCTGAGGCCAGCGCCTCGGCACGGCGCGTACTTGGCACGCATGCCGGCCTGCCAGCGCGGGATAACAAGCAACCACCCCTTGCTTCAGCGCTGATCTTGCAAGCCTTCTTCAAAACGGTGGGATTCTCCTATTGCCCATTTCCGCTAGCCTGCCACGCCGCACCAATCGTCTTCCTACCCAAGAGGGGTGCGGTAGCCAAGATCGATCTCGACAGATTGCCAAGGATTTGGGAGACTCCCGCCTGCCAAGAGTTTTTCGCGAGCACTATCAGGAGGCGATGCAGATGCAGCGTCCGCCTTGCGGTTCGGACATGGTGGTTCGCCGGGGCAGCAATCTCTTGACGGTCGCGCTGGTGGCCATCGCTCTAGGTACAGGATGCACTACGCTGCACGTGCCGGGGTTTGGGTCGGCCAAAAATCGCCAAAGTTCTGTTGCCAAGCGAACTTCGGGCAGCCAATCGTACCGCAAGCCAGCCAAGCAGAAGCAGTCGTGGTTGGCGTCTTGGTTTGGGCCGAAAGAGCCGCCTCCACCCAAGTCGGTCAAAGAATGGATGCAGCGGAGTAAGCAGGTTCGGGTGACCGAGCCGTAGCGGTCCGGCTCGTGAGCCGCCTGGCCCGAGGGCCTGTGCCATAGGACAAGGGGGGTGGGCGCCCAGCCGCCGGCTTCCAAGTGGAGTATCGCCCAGCCCCGTAAAATCTACGCGCGATAGGGCAAAGGGGGGTGGGCGCCCAGCCGCCGGGGCAAGGCCGCTGCGGGGGGCCGACCGCCATTCTCGTTGCTTTGCCGCATTCGGGCGGCGTATACTAGAACAAAGGGTGGGGGCGACCTGTACAATGGCCAGCGGGGCACAAGCCCGGGGCAAGGGGCACAGCCGATGCAATCTGGCGGAGCGCGAGTGGAGAGGCGGTAGAGGTGGTTCGGGCGTTCTGGGTCATGCTGCTCGTGGTAAGCGTGGGGCTGTCGGCCCGCGCCGAGGTTTTCTTGCTCGACCAAGGCGGAAAAATCGAGGGCCGGTTGCTCAACCCTGATGAGTCGCCCCGACGCAGCTATGTCATCAAGACCCCGGAAGGGATAACAATTACCCTCAACCGCGCCCAGGTCAAACAGGTAGTCCGCCGCCGGCCGAACGAGGAGGAGTACGAGCGGATCCGGCCCCGATATCCTGACACGGTCGAAGGCCAATTCGCCCTGGCCGAATGGTGCCGCCAAAACAATCTCCCCGCGCAGCGCCGCGTCCACCTCGAACGGGTGATCGAACTCGATCCCAACCATGTCCGCGCCCGGCACGGGCTGGGGTACAGCCAGGTGGGCGGCCGGTGGATCACCCAAAAAGAAGCGATGAAGGAGCAGGGCTTGGAGTGGTACAAGGGGCGGTACCGAACCCGGCAGGAGATCGAGCTGCTCGAAGAACGGCAACGGCAAGAGGCGGCCGAAAAAGAATGGATGCAGAAGATCAACCGTTGGGAAAGCTGGCTGGGCACGGACAAAGCCGCCGCTGCCCGTGAGGCGCTGCAATCGATTCGCGACCCGGCCGCCGTCAAGGGGCTGGTGCTGGCCATGCGATCGAACCCCAACCCCAATGTCCGCTTGCTATTCGTTGCAGCGCTCGGCCGCATCGGCACTCAAGAGGCGCAAAAAGCCCTGGCCACCTTCGCCATCGAAGACCCGGTCGAAGAAGTCCGCCTCAGTTGCCTGGACATTCTCAAAGTCTACAAGACCCCTGCGGCCGTGGATTTCTTCGTGGGGTACTTGCGGCACAAAGACAACCGCCTGGTGAACCGGGCGGGCGTGGCATTGGGGCAGATGGGAGACCCTTCGGCGATCGGCCCTCTGATCGATGCCCTGGTGACCACGCACAAATACAAGATCCAGACCCGGCCGCCCGGACAGACTACCACCACATTCGGTATGGGGCCTGGGGGCGCGCCTGGGCCGGCCGGCTTGTCGATCGGTGGTGGTGGTCCGCGCGTCATTACCGAACATGTCCAGAACCGGGCGGTGCTGGATGCGCTGAGCACTTTGACCGGGGTGAACTACGGCTTCGACGTGCGGGCGTGGCGAGCGTGGTACACCATGCAGCGCAAGCGGGAAGCGGCGGGTTTTGGCGCCAACTGAGCGATTGTCTCTTCAATAACCGGGAGGACCGCGATTCTTCTTGCCGGATGGCGCCGGACCTGGTCCAGGTGGCGACGGTGGGCTTCTTTCCGGCCGTTGCTTCCCCCGGCGGGGCGGTGGGCTTCTTCTCGCCGGTCCGGCTGCATGGTACGATGCACCATCATGAGTACGACCGGTACCAGCTTTTCGCGGGCCGTTCCGGAGCCGCTGCCCGATAATATTCCCAGCGCCCAGCCTGGCGGGGGGTTTTGCTATCGAGTGGAGATGGCGTGGGGGCATTGGCGGCGGTGGTGGCTGAAGCATTTCCGGCCGGGCTATGTGCGGCGCATGGCGGCGCTTCGCAAAGGGAGTGTGGAGGGGGCGCCGTTTGAGATCCTGGACCCCCGGGACTTGAAGTTCGTCCGGAACCGGGTGGCGTGCTGGTGGGAAGTGGCCGACGACCCCTTCGCTTGGCGCGACAAGTTGCCGTTTGCCCGATGGGGGCTGGCCGAAGTGCAGGTTTTCGGCTGGCCGCTATTGGCGCTTGCGATCGCGGCGGTGTGCTGGCTGGACTGGCCCTGGGCGGTGCTTCCGGGGGGCCTGCTGTTTTTCGTGCTTTACTTTTTTCGGGAGCCGCACCGGCGGATCCCGGTTGGGCCGGGCCTGGTCGTGGCCCCTGCCGACGGCACGGTCGTGGAAGTCAGCCGGCTGGCCCACGACGAGTACGTAGGGGGGCCGGCCGTGCGGATTGGGATCTTCATGTCGATCTTCAGCGTCCATGTGAACCGGTCGCCGGTGGCGGCCCGGGTCATCGCCTTGCGGTATTGCCCCGGACAGTTCCTCAATGCCATGCGGGCGGAGAGTTCGCAGTGCAACGAGTCGATGTGGATCGGGCTGGAAGAAGACGAGTCTCCCTATCGCCGCCTGGTGGTGCGACAGATTGCCGGGGCCATTGCCCGCCGCATTGTATGCCCTTTGCGGCCGGGAGAGCATGTGCTCCGGGGCCAGCGGATCGGGATGATCAAGTTCGGATCGCGCACGGAGGTGATCCTGCCCGAGGAGCCGGGTTTGGCCATCGAAGTGCATTTGGGAGACGCGGTGCGGGCAGGAAGCGATATCCTGGCGCGCTATGAGCCGTCGAAGGAATAAGCCATGAAACGCCTCCGTGCCATTGCGGTGTTGCCCACCTTGTTTACGCTGGGCAACCTGGTGTGCGGGTTCTTTGCCATCGTGGTGGCCTCGCGCGTGCCGGCGCCGGCCGATTGGCCTACGGACCCGGCCTTTTTGATGAAGACCATGGGCGACCTGATGCAGAGCGGCTGGCTGATCTTCATCGCCATGGTGTTCGACGGGTTGGACGGGCACGTGGCGCGGCTTTCGCGGACCAGCAGCGACTTCGGGGCGGAGCTGGACAGCCTGTGCGATGTGGTGTCGTTTGGTGTGGCCCCGGCGTTTCTGTTGGTGAAGATGTGTCCGCAGTTCGCCTACTTGCACCGCGAGGCCGTGTGGGTCATTGCCGCCACATTCGCCGCCTGTGCAGCGCTGCGCCTGGCGCGGTTCAATGTCGAGACCAGCGATGAGGACGAGCACCTCCAATTCAGCGGGCTCCCCAGCCCGGCGGCGGCCGGCACCATCGCGGGCTTCGCGGTGGTGTTCTATACGCTCGTGGACCCGGTGGAGGGGATTCCCGGCCATGCCACCAAGGTCCACAGCGTGCTCCAGACCGTCCTGCCGATTTTCGCAGTGCTATTGGCCCTGTTGATGGTCTCCCGCATTCCGTATCCGCACGTGATGAACCAGGTGTTCCGCGGGCACCGCAGCTTCAGCCACATTGTCAAACTGGTTTTCGCGGTGCTGGCCGTGATGCTCATCCGCGGTTATGCCCTGCCTTTGATGTTCTGCGTGTTCGCCCTGAGCGGGCCGGTGCGGTATGTGTGGGACCTGGCGGTGCACCGCCGCGCCCAGGAGGAGCCGATTTTCTGAGGAATCGCCGGGCTGGCCGGGTGAGGCCGCCCGCTGCGGCAAGGCCGGCCCCCAGCCGAGGGCCGCCCCAGCCAACGCATCCTTTACCAATGACGTCGCACGAGGCACGCCATGTTCTCCGGAATCGTCGAAGCCCGTGGCACGGTGGTCAACGTGATTCCCGAGCCCCCCGGCTGCCGCCTGGTGATCCGCCATCCCCAGATCGTGCCCCAGGTCAAGGTGGCCGACAGCATCTCGGTCAACGGATGCTGCTTGACCGTCGTGGAAGTGGACGGCGATACGATGGCGTTCCAAGCCGGCCCCGAGACCCTCGCCCGCACGAATCTGGGCGACCTGCGGCCGGGCTCCCTGGTGAATCTTGAGCGGGCCCTGGCGGTGGGGGACCGCTTGGGGGGCCACTTCGTCAGCGGGCATATCGACGGGGTGGGAACCGGCATATCGACGGGGTGGGAACCCTGCTGGCGCGCGAGGACCACGGCGACTGGTCATTCTTCTGGTTCCAGGTCCCCAAACACCTGGCACGCCATATGGCCCCCAAAGGCTCGATCGCCGTCGATGGTGTCAGCCTGACCATCGTCGATAGCGAGCCGGAACGCTTCAGCGTCGCCCTGATTCCCTACACCCTGGCTGTCACCACCTTGGGCCCCCTCAAGGTCGGCGATAAAGTCAATCTGGAGACCGATATCCTGGCCAAGTACGTCGAACGACTGTTGGAAGCCCGCGGGTGGTGAAGAATCCCACCGGCACGTTCCTTCCCTTTGGTCCCATTGATTATGTCGCAACCCACCAGCCGCCAGACGGTTACGTACTTGATCCGCCGTTTCCAGGAGGCGGGCATCCGCCCCCGCGTGCAGTTGGGCCAGAGCTTCTTGACCGACCTGAACCTGGTCGAGCTTTTGGTGCGGACGTCGCGGCTGGAGCCCTGCGATGTGGTGTTAGAGGTCGGCACCGGCTCTGGCTCGTTGACGGCCCTGGTGGCCCGCCAGGCCGCGATGGTGGTTACCGTGGAAGTGGATCCGGCGTTGTTCCAGATCGCCTCGGAAGAGCTGGCGGGTCTGACCAACGTGCGGATGCTCAATCTGGACGCCCTGCACAAAAAAAGCCAGCTCAACCCCGAGGTTCTGGCCGCCGTGGACGAGGCCCTGGCGGCCGGCCCGGACCGAAGGTTCAAGCTGGTGGCCAACCTGCCGTTCCACATCGCCACCCCGCTGATCAGCAATCTCCTGGCCCTGGACCGCCCGCCCCAGACCATGACGGTCACCATCCAGAAAGAGTTGGCCGACCGCCTGGTGGCCCCCCCCTCCACCAAGGATTACGGGGCGCTGAGCATTTGGGTGCAAAGCCAATGCCAGGTCGAAGTGGTGCGGGTGATGCCGCCTGCGGTGTTTTGGCCCCGCCCGAAGGTCCATTCGGCCATCGTGCATATTGCGTTGGATCCGGCCCGCCGGGCCCGCCTCACCGACCGCGCCTTTTTCCACGATTTCGTGCGGGCGATGTTCCTCCACCGCCGCAAGTTCTTGCGCTCCCAATTGGCCGAAGCCGTTCGGGGAAACCTGGACAGATCGGCCATCGACCACACCCTGGCCCAGACTCAGGCTTTGTTCGATGGCTTTCTGTGAACCTGCACTATCGCCCAGGTGATACAGGAAACGCCCCTGGCGGCAGAGTGCGAGGCTTTGCAGGGTGCGGTGTGGTGAAGTGACTACCCGGGACATCAGGGCCTCGCCCTCGGCAAACCAGCCCCACAACTCGAAAAGCAAAAACAACCCGTCTATCATCTCCAGGGCCAGTTCCTCGTGTCCGTGGGCCAGCGCCCAATTCCAGGCGGCCTTCAGGTTGGGGTATTGCCGAATAAACATCGGCAAAGCCTCCCCCTGGCTGCCACCACGCAGCCCTTGCTCGTGGGTTTTGAGCAGTTCGGCAAAGTAGCGAGCGTGCGCCAGTCGCGTTGCGTCGGGAATGCGTGGTAGCAGGTGCTGGCGGATCACGGTCAGGATGCGGTAGCCATCGGGGGTCTTTTGAAGCAGGGCGCGGTCGAGCAGGGTGGTCAGGGCAGGCAGGGTGGCGTTTGCGATAGCCTGGGCGGCCTCGAGGTCGAAGCTGCCTTCAAACACCGCAAGGGCTTGCAGGGTTTGCCGCTGGGCAGGGGTGAGCTGGGCCAGACTGCTTTCCAGCACGGTACGCAGGCTTGCATGACGGGCCGGCAAGTCGGCTAAGGTGTCCTCGAGCAGGCCCAAACCCTGTTCCAGGCTCTGTGCAATCTCGCGGCAAGACATCACTCGAACCAGGGCCGCAGCCAGTTCCAGGCCCAACGGCAGACCGGACAAGAGGCGGCAAATCTGCGCGATGGCGGCCCAGTCTTCAGGGCTGGGGCGGAAGTGTGGCGCTACCCGCTGGGCACAGCGACGGAAGAGCTCGGCGGCCTGGCTGCGCTGGATAAAGCGGTCTTCTTCGGGATACTCGAGTCCTTTTACCTCGTAGATCCATTCACTCTGCAGGCGAAAGCGTTCCCTCGAGGTCAGCAGCAGCTTGGTGGAGGGGCTTTCGCGCAGCAGGTGCTCGAGCTCGGCAGGGGTGCTGAGCCCTTCGGCTTCGTCTAAAAATAACCAGGTCGGCTGTTCGCGCAAGCGGTGCACTACAGCTGCGCCCAGATCGCCCTGGCCCATGGTGGGCAAACCAAGCCCCTCGGCGATGCTGGTTAGAAGGGGACGCCCCTGAAGGGCCACCCAATAGACTGCTGGGGCGGGGGTCTGGCTTGCTAGCTGCTCGGCTACGGCCAGGGCCAGCCGGGTCTTGCCCACGCCTCCCGGCCCCACCAGATTGAGCAGCCGACAGTCGGAGCGTCCGAGCAATTGCAACACTTCGGTTTGTTCGGTATCGCGCCCAACCAGGGCAGTGGTCGGGGTGGGCAAACGTGGTCTGGAAGGGACTTGCGTCAGGACCCTGGCCAGTGCCTGGGCTTCTGGGCTAGGGGGAAGCCCCAGCTCTTTGGTCAGGGCTTGCTCCAAATTCTGGTAAAGCCGCAAAGCCCCCGCCCGGTCACCTAACCGCTCGGAAAGACGCATGGCTTCCAGATAGTGGTGCTCTGCCAGTGGATCGGCCGCAATGGCCTGCCGCCGCAGCGCCAGCGCTCCTGCCAGATTGCCAGCCTGCTCAAAGGCGGTTGCTAGCGCCGACAGGCTTTGCAGGTACTGTTGTTGGGTTTCCAGGCGAATCTGCTCTTGCCAGCTTTCAAATGCAGCGGTCTCGCGTAGTTGCAAACCCTGCAAGAACGAGCCTCGGTACAGTTCCAGCGCTTTGTGATGTTGCCCGCTGCGAATGGCGTCCCAAAAGTCCCACAAATCCACCTGGATGCCTGCGGGGTCAAGCCGCAGTAACTGCTGGCTGGGCTTTTGCAGGACGTTGCCCAGCGATTGCCCCAGCCGGGAAAGCTCCTGTCGCAAGCTGGCTCGAGCCTGCTCTTCGGCGTTTTCCGGCCAGAGCAGATGGGCCAACTGGCTGCGGCTGGCCCCTGAGCGCTCCACAGCCACAAAAGCCAGCAGGGCCAGGGCCTTGCGGGTGGCCAGGTGAAGGGGCTGTTCGCCCTGCTCTAGTCTGGGTGGCCCCAGCAGCAAAAGTCTGAGCGTCGGTTGCTCCATGATTCAGACCGCCCATTCGTGCAATCTTCTTGTTAGAGGTGTTTGCTCAAACAACCCACCCCAAGCCGTACCCTGCATTTTACGTCTACACTGTGGGTCGTTATTCAGTCAGGGTGTGCGTTAAATTCCAGCCGTCCCTGCGAGGCCTTTCGCACTGCCCTATGGTGCAGCGCAGGAGCCGAC
>FWWM01013649.1_pt1 | contig 13043 bp, 12 predicted proteins | sample 2228351 | NCBI WGS metagenome assembly FWWM01 (sample SAMEA103939774, study PRJEB20133) | metagenome | reverse complement strand
AACGACTGCCATATATGGTGCTTCGATTTCCTGAAAACCGCCAAATATGGTGCTTAAACAAAATTGGCGAAAGTCTTGTTATAAATTTGGAGGTATTCTGATGCAGCGAACTAAATTCTTGCTAGGCGGTTTTCTGATCCTGGCAGCAGTTGTTTATTTGATTGTCTCTTCCACGCAGGCCAGCGCAGAGTATTTCATGACCATCGAAGAACTCAATGGCAAAGGTCAAGAAATCATTGGCAAGAACTTGCGCGTCTCTGGCGCAGTGATTGGCGACTCGATTCAGTACGATCCACAGAGTCTGACGCTGACCTTCGTTGTTGCCCATGTCCCCGGCGACAATGCAGATGTAGAGGCTCAAGGCGGGCTGGCAGAAGTGCTGCACCAGGCTGTGGTGGACCCCACTCGCCCCCGCATGACCGTAGTGTACAAGGGCCCTATGCCCGACCTGCTGCGCAATGAAGCCCAGGCCATTATGACCGGCCACCTGGGCGACGACGGCGTATTCTACGCCGATGAACTCCTGCTCAAATGCCCGACCAAGTACGAAGAGGCTGTGCCAGAGCAGGCTAAAGGTTGAATCGACCTACTTCGACAGACCCTAAGGGTTTGCAGAAAACCTTTAGGGTCTTTTCCTCTATAGGAGAAAAAATGCTGCCAGATTTTGGTTATGGTATTTTAGTGGTGACATTCGTCTTGGCATTGTACAGTGTCCTCGCAGCGCTGTTAGGTGAGAAGCAACAATCCATCCAATCGCCTAAGGGAATGCAATGGGTAGAAAGCGCCCGACGCGCGCAACTGTTGACCTTCCCTTTGCTCACCCTCTCTGCAGGGGTCTTGATCGTTTTGCTGGTCACGAACCGGTTCGACGTCAGATACGTGTACGAGGTGACCAGCCGTTCCATGCCCACTTATTTGAAGATCACGGCCTGGTGGGGCGGGCAATCTGGCTCGCTGCTCTTTTGGGCCTGGCTTTTGTCGGCATTCACCTCTGCTGTGACCCTGCGCAAGTGGGATCGTGACCGTGAATTCCTGCCCTGGGTCATCGTGGTTTCCTCTGTTACGCTGGCCTTTTTCCTCTCGATGAACATTTTCTTCGAGAATCCGTTTGCGCGCTTCTTCCAAACGCCCAATGGTATAGACGCTTACACGTTCCGCCCGCAAGGCAGCCTTCCCTTCACGCCGCAAGACGGGCGCGGCCTCAATCCGCTCTTGCGCCACCCCGGCATGGTCATCCATCCGCCGATGCTGTACCTGGGCTTCGTCTCGTTCGTCATCCCGTTCGCCTTTGCCATCGCTGCGCTGGTGACTGGTCGCACCGACGACCGCTGGACGCGCATCACGCGCCGCTGGACGCTGTGGGCCTGGTTGTTCCTCTCCCTCGGTCTGGTGCTGGGCGGACGCTGGGCCTACGATGTACTGGGCTGGGGCGGCTACTGGGGCTGGGACCCGGTCGAGATAGCGGCCTTCATGCCCTGGCTGACCGGCACCGCCTTCTTGCACTCGGTCATGATCCAGGAAAAGCGCGGCCTGCTGAAGCACTGGAACATGATTTTGATCATCCTGACCTATGCGCTGGTCATCTTTGGCACCTTCCTGACTCGCTCTGGCGTTTTGTCTTCGGTTCATGCTTTTGCCCAAAGCGCCATTGGCCCCATGTTCTTTACATTCATCGGCCTGACCTTCGTCGCGTCAGTGGCGTTGCTGCTCTGGCGTTGGCCCGAATTGAAATCCGAGACCGAGATGAAGTCCATGCTTTCGCGCGAAGCCCTCTTCTTGCTCAACAACCTGCTCTTCATGAGCGTTTTGGTCGTTTGCTTTTGGGGCGTGATCTTCCCACTGGTTTCGGAACTGGTCACCGGACAAAAAGTGACGGTTGGCCCGCCCTTCTATGAACGCGCCAATGCGCCGCTCTTTGGCGCCATGATGGCTTTGATGGGCATTGCGCCGCTCTCGGCCTGGGGCAAATCTACAGCCCTGACGCTTGGCCGCGCCCTATGGAAGCCCACCCTGCCGGCGTTGTTTATCCCCCTGCTGGCATACCTGAGCGGTTTCAAAAACTGGATAGCCCTGATTGGCTTTTTCCTGGTGGCCTTCGTCATCTTTGTCACCCTCTACGATACTTATCGCAGCGCACGCGCCCGTCAGCGCGCCCAAAAGGAAAACTTCCTGGTAGCGCTGGGGTGCCTGGCCAGCCGCAACCGGCGGCGTTACGGCGGCTACCTCATCCATATCAGCATGATGCTGATGGCCATTGGCATCATCGGCATCGAACTCTTCCAAACCGAGACACAAGGAACGCTGACTCAAGGGGATGCTCTGCAATTGGCTGGCTATACCATCCAATACCGGGAAGTAGCCTCGTGGGATGACATACTGGCCGGCGTCAACTACACCCGCGCCGTAGTTGACATCTACCAACAAGGCCGTTATATCGGTCAGTTGACGCCGCGCATTGACTTCTACTTCGATTCGCAACAGCGCATGACCATCCCCGGTCAGCGCAGTACCTTGCAGGATGACCTCTACGTTTTGCTGGTAGACTGGCAGCCAGTATCGGCGCTGGGCGCTACCTTCAAGGTATATCACAATCCACTGGTCAACTGGCTGTGGATCGGCTGCCTGGTCTTCATTGTGGGAATGCTGTTTGCCGCATGGCCCGACCGTGACCCCGCCCCTGCCTCGCAGCGAGAAGGCCGGCAAGCCTACCAGCCCGGCGCAGCCGATTAAATGCTCGAACAAACAGGAGCAAGTAATATGAACTTACGAATTCGGCGTTATTCAGGTACAAAGGCACACAGGTATACAGGTACACGGGTACACAGGTATACAGGTATACAGGTATACAGGTATACAACGTATTATGCTCTCATAATTTCCTTTCTACTGGCCGTGTTATGGGTTACTGTTGTTGCCGCGCAGGCCTCTACCCCCACAGACGACGAAGTAAACGCCATTGCCAAACAACTGTACTGCCCGGTGTGCGAAAATACGCCGCTCGATGTCTGTCCCACCGACGCTTGCCACGAGTGGCGCGAAGAAATCCGCAAGATGCTGGCCGAGGGCAAGACCGAAGCCGAAATCAAACAGCATTTCGTGGACTATTATGGCGCGCGCGTGCTGGCCGAGCCTCCACGCACGGGCTTCAACTGGCTGGTTTATTTGGTTCCACCCATCCTCATCCTGGCAGGCGCCTTTGTGCTGTTCCGCGCCTTGCAGGGCTGGCGAAAAGCCTCCATAATGGAGACAGGCGGCGGGGAGAAAGAAGCGCAGACCTTACCCCAAGATGAGTATATTGCCCGTCTGGAAGAAGAGTTGAAGAAAAGAAAATAACATGAGCGATTCATCCAACTCAACCGCTCCCGCTCGTCCCAACGTCCCGCTCTGGGCGCAAGTTGCCATTTGGTCGGCTCTGGTGGCTCTGCTCGCCCTGATAGGCCTGGGGCTGCGCAAAGCCCAAAATCCCATTCTTGGCATCGGCTCGGCCGTGCCAGATTTCACCTTGACCTTATTCGAGGGCTATTCCTATCGAGGGGACACACAAGTACATCTCGCCGATTTGCGAGGCAAAGTGGTGGTCATCAACTTCTGGGCCTCATGGTGCGGACCATGCGAAGAGGAAGCGGCCGACCTGGAAGAAGCCTGGCGCGCCTATGCCGCCGACGAACAGGTGGTCTTCCTGGGCATTGCCTGGACAGATACGCCCGACAACGCCAAAGCCTACCTGAAGCGATTCGACATCACTTATCCCAACGGTCCCGACCTGGGAACGCGCATTTCGGCCCTCTTCAACCGCAACCTAGGCGTGCCAGAGACGTATTTCCTCGATCGTAACGGCGTCCTGCGATACATCAAAATTGGCCCCTTTGCTTCGGCGCAAGAAATTCGCGCCATCATCGAACCACTGCTGGCAGAATAGGCGGGAGCATGGATATTGGAGCCGTCTTTTTTCTGCTGGCTATATTGACGCTGATAGGCCTGTATGTAGGCCAACCTTTCATCTACCGCCGCCGTCGAAGCATGCGCGAAGATCATGAATACTCTGCCCTGATGGCGGAGTATGAGCGGATTGTCAGCGCGTTGCAAGAGTTGGAATTCGACAACCTGCTGGGAAAAATTCCAACCGAAGAGTATCCTGCTCAGCGCGCCCTCTTGCTGCAACGCGGCGCCAGCCTGCTGCAACGATTGGACCAATTCAACGCCGAACAAAAAACCGGCCCAGACGCCCAGGCGCGCCTGAAAGCCGCCGTGGCAGCCCAACGCGCCGACGCCTCAGCCAAAAGGCCCGCCGCCGAACTAAGCGACGAGGAACTGGAAGCCCTCATCGCCGCCCGCCGCAAAGCGCGCAAAGAAAAGGCCGCTGGTTTCTGCCCAAAATGCGGCAAACCTATCCTGCTCTCCGACCGTTTCTGCCCGGCCTGCGGCAAGGCGGTAAACTAAGGACTCATCATGAAATTTCGTTGGTTTCTTTTCTCACTCACCGCCCTCCTGCTGGCCGCCTGCAACATGACGCTGGCGCAAGATATCACCCCGCCGCCGGGCGCCGTGCAACAGCCGCCGGCGCCGCAGCCCACGCATGGCCCGCTTTACCCCCCTGCCACGCCCGACGTACAAAAGGGAGCGGCCCTATATGCCGAAAAATGCGCGCCCTGTCACGGCAAAACTGGTCAGGGCGATGGCGCGATGAGCGCACAGCTGACCAGCCAGGGCATCAACGTGCCGGCGCTTGGCTCGCCTGAGGTGGCCCGCACGGCCTCGCCCGCCGATTGGTTCCTATTCGTCACCATCGGCAACCTGCAAAAATTCATGCCAGCCTTCGACAGCCTGAACGAGCAACAACGGTGGGACGTGGTAGCCTACGCTATGAGCCTGAGCGTCACGCCGCAGCAAATCGAGCAAGGCCAAACGCTCTACGAAAAAAACTGCGCCGAGTGTCACGCCCGTCAGCCAGAAGTCGTCGGCCTGCAACGTCTGTCGCAACTTTCGCCAGACGCCATCCAAGCGGTCACCCTCTCTGGCAAGGGCGACCAAATGCCGGCCTTTGCAGACTTTTCGAACGATGAACTATGGGCGCTGAGCGCCTACCTGCGGAGTACAACCTTCGGCGCCTCTCTTCCGACGCCGCTAGCGGCTACCGTTACCCCAACCGCCGAATCGGCTGCAAGCGTTACCCCCTCCCCTGCGAAAGCGAGCGAGACATCAGCCGAGGAAACGCCCCTCGCAGACGCCACGCAGACCGAAGGGAGTCCCGAAGCGACCGCCCAACCACAGGGCATCGGCACGGTCAGCGGGAAAATCGTCAACGCCAGCGGCGGCAACTTGCCGGCCAGTCTGTCGGTCACGCTGCGTGGATTCGATCACGCCATGCAGCCTAACGCCGAACCGCAAGAAGTCATCCACCAAACGACGACAACCGCCCAAGATGACACTTTCCGTTTCGAGGACGTAGACCTACCGGCCGAACGTATCTTCTTTGTCGAAGTCGAATATCAGGGTGTCCTTTACCAATCCGAATTAGCCTTTGGTAAGGCAGGCGAAGGCGAAATCTCCCTGCCAGATGTGAAGGTCTACGAAAGCACTGCTGAGGCAGGCGCTCTGGTCATTGACGAACTGTTCGTTTTCACAGAGTTCAACGCCGACGGTACCGTGCGTGTATTCGAGCAATTCTATCTCACCAATCAAAGCAACCAAACCGTGACCGTAGAGACAGACGGTTCGTCCATTCCCTTCCTGCCTGTGCCGGACGGGGGAAGCGGGTTGGCCTTCCAGGTCAGTCAAGACAGCGCGCCCTTGTTGACTTACGAAAAAGGCTTTGCGCTGCCGCCCAGCAGCGAACGGTATGGCATCATTGCGTTCTACGCCTTCCCGTATGAGAAAAAACTGGAACTGGCACTGCCGTTTGCGCTGCCGGTCACTAAGGCCAAAGTGGTGGTTCCAGAGGGCATCCAGGCCAAAAGCCCCCAACTGACCGACGAGGGCGTACGCGAAATGCAGCCAGGTGCACGCTTCCAAATCTATTCGGTTAGCGGGCTGCAAAGCGGCGAGGCGCTGGAAATGACCCTATCGGGCAAAGTCAAATCGGCCTCTGCAAGTGGGCTTCTGCAAAACCAGTCTCTGCTGATTGGCATCGGCGCTTTTGGCCTGGTGCTGATCCTGATTGGCGTGTGGCTCTATGTACGCGATCGACAGAGCGGCGAAGATGAGTACGCAGAGGAAGAAGGAAGCAGCGCATTCGAGAGCGCCGAAGAAGTAATGGATGCCATCATTGCCCTCGACGATCTGCACCGCGCCGGCAAAATCCCCGACGAGGCCTACCAGGAACGACGTGAAGAATTGAAAGAACGCTTGAAAGAATTATCGTGAGAGGTAGTGGTAAAGGCGTAAAACGTGAGGCGTAAAACGTAAGGCGTAAAACGTGAGACGTAAAACGTGAGGCGTAATAACGTAAGGCGTAAAACATAAAATGATCGAGGTTCGCAAACTTACCAAACGTTTCGGGCTGAAGACCGTGCTGCGCGGGCTGAATTTCGAGGTCCAGGCGGGCGAGTTCGTAGCCTTGTTGGGCCCTAATGGCGCCGGAAAGACCACCTTCCTGCGCATTCTGGCCTCCCTTTCACGTCCCAGCATGGGGAAGGTGAAGGTCGCCGGTTATGAATTGCCGGGCCAGGCGGCGGCCGTCCGTGCACGGCTGGGCGTGGTCTCGCACCTGCCGTTGCTCTACCCCGATTTGAGCGCCGAAGAAAATCTAACCTTCTACGCGCGCATGTACGGCCTTACGCATTACGCCTCACGGATTACCGAGGTCTTGCACATCATTGGCCTGGAACAACGCCGCAAAGACCTCGTCCGCACCTTCTCGCGCGGGATGCAACAGCGGTTAGCCATCGGGCGCGCCATCCTGCACGACCCGGAGGTGATGCTGTTCGACGAGCCATACACCGGCCTCGACCAAGAGGCCTCTGCCATGCTAGACGAGGTGCTGAAAAGCGTTGCTGCCCAGGGGCGCACAGTAGTGATGACCTCGCACGACCTGGCGCGCGCCGAGGACCTGGCCACCCGCTTCGACATCCTCTCGCGCGGCGTCATCGCGGCTTCGGCCACGCGCAAAAACTTGGGGAAGGACAACCTGCTTTCCTTTTACAAACAGACTCTAGCGGCGAGTACACAGATAGGCAGGTAGGACTGATAACTGATGACTCCCCCCCGCTCCTCCTTCCTCCGCGCTGTCGCCGCCGTTGCGTGGAAAGACCTGGCCGCCGAATTGCGTTCGCGCGAACTGATTTCGGCTATGCTGGTCTTTTCGCTGCTCGTCCTCCTCATCTTCAACTTTGCCCTCGAACTGGACATCGCCACCCGCCGCTCGGTAACTGCTGGCGTGCTGTGGACGACTTTTGCATTTGCCGGGACGCTTGGGCTGAACCGCTCGATGGCAGTGGAAAAGGATCGCGGCTGTCTGGATGGGCTGTTGCTGGCGCCGGTAGACCGCTCTGCCATCTACTTCGGCAAAGTCATTAGCAACCTGGCCTTCATGCTCATTGTAGAAGCCATTGTCCTGCCGGTCTACAGCCTGCTATATGGCACCAACCTGTTCCACCCCGGCCTGTTATTCGTCATCCTGCTAGGTTCGACTGGGTACATTGCCGTCGGCACGCTGCTGTCCAGCATGGCTGTGCAAACCCGCACGCGGGATGTCATGCTGCCCATCCTGCTCTTCCCGGTCGTCGTCCCCGTCCTGATCGCAGCCGTCAAAGCCAGCGGCGGCTACCTGACCGGGGCCGGCATGGAAGACATCTTGCCCTGGCTCAACTTGTTGATTGCCTACGATTTAATCTTCATAGCCATTGCCTTTATGGTTTTCGACTACATTGTAGAAGAGTAGAAAATAGCCCTTGCACTACTGCTCTCTAATCCCTATTCCCTACTCTCTCATCCCCAAGGAGTCTTATGCAACCCAAACCTCTTACCCTCAAAGCCCTCGATATTAGCGCGCTCATCTTATTGGCTATTTCGACCTACCTGGCACTGATCTTTGCTCCCACCGAAGCCGTGATGGGACAAGTGCAGCGCGTATTCTACTTCCACGTTGCCACTGCCTGGGTGGGAATGCTCGGCTTCATCGCCGCCGGGGTGGCCGGCATCGCCTACTTGCGCAGTGGAAACATGAAATGGGATCGTATCGAAGTAGCCGCCGTCGAAATCAGCCTGGTCTTTTTCTTCATTGCCATCGTGCTAGGCGCCATCTGGGCGCGCCCGGTTTGGAACACCTGGTGGACCTGGGACCCACGCCTGACCACAGCCGCCATTACCGAACTCATCTACATCGCCTACTTCATGCTGCGCCAGGGCATCGAGGACCCCGATCGCCGCGCGCGTTTCGGCGCCGTCTACACCCTGGTCGGTGCGGTCAGCGTGCCGATTACCTTCATGGCAATACGCTTGTTTCGCACCATCCATCCGGTCGTCATTGGCACCCAAAGCGCCGAAGCCCAAGGCGGATTCAACATGACCGGCGACATGAAAATCGCCTTCTTCTTTGCCCTGTTCGCCTTTACCATCATCTTCATAGACCTGTTCTGGAACCGCATTCGCCTGGGCGCGTTGGCCGACCAGGTAGAACAACTCAAACTCAAAGTCATGAGGTAAACATGTTCTTTCTCGAAGCCCCACCCAACACCTCCGGCTACATGGTGGCTGGCTACGCTGTAGCCTTCGGCGTCATGTTGCTCTACGTCATCAGCCTCGGCCTGCGCTTCCGCAGCCTGCAACAAGACCTGTCTACCCTCGAAGAATTGGATAAGACAGAATCGTAATTGAAATTCTGGTAGAGTCCGCTATAATAAAAGCAGACGTAACTGCTTACCCTGTCGAACAGGATGGAAAGGATAGAAAGGATGGCTGTTCAACGAAAGACAAAAAAATCCTTTCATCCTTGAAATCCTGTCTCGCGCTCCTTCCAACAGGCTCGATTTCGACCCAATGGCTGCCTGGTAAGCAGTTACAAGCGGACTTCGTTTTCATGAACAAGAAATTCTGGAGGCCCGGAACAGCACTTTTGACGGTGAGCCTGCTCATCGTTCTAGTAGGAAGCGCATTCGCCTCTTCTCCACGCCTCGGCCTGCGTTCACCGCCCGGCCTCCATCTTGCTGACGAGGCGCCGCCCGGCCCCGATCGCTTTGCTTCCATCTTCGTCGAGTACACCCAATACACCTGGTGGATGGCTCGCTGGAAGAACAATGCCGTCGTTTGCAAACTGGTCATCGACCACGAGGGCTACCCTACCTACGACGAGGTCTACGCCAACTGTCCGGAAGATGTGGCAGATATGTGGTGGGCGCAAGATACATGCGTCAAGAGCCAGCCCAAAGAATGTAAGGGGTATTATATCTACCTGGTGGGGTCGAAGACGGCAGAACGCGAAATCATGGTCGAATTGCCGTCAGCGCAGGCCTGGGGCTCACTGGATGACTGCAAGGCCGTTTCCACCGCCTCCACGACTCTGTGCGAATATCTGCCTACCTTGGTCATTCGCGGCGAGGAGCCGCTCCCCAACGAAAAAATCACCGCCATTGGCGGAAGCATCGAAGGTGAATCTTTCACCTGCGATTCACCTTGCCGCATCCGCCTTGCCCCCACCGATGAGGACGGGGTGGAGGTAAATTTTTGGGCCTTATCCAGTTATGGCGATAGCAGCGCCGTTTTCAGCGCCCAGGTACGCGCAATCGAGACCGATCTGGGCGACCCGGATCGAACCTATTGGTATGTGGACGTGTTGAGCGACCGCTGGAGGGGAGTTCCGCTCGCCAGTTGCGCCGATGCCTGGGAAGCCTTTCCGCCAGTTGGGGGGCCGCCGGCCTGGCTCACCACCCCCAAGCGCCCCCAGGACTTGCTGACCGAAATTCCCTACAGCTACCTGGCGGCCAACTTGATCCAGGCGGGAGTGGTAGACGCTTCGGCGTGTCCTAACGGCGGCCTGTTGGACGAGCACGACGGCTACGGCGCCAACCCCTGCGGGCAGGAAAAAGCGCAAGAGGCGGTAACGGCCTGGCAAAACCAATTCGATCACTTGATTCTAGCAGTTGCCCAAGAAACCAGCGTCCCGGCGCAGTTGTTGAAGCGGTTGTTTGCCCGCGAGAGTCAATTCTGGCCGGCACTCTACGAAGGCAGCGACATCGGCCTGGGTCAACTGACTGCCGATGGCGCTGATACCACCTTGCTATGGAATCCTGCCTTTTATGACCAATTCTGCCCATTGGTGTTGGACTCAGAACGCTGTGACGAGGGCTACCTGCATCTAGACGATGAAGAACGTACCGCGCTCCGACTGGGCTTGGTCCACACGGTCAACGCCACCTGTGCTGATTGTCCACTGGGCATAGACCTGTCGCGCGCCGATTTCAGCGTCAAAGTCTTTGGCCACGCTTTGCAGGCCAACTGCGAGCAAGCCGGCCGACTGGTGCGCAACGTCAGCGGCGAGATACCCGGAAAAGTTGCTTCTTACGAGGATATGTGGAAATTCACGCTGGTCAATTACAACGCCGGGCCAGGCTGCCTGGGCGATGCGTTGTTGGCCACTTACGATCAGGGCAAGGCGCTCGAATGGGACAATGTTGCTCCCAACCTGTATGGGGTCTGTGCAATGGCTATTGACTACGTAAAAGACATCAGCCGATAATTCGTAGCACGCCGCTACGAATTGGGCATTGCTGCTGCGCCATGCTCAGGTTGCGGCATAGGCTACGCTGTGCTAAACTTGGGCAACTGCCTCTGCCCATCCTTACGGCAGAATTTTGCCAGAGGAGACTTCATGCTTACCGTCACCGAGAAAATCCTTTTCGTTGTCTTCACCTTTGCTTCCCTTGCATTGACCGGCCAGGGCATCGTGCGCATCGCTCGTATCATCGGTCGCGGACAAGGACAACCGGACTGGTCTTTACTCTGGAAACGCGCCGCGCAGGTGGCTCTGGATGTGGGGACCTTTCGCCCGGTCTTTCGCTTCCGGCCCGCCCCCAGTTTGTTTCACGGCCTGATCGGGTGGGGCTTTCTCTTCTTTTTGCTTGTCAATGTGGCCGAACTCTTGCAGGGCTTCTTGCCTGGCTATCGCTTCCTGCAAGGCAGCGGTTGGTTGCGGAATGTTTATGCTATATTGGCCGACCTCTCGACCCTGGCAGTGTTGACCGGCATCCTGGCTATGGCGCTGCGCCGCTTCTTGCTGCGACCCGCGAATCTGTCCACGCGCGAGACGACTTTCCTCGACCCCAGCGCCCGCATCGGCATCCGCCGCGATTCGGCCATCGTGGCGAGTTTCATCTTTGTGCATATCAGCGCCCGGCTGTTGAGCGAATCTGTGTTCCTGGCAAGACACGGCCCCGACGCGTGGCAGCCGTTTGCCACAACGGTAGCAGGCTTGTGGTCCGGGATAAGCGAGGGAACGAGAATCGCGCTGGAGCATGTCGGTTTTTGGCTGTCGCTTGGGTCCATCCTCGCCTTCTTGCCCTATTTCCCATACTCGAAACACATCCATTTCTTTTTTGCGCCCCTCAATTTTGCACTCAAGCCGGAGCGCAAATCTATCGGCCAGTTGCAGGCCATCAACTTCGATGACGAGAGCATCGAGCAATTCGGCGCTACCCAGCCAGAGCATTTGGGCTGGGAGCAGTTAATGGACGCTTACGCCTGTATCATGTGCTTCCGCTGTCAAGAGGTCTGCCCGGCCTATAACACCGGCAAAGTGCTTTCTCCGGCCGCGCTGGAGATCAACAAACGATATTACTTCAACAAGGAAGGAACGAAGTTTGCCGCCGGCGGCGAGGGGAAACCCTTGCTGGAATTTGCCATCAACGAGGAATCCGTGTGGGCCTGTACCTCCTGCGGGGCGTGCGTGGACATCTGCCCGGTAGGCAACGAGCCTATGCGCGACATTCTCGATATTCGCCGCGCGCTGGTGTTGATGGAAAACAACTTTCCCAAGCAATGGGAGAATGCCTTCAAAGGCATGGAGCGCAACGCCAATCCATGGAACGTGTCGCAAGCCGACCGTATGAAGTGGGCTGAGGGGTTGAATGTGCCGACCATCGAGCAGAATCCTCGACCAGATATCTTATGGTGGGTAGGTTGCGCTCCGGCTACCGACGCCCGCGCCCAAAAGACCGCTCAGGCGTTTGCTAAAATCCTGAATGCGGCAGGCGTAAACTACGCCGTGTTGGGACAAAACGAGCAATGCACGGGCGATTCCGCTCGCCGCGCTGGCAACGAATACCTGTTCTTCGAACTGGCCTCGGCCAATGTCAAAGTGTTGAACGAGGTCAAACCGCCGCGCATCGTGACCACCTGCCCGCATTGTCTCCATACCCTGAAAAACGAGTACCCGGCTTTTGGCGGCAACTATGAGGTCATCCATCACACCCAATTGATCAATGAGTTGGTGAGGGCGGGGAAGATACAGTTATCTCCCGTAGGGGACTTCCCAGTGTCCAGTGATCGGTCGTCAGTGTCCAGTGATCGGTCATCAATGACGTTCCATGATCCGTGCTATTTGGGGCGACACAATGGAATTGTGGATGCGCCGCGCGAGGCCCTCAAAAACGCCGGCCTGACGCCTGTCGAAATGCCGCGACATGGCGTCAAGTCGTTCTGCTGTGGGGCGGGCGGCGCGCAAATGTGGAAGGAAGAGGAGCATGGCACGGTCAGCGTCAACCGCACACGGTTCAAAGAAGCTAAATCCACCGGCGCAAAGACGCTGGTGGTGGGATGTCCGTTTTGTATGACGATGCTGAACGACGCCTCTACAGCCGATGGCGGCGAAATGGCCGTGAAAGATGTGGCTGAGATTGTAGCGGAGAGGTTGAAGTAGGCCGTCGTCGTTGTAATCTTGCAAAACATAACGCGGCGAGCCGCAACCAATTAGACTGTCATTGCGAGGGTGCTTTTCCCGAAGCAATCCCCTCGCAGGCCGGGAGACTGCCTGTCCTGGCGTCAGGCCAGGGCTTCGTTCCTCGCAGTGATTATATTGAGTTGTCAAGGGTAGAGTACCTTAACAGCAGGGC
>FWWM01013635.1_pt1 | contig 13053 bp, 7 predicted proteins | sample 2228351 | NCBI WGS metagenome assembly FWWM01 (sample SAMEA103939774, study PRJEB20133) | metagenome | reverse complement strand
TCGAAGTTGTCCAGGTAGAGCCGGGCCACCGCCAGGTTGCGCAGGTCGTCGAGGCCGGTGGTGAACTCGGTCTTGCCCAGGTTGAAGGCCAGGGCGTTGGCGTCGGGCTGAAAGGCCAGGGGTATAAAGCTATAAAAGCCACCGGTCTCGTCCTGCAGACGGCGCAGCCGGTCCATGTGGTCGAGGCGTTCTTCCAGGGTCTCGATGTGCCCATACAGCATGGTGGCGTTGGTGCGCAGGCCCAGGCTGTGGGCTTCCCGGTGGATTTGCAGCCACTTTTCGGCCTTGACTTTGTTTTTGGCGATCTGCTTGCGCACCCGCTCGGCGAAGATCTCCGCCCCGCCCCCCGGTAGCGCTACCAGGCCGGCCTCCTTGAGTTCGCGCAGCACCTCGAGGGTGGGCTTCTTGCTGATTTTCGAGAGGTGCTCGATCTCGGCGGCGGTGAAAGCCTTGACCTGAATGCCGGGGAAGTTTTCGTTCAGAGCCCGCACCATCTGGGGGTAGTAGCTCCAGGGGCGGTTGGGGTGGTGGCCGCTGGACATGTGCAGCTCGGTCAGGCCCGGCTCCCACTTCTCCCGCACCTTGGCGACCACCTCCTCCACGCTGTAGTCCCAGGCCCGCGCCTCGCCCTTCCTGGCGGCAAAAGCGCAAAAAGTACAGCCCACATAGCAGATGTTGGTGAACTCGAGCCGCAGCGAGTGCACAAAGTAGGTTTTGGAGCCGTGCTTGCGCTCACGTACCCGGTTGGCTAAGCGCATCAGGGTGTTGTAGTCCGGGGTGTGGTAGAGCACCAGGCCCTCTTCGAAGGTGAGGCGCTCGCCAGCCTCTACTTTTTCAACAATCGGAAGTAGCCTGGGGTCGCGCACGGGCGCATATCGCCAAGTCCCAGCGGAGGAAGAAACCGCGTTCATCGCCCTCAATCCTAACACTGCCCTCCAAAAAGACCATGTGCCTGGCTAACCATTGCGAGCAACCTTGAAGCCGTGTTTGCCTGCAAAGGGTTTCACGGTCGCCTGTGGGGTATTGAAGCTCATCTGGGGCGTGAGGCGCTTGACATTTACGCGTAACGGTTATATGTACCCTCCAACCTGAGAATGGTTTTTATTGTGAGAACAGCCATTGGTGAATGGCGTAGGCGCTCGAGGAGAAACCAGTATGACACCAGATACAATACCCCAGTATGGTGAAGCTATTTTGATTATGGACTCGCGCAGCGCACCCGCTATAGTTCGCAGCCACAGCACCTGCGAATCCTGGAACCGCCTGTACAAGCTGGACAATCTCTACCTCGACTTGAGCCTAAAGATAGATGAGTCGGGGCCGCTTCTGATGGGCAAACTGCTGACACCCAACCCCCTGGAAGGCAGGGTTCGGCTGGTGGCCGAAAACCAGGAGGTGCTGCAGGATGCCGAGCTGAGGGCCATGAGAGCCTGGCATTTTCGGGTTCCTGCCGGTGGGGTCTGCCGCCTCGAGATGCACCTGGGCGGACATTCGTTTGTAGTGCGTTCGCTGGATATACCTTGATTTTCTCCAAAGCCTCTGCAACCGGAATTTGGTATACCATCCCGCGCTCTGATACTTGATAAACACCTTCAAGCGAATTGTCTGACAAAGGTACTAGTATGTCTGAAGAACGTTTGCCGCGCCGTTTGCGCTTGCCTCGAGTACCCTCGGGTGCCAGAGCCAATAAAGCACGCCCTGCGGTTCCTGCTGCCCTGATTGACCGTCTGTTGAAGGGCAGTACAACAGCATCCTTTGAGCTGACCCTGGACGAGCTGCTGCACGAACTACCGGGGATAGCGCAAGCCTTTTTTTGGGTTCGCCAGGGCCCCCATCAATTTTATTTGCAGGCTGCTCGAGGTGTGCCTAAAGGAAGCCTCGAGGAGGTGCTGGAGTCTTCCCTCAAGTCGGCCTACTTGGGCTCAGCGGAAGACTGGCAGGGTGGGGTAGCCCACCTTGACAATCAGCAGCACATCCTGGAGCGGGTTCTGGGGCTGCAGCCTGCCGGGCTCTCGGTAGAGGAGCCGCCAGCCAACCTAACCCTGCCCCTGGTGGCGGATCGGCAGGTGTGGGCGGTGTTGCAACTCCATGCACAGGCCCAGCACCTTGGCCCGGACGAGGCTGGCTGGGTGGGGCAGTTTGTTTCGGGAATTGCGCCAATTCTGCGCGAGGTGTATCTGCGTGAGCAAGCCGAGCGGAAAGCGCTCTGGCTATCGGCCATCAATGCTCTTCTACAAACCTCACGCGAACAACCGCTCGAGCTAGTCTTGCAGGATGCCATCGAGGAAGCCACCCGGCTTTCCGGGGCCGAAGGCGCACGCCTAATTGTGTTTGAAGGACACGCTATCCGCACCATCGCCCAGGCCGGCTGGGGCTCGGGGCTGGTGGTGGAGGCGGCCATTACCCGCCAGCTGGGTGAGCGTCTGCGCAGCGGCCAGCAGGTGGGCATACCGCGCTACGACCTCTACCCCAACCGGCGCCCCGAACTGTTCGAAGCTGGGCTGCGTAGCCTGTTTATCCTGCCCATTCTGCGCCAGAGCAGCGAAACCAGCGCACTGCTGCTGTTCAGCACCCAACGACACTGGTTGCCCGACGCCCAGACACAAGAACTGCTGGGTGATATGGCAGCGGCCATTGGGGTCGTGCGGGCTGAGTGGGCCTTGCGGCGCGAGCTGGCCTGGGCTGCCTACACCGACCCCTTGACGGGCCTGGGCAACCGCCGGGCTTTTGAGCGCGACCTAGAAAAGCTGACCGCCCGAACCAATGGCCGGATGGTGGTGCTGATGTTGCTCGACCTGGATGGGTTCAAGTCCATCAACGACACCTATGGCCATATTCACGCCGATCATCTGCTGGTGCGGCTGGGCGGAGTGTTGCGCGCCAGGGCCAGGGCCGGCGACCGGGCCTACCGCCTGGGGGGCGACGAGTTTGCTCTGCTAATCGAGGGCTCGAGCACCCTGGATCCCCAGCGCATTGCCGAGCGCTACCGAGCTTTGCTAGAGGAGATTCGGGTTTCGGACAGTACATATCTAAAAGTGAGTCTTGGCTATGCGGTTTTCCCAACCGAGGTCACCGACGCCCAAAACCTTTGGCGACGGGCCGACGACCAGATGTACAAAGACAAAGCCTTGCGCAAGGGCCGCACTCCGTTATTTGCACCCGTACTCGAGCCAGCCCAGTGGGGCCTACAGCTGGATACCCCATTGTTTCGCCTGGCCGACCGCCTGGCGCAGGTGCTAAAACTGGACTGGGAGGAGCAGCAGGTTTTACAGGCCAGTTGCTATCTGCTCGAGCTGGCCCTGGGGCGGGCCATGCCGACGACGGAAGCACAGCTCCCTGAAGCCCTGCTGCGCGAGGCCGCAAGGGTGTTGATGTATCTTCAGAGCCCCTGGGATGCCCGGGAATTGCTGAGCGAGTCGATTCCGCGAGCGGCACGGGTACTGCAGGTGGCTTTACACTACAGCACAGCCACCCAGCCGACAGAAGGACGGGCTGCCCGAAGCCCGGAGGAAGCCTTAGAGGAGATTGCTGCGCAAGCCCACCAGCGCTTTGATCCCGGAGTAGTAGAGGCCTTATACTCTCTGAAGGTATGGCTAAGTGATCAATCGGCAGCTTAGAACACGCTTCAGAAAGAAGCGAAGACCGCTATAGCTTCTACAATCCGCAGGACTCACACCTGGTACGAGCTGCTACGGGAACTTTAGGTGAGCACGGATCGATTTATTTGTAATTTACTCTAGAATTCGCGATATTCATGACCCCTTACGACCTGGCCCAATACATTATGAACGAGCCCGATCCGGCTAGGAGACAGGCCTGGTTGCAACAGCTTACATCCGAGGCCGAGTACGCTCACCTGATTGAAGCCCTCAAAGCCGAGGTTGATCGCCATAAAGATGTGGATACAGCCAGGGCCCTGCAAGCGGGCGAGCGGGCATTGGAGATAGCAGCTTATGTGCAGGATGCTCGAGCGCGTTGGTTGGCTTTTTGGGCCTATGCAGTTGGTCTCACTGTGCGGGGACGGTTTGCCGAAGCATTGCCGTACTACGCGGAGGCCCGCCAGGGTCTGCAAAGTCTGGGCCACAAAGAAGATGCGGCCCGCGCGGGCATGCGAGAAATTCAGGCCCTGGCCATTACGGGCAACATGGCTGGCGCTCTAGCCCTGGCAGAACAGATTCGCGAAGCTTTTATCGAGCTGAAATTGCTGCACGATGCAGCGCTGGTCAGCATAAATATCGGCATTGTCCATTACCGCTCGGGCCGTATGCTCGAGGCCGAAGGGGCCGTGCGGTATGCGCTGGAACAGCTCGAGCGGCTGGGTGATTTAATTGGGCAGGGCAAGGCCCACAGCAACCTGGCCCTCATTTACGAGGCCCAGGATCGCTACTCCGAGGCCGTAGAGCACTATCAGCGGGCGCTGGAAACCTTTCGTTCCCACAACCAGACCGAAGACTTTATCGGAAACAGCGTCAACCTGGCCCTGCTGCACCGCAAGCAGGGCCGCCTGAACCAGGCCCTCGAGCTTCTGAGCCGGGTTCGACTCATGTATGGGAACCTGGAAGACTACCCCAACGCTGCTTTTGCCCAGCTCGAGGAAGCCCGTATTTGCCTCGACCTCAACCTGCTGTCCGAGGCCATTCAACTTTCTCAGGTGTTGGTGGAGCTCTTTTCTGCACGGGGGATGCAGATGGAACTGGCCGAAGCCCTGACCACCTTGGGTGGTGCACAGGCCAAGCAAGGCCAGCTCGCGGAAGCCCGACAGACCCTAGAGCGTGCGCGGGCGGGCTGGCTGGCGCTGGACAATGTCATCCAGGTTGCCCTAGTGGATGTAGCGGTGGCGTCTTTGTTTTTGGAGTCGGGCCGTAAGGGTCAGGTCGAGGCCTTGGAGCAGGCGGTGCTGGTGGTGGGGCAGGCCCTCGAGGCCTTGACCGAGATACCCTCGGCCAAGGCCCTGGGTCTGAGCGTTATGGCCGAGGCCTTGCTGAGCCTGGGCAACTACACCGAGGCCAAACGCTACCTGGAGGAAGCGGTCTCGCTGATGGTGGGGCTGAATATTCCCGATCTCACCATTCGCATCGAACGCCTGCGGGGCCAGATGGCCCTGCTGGAGAACCGCACGCAAGCTGCCGAGTTGCATTTTAAGCAAGCCATCGAGCGCCTCGAGAGCATGCGGGTAAGCCTGAGGGTGGACGAGTTTAAGTCGGCATACCTGGGCGATAAGCTGGAAGTGTACGACTGCTTGGTCGAGCTGCTGCTGGATAAACAGCGCCTGCCCGAAGCCTTTGAATATGCCGAGCGGGCCAAGTCGCGGGCTTTGGTAGACTTGCTGGCCCAAAGGGGTGAACAGCCCCAAACCCTGCTTGATCCTGAAATAGAACGACTGCAACAGGAGCTAGCCCAGACGCGCCAGGAATTGAACCAGCATCTCCTGATCCTGGAAACGGAAACCTCGGGGACCCCCAGCAGCCAGCGGGAGAAAATGATGAGCCTCGAGCATCGGATTACGCAGCTTGTTCGCGAGATCGAGCGCCTTCAGCCAGAAGCCGCGGCCTTTGAGCAGGTGCCGGGTATTGGCTTGTGGGATGTGCGGAAAGCCCTCGAGCCTGGCGCTGTTCTGCTGGAGTACTACAATACGCACCGCGGACTGGTAGCTTTTTTGATTGAAGAAAAGCGCATTGAGGTGGTGCGCAACCTTGGCTCGCTTGAGCAGGTTCGGCAGCACCTCGAGCAGCTCGAGTTCTTTCTGACCCGCGTGGCGCAGGGCGGCATCATGCTCAAAATTTATGGCGAAGAAGCCCTTCGGCGCGCGGTGGACGAGCACCTCCAGGCTCTGTACCACCTGCTGATCGAACCCCTCCCGCTCCAGCTCACCGGCCAACCCCTGATTATCGTGCCGCATGGGGCGCTGCACGCCGTGCCCTTTGCCGCCTTGTTCGATGGTGAGCAGTACCTGCTTGATCGCGCGGAGGTCTCTCTAGCCCCCAGTGCGGCGGTGTACACTTTGTGTCGTAAGCGCAGCTACCTCGAGGCAGGCCCCCTAACTGCTTTTGGTGTACCGCTTGCCAACATTCCCTATGCTGTTGAAGAGGTGGAGCAGATTTGCCGAATTGTACAAAACACCCAAAAGTTTGTGGGCGACGAGGCTACCTTGCAGAATTTCTTTGCTGCTGCGCCCCAGGCAGGGGTTTTGCACATTGCAACCCATGGGGCGTTCCGTCCCGATAACCCTATGTTTTCCGGCCTGCGTATGGCCGATGGATGGCTGGCGGCCCGCGACTTTTACAACCTTCGCCTCCAGGCCGAATTGGTGGTGCTCTCGGCTTGTGAAACAGGGCTGGCTAAACAGGCCGGCGGCGACGAACTGATGGGTCTGACACGGGGCTTCCTGTATGCCGGCGCGCCCTGTCTGATTGCTAGCCTGTGGCCGGTTCGAGACGATGTTACGGCTCAGTTTATGACCACCTTTTACACCCATCTACGGTTGGGCCAGCCCATAGCCACAGCGTTGCGTGCGGCACAGCTTGCTGTGCGCGCGGTCTTTCCCAACCCCTATTTTTGGGCGGCTTTTGTCGCCATGGGTGACTCATATCGTACGCCCCAGCTCTGAGGCGTTTCATCCAGCCTTACCAAAACGGGCTTCTCTCCAGGCAGGAATATAGCAGGCAAAGTTGTTTTAGAGTTTCCCCACAAGAAAGGGGCTTACCGAGCTTGGAGGATTGGCCCCCACGCTGCCGATGGGCTGGTCGAGGGGGGTGTGAGATGAATCTTGGCGCATATGCAATTCGCCTTGACAATCCGGCTATGGGCATAGAATAGGGTGACGCCTAGGAGGAAGATGTGAAGCGTTGGATGGCTTCTTTGGTTTTGATGGCAGGATTGGCTTCGGCCCAGACCGAGATCTCTTTCTGGCACAGCATGGATGGCCCCGCCGAGCGGGTGATCGCCCAGTTTGCCAGTGCGTTTAATGCCTCGCAGCGGAACTACCGGGTCACCCCGCGCCTGATTGGCGACTACCGCGAGGGCGAGACCCGTCTGCTGGCGGCATTGCGGGCGGGTGGCGCGCCAGTGCTGTTCCAGGCCGAGATTCTGCTGTTCCCGCGCCTGGTGGCCGAGGGGGTGGTATTACCGCTGGATGAGCTGGCGAATACCCTACCCAAGTCTTTTACCGATGACTTGTTCGAGGCGGCCTGGGATTACGGTCTGATCAACAACCGCCGCTATGGATTGCCTTTCAATACCTCTACGCCGGTGCTCTTCTTCAACGAAAACCAACTGCGGGCCAGGGGACTAAAAGTGCCTACCAACTGGCGCGAGTTTGAACAGGCGGCCAAGGGCCTGACCAGCCGCACCTCCAAGGGCTTTATTGCCCTTTCGGAGTCCTGGACTTTTGAAGCCCAGGTGACCAGCCGGGGCGGCAACCTGGTAACAGCCGACGGACGGCCCAATTTTACCTCCCGTGAGGTGGTGGAGGCGCTCGAGTTTCTGCAACGCCTGGGGCGCGAGGGCAGTACCAGCGTGCGCAACCTCTCGGAGAGCTTTTTCGCCCAGACTGACTTCATCCGTACCAAGGGCATGATGGTGATGGCCTCGATTGCCAACTGGCCCGCCGCCGAGAATGCTTCCTTTGCCTTCAAGCTGGGGGTGGCCCCCATCCCACGCGAGCCAAACGGAAAAGTGCCGCTGGGTGGGGCGCAACTGGTGGTGCTGCGCGGGGCCAGCGCCGAGCAGCAGCGCGGGGCCTTCGAGTTCTGGCGCTTCCTGATGGAGCCGCAAAACATCAAAACCTGGGTGGAGGCTAGCTACTACGTACCCTTGCGTAAATCGGCCACGCCGCTGCTGGAAGCCTTTTACCGCGAAAACCCCTACCGCAAGGTGGCCTTCGAGCAGGTTGCGGTGGCCCAGCCGCGCCCTCGAGTGCCGCAATTTGCAGTGTGGCGTAATTTCCTAGAAGAAGCCCTGGAAAAAGCCCTCAAGGGCAACGTGCCGGCCCGCCAGGCCCTGGAGGAGGCCCAGCGCAAAGCTGAGGCAGCGCGCTGAGGTTTGCGTTGGGATAAAGCAGTTCCGGTGGGGCGGGTTATTCCCGACCGGATGACCTCTGGTACTGGATGGTGACTGAAACCCCTGAACCACTTGTGAAAAGAAGTACAATCGAATAGGGACAAAAGTCCTCAGCAGGTTGAGGCGGAGTTCCCTGGGAGGCATTGGATGGCGAACAAACACGTGGTGGTGCTGGGGGCTGGCTTTGCTGGTTTACATGCGGTGCGCGAACTTTCCCGCGAACCGGGGGTGCGGGTTACGTTGGTCGACCGCAACAACTATCATCTGTTCCAGCCGCTCTTGTACCAGGTAGCCACCGCTGGCCTCGAGGCCCCCCAGATTGCTTTTCCCATACGCGCTTTCCTCCGCAAGCACAGGAATGCCCGCTTTTTACTGGGCTCGGCCGAGGGTGTAGATCCCCGGGCCAGGGTCTTGTGGGTGGAAGGCCGGCCCATCACCTACGACTATCTGATTGTGGGCACCGGCGCCCGCACCAACGACTTTGGCCTGCCGGGTGTGGCCCGGTATGGCTACGGTCTTAAGACCCTCGATGATGCCATGAAAATCCGCGATCGGATTCTCTCGGCCTGCGAGGAGGCGGTGCGCACCCCCGACCCCGCACGGCGCAAGGCACTACTGACCTTTGTGGTGGTGGGGGGTGGGCCCACCGGGGTGGAGCTGGCAGGGGCGCTGGGAGAACTGCGCCGCCACGTGGCCTCGAGGGACTACCCCGACCTCGACCTGTCGGAGTTTCGGGTTGTGCTGATCGAGGCCGGCCCCCGCCTGCTGGAGGCTTTTGCGCCTTCGTCGGCCCAGTACGCGCAGCGCTTCCTGGAAAAGCTGGGGGTAGAGCTGATGCTGGGCGAGCAGGTGGTGGAAGTGACCCCCGATGCCGTCCGGCTACGAAGCGGCCTTAACCTGCCCTGCTTTACCGTGCTCTGGAGCGCTGGGGTGACGGGGCAGGTGCTGCCTGGGCTAACCCCGGCTCGAGGGAACCGCATAGCCACCGCCCCGGAGCTTTATGTGCCCGATTACCCCTCGATTTATGTGGTGGGAGACTTGAATTATCTGGAATACCGGGATGGCCGCCCCCATCCCCAGGTGGCCCCTGTGGCGATGCAGCAGGGGGCGCTGGCTGCCCGCAATATCCTGCGTGAGCTGCATGGTCAGGAGAAACGACCTTTCAAATACAAGGAAAAAGGCAGCATGGCTACCCTGGGGCGCAGCCACGCCATCGCCGAGATCGGCCGCCTGAAGATGCGCGGCTTCCTGGCCTGGGGGGCCTGGCTGGCGGTGCACCTTTACTACTTGATTGGTTCCCGCAACCGTATGATGGTGCTCTCCAACTGGGCTTACAGCTACTTCACCTACGACTACGCGGTGCGGATTATGCATAACCGCCACAGCTTTGCATAGCAAGGTGAGCCGGCTGGTGATGCGGTGAAGCGCTAGATATGGGTTGGTGCGGCTGTATCAGGGGGCAGGGCCGGTTAGTTTCGAAGTATGATCTCGCTGTAATAAGCCCTGTTCAAAAACCGATATTTGAATCGTACTCAAACCACAAGAAAGGCCCACTGGCTGAGGGTGGGCCTTTTGCTGGGATTTGCAGGCTGTTAATGCTGCGTTACTGTCCGCTGAATCCGGTGGGGATCTCGCTCAGGATTAATTTCCCCACGGCCCGGGCCGTGGGGAGGCTGAAGGGCTTTTGCTTTAAGCCTGCACTATGGCTTCACCTCTACCGTTACCGTGAATTTCATTTTTTCGAAGGCAACGGTAATTTTGATTTCCAGGTTGTCCGGCCCAATGCGGTCTTCGATATCGATGCCTGGACCGGTGTTTTCATCCAGTGAAACGCTGGCCGGCAGTGTGGCGATAACCTGACCGGGATCGCCCAGCTTCGTTAGCTGCAGCGCAAGCCCCTGTTCCCCTTCTACCAGCCGCAGGTTGTAGAGCGGATCCTGGTCAGGCGGGCACCAGACCCTGTTGGGCCCGCAATCGGTGGTGGTTCCAGGCAACACCGGCTTTTTGCGGAGATAAACCATGCCCAGGTTCTGGCCAATCAGTTCCTCGATGGTGCGGGCTTCGCGCAGCCGGGGGTTGTCGTAGGGGATGAGGGCCAGCGAGAAATCGTTGCGCAGCAGCCAGGAGGGGGGCCAGGACGCTGGGAAGGGCTTGGGGCGGCCACAGCAGATGTCCCGAAGCGTGTTGCTGAGCTGAGGCAGCGCCGTCAAACTGGCCTCAATAACCCGACCTTCCAGACCATCGGGCAGCGGAGCGACAATGTGTACCACCCGGCCTTCATAGTCAATGCGCAGAATATCGACTTCGGTGGTCTGGGTGCCGTCCGGGTAGGTGGTGGTTTTCTTGGAGAAGAGGGTGACCTTAATGCGTCGGGCTATCTCCTCTGGGGTGGGCGCCCGATCCGTTGCGGTGGCCGGGGTTCTCACGGTAGCAGCGCCCCGCGCCCCGTACCACTCCACCTCATAGCCGTTCCTGCCCTGGCGCAGGTAGCCCATATAGGCCGTGTGCCGTGGGCTGGATTTTGTCTTGATGACCACAAAAAGGGGTTTGTCGACCAGATCCCGCGGCCCATTGGGTACCGGCCAGGGGAAGGGTGGGCGCCAGGGGCCCCCGATCATCAAGCCGTCGCTATCCACGTCAATGCAGCAAAAGGAGGTGATGGGGCGGGGTTCGCTGGTGGCCTGCACCCTTGTGGAAGCGGGCAGCACGTCGCTAAATGCGCTTATAGCCGCGTCGAGGGCGGCTTCGGCCTGTTGCAGGGACTGGTCTTCGGCCTGCACAAGCTGCTGCAGCGGGGCGGTTCCCGCCGGGCCGGTACCGCAACCTGCCAGCAGCAGCGCCAGGAGGAATAGAAAAAGCGTAGCCTGTTTTACCATATGGGCTCCTTTCTTTTGAGGCTATGGGGTGAAGCCTCGAGCCCGAATGTAGCGGCCCCCCTCTTAACCAAGCCTGAACCGGCCATGAACTCCCCGCCGCAAAAAAGCATCCCGGGAGCCTCGAGGCTCCCGGGGCAGAAGGGCTTCGCTCAGGGCTTTTGGGAAAGATCCACCATCCCCTTGCCCACCTCCTGGGGTGGGTAGGGCAGGGATCTGGCGTGCTGCTCGAGGTTCTGCTGAAGCTGGGCAGGAGAGAGGTTTGGGTCGGTGGAGAGCCACAGCGCCATGGCCCCGGCCACGATGGGGGTGGCAAAGGAGGTGCCGGTGCAGCTTCCCAGCCCCCCGCCTGGGGTCACGCACTCGAGGGCTGTGCCCGGTGCCGCCAGATCCACATAGGCCCCACGGGTGCTGTAAGAGGCGGGGCTGAGGTCTTTATCCAGCGCCCCCACCGCCACCAGCCCCGGCAGGTCGAAAGCCGCCGGGTAGTGGGCGGGGCTGCCCTGGTTGCCCTGGTTTCCCGCGGCAGCCGCCACCGGAATTCCCTTGGCTAAAGCAGCCTGCAAGGCCAGCTTCAGGGCCTCCACCGGGGTATCGCCCCCCAGGCTCAGGTTCAGCACGGTGGGGCCCTGGCGGTTCTGCACCACCCAGCACACCCCCCGCACCACCCGGCTGGCCCGACAGGTGCCCCCCTCATCGCAGACCCGCACCGGTATAATCTCCGCTCCAGGGGCGATCTCCCGCACCAGCCCGGCTGCACCCGTGCCATGACCACCGGGGAAGGCATCCTGCGGCGTGGTGTCGTTCTCTACAAAGTCGTAGCCGGGGAGCTGGGGGATGGCCCCGTCCACCCCGGTGTCCAGCACCGCCACCCGCACCCCACGGCCTTGCACCCCCCGGTTGTGGGCCAGCGGAGCGCCCACAGCCTCGGCACCCCAACTACTCAGGCTCCACAGGCTCTCGGGATCGGCTTTGTAGCTCGGATCCTGGGCTTCCAATTCCTCCAGGGCCCTGCCCAGGGTATCGCCGCTGTAGCCCAGCTCGGCCAGGGCAAAGCCGCAGTCCTGGAGTTCATCCTTTTGGAGCAGGGTAAGGTTTGCAGGCAGGCGGGGGGTCTGGCCCAGGGGCAGCCGCAGCAGGATGCGGTCGGGGGCAACCTGGCCCAGCACCCCCAGGGTGGCGCGGGCCTCCTGCGCCCCCCGCACCACCCGTACCTCTTTGGGGCCGCCAGAAAGGTTGGTGGGTACCCGGAAGCGCAGGGTGGTGGACTCACGAAGGGTGACCGCTGCCTCGGTCTCGCCCACAAACACCCGCACCCCCTCCGCGCTCATCCCTCTTAGCTGGGCTTCCACCTCCTCCCCCAGCGCGGCCCGGCTGGGGGAGAGGCTCAGGCTGGGTGGTGTGGATGTGCAGGCTGGAACCAGCAGCACCAGAAGATAGAGCCATTGACGCATAAAACATCCCATCGCTGTATAAAATGCTGCACCCGCTCAGATCCAGGATCCAGGTGGGCATGGCTAGGGCAGGTTGATGTTACCGCCACCCACGGTGTAGCTACTGGTAAAGGCCCGGGCCGACCGCAGATAATCCCCGGCTGCAAAGGAGAGCAGGGCGCTGTTATCTGCCGCCAGAATGGGTTTGTTGCTTAGCAAGGCCGTTACCTCAAAAGTACCGCTGCCCGAGGACGGTGCGGTATAGCCCAGCAGACTGGGGGCCGAAAGGTCGGGCAGGGTGTAGGTTGTTGCACTTCCCAGCCAGCTTTTGCCGATGATGGCGGTGTAGTAGAGTTGTGCGGTTAGCTGGAGATATATCTGGTAACCCCGCAGGTCGCTGTCGCTTCGTGAGAGGCCGCTGATGCTGGGGTGGGCCGTCTGGTTCACGCCGAGGCTTCCGGCGTTCCACGGCGCGGGGAAGGCCAGGCTGGGGGTGCCGGTGAAAAATTGGAAGCTTTGCAGCTCGGCATAGGACGCTGTGGCTATAAGAATGGCTGTGTAGCGATCCCCACCGCCAGACCCGCTCACCGGCCGGTAGCTGGTGGGAGAGGCGTTCACCCCACCCCCGCCCGTGTTGCTGGCGCTTGCATAAAAGATCAGGGCAGCGGGGAAGCTGCTATAGCCCGAAG
>FWWM01013631.1_pt1 | contig 13056 bp, 13 predicted proteins | sample 2228351 | NCBI WGS metagenome assembly FWWM01 (sample SAMEA103939774, study PRJEB20133) | metagenome | reverse complement strand
GGCGCCGGCCTCGCCGTACAGCCCTTCGGAGAACGGTTCGCGCAGGGTTTGGATGCGGCCGCCGACGCGCGCCTGGGCCTCGAGGATGGTGACGCGGAAGCCGCGGCGGCGGAGCTCCCAGGCGGCCACCAGGCCGGCCATGCCCGCCCCAAGGACCAGGATGTGCTCCCGGCCGGTGGCCGGCGGGGCCACCTCGCGGGCGAGCTGGCGGAGGGCTGCGGCGTTCACCGCCGCTGAGGCTAGCACACCGTGCCGGCGTCGTGGCCCTGCCCGGGCGGCTCCCGGCCGAGCAGGCGGGCGGCGATGTGTGCCGCCGCGGCCTTATCGCCGGGGGCGAGCTCGCCATCGAGCACCATGGCGCCGAGCTGTCGCTTGATGACGCCGACCCACGGGCCCGGCGGCCGATCGAACAGGCGCATGAGTTCGGCGCCATCGAGCGGGCTCTCGGCGCGGATGGCCTCGGCCTCCTCCTGCTCCGCGCGGCGGCAGGCGGCCTCCAGGGCATCGTGGTAGGCGGTGTCGTCGTAGGTGTGGCTCGCGTTGTCGGCGCGCTTGAGGGCGAGGAGATCGCTCCAGTGGCCGGCGAGGCGGTTCATGAAGCGGCGCACGGCGCGGGCATCGCCCGGGTCGGGCCGATCCATGTGGCGGCGGACCAGGAGAACCACGATGCGCGCCTCGTGGCGGCCGAAGCGGAGCCGTTCGAGCAGGGCCTCGGCGAGCTCGGCGCCGACCACGTCGTGCCGGTAGAAGCCCCACTCGCCGTTCGGCTTGCGGTGGCGGACGGCGGGCTTGCCCAGGTCGTGCAGGAGCGCCGCCCAGCGGCGCAGGCGGAGCGTTTCCGGGGTGACGGCGATCGCCTCCACCGTGGCGAGGCTGTGCCCCCACACGTCGAAGCGGTGGAAGCGGTTCTGCTCGCAGCCCGGCATGCCCGCCAGCTCGGGGAGGGCGAAGGGCAGGGCGCCGACCTCGCGCAGTGCCTCGAGGCCGGCGGCGGGCGCCTTACCCTGGAGCAGGCGGTCGAGTTCGCCGGTGATGCGCTCCTGGGAGAGGGTGGCGATGAGGTGGGCGGTGGCGCGCATGCCGCTGGCCGTGGCCGGGTCGAGGCGGAAGCCGAGCTGGCTGACGAAGCGGACGCCGCGGAGGATGCGGAGCGGATCCTCGCGGAAGCGGGCGGCCGGTTCGCCCACGGCGCGGATGACGCCCGCCTGGAGGTCGGCCAGGCCGCCGAAGAGGTCGAGCCACTCGCCCGTGTGGGCGTTCTCGGCGAAGGCGGTGATGGTGAAGTCGCGCCGGGCGAGGTCCTCCTCGATGGTGCGGCCGAAGGTCACCTCGGGCCAGCGACTGCCATCGGCGTAGCTTTCGCCGCGGAAGGTGGTGATTTCGACCCACTCGCCCTCGACAAGGGCGCCGATGGTGCCGAACCGCTTGCCGACGGTGGAGACCCGGGCGCCGAGGCCGCGCACGATCGCCTCGATCTCATCGGGGAAGGCGTCGGTCGCGTAGTCGATATCCTTGGAGTCGATGCCGAGGAGGCGGTCGCGCAGGGCGCCACCCACGAGCCAGAGCTGGCGGCCGCGGGCGCGGAAGGCCTCGCGCAGGGCGGCATGGGTCACCTCCCGGGTCGCGTCCATCGGGGCGATTGTCCGGCCGGCGCGGCTGGCGTGTCGAACGGGGCGCCGTGCCGGGATTGCGGGAGAACCCTGAGTGCGGGAGGTGCTGGCCCGGCGCTACCCTTAGGGAGCCGCGCGCCCCGGGGCTCGGCGCCGGCGGGAGGGGGACCGCTGAGCCCGGGCAGGTACAGGTGACGAACCCGCCCCTGGCGCTACCTGGAGACTTCGCGGAGCGCTACCTGGCGCTCTCGGCCGAGTACGAGCAGTTCCGCTACCACCTGCCCGATGCGCTGATTGAGCTGGAGCTCCCCTCGGCGCGAGTCACCTACCTGAACCGCCTCGCAGAGACGATCCTCGGGTACACCGTGGAGGATGTGCTGGCCGGCATCTACGGGCCGCAGCTGCTCGATGCGGAGAGCTGGCGCCGCGCGATCGCGCAGGGGGAGCAGGACTTCGCAGCGGAGGTGCGGAAGGGGCTGCCCTACGAGCGCCAGCCGGGCCAGCGGGTGAGCCGCTTCACCGCCATCCGCAAGGACGGAAGCGCGCTGCCGATCGAGGCGCAGGGGTCGTACATCCTCGATGCCCGCGGCGTGCCCGTCGGCGTGCGCTTCATCTTCCGCGACATCAGCGAGCGGCTGCGGCGGGAGCGTGAGCACCGGCGACTGGCGGCGATCGTGGAGTCGGCCGGGGACGCAATCGTAAGCCGGGACCTCGATGGGCGCATCCTGAGCTGGAACCGGGGCGCAGAGGCGCTCTACGGCTACGCCGCGGCGGAGATGGTCGGGCGCACCGCCGATATCCTGGCGCCCCCCGGGCTCGAGGCGGAGGTGGCGGAGCTGACCGAGCGGGTACGCCGCGGCGAGGCGGTGCAACTGCAGACGAAGCGCCGCCGCCGGGATGGCACCGTGTTCGACATCGAGCTGTCGCTCTTCCCGGTACGGGATGAGGCGGGCAGCGTGGCCGCCATCGGCGGGATCGCCCGGGACATCACCGAGCGGCTGCGGATGACGGCCGAGCTGGAGCGCACGAACCGGCTGCTGGCGGCCCTGAGCCAGGCGCAGGCCGACTTCATCCGCAAGGGCGAGCCGGAGCGGGTATTCCGCGCGCTGCTCGACCTGCTCATCGAGCTGACGGAGAGCGAATCAGGGTTCATCGGCGAGGTGCAGGAGGGGCGCGATGGGCGCCGCGCCCTGCTGGTGCGGGCCATTGCCTACCCGGCGACGCCCGAGGCCGAGGCCTTCGCGCAGGCGCAGGGTGCCGCGGAGCTCGTCGTCGAGAACCTCTCGACGCTCTTCGGGCACACGCTGCGCACGGGCGAGCCGGTCATCGCGAACGACGTCGCCCACGATCCCCGCGCGGGGGGTGTGCCGGCCGGGCACCCGGAGCTGCGTACCTACCTGGGCGTGCCGATTGAGAGCCGGGGAGCGCTGGTCGGCATGATGGGGCTCGCCAACCGCCCGGGCGGCTACCCGCCGGGGGTGGTGGAGTTCCTGCGGCCGCTGACCACCACCTGCGCGACGATCATCGAGGCGCACCGGGCGGAGCAGCGGCGCCTGGAGGTTGAACGGCGGCTGGAGACGGCACTGGAGCGTTCGGAGATTGCGCTCTGGGAATGGGACATCCCGGGCGGGACACTGACGGCGTTCGCCGGCGACGCCGAGCAGCTCGCACCGCCGGACCCCCGCCTGGCGGCGTGGCTGGAGCGGGTGCACCCGGACGACCGCGACGCCCTGCAGGAGGCGTTCCGGGCCCACGCGGAGGGGCGGGCGGAATCGATCGAGGCGGAGCACCGGTACCGGGTGAGCGGCGGCGAGTGGCGCTGGATCCTGACGCGCGGCCGGATTGTGGAGCGAGACAGCCGCGGCAGGCCGGTGCGCGCTGCCGGCAGCTTCCTGAACGTGACCCGCCAGAAGGAGGCGGAGATGGACCGCACCCGTCTGGAGCTGCAGGTGCGGCAGGCGCAGAAGCTGGAGAGCCTGGGGGTGCTGGCAGGGGGCATCGCGCACGACTTCAACAACCTGCTGACGGCGGTGCTCGGCAACCTCTACCTGTTGCGGCAGGCGGTGCCAGGCACGCCGGAGGTGCAGGAGCTGATCGACGACGCGACCCACGCGGCCGAGCGGGGCGCCGGGCTGGTGCGCCGGTTGCTCACCTTTGGCCGCCCGGATGTGGAGCGCCAGGAGGTGGTGGACCTGGACCGGCTCATCGCCGAGGCGGCAGCCCTCGCGCGCCCGATGGTGGAGCCCCAGGTGCGCCTGGTGGTGCGGCGCTCGCGGGAGCCGGGGCAGGTGCTCGGCTCGGCCACGGCGCTCGAACAGGTGCTCATCAACCTCTTCGTCAATGCCCGCGACGCGATGCCGGGCGGCGGGACGATCACCGTGACGCGCTCGCTGACGGAGCTGGGAGCGCGCCGGCGGTGGGCGCCGCCCGAGCTGCCGCGCGGCCGCTACCACGTCATCGCCGTGCGCGATACGGGCAGCGGTATCCCGCCGGAAATCCTGGAGCGGATCTTCGACCCGTTCTTCACCACGAAGCCGGTCGGCAGCGGGTCGGGGCTCGGCCTGCCGACGGCGCTGGCCATCGCGCGGGCGCACGGGGGGTGGCTTTCAGCCGAGAGCACGCCGGGGCGGGGCAGCACCTTCCGCCTGTTGCTGCCCGAGCACATGCACCGGGAGGGCGGCTGAAGCTGCGGCCGGCGGCTGCTACAGTTCGGCCATGCGGGTTGGCCTGATTTCGGATACGCACATCCCCGAGGCGCGTTACGAGCTGTGGCCGCAGGTGTTCGATGCCTTCCGCGGGGTGGACTGCATCCTCCACGCCGGGGATATCCACGACCTGGTCGTCATCGACCAGCTTCACGATATTGCGCCGACGTGGGCAGCCCGCGGCAATGGCGAGGATGGCTCGGGAGGGCGGCCGATCCAGCCGGATCACCCGCGCCTGCGGGAGGCGTGGCTGCTGGAGCTGGAGGGGCTGAAGGTCGGGCTGGTGCACGATGTGCCCATCCCGGAGTACCCACCGCACCTGACGCTGGAGCGGGCCCTGAAGCGGTACTTCGGCACCACGAAGCTCGATGTGCTCGTCTACGGCGATACGCACGTCGAAGCAATCAACACCATCAACGGCATCCTCTGCGTCAACCCGGGGTCGCCCACCTACCCGCACAACCTGGAGACGCAGTACGGCACGATCGGCTTCCTCGAGATCAGCGGCGGGAAGGCCGAGGCGACCATCTGGCAGATCACCGACGAGGGTATCGAACCGTTCGACTGGAACCGCTGGAAGCGGCCCTGGTGAACCGGGCGCCGCTCACGCGACGGGCGAGCTCCGGACGAGGATGACGGGCACGGGGGCGAGGCGCACGACGCCGAGGGCGGTGCTGCCGGCGACGAGGTGACGACGCGCGCTGTGGCCGTGCGTGGCGCTGGCAACGGCGTGGGCGGCGAGCTCGCGCGCGGCCTCGATAATCGCGGTGTCGATGCCCGCCCCGGGGGGCACGACGGGGATGTGGTAGGCGACCTCGACCCCGGCCGGGATGCGCGGGCGGAGCGCCTCGAGGCCGGTCAGCGCGCGGGCCTTCGCCTCGGCCTCCGTCTCTCGGGCGCGCAGCACGGCCACCTCCAGCAGGGTCACCCGCACCCGGCCGGGCAGGAGCAGCGGGGCGATGCCGGGGAGCACGCTGCGCGAATCGGGCGAGCCATCGGTGGTGACGAGCAGGTGGTAGGGGCCGGACCCGGTGGGCGCTGGCGGGCAGCCGGAGAGCGTCATGACAGGGAGGTCGGCGGCGGCCACCACACCCATGGCGACGCTGCCGAGCACGGCGTGACGGATTGCCCCGGCGCCGCGCGTGTGGATGGCGACGAGGGCGGCGCCCAGCTCATCGGCGGCGCGGTGGATGGCGCGGGGCACATCTTCGCCCCAGCGCCGCTCGATGACGTGCACCTCCCCATCGATGCCGGCGCGCTCGAGCGCGGCGCGGAGGTCGGCCTCCCACGCCGTGCGGACGGACGCGACGGCCTGGGCGAGCCGCTCGGCCACGACGCCCGCGGCATCGGCGCGGGGGTCGAGGACGCGGGCCAGGTGGAGACGGGCGCCGAGCGCGGTGGCGAGGCGGGCGGCATGGGGGAGGATGCAGAGCGAGCGTTCGGAGCCGTCGGCGGTGACGAGGAGGTTCATCGCTCGCATTGTCGCATGCGCGGCGGTTCAGCGGCCGATGTGGAGCGGCTCGGCGGGCAGGGCCCCGCGGGCGACGGCCTCGAAGAGCTCGGCGAAGTTGGCGGGCACGAGGCGCTCGGGCCAGGCGCGGAGCTCCTCGAGGGTGAACCAGCGGTGCCGCTGGAGGAAGTCGCGCTCGTCCGCCAGGTGGCGGGAGGTGTCGACGGCGAAGGCGGCGCAGCGCACGAGGTAGTAGGCCTCGCGCTGGCGGATGAGGCGGCCACCCCAGGGGAAGGTCTGGTCGCGGATCCAGAGGCAGGGGCCGATCTCGGCGGCGCGGAGGCCCGTCTCCTCCAGGAGCTCGCGGCGGAGGGCTTCGAGTTCCGTCTCGCCGGGTTCGAGGCCGCCGCCGGGGGTGATCCAGAAGACGCGGGCGGGATCGCCCGGGGCGTGGATGCGGAAGAGCAGGGTGCGCCCGGTGTCATCGATGATAACGGCGCGGGCGGCCAGCCGGGGCGGCAGCTCCTCCACGCCCCACAGGGTAACCCGGACGGCGGCTGCGCGCCTTCTGCACGGGGCGCGGGCGGTGTACCTTGCGGGGCACGAAACGCCGGCAGGATGCCGGGAGCAAGGAGATGGTATGCGGTTCGACGACGTGCGAGTGATTGGCTGCCTCGGCGGCGGGGTGATGGGCGGGGGTATCGCGCAGGTGTTCGCGACGGCCGGCTACGAGGTGGTCGTGCGCGACGTCAGCGAGGAGGCGATCGAAAAGACCCGCCACGCGATCGAGGATGGCAAGTGGGGGCTGAAGCGGGCCGTGGAGCGCGGCAAGCTCGGCTTCGACGATGCCCTGGCCGCGATGCAGCGGGTGCGCTACACGACGGAGCTGGCGGGGCTGGCCGCCTGCGACATCGTGATCGAGGCGATCCCGGAGAAGCTGGATCTGAAGCAGGCGGTGTTCGCCGAGCTGGACGGCGTGGTGAAGCCGGAAGCGATCTTCGCCTCGAACACGAGCGGCTTCTGCATCCAGGAGGTGGCGCGCGATGTTTCGCCGGCGCGCAAGGAGCGCTTCGTTGGGATGCACTTTTCGAACCCGGTGAGCGTGATGCGGATGTGCGAGGTGGTGTGGACGCCGGAGAACACGCCGGAGGTGATCGAGACGGCCCGGCGCCTGGCGGAGGCGGCGGGGAAGGAGGTCTCAATGGTGAAGGACACCCCCGGCACCTACGGCTTCATCCTCAACCGCGTGTTCGCGGCTGCCTACCGAGAAGCGAAGGCGATCGTCGATGCCGGCATCGCGACCAAGGAGGACGTGGACCGGGCGATGATCACGGGCCGCAACTGGCCGTCCGGCTTCTTCGGCGGCCGCGGCGGCATCGGCAGGGAGTGGTAGGCGGCTACCCCGCCGCGTCGGTGGGCACGCCCAGCTCGGCGAGGAGCGCGCGCACCCGCGCCTCAATCTCGGCGACGATCGCCTCGACCACCTCGCGGGGCTGGCCGGCCGGGTCCGGCACGTCCCAATCGAGGTAGCGCTTGCCCGGGTAGATGGGGCAGGCATCGCCGCAGCCCATGGTGATGACGGCATCGGCGCCGCGCACGAGCTCATCGGCGAGGGGCTTCGGGAACTCCTCGGAGAGGTCGATGCCCCGCTCGCGCAGCACCTCGACGACCACCGGGTTGATCTCGGAGGCCGGGTCGGAGCCGGCAGAGCGGACGCCGACAGCGCCGCCGCTGAGGCGCGCGGTGAGGGCCGCGGCGATCTGCGAGCGGCCGGCGTTGTGGACGCAGACGAAGAGGACCTCCGGCCGCTCGGCGGGGGTCAGCCCTTCGGCGCGGGCGAGGGCGCGGAGCCGCTCGCGAGCGTAGCGGTAGCCCAGGACGGGGATGAAATCGACAACGTTCGCCCGCGGCGCGAGGCGGTCGAACGACTCATCGAGGAACCGCTCGATCGTCTCCCGGCTGAAGACGCCGGCGAACTCGCTGGCGAGGGAGTCGGCCTCGCGGCGGATCCGTTCGCGGAGTTCGCGCTCCTGGGCGGGTGAGTACCATGCGGCCATGGCTCCTAGCTCCTTTCCTGCGGGGGCGGGGGCGGCGCACCGGGGCGCAGCAGCTCGTAGGCGAGGGCAGCGGCGACGGCCCCGGCGGAGGGGCCGACCCAGTAGACCCAGTGGTGGGCCCAGAGCCCGGAGGCAACGGCGGGACCGAACGAGCGCGCCGGGTTCATGGAGGCGTTGGCGACGGGCCCCCAGCCGGTGGCGGCCATCGCCACGTAGCCGCCGATCGCGACCGCTGCCAGGCTCCCCTGGGCGCGGGCATCGGTGGCAACGGCGAAGATGACGAGCGCGAGGAAGAACGTGAGGACGGCTTCCGAAGCGAGCGCCGCCCCCAGGCCGCCGAGGCGCGGCAGGCTGGCGCCGGCATCGCCCGCCTCGCCGACGATGGCGACCACGGCGAGGCCCGCCAGCACGGCACCGGCGAGCTGGGCGGCGATGTAGCCGGCAGCCCGCAGCGGGGCGATGCGGCGGCGCGCAGCGAAGGCAAGCGTGACGGCGGGGTTGATGTGACAGCCGGAGATGTGGCCGAGAGTGACGACCATGGCCATCACGATGAGGCCGAAGCTCAGCCCGATGCCGACGCCGCCCACGGCGCCCCCGGAGGCCGCATCGACGGCGATAGCACCGGGCCCGGCAAAGACCAGGGCAAACGTGCCGAGGGACTCGGCCAGGTAGGGCGCCAGCTGCTCGCGGGGCACGGCTGCCATCGTCTTTCGCCGATGGTGATCGCTCGGTTAACGGCAGCCGAGGGGCCGTGGCAGGTAGCATGGGCGCATGATCGGACGGGACGACCTCATCAAGTACGTGGTGAACGTGCAGGCGCGCACCTTCGAGGCGTTCGAGCGGCTGGAGGATGCGCACCTGGCGTGGCGGCCCGCCCCCGGGGAGTACTCGGTGGCGGAGCTGGCGCTGCACATCGTGGCGGCGCGGCGCATGAACCTGGAGGCGATCGCCGGGCGGCCGCTCCGCTACCCGGGGCACGAGCCGCCAGCGGGGCTGACGGCCGGGCGCCTGCGCGAGCTCTGCCTGCGCTCGGGGAAGAAGACGGTGGCGGTACTCACGACGGCCGACCTGGAGCGCGTCATCGCCAACCTTGCCGGCGAGCCGTTCCCGGCCTGGAAGCGGGTGCTGGGCGGACTCGTGGAACACGAGGTGCACCACCGCAGCCAGCTCTGCAGCTACCTCGCGGCGCTCGGGGCGGGAGCACCGCCCCTCTTCGGCCTGCGCGTGGAGGAGCTGCCGCGCTAGGCCCGGCGCAGCTCCCGGGCGAGGGCCCGCAGCAGCCGTCGCCGCTCGCCGGGAATCGCCTCATCGAGCCGCTCGACGAGGGCCGCGACCCGCCAGGCGTGCAGCGCCCGCCGGTCGACCGCCTCCGCCCGCGCGTAGGCCCGGGCGTACCACGCGGTGAAGGCCCCGCGGCCGGCGCGGTCGATGAGCAGCTCCAGGCGACCCGCCCCGGGCGGGAGGGCGGAGATCTGCAGGATGACCAGGGTGCGGGCGTGGCTGGCGAGGGGGTCGCCGCGGTAGGCGCTGGCGAAGTCGATGAGCACGGGGCCACCCGGCGCGAGGAGGACGTTGCCCGGGTGGAAGTCAGCGTGGACGAGCGCATCGCCGCCGGGGAGCTCCCCGAGCAGGGGACGAGCGACGTCGCGGACCCGGGCGGGCACGTGGGGCGAGGCATCGAGCACACGCAGGACGCGGTCGCGCCATGCGGGCAGGCCGGCGCCCGAAGCGCGGCCCAGGGCGGCGTGGAGGCGGGCGAACTGCCCCGCCAGAGCCGGCAGGCGCCACGGCCGGCGCCCGAGTTCATCGAGGAGGCTCCGACCGGCGATGCGCTCCATGATGATGGCCGGTCGGCCGGCGACCGTTTCCACGGCATGGACACGCGGCACCGGGAGGCCGGCAGCAGCGGCGGCTTGGAGTGCTGCCGCCTCGCGCTGGAAGGGCTCGAGCGGGCCGGGCTCGCGGGCCAGCTTCAGGGCGCGGTGCTCATCGAGCGCGAACACCTCGGCGACGCGGCCCGAGCCGAGGCGGGGGAGCGCTGCCGGGTCGGGGATCACCCGGCGAGGTGGCGGGCGATAAACGCGCCGGCCGCGGTGGTTGCCGCCTGCGCCTCGGGGAGCATGGCGAAGACCTGGAAGACGTGGAAGAGCTCTGCGTACGGCTCGAAACAGAACGCCACCTCGTTCGCGGCGAGACGGGCAGCCAGGCGGACGGCGTCGTCGTAGAGCGTCTCCTCGGTGCCGACCTGGATGAGCACGGGTGGGAGCCCGCGCAGGTCGGCGTGGATGGGCGAGGCGAGCGGGGTGCGCGCGTCCTGCCCGGCGAGGTACCAGGCGGCCATCTGCTGGAGCCCGGGACGGTGCACCATCGGGTCCCGGGCGTCGCGGGCGTCCATGGAGGCGCCTTCGAGGGCGAGGTCGGTCCACGGCGAGAAGACGGCGGCGCAGGCGGGCAGGGGGTCGCCGGCCTCGCGCAGGGCGACGATGGTGGCGATGGTGAGGCCGCCGCCGGCGGAGTCGCCGGCGATGGCGATGCTGCCAGGGGCGATGCCCTGGCCGAGGAGCCAGCGGTAGGCAGCGACGGCGTCCTCCACGGCAGCCGGGAAGGGGTGCTCGGGCGCAAGCCGGTAGTCGATGGCGAGACCCGCGGCGCCGGCGGCGCCGGAGAGGCGGCTCACGAACTCGCGGTGGGTGGCGATGGAGCCGATGGCGTAGCCCCCGCCGTGGAGGTAGAGGATGGCACGCGAGCGGGCGGCGTCGGGGGCGACGATCCACTCGGCGGGGACGCCCCCAGCATCGACCGGCTCGGTGGCCACACCGGCGGCGGGCGCGCCGAACACGCTCATCTGCTCCATGTTGGCGCGCATCTGCTCGACGCTCGGGTTTTCGAGCGGGGGCGGTGCGGCGCGGAACATGGCGGCAAGCTGCTGGGCCTCTGGGCTGGGCATCGGTGGAACCTCCGGGTGCGCGACGCGGCCGCAGTTAGCGGCGGAGCTTCGGCGTCAGCCAGCCGGCAGCATACCCGAGCAGGGCGGCGACGATGAGCGCCCAGGCGAGGCGGGTCTCCGTGCGGCCGATGATCAGCCGAACCTCGACGGTCTCCCAGTTCTGGGCGATGAAAACGACCAGCACCAGGACGATGATGGCAAAGACGATGAGCCGCACACGCCACTGGCTGCTTTGTTGCGGAGCGTTCGACACGGTCACCCTCCGGGCTCGTGGTGCGGCGGCATCGTAGCAGCGCTCGAACGGGGAAAGCCAGATCCTGCGTGCGGGCCCGGCGGCGCCGGCCGCGCATGGCGCGCGTACAGGCCGATGGCGGCCGCGGTGAGTGCGGCGAGGCCGGCTGAGAGGAGGAAGGCAGCGCCGGCCCCCCAGCGGCCCACGACGAAGCCGCCCATGGCAGGCCCAAGGGCAAGCGCGAGGCCGGAGAGAGCAACGCTGAGGCCGATGAGCGTGCCGCGGTGGCTCTCTGGGGCGAGGTCCATCACGGCGGCGTTCCAGGCCGGCACCGTGAGCACGTTCCCGGCGAACACGAAGGTGGCGGCGACCATCGCGACCGGCAGGCTCGCCGTCGCCGCGAGCACGAGCAGGCCGCCGACGAGGCAGAGCTGCCCGGCCGCGAACGGCTTCCAGCGCCCGAAGCGATCGGCAAGGTCGCCGGCGGGGATGTAGAGGAGGGCGCCGATGGCGACCGCGGGCACGAGGGCGAGGGTGAGCGTGGAGAAGCTGACACCGATCGTGTGTTCGCCGTAGGGGCGGATTGCCGGGACGAGCATGGCGAGGGCAACGCTCGCCAGCAGGATGAGCGCGGAGAGAGCGGCAATTCGCCGGTTGAGCACGGCGCGCAGCGGCGGCCGGGCAGGGCCCTGCACCGCGCGGAAGAGGGAGCCGCCGCGGTAGCTCGGGATGCCGAGGAGGGCGGCGGCGAAGGCGAGCGCCACCGCACCGGCCGCGCTGGCGAAGAGGGCCGCCGCATCGAGATGGTCGACGATGAAGGCGCCGGCGAGGGCGCCGATGCCGAACCCGGCGAGCTGGGCAAGGTTGAGGAAGCCGATCACCTTGCCGCGCCGGTCGATGGGGTAGAGGTCGGCGGCGATGGCGTAGGCGGCGGGCCAGAGGAAGGCTGTGGCGGCGCCGAGGAGGCCGGCGAAGGCGAGGTAGGCCCGGGGCTCCCGGACCAGGAGCATGAGCAGGATGGCCGGGAGCATCAGGAGGAAGCCGAGCAGCAGCCCCGCGCGCCGCTCGAGGCGGTCGGCGATCGCCCCGGTGGGTGTCTCGAGGAGGAAGCGGGCGGCGCCGTAGGCGGCGAGGAGGTAGCCGCCCCAGGCATCGGTCGTGCCGAGGGTGCGGGGCACCCACTCCTGGAAGGTGGCGAAGAGGAGGATGCCGAGGGCGACCTGCACGAGGAGGATCGCGAGGGCGAGCGGGAGCGGGTAGCGCCGGAAGCCCCGCGGAAGGGCGCCATCCATCGCCTTCGACTGTACGGCCCCGGGGTGAAAGGGACGATGCAGGCCGGCCGACCTCAGGGGATGCCGGCTTCGGCCTTCACGACGGCCAGGATGGCGCGGGCAGCCTTCTCGCCGCCGGCACGCACGAGGTGGACGCCATCGGGGTGGCGCATCTCCTTCACCTGCCCGTCATCATCGGCGATGTAGGCGTCGTAGCCGCCGGACGGGGTGACGAAGAGAGGCCAGAGGTCGATGAACTGGACCCACGGGCGCGTTGCGGCCTCCTCGCGGTAGATGGCGTTGAGCTCGGCTATGCGCTGGCTGAACTCGGCGCTGCGCATGATGGGCTGGCCGACCCAGAGGACGAGGCGGTTCTCCCCGCCGAGCAGGTCCATCACTCCGGCGACGCGGCGGCGGTATTCGCGCTTCCAGCCCTCCTCGCCGGGCTGGAAGATCTGGCCGTCGGGCGTCCTGATGCCCTGGGAATCGTTGGCGCCGAACATGACGATGAAGACTTCGTAGCGGCCGGACTGGACGAGCTGGTTGAAGTGCCCGGGCCAGTCGAAGAAGTCGGGGCGGGTGAGCCCGGAGGAGAGCTGCGGGTCGTGGGTGGCGGCGATGACGCCGGTCTCGGCGGCCTGCCGCACGAAGGCCTCGCCGAGGACCTTGACCATCGAGTCGCCGCCGATCCAGACGCGGAGGGGCTCGGCGGCGGTGGGGGTGCGCAGCTTCGGCCGCGGGTCCGGCGTGGGGGTGGCGGTGGCCTGCGGGGTACCGCGGCCGG
>FWWM01011219.1_pt1 | contig 13060 bp, 11 predicted proteins | sample 2228351 | NCBI WGS metagenome assembly FWWM01 (sample SAMEA103939774, study PRJEB20133) | metagenome | reverse complement strand
GCTGATGTTTGGGACCGAAACTTTGGTCGCTGGCTTCTGGACGATCAACTAAAAAAACTATCCACAGCCAAAAAGAAAATTGCAAAAATTTTATCCTTCTCATCCTTTCACCCATGAAAACGAGCTTTTCTAATTCTATGTGGAGTATAACGTTATGCTCAATTTATTTCATTTAGAAGATACAATATCTGCGCTCGAATTAAAAGCCAGAAGAGATTCTAGGTTTATTAGATCAGTTGCACTTGTTCATTTGTTGGTTTCAGGTGTCATAGCAAAATATTTCCTGTTGGTTAGAGATTGGTTCAGAAGCCTTTTATTATCACCTTTTGTTGAAGGGAATTAGTATGCATGTGTAAAAGAGCAACATTGTTTCAATAATTTAAGACATTCATGAATGGCAAACAAGCAATAATAGATATCTGAACTCCATTATCCCCTCTCTGGGAAAATTTACAGCCTTCTCCTACCTTAAAACAATATATTAACGCTCGTGTTCAGTAGCAAGAGTGGCCCCATATTTTTGTCCGATAAAATGATGTTCTTTCCGCTTGTTAATATCAGGATTTTTTTATAACTTTATTCACTTAATAAATAGATGATATTTTCTTAAAAGCTTATTATACCCATTGCATATGAAGGAAATGAAATGCAAGCTTTCAGAATATCCATAAAGTTATGCTTCATATTATTCTGTTTTCTATTCGTACTGGCGCTGGTCGCCCAGCCCCTTTCATGGGCAAATTATCATCCCCCCACTGAGCAAACGCCCCTGGCGATATCATCAGAGAAAAAAGTACAAAATATCATTTTTCTCATCGGCGATGGTATGAGTTCTGCCACCGTATCGATGGCGCGTTATCGGGCGGTCGGCAAAAACGGCAAATTGCACATGGATCGCATGCCCATCACAGGCTATATACGTGTGTGCCCAGCCGATCAGCTGATTACCGATTCCGCTGCGTCTGCTACGGCCATGGCGTGCGGCATCAAAACCGCTAATGGCACGATCGGAATGGACATTCAAGAACATTCCTATCAATCCATTATGGAAATCTGCAAACAATTAGGGAAATCTTGCGGTCTGGTGGCCACTTCATCCATCACGCACGCTACTCCCGCCGCCTTTTATGCGCATGCCCCAAAACGCAGCCAGCAGGCGTTCATCGCCGAGCAACTCATCCAGAGCGGATTTGATGTGTTTCTTGGCGGGGGCCGTGGCTTTTTCCTACCACAATCGGCTGTGGAGAGTAAGCGAAAAGACGATCGCGATCTCATCGCCGAAGCAATTACCGCTGGCTATTTTCATCTCTCGACTCGCGATGAACTTTTACAGACTCGGCATTCAAGGATCCTCGGTCTCTTCGCCATCGACGGCATGACTACTCAGCCTCCAGAGCCGACACTGGCAGAAATGACTTCCAAGGCCATCCAAATCCTCTCGCAGAACAAAAAAGGTTTTATGCTCATGGTAGAGGGCAGTCAGATCGATTGGGCAAATCACGACAACAACGCCGACAACTCTGTCCAACAAACACTGGATTTTGATATGGCCATCGCCACGGCCTTGGATTTTGCGCAAAAGAATCGTAAGACTCTGGTGGTAGTGACCGCGGATCATGAAACCGGAGGGTTGGTGATCACCGGTGGTTCTGCCGATGGTTATGAATTGCAGGTGAGTTGGAGTGGTAAAAATCACACGGGCGGTGATGTGCCCCTCTATGCCTATGGGCCAGGTGCCATTAAATTCGCCGGCTTTCGCGAAAACAGCGAAATCCCCCGGATTTTCGCAGAGTTATTAAAGATCAAAAATTTTCCGATTCAAAAGGCTGTTCGATCGGTTCATGAGAACTAAAAAGTAGGCCACTATTGAAGATATTTTCAATCGTAACAGATTATTGAGACAATGACATTTCCAGATGTATCGTCGCGTTCGCTCCTCGACATGACAGATTGGGCAGGTGTTGGGCAAGATAAAAAATTTTTTGTGTGCGGCATCTTGGTGCCGCTTTTTTTACTTACGATTAAAAACATTGCCACATCTCTGCACTCCAACTTGCTCGAGATCAGAGTACTTATGAAGACCTAAATGGTGAACTCCCGAGATATTCTCATCGCTGCAATGAAAATGATGTCTGGTTTCATTCACTCCGCAGAATGATGGTTCTTGGAAAAGTTGTATGTTAGGGGTGGTAATCCAAGGTTGAATTCACCCCGCGAAATGACAGATTATTCGAGGTTTGTGTTTCTTGCAGAACTCTCACCCAGCCCACCATCGTTTCCACTTATCAGGTTTGGGATGTAACAAGGTCGTAAAGCTTCACCCCCCAACTCCCTGACGAAGACTCATGGTATTCGCAAAAATGAGTCAAGACATTCATCCTAATAGAGTTATTATTTTAAAAATCCTTTTTCAACCGCATCTTGGATCAGCGCTTCGGCAAATGTCCATAATTGTGGTGCTCCTGCCGCGATATGACGATTGCGCTCCTTGACCATCTCCGCTGTGATGCCGTGTTCCAGCCAAGATTTGCCTTGGGTATGATAATTATGCAACATGGGCATCAGCCGATCCAACGCTGCGGCAAAGCGAGCTTCTGCTGTATCTTGCCTTTCAAACTCGCGCCATAATGATAAAAATTCAGCAGCTTGATCTTCCGGTAAGAGACCGTAAATTCTGTGGGCAGCAATCTCTTCGCGTTGTAATTTTTGCTCATTTGCGTTTTTATCATAACAGTAGGTATCACCGGCGTCGATCTCCACCAGATCGTGTATTAACAGCATTTTGAGCACGCGCATCAGATCCAGCGGCTCCGGACTATATTCCGCTAACACCATGGCCATTAAAGCCAGCTGCCAGCTATGCTCCGCGGAATTTTCATGTCGCGAGGAATTAAGCAAATAAGTCTGTCGCAAGATATGCTTCAGACGATCGCTCTCTAATATAAATTGAATTTGGCGCTGCAATCGCTCCAAAGGTCTGCTCCTAAAGCTATTTCCAAAAAACAAGGCATTGAGAGTATATTTAATTAATTAATATTATTACAATTGCAAGATTAAAAATATCTCATAGCTGGCGATCCTCGACATAACAGGATAGTTTTGGCTATCCAAAAAATCGAAAGTAGTTTGAGCCTGCCCGCCCAGGCGATGCTTGTTCTGCAAAAAGTGTACTGATTTAAGAGCGATGATAATTCCACACACGATGTAAATTTTCGAAAACACTCGGCGAATAAATATCATTTATTTTTAACACCACCACTCCATACATACAAACTAAATTTTTGGTGGTTTTATTTGAGATCATAATTGCGTTTTCACATAGCCACTAACGCTTGAACCCGTGGGCATCGCTATAACTTTTTCAACACTTTCCTACGCGCGATGGGGCCTTCGTTCCGGTTGACATCGAATCCGCTCTTCTTGAAAAAATGTAAAAGCCCTTAGGAGATAGATTACCGTAACTTTTTAGCGCCCATCAATTTTTCGATTTCAGCCATTTTTTTCGGTGCTCTTTCCGTGAGTACTCTGCATCCCGTCTCGGTGACCAATACATCATCTTCGATACGAATGCCTATATTCCAATATTGCGCATCGATTCCTTCCTCGGCGGGAATGTAGATGCCCGGTTCGATGGTAATGACGAACCCTGGTGCGAGTGGCTCACCGGTGCCGACGTCGTGCGCCTGCAGTCCCAGTGGATGGCTGACGCCATGGGGCAGAAACCGTCGGGCCTCTCCACGTTCTTTAATGAGGCCGATGGCCAATAAACCATCGGCCACCACGCTCTGTGCCAGTTTGTCCAATTCGGCAATCGTGACGCCAGGTTTAACAGCGGCGATCAATGCTTCGTTGGCTCTGAGCACGATTTCGTAAATCTGTCTTTGCGCCGCTGAGAATTTGCCGTTGACCGGAATGGTGCGCGTCAGGTCGGCACAATAGTTTTGATACTCGGCGCCGATGTCGATGACCACCACTTCGCCATCGCGCATCTGCCGCTGATTTTCATCATAGTGTAAAATAAGGGAATTGGGACCAGAGCCGATGATGCACGGGAACGCATTGGCCATCGCTCCATTACGTCGGAAATGGTATTCGATGACCGCCTGCAGTTCATACTCGTACTGATTGGCCCTCGCGGCTCTGGCAGCCTCCACAAAGGACTCGCAGGTGATGTCTATGGCGCGCTGCATCAGCTGCAATTCCGGCGGCGACTTGATCACCCGCATTTTTGCCATCTTCTGGCTCAAAGATCTGATCTGCAACTTGGGATATTTTTTCTTGAGGGCTTTCTTGCCTTCATTCTCGAGAAAATATTTATTTTCCGAGAGAATATCATATATAAACCCTGTGGCCGGCCAATCGGTATAGTATAGGATTTTACAATTTGTCAAGATTCTATCCCGATAGTCCGCGAATTGCTCGAGTGGCAAGACCAGCGAAAAACCAGGAAAGCCACGCCTATGCTCACGGGAATCAGAAGCATGGCCAGTTCTGCTCTGTGAGGATGGAGGAATAAAGAGTAGTTCATGGTAGACGGCGTCGTTCACCATCACGCCATCCGCAATCAAAAGCAATATCGATCGCGGTATTTCGCAGCCGCTGAGGTAATAGAAATTATTATCGACGCGAAAAGGGAATGGCACATCGGCTGCACGCATTTTGCGATCGCCACTGTAAAAAATAGCCACGGAACCACTATCCAACTCCGATAACACCTGCGCCCGACGTTGCTGGTAAACTTCCGGCAGAGGTTTCTCTTTTGCAAACGATGAGCCGAAAAAATGGCCGATCAGGCAAAGCCAGATAATAACTGATAAAAAATTGACGGATGAACGTCGTAACATTTATAAATCCTCTCAATTTCACGTCCCTTATAGCCGAAAAATGAAGTGGATACATGAATGTGTATTCATTACCGTCCCGCATCTGCTACACAGAGAATGAGACTTTTTCAAGGTGTGGAATTCTGTGTGAATCCTCGATTCGAACCGACTCCACTTTATCCGCTGATTCTGTGTTAAGCCTTAAGCTCACACGAATTCACCTATTAGGTGGGATTGAAGAACTTGACTAGCGACTTAACACAGAATCCAGGTTATCTAATTGCTTGAGGAAAGTTCATAGCTGTCATAGATAACGAGCAAGTAATTTGCTCCATCAAAATCTCTGTGCATGGATGAAATGGGTGATCCTCTCTGCTCGTAGTACCTTATTTTACCAACACCGTCTTTGAATGTGTCGACGTCGTTTGCGGGATGGTCATATTCACCTGTCCGGAGATGGCGATGGTCATTTCCTGATCGGTGATCACCTCCTCGGACACCAACAAGCCTTCTTCCGGAGCAAAATAAAAGGTCCCTTCGGCTTTGCCCGACCCTTCGAAGAAAAATTCATTTCCCATCTGGCTGCCTTTTCCTTCCACACTCACATTGCCAGTGTAAGTGACTTTCAGGCATTTATAGCCCAACATTTCCTCTTCCCCCACGAGGGTGAATTTTGGATCAGTCGTCACATTCAGTTTCATGCCCATTACCGAAATGCTGTCGATGGTGACCTTTGTCCATGTATCACCTAGGTCGACCGGCCGATCCGGAAGCTCGCGTAACAGTCGTTTGAATGCCAGCTTGGGATCGATAGCGCCCATACGCATCATGCCAGCCGGTTGCGGGAAAGAATCGAGCAACGTCACCTGTAGCACCTTGCCAAGTTTGTCGAATTCTATCTCTACCCGTTTATTGCATTGATCACTTTCGACCAAGGTCGTATCCATGAGTCTGTTTTTTAATTTGGTGGATTTATCAAGATACCTGGCGATGCAAATAAAGTTGTCATTGGGGGATAGACTCTGCGGCATCAGTTCGATTTTGCTTTGAGAGCTTCCCTCTGACACTATCTCCTGTCCAGCCATCTCTTGGGTAGTTTTCTGTTGAGATTCTGTCGCATAAATCATTCCCTTGCCGAGCTGGGGTTTATAGACCAGAGTGTAGGGGCTTTTTGCCAAGCCACCAGAAACAGCGACGAAAACGATAACAGCCACAAACCATTTTTTCATGTGATTTTCCTCCTTGTTAGATTGAGATCTCATACCTCATCAATATGAAATGCCACAATGTTTCATATGTCGATCCTCTTACACTCTACTCGCCCGTAGGATCGAACTTTTCTTGTCCCAAATTATTTTTCGTCTATCGCGAGAAAATTCGGCCTCGCATCGTTGTCGGCCAGATGCCAGATGGTACGAAAGGCCAGCCGCACCACTTGCGCCAGCTTGTCATAGTCGATCTTGTCGGCGTGATCGGTTACCTTGTGCAGGTCTTCATGCTCATTGGAGTGCAAGTACAAAACAGGAATGTGTTTTTTCATGAAGGGTCGGTAATCGCTGGTGCCGCGAAAGATATTATCCTCGCCAATGGAAAGTTTAAAGCCGATCTTTTTATTTTCTTTTATCAATATCTTTCTCAGCATGGGACTCGTTTTGCTGCCGCGCACACAGAGGCTGTCGGGATGGTTGCGGCCGATCATATCGAAATTGAACATGGCAACGGTATTTCGTAAAGGAAAGAGGGGATTTTCCACGTATGAGGTGGAGCCAAAAAGTCCTTTTTCTTCACCGGCAAATGTGATGAAGAGGATCGAGCGCCTCGGCCGTTTTTTCTCGAGCGCAAAGGCCTTTGCCAACAGCATCACACCCACGGTGCCGGAGGCATTATCATCGGCGCCGTTGAATATGCTATCTTGATCGGCAGGGGCATTTCTGATATAGCCGACATGATCATAATGGGCGCCGACGATGATGATTTCGTCTCTCAACTTTTCGTCCGCACCAGGAAGAAAGCCGACGATATTGCGAGTCGTTACTTGTTCCCTGCGGGTGGAAGTGCGGATCGAAGCGGTGAATCCTTCTAATGGGAACGATTGTGGCGACATGGAGCTATCTATCCGCGCCTGAATATTCTTCAACGCCTCCACACTGCCAAAAAGTAATTGAACCACCTCTTCCCCTACCTGGATGGCTGGGATTTTCTGTTTCTCGATCTTGGCCAGAGTCAGAGGAACAGCATCCGCCGGAAAGCCTTTATAGAGATTCGGCCAGGGGAAGCCTTTTGGCGTCAGCAGTCGATTGTAGAGCGGATCGGTCACCATCATGATGCCAACAGCGCCATGCTCAATGGCATTATGAATTTTTTCTTCATTCTTGAGATAAGGGCTGTCGCTGCGAAAGTAGAAAGGACTCTTTGCATCTTCTTGACGTGGCCCGCGTTTGAGGACGAAAACAACTTTCCCCTTTACATCGATGTCGGCGTAATCGTCATAGCCATATTCCGGAGCGGTGATGCCATAGCCGGCGAAGACAATCTCCGCCGAACATGCCTTGCTGGCAGTCATTTCGTAAGGCATAAAATGTTTCTTAATCGCATATTCATGCCATTTGCCATCCCTGCCTTGGAGGCTGAAATAATTGCTGTCACCGAGAAAGACCTTGTTCATTTCAAATGGCTGGTAATAGCCATCGTTCAAGGGTAAGAGTCCGCAAGATTTAAAGTACTCTGCGATATATCGTCCTGCGATGTCCAATCCTTCGCTCGGTGTATCCCGTCCGAGCAGCGAATCGGCGGCAAGAAAGTAGAGATGTCGCCGCGCCTCGTCCGCTTCGATGGATTGCAACGCTCGTTTGGATAAAGCGGATGCCGATCCGTAAAAAACGAATATCACAAGACTAACAAGTAAGAAAGCGCACAAAGAATATTTTTTCACCTTTTGATCTCTCAATTTAAACGGCCATGGACTCATTCGGGGAACATCTTATTGTTTTTCATAAAAGACGAATATAGTCGTTCCGAAACAACTCATCAGTCTAATACGAGTTTTTTTTCTCTTGGTTACAAATTTTAGTAATTTATGCTATTTCAGAGAAATCTGCAAGATGTATATTGCTCGAATAAAACTATATGGATTTTAATCGATTCTGGAGATGGCCTCTAATCATATCATAATCGAAGCAGCATAATATCAAATTTTTGTCAGGTTGCCGACTTGTGAAATATTCCCCTGCCATGAAAATGCTGACTTATTACCAATACTCGTCCAATGGAAGAGAACCATTTGGAGTTGTGCTTAATTTTGCTTAAATTGATCCATAAAAATTATGGCGTTCACCATTCGCCGAAATAAATTTAGTCAGGAAAAGGCCGCCTGCGAGCGACTTTTTAAGTATAGACAATCTAAACAACTTTTCTCTGATTTTAAGTATAGAGATGAACTCTTCTGACAATCCCATTCGCTTTTTATCTTCTTATCTTTGGCGCTACAAATGGCAGATGTCAGCTGGTCTTTTCAGTATCCTTATCACTGCATCTCTACAACTTTCCATGCCGATGATTTTACGCTATGGCATCGACTATATCGATCTGCAGTCGACGGGCAAGGCGGTACTTCCTATTTGGTTGAATCATATCATCCATGGGCATTCGGCTGTAACGGTATTAGGTGCGTTTGCTGTAGTATTTGTACTTGTGGCCGCTTTACAGGGTCTCTTTCGCTTTCACATGCGCAATACGCTCATCGGTGTGTCGCGAAAAGTGGAGTACCATCTCCGCAATGATTATTTGCTGCATCTGCAAACCCTACCCGCTTCATTTTTCCAGCGCTACAAAACCGGCGACCTCATGGCCAGGGCTACTAATGACACCGAAGCCGTGAGAACCATGGTAGGTCCGGGCATCATGTACATGTTCAACACCATTATCGTGGGTATCACCACCATCTGGCTGATGCTCCATCTCTCCACAAGATTGAGTCTTTGGGCGTTATTGCCTATGCCCTTGGTGGCAGTGATTGTCTATCGGCAGGTGGGGCAAATTCAAAAATTATATACACGCATCCAGGCACAATTTGCCACCATAACAGCCAAGGTGCAGGAAAATCTTAGCGGGATGCGCGTGGTCAAATCCTACGTTCAAGAGGAAAATGAGATTCACCATTTCAACGAATTAAGCAGAGAATACATCGGCCGTAACATGTCGCTGGTCAAGGTGCGCGCCGGTTTATGGGCCACCATCGAATTTTTATTGGGGCTCACCATCTTGATTGCCCTATTTGTGGGTGGTATACTCGTAATCCGAGAAAATATCAGCATTGGGTTACTGGTTGCTTTTCTTTCCTATCTGGCCATGCTGGCCTGGCCGATGATCGCCTTTGGCTGGGTGCTCAACCTCTGGCAGGAAGGCATGGCCTCCCTGAAACGTATTCTGGCAATACTAAGCGAGCCGGCTGAAATACAAGACGGTGCGCAGTGCGAACCTTCCATTACTACGATCGAAGGAAGGGTTACTTGCAAAAAGCTTTCTTTCAGTTATGAAGATCAAGAGCGACCGGTATTGCATAACATCGATTTGGATATTCTGCCTGGTCAAACCGTGGCCATCGTCGGCAGCACCGGTTCGGGTAAAACCACCCTCGTAAGCCTCATCCCGCGCATCTATGACGCTCCAGTCGGGGCACTGTTTATAGATGGCCACGAGATTCACACCATCCCGTTGTCGGTTTTACGCCGCCATATCGGCATGGTGCCGCAAGAGCCGTTTCTATTTTCCGACACCCTGCAGGAGAATATCGGTTTTGGAGTCGATACCATGGATGAGCAGCAGATGAAAACAGCGGCAGAAATATCGCAGCTGGTAAAGGATTTCGATCAATTTCCCGACGGCTTTCAGACGATGGTCGGTGAACGAGGCATCACCCTTTCCGGCGGACAGAAACAACGCACCGCCTTGGCACGTGCCATTCTCCGCCTGCCAAGAATTCTGATCTTAGATGATGCCTTTTCCGCGGTGGATACCGATACCGAAGAAAAAATCCTCCGAGGGTTACGGCGCATTATGGCTGGTCGAACCACGATCATCGTCTCGCATCGCATCTCGACGGTTCGTCATGCGGATTTGATTGCGGTGTTGCAGGATGGCCGTATCATCGAGAGGGGCACCCATGGCCAGCTGATGGCCAAGCGGGGCGTGTATTACGATCTTTATCGTCGGCAGCAGCTTGAGGAAGCATTAGCGGAAATGGCATAACAGGTTTTTAAAGTTTCCAGTACCGAATATTTGATAAGAATTGCTTTTTAAAAAGGAAAATAAGAAACGCTACATTCATCTAACTTTCGGCTGAAAGACATTGCTGCAACAAGAAGAAGAAATACTCGGCAAGGCCTATGACAGTCGCCTGATGAAGCGGCTCTTGCGCTACCTCCGCCCTTATCGTCGCCTGGTGATCACGGCCATATCTGTCCTCATCATCGGCTCTTTGATCGAGTTGTTGTTGCCTTATCTCACCAAGGTGGCCATCGACCAATATATCGCTGCAAAGGATATACTGGGTTTGAGCAAGATTGCCTTGGCTTATCTTCTGATATTGGTCGCGCAGATGACATTGGGCTATGCTCAAACCTATCTCACGCAAAAAATTGGGCAGAGGGTGATGTATGACCTGCGCAACCAGATATTCTCCCATCTACAAAGGCTGCCGCTTTCCTTCTTTGATAAAAATCCTGTGGGGCGACTGGTGACGCGCGCCACCAACGATGTGGAAACGCTTAACTCAACGCTCTCCAGTGGTGTGGTGGCAATCTTTGGCGACATCTTTGTGTTGATGGGCATCGTTATCGTCATGCTGATCTTCCACTGGCGTTTGGCACTATTGGTATTTTGCACACTGCCGCTGATTTTTTATGCCAGCCATTGGTTTCGCATTCGCGTGCGCGAAGCTTACCGGCAAATTCGGCTGCGATTGGAGAGAATCAACAGCTATTTGCAGGAAAACATCATGGGGATGTCCACTGTTCAACTGTTCAACCGCGAAGAGAAAAATTTTCGCCGTTTCGATCAATTGAATGCAGATTATCTATCCGCCTATTTGCAGACGATTTTTTATTATGCGGTTTTTTATCCCATCATCGAACTCATCAGCGCGGTGGCTATAGCCCTCATCCTCTGGTTTGGCGGACTGTCGGTTTTACAGCACACATTGACCATCGGAGTGGTAGTGGCTTTTGTGCAATACACGCAGCGCTTCTTTCAGCCCATTCGCGATCTGTCGGAAAAATACAACCTGTTGCAATCGGCCATGGCAGCCAGCGAGCGCATCTTTAAACTGATAGACACACCGGAGCAAAACCCCGTGATTTCTGAAATGGTATCCTTAGGTCCTCCGCGCGGTGAGATCGAATTTCGCAACGTATCATTCGCCTATCATGAGGACGAATGGGTGCTGAAAAATATCAACTTCAAGGTTGCGGCAGGAGAAAAACTTGCCATCGTCGGCGCGACCGGTGCCGGCAAAACCACGCTTACCAGTCTAATTACGCGCCTGTATGAACCGACGCAGGGACAGATTTTGCTGGATGGCGTCGATATCTGTAGCATACCCGTGGATGAATTGCGCCGACGCGTTCGCATGGTGCTGCAGGATATGTTTATTTTTTCCGGCACCGTCGAGTATAACATCCGCCTCGGCGATCCGTCGATTTCCATGGAACGTGCCATAGAGGCTGCCAAGGAGGTGCACGCTCACGAATTCATAAAAAAGTTGAGCAAGGGGTATAAAACAGAACTACACGAACGCGGCAGCAATCTCTCCACTGGCCAGAAACAACTGTTGTCGTTTGCCCGCGCTTTGGCTTTTGATCCAGCGATTCTCATTATGGACGAAGCCACTTCCTCGGTGGACACCGAGACCGAGTCGTTGCTCCGCCAAGCCACCGAAAAACTGATGTCGCAGCGCACAACTCTTATCATCGCTCATCGTTTGTCAACGATTCAGAATGTGGATCGAATCATGGTGCTGCACAAAGGCGAACTGCGAGAGATAGGCACGCATCGAGAATTAATTGCGAAAAAGGGCATCTACTATCATCTTTATCAATTGCAGTTTCAACTCCAACGAGCGAATAAAACAGAAAGTTAGAGGGGAAGGTATTCCGCAAGAAAAAAAGAAGGTAATAATATGTACGAGGCGATTCTATTCGATTTAGATGGCACTCTTTTGGGGCTGAATAACGATGCATTTGTGCGCTTGTATTATAAATACTTGGCACCGAAGATAGCACCTTTGTTTGGTAAAAATGATTTCATCGAACCAATCAATACCGCCATTGATGCCATGTACCATGCGGACGGCTCCAAGCCATCCCTCCGCCAGGTGTTTATCGACGTATTTAACGCCCATAGTCCGGTGCCCTTTGCAGAGGTCGAGCCGATTTTTATGGATTTCTACCAAAATGAATTCCATGAGGTCAGGATGAGCTCTCGCCGTCTGCCACACTCGCGTGCCATTTTAGATGCGGCGAAGAGGATCAGCCCAAAGATCATTTTAGCTACGGTGCCCGTTTTTCCTCTCGTGGCCGTTCAGGCTCGGCTGCAATGGGCAGGATTAGAGGATTTTCCCTTTTCTTTGATCACCAGCTTTGAAAACATGCGTTTTTGCAAACCCTATCCTTATTATTATATTGAAATTGCTGAACGTATGGGCGTCCCACCACGGCGATGTTTGATGATCGGCAATGATCACATCGACGATATGGCAGCTGGTGGCGCCGGCATGCAGACCTATTTGGTCACCGATGAGGAATTGAATGCTGGTTCAGGATTATATCAGCCAACCTATCGTGGACGACAAGAAGAGTTGTTACGTTTTTTGCAAGAATTACGCTAAGAGCAATTCATCCCAAGGAGCGGAAAAGGTGACCTGCTTAATCGAAAAATCTTTTTCATAATTTCTTTGCCCGTTTCTGAGGAGCGAGGATTCAGTGAGCCGCTTGGGGTCTTGTTGAAATGGAAAGGAGTCGTCCCTGACGACGAATGCCATCTAACATAATAAATTTGAAAGGAGTCGTCCCTGACGACGGTTGGCAGGCGGAACGTCAAATAGGAAAAGCCGTCCATGACGATGGTTAGCACCTAGAATCATGAATTGGAAAGGAGTCGTCCCTGACGACGGTTGGCAGGCGGAACGTCAAATAGGAAAAGCCGTCCATGACGATGTCATGACGACGTGCCTTATTCTCAAT
>FWWM01013624.1_pt1 | contig 13062 bp, 11 predicted proteins | sample 2228351 | NCBI WGS metagenome assembly FWWM01 (sample SAMEA103939774, study PRJEB20133) | metagenome | reverse complement strand
CAACGAGGGGATCGAACAGGCCAAGGGCGTCATGCAAGAAGCGATGAAGACCGGCAACCTGAAGGACATCATCGCCAACCTCACAGGCAAAACCACCTCAAGCTGAAATGAGAAATGCGGAATGAGGAATGTGGAATTATCCGAAGAAACGTTTCAAATTTTCCATTTCGCATTCCTAATTTTTAATTCCTAATTCCACATTGTCCCTAACCCATGGGTAAGTCGCTGCCGATCATCAATGTCCCGCAACAGCTCGCGGGCGTGCTTGGATCGCTCGGCGAGCGGATCACGCGGTTCACGCCGGGACCCGGCGCCGGGGAGGGGCCCCACGACGGCCGGACGGTGGACGACTTCAAGCCCTACCTCGTCGCGCTCAATCTCACCAAACGCTGCAACCTCAAATGCGCGCACTGTTATCTCGACGCCACCACCAAAGCCGGCGGCGGCTCCGATGAGCTGACCACCGAGGAGTGTTTCCGGCTCATCGACCAGATCGCCGAGGTCAACAAAGGCTGTCTGCTCGTCATCACGGGAGGGGAACCGCTCACCCGTCCCGACATCCTGGACATCGCCCGGCACGCGGTGAAGCTCGGCTTCATGGTCGTCTTCGGCACCAACGGCATGCTGATCAACGACCGGATGGCCAAGGAGCTGGTCGAGATCGGCGTCATGGGCGTGGGTATCAGCATCGATTCGCTCGATCCGCAGAAGCACGACAAATTCCGGGGCCTGCCCGGCGCGTGGGAAGGCGCGGTGGCGGGGATCGAAGCCTGCAAGCGGAACGGACTCCAGTTTCAGGTCCATTTCAGCGCCCAGCCCATGAACTACAAGGAATTGCCGGACGTGATCGAGTGGGCGCACACCCTCGGCGCCAAGGTGCTGAACGTCTTCTTTATGGTGTGCACCGGCCGCGGCGAAGAATTGACCGACATCACGCCGGCCCAGTACGAGGAAGTGCTGGGCTACCTGGTCGAATGCCAGGACAGGTACAAGGACATGCTCGTGCGGGCCCGCTGCGCGCCGCACTTCAAGCGCCTGGCGTACGAGAAGGACCCCAACTCCCCCATCACCAAGGCGACCGGCTATATGGGTGGCGGGTGCCTGGCCGGCACCAACTACGCCCGCGTGACGCCGAACGGCGAGCTGACGCCTTGCCCCTACATGCCGCTCTCGGCCGGCAACGTCCGCGAGAAGAGCTTCGTCGAGCTGTGGGAGAAGTCGGACATTTTCGATTCGTTCCGCTACCCGCACCTGAAAGGCAAATGCGGCGACTGCGAATACAGCGAGATTTGCGGCGGCTGCCGCGCGCGGCCCTACGTGGACCACGGCGACTGGCTCGACGAAGACCAGTGGTGCCTCTACACGCCGAAGGGGGGCGCGAAGGTGCGCGTCGCCTTCAACACGCCGGAAGAGACGGCCGTCGAATGGGACGAAGCGGCGCAGACCAGGCTCAACCGCATTCCCTACTTCCTCCGCGCCATGGTGAAAAAGGGCGTCGAGCGCCACGCCCTGGAACAGGGCATCCCGCTCGTCACCGTCGAGCTGATGGAAGAGCTGCGAAAGAAACGGTTCGGGAACGACGCACCTGTCTTCAAATTCTGAATTCTGAATTCTGAATTCTGAATGTTGAATTGCGGGTGCTGAGGCCGAGTCGTGAATTCATAATTCAGAATTCAGAATTTCCCCAGAAGATGGACGCACTTCAAAGTCTCTTCACCGACATCAATCAGCTCATTCCCATCGTCAACCATTGGCTTCATCTTCTCTCCGCCGTCATCTGGATCGGCGGGCTGGCCTTTCTCGTCATGGCCGTGACGCCGGGCTTGCAGAAGACCGTCCCCAAGGAATACATCAAGCCCATCACCGACACGTTTTATAAGCAGTACAAGAAGGTCGCCGGCGCGCTGCTGGTCGTCCTGTTGTTCACCGGCGGCATCAATTTGCATTACGTCAACCAATTGCTGCTGTCGCAGACCGGCCAGGCCGTCAATCACCATGCGAAATATCTCGCGGTCTTCTTCATCAAGCTCTTCCTCGTCCTCTGCCTCCTGACCCTCTTCCTCTACACCGTCATCTTCCAGTCCAACCCGGGCGCCGAAGCCGAAGACGAAGACAAGGAAGAGGTCTACGAAGCGATCCCTTACCAACGGGCGGCCCTGTGGATCGGCTTCTTCATCATCCTCTGCGCCGCCGCCATGAAGCATCTGCACCAGTAAGCGGAGGACGCATCGGCCTTGCTTGTCTTGAGTGTTCGCCGGCGGCCTGATACGCTCCCTCTCGGGCTCGCACTCTGACCCGAGGCGTCCATGTCCTCTCAAGCACGTCCGGTCAAACTCACCGTCGAAGACTACATGCTGTTCCCCGACGACGGGAAGCGCCATGAACTGATTGACGGAGACCATTACGCGACCCCTTCGCCGAATACCAAACACCAGATGCCATCGTCGAACCTGCATCGGATGTTGAGCGCTTTTGTACAGGAAAAGAAAATGGGGCGGGTCTTTACCGCTCCGTTCGACGTCCTTGTCGGACGTCGATGTCGTCCAACCGGACCTGCTGTTCATCTCATCGGCCCGCGCTTCGATCTTGACCGAAGCCAATGTTCAAGGCGCGCCCGATCTGGTCAGAGAGATCGTCTCCGAGAGCACAAGGACGGTCGATGAGATCACCAAGCGGAAGCGCGACGAACACTTCGGCGTTCAGGAAGACTGGGTCGTCGACCCGGTGTTGGAGACGGTCAAAGTCTATCGGATGACTGACAAGGGCTCTGCGCGGGCGGCCGAGCTGACCAACGAATCCAAGGATTGCCTCACGACGCCCCTCTTTCCCGGATTGCAACTGTCTCCGGCCGAGATCTTCGGATAACTGCGCCGGATCCTGCGCAACATCTTTTTTTAAGCCGCCGGCTTTCAGCTCTCAGCTCCCTCATTCCCTTCCCCTTGCCTCGTGCCCCTCGCCCAGCCATTATGTTCAGCCTGCAAGAGAAGCCGAAGGCTCACCGGGACTGTATCTATCTAGATAACTTCGGTTATTGGATTCGATACGGTCCATCGGCCCGCCAGGTCTGATCACCCACCGCCGCTGTGCCTCCCGAACGAGCCCATCCTTTTGCAAAATCAACGCATTCTTGCCCGACGGCAAAATGTCAGGTTTTTGCTGACGCGATGGCACGGTGGTTGCTCAATCCCAAGTGCGTGAGTCGGCGAGCGGAGAGGATCTGACAGCGATTCGCTACCCGCTATGAGTCGCCAGTTCGTCAAACCAGGAGGGACGCCACCATGGACATCGCGTGGGGAATCGCAATGGCAGGGTTTGCGCTGTTTGGGATGCTGGCGGTCTGGATCGCCGTCGAGACGATGGAGGACGAGACCTCCGAGACCGCCGCGATGCAGCGCCCACAGGCTCCGGCAGGCATCGCCGAGCGGCCGGCCGAATTGAAGAAGGCGGCGTAACGTGGAGTCCCTCCGGCGGGGCGCGGAGCCGGCCGATTGCTCGTCGGTTGCAGGCAGACAGCCGCGAGCCCAAGGGAAATCTCTGGAACTGTGCCCATCCAGAGTGACACGACCGCCTCTACGCTCACGCCATCGGGCCGCGACCCTGCCATCACCAGGGCCGCGGCCCACTCTCTTCTGGGGAGATGAAAGCGAATAGCAACCCTCTCCCCTATGTGGGAGAGGGTCAGGGTGAGGGAGACTACTCCCGCTCAGAACGAACAGACGCTTCGCACACAGGGCCGACGCACGAACCGTCCCCGCGAGTCAACACGGGTTCGCCGGCGGGACCGATCAGAATCCGAGAAGTCTCCGTGGATGAGAGACCGTTTGAGGCCGCCAAGGGGCGCCCGTTTCGCAGCCATAGCCGGCCATCCGGCTCCTTCGAAAGCGACAGCCGGTCGCCATAGAAGAAGGTGGCCTCCGGCAGGACTGTCAGGAGCACGCCGCTCGGCTCGGCAGGCGGCGAGGCCGTGTCCGATAGGGCGGTGCATCCAGACGCGAAACCGACGATCAACAAAACAAGCAAGGACAGAGGGTTACGCCACATACGGATCCTCCTGAAGATGGGTTCTGGTCCCCTATCGGCTCAACGGTTGGGAGACGAAAGAGGGAGCCACGTAAGTAAGTGTAGCAGGCGGTAAAAAATGCGCCGGCAGAAGGAACCAGGGGCGAAGCCAGGAGGCCAGGGGAAGGGAGAGGGCAGGGAGAGTGGAAAAACGGTGGGGAGAGCCGACGCCGACGACAGCAGGCCGGTCCAGCCTGTCGCCACCAAGCTAACCGGGAAGGCCAAGAGGCAGATCCTCAAGGCGCTGAACGCAGACACCCTCCCTCCGCCAGACATCATCCATCTGCTGCTCTACCGGAAGACCGGAGGGACAACGGGGACCGCCGTCCCTTCTGCCCAAGAGAAAGCAGAACGTCTGTCTGGTCTGTCTGGTTCGAGCGAATAGCTCACAGGCCGAGGCGGCGAGAGACCTCATCGAGTGGCAGGAACCGATCCTTTTTGAGGGACTTGGTAAGCAGAGCGGATTCGTAACGATCTTCCAGATCAGCAAGACGCTGGAAGTCATCGTACCCCAGAATGACCGCCGGGGGACGCCGCTTTTTCTTCATCACGCCTTTGGTGGGGAAAAAGGATTTGAGACCCGGTTTGGCTCTGGGCTGCTTCGTGCGACGTGGCGTCTCTTGAGTCTGTCAAGGAGCGCGAGATGACAATGTCGGGCACCTTTTGTTGCACGCTACGGGTTATGGCGGTGCGTCCGCCAATAGGTTATGGAGGCCCCGATCACGGCAACGATGGCAAGGATGAAGAGGTTCCATTCAAACGGAGTCATGGTCATTGCCTCCATCAAGCCAGAAGGCCCAGAAAAAAAGCCCGCAGGTTGCTGTCGCTCCAAAGAGTACGATCAACCACGAGGCTTATCCAGTTACCCATGGACTCACCACGGTCAGCAAAACGACACCTTTAGCGAGATCGTAAAGAAACTTGGCGGTGCTGTCGCGTTGCCGACGATTCATGCGCGCAGTCGCAGTCACTATAGCACAGCTTGATGGAGAAACGCGAAAAGCGACCCGGTTTATCCGCTACCGGCTATTCGCTATTCGCTCTGAGCTTTCCCTTCTCCTCGATGGGCGAGGGAAGGCCTCTCTCTTTCCCCTCGCCCCGGGTACCCGTCGCGGGGGGACCCGTTGCTCTTCAGATGCAATGGGGCAAAGCAACGGGTGATGGAGAGGGAAGGGTCTTCATTTCTTGAGCCCTCTCCCCTGGAGGGAGAGGGGAAGGTCTTCATTTCGTGTGACCCTCTCCCCTGGAGGGAGAGGGGAAGGTCTTCATTTCGTGTGACCCTCTCCCCTGGAGGGTGAGGGGGAATCCGGTCCTCCCGAGCCTGCGGCTGATAGCTGATGGGTCTTGCACCATTCCCAGCGCGCGGCACCAGGAGAACCGGCAACGCGTGCGTCGATGTGAATCATTCAAGCGCGGCGAGACGAACGCGAGAGAACCGAAGTGGGATGCGGAAAAGCGGAACGCGGGTTGCGGGAAGCGGGCAAATCAGCCTTGCACTCTGCCACAGCGCGCCGGCGAAAACAAGCCCGAACCGCCATTCGGCCCTGACATATACCCCTAAAGGGGTATTGCTAAAAATCTGACAGAAGCCTAGCTAAGGGGCGTCCGGCGGGAGCAGTTGAGTCACCGTCGCGATCCTGACAAAGGGAATCGCACTGAGAGGAGCCGCAAAGCGGTGGCATGTATGGCTCATCACGCTTCCCGAAAGAGTCACCGTCCTCATCTTGATCCTCTTCCATCGGCTTCCGAAGCAGAGATGGAAAACGCTGCCGGGGCAAAGGGCCTCTTCACCGCCCATGAGCCTCAGCCGAAATGCGCCGTAACTGTAAACCGAACGAACACGTTTCTGATCACGGCGTGTCTCTTTCTGGCCGGGGCAGACTCCGGATGCAGTTTTCTCCAATGGCCTGCGAAAGAAGAGAAGCTAGATGCTAATCAGGCCTATTGGTTTCACTACGAAGCGTCGAGGCGGGGGGCTTTCTTGTCATGGCCGACAATAGTGCGAGCGGACCAAAGGTAAAGATGTACGCGGAACCGCCACCGGACGTGGCCTTGTCAAGAACGGTCGATCTCATGTCCAAGGTTGCCTACAAAGGAGCGTCCGGGGAGCTTCAGGGCAAGCTTGCGGAACAACTGGCTCAGCTCGCGGGACGATCAGAAAACGTGCTCATCTTACGTGAATCTCTGTTTCGCCTCTGTGAGTTATCCATAAATTCCGGCCTGACCCCTCAAGAGCTTCAGAGCCTCTACACAACGGTAATAAATGCGATAGTGGCTCTCACGACAACTGAGGCCACCCGAGCACGCGCGGAGCTGAACAAGGCGCAGACTGAACGCATGAGGATTTTTCAGACACTTCCCGAACAATACCAGCAACAATTTGCTCCGCCGTAGAAGGTTGCAAACCTTTTGCTGGTGGCCGGAGTTACGCTGTACAGAAATCGGTCCTGCCTGAAAAATACGAGACAATGATGCAGTCTAGAATAAACAGAGAAATCAATATCTCCGATACCACATTAACGCCGCTCGCCTGTCAACATAGGCCAAGAACCCCATCGCTTGTGCTTTCTTACATTATCGTTTTGCTGCTGCCGTTCAGTTTCCTCGGTTTCGACTGGTTGTTCAAGTGGCCTGATTTGTTTCCGTTCGGCGGGGATATCGTCAGTTTTTACAATACCTGTAATTGTTCAGGTGCGGAAAAGGGGCTCCTGGTCGACGGACAGCGGAACGATGGCCCGACATTGAACGATAAAATCTACAGGACTACATCTGGCTCAGGCCTTAGGGTTGGCAATTTCATCGCCCCCCCACCCGCACCCGCATTGGGAGAGATCATTGCCTTTGCTGAGGGACACCCTCCGGCGCTCCTTGCACCCCAATCAAGTGATCCGTTTTGGACCTCATCCACAGATAGGAAGAAGATTGTGTTCGAATGCCCCTACCACCTCCCTGTACATGTTTGGATTATTGTGCAGCCTACATTTCCACCTGAAGAATATAAGCGGAGAACTCTGCAAATTTGGGAAAGCGAATACCAGGGAATCGATTTCCTATACTTCAAAACTGATGACCGAACTGATCGAACAACACATCCAGTCCGCGACATTGCAATCAACGGATTTCGATGCGACGGCGCAGCCAATTTTGTCAGCGATCTAACAACTGGTGGGTACGACCAAACTGCATTGAATATTTACTTTGTTAGTGCGGTCATCGATGAAGGGGGTGTTGGCTATCAAACATCAAACGGTATTTGGTGCTATGCACCGGAGGGCGCCCCGAAAAAAGTAATCGTCATGGGGAGAGAGACTGACCTCGGCCTCCTGTCACACGAAATCGGTCACACCTTGGGTCTCGACCATGTCGATACAGATACCTTACAGGCCAGGTTCAACGGTGAGAACGTCATGCATTCGTACCCTCCGCCTGAGCAGTCTAGGCAATATTTGACGGAAGGGCAGACTTTCCGGGCAGTGTTCGCTCATTTGTCAGTGCTGAATCCAAATGTCCTGCCCAACATTCGCTCTGGGCCCATGCGAAATTGCGGGAATGACCTGGTGGATCCCACACGAGATTGGACGTGCCCACCATTGAATTGGAGGATTTGGGCTGATGGAGAGGCGTTTCCTCCCAGCGATGCAACACCGTAAGCGTTAACCGAGGAACGGTCCCATGACAATCAGGTCACCGGCTCTCCTGCTTTTTGCCGTGTCACTCATAGGAATCGTGCTGCAGGGAACCCATTCTCTTGCGCAGCACGCGGGAGCTTCCCAAGGAGCAACGGCACCAAGCGCGCTACAGCGATATCTGGATATAGACTGCGGCGTAAGAACAGAAGAGGGACAATCGGCCATCAAAGAGGTCTTAGCGTTTCAGACTGATCTGCTCCCAGAGTTCATTAGAATTCTTTCACAAGGTCCCGACAAGCAAACTCTCGAGAATTTAGCGCAACGTTTGGAACGCGAATGGACAGAGCGTGAAGAGTTCATAAAAAAGAATCCAAGAAATGTGCTCACGACAGAAGACCTGGCTGCACTACATGCCCTCACAAAAGAAGAATACTTCGCGCGTCATCGTAGACGGCTAGACCGCAAGTATCGAGAAAAAGCGGCCTTTGCGTTGGCGGCCTTCGGTTCTGCTCAGGCCCGCCAAGCTCTGGAAGCGGCGAGGAAAGCGACCGAGGACACCGAACTAAAAAGAATCTTCAACGCTGCGCTCGAACTTATGGGACAGGCTCAGTAGAAAGGAGCGCTCTTCCGACTTCTTGAAGGGCGATGCATGAAGCATCTTTCCCAAATTCCTGCAAGCTGCGGTGGGCATGGACCGGACAATTCGAGGTCCGGGCACAACCAAGGAGGAGGTATCACAATGAAGCCACGGCTGCTCATTCTTCTGGCACTCGTTTTAACGTGTTCGCCCGATACGGCTCTGTCTCAAATGCCACCAGCAGCCGGCACGATCAAGGCTGATGTCAATGGAACGCTGAAATCCAACAGCGACCAGCAGTGGCATGTCGAGCTCGCTCCGCAGAACGATACAGGCATCTACTACCCTCCAGGATGTACCGTAAATAGCACCTGTCAGTTTCTTATTAAGCGTGCCACCGGCTGTACTGATGGTCGCGTTCAAGTCACGGATTCCGGCTCCGATGATTTCCTGGAGTTCAAGTGTCTCATTATTAAAGGCAATAAGGCCAACTTGACGGCTGTGATCCCCTTTTGGACAGAACACGTGTCCGGTCCGGATTCGCCCGCTAATTACGAGGTGCGAATGGAAGGGAAGTTTATCCGGGGAACAGGCGCGGCTAAGGATGACTGGATACGGTTCACAGGCTTTCTCCAATATCCGCCGGCCCAATCTCCTTCGGATGGAATATATGGCACTTGGCTACAACTGGGAGAATTGTACTACTCCGTGCCGAGCACGAGCTTGAGCCATGCTGACTTCAGTCAGATGACCAGCCACCAGCCGTCGAATCTTGCTGGGAACCGAATTCTTAAGGGATATTTGGAATTCTACATGAAGAATAGAAATGACGAGCTCAGATTACCTGTCGGCTTAAAAGTCCTTGGCGCCTCGCAGGGCGGAGGAAACGGTGGGCCTCGTGGCCCCGTAGACCCGAAGGCTTTAAAGGATCTTTTGGAGGGAGTCAAAAATTCCTTAAGAGCAGAGGCGTTAAGAGAACTTCTGAAAGAACTCAACTTGCCTCCGGTTCCGCCCAAACCACAGAATCCACAGTAAAGTGGCGAGATGGATGAGCGTCTTCAGAAGCGTTGGCGAAATCGACCACAGAGGTGCTGGGATGAACGTACCATTGGGATCAAGAGGTGAACGAGCGAGAGCAGTGCTTGCTCGTTGTGCCCTTAGGAAAACAAGGTTTCTGTTTGTCGCTTGCCTTGTAGCCTCCACGACCCTGCACGATATTACTCGAGCGCAGGTTGCAACGAATATTACACCCAGCGGCCTCAACACCGTCGTTACGCCGAACGGCAACGTGTACGAAATCACCGGAGGAACCCGACCAGGAAACGGACCGAACTTGTTTCACAGTTTCGGCGAATTCAGCGTCGGTGCAACGGACATCGCGCGATTCCAACCAACGCCCTCCACGCTAGGACCAATTTCTCTGGACGCGACGATCGGCAACATCCTCGGCCGGGTCACCGGTGTGAACGGGAATCCGCCTAACATCTCCAGCATCTTCGGCACCATCGACAGCGCCACTTTTTATCCTAAAGCAAATCTGTTTCTGATGAATCCCGCCGGGATCATCTTCGGCCCTAACGCCAGCTTGAATGTGGGCGGCTCGGTCACCTTCACCACGGCCGACTACATTCGCCTCTTTGACGGAGTGAACAGCGCAAACTTCTACGCAGATCCAGCACATGACGCACTGGCGGACAGCATGTTCGCCGTTTCGCCCTTAGTGGACTTTGGGTTTTTGACGCCGGCGGCCTTAGGGTTTCTGAACGACTCCCCAGCCGGCGTGACAGTTCAGGGCAGTACTCTTTCGGTTCCTCTCGTGCAGGCGATCACCTTGGTCGGCGGGGATATTACGATTACGACCGATTCGGAGTCAGGCGCATCAGCCAACCTCTTGGCGCCGAGCGGGGAAATCCGCATCGCCAGCATTGCTTCACCCGGTGAAGTGTTACTCCCTACGCTCGAGACAGGTCCGAATAACAGCGGCCAATCGGTGACGGCATTCGGATCTGTTCGCATAGAGGAAGGAGCCTTTCTCGACGTCACCGACAATGATTTCGCAGGTGACGGACGTGGCGGAGCAATTCGTATCCGGGGCGGGCAGTTCATCATGGCCAGCGCGACGCTTTCGGCCAATACCCTTGGTGATGTTGATGGCCCATCGCTTGCGATCAGTGTGGGCGTCACGGGAGGCATCACGCTCGATAATTTCAGCGCGATTTCTGCGGCAACCGCAGGAGCGGGACGGACCGGAGATGTGGAACTACGGGCCGCCGATGTCCAAGTGCGAGGAGGCTCCAGTATTGGAACCTTTAGTCTAGGGAGCGGTCATGCAGGTGATGTTCGGGTAACCGGAGCGAATTCTGTCACCATAAGTGGAGAATTCACCAGCGTCACAAGCGACGCCTTCGACATCGGGAACGGCGGCACGATCTCTCTCAACTCCAATACGGTGTTGATCGATGATCTTGCCGAGATCAAGACCGGAACTGATACGGTTGGCCGCGCCGGCGACATCATTCTGGATGTCGGGAACCTGACGGTTTTGCGCGGAGGCAGGATACTGACATTGGCAGGGGTCAGTGGGTCATCAGGTTCCATTGCGATAACAGCTCAAGATACGGTGACCCTGTCAGGCCAAACAAGCACAGGCCTCAATCGCACGACTGACGTGGGAATCACTAGCATCCACAATCTTAGCAACAGCGATGGTGATAACGGCGGCATCGCAATCAATGCGGATAGGCTTGTTCTCACGAACGACGCGAGCATTAAGAGTGAAACGTTCACCGGAGAGGCCGCCCCGGTGACGATTTCCGCAAACACTGCCGTCACGATTGCAAGCGGAAGTCAAATCATCAGCGAGGGAACGTCGAGCGCGATTGCGCCCATCCACATCTCTGCCCCAACAATTATGCTCGACCAGGGAAGCGTAAGAACTACAACAGTGGGAAGCGGTAACGCAGGGGCCATTACGCTAAACACCACCATAGGCAATCTCATTCTGTCGAACGGCTCGGAGGTTATCAGCTCGACTCAGCAAGGAAGCGGCTTGGGCGGAGCCATCACCCTTTCTTCGGCGGACTCGATCCTGGTATCCGGCAACTCCGTGGTCCAGGCGAGTAGCGGAGTTGATACAGTCGCTGGGCCTCGAGGCAGTGGCGATGCTGGTCCTATCACAGCGACTGCGCAGAATCTCGTGTCACTGTCGGGGGCGGGATCAGGGTTCTTTAGCGAGACCAAAGCGTCCGGTAATGCCGGTGCCATCACCGTCCGGGCCAATCAGGTCCAGATCACCGACGGCGCGGTGGTGTCCGCGAAGAGCACCGGTCCGGGTGCCGCCGGCACCGTGACCATCGAAGGCACGGCGAGCCCGGCGCAATCGGTTCTCATCGGCGGGGTCGGCAGTGGCATCTTCACAGAGACTCAAAGCTCCGGGGCGGGTGGCAACATCACTGTGGAATCCCAGCAAGTGCAGGTGGAGGATTCAGCAACGATATCCTCCAAGACCACCGGCTCCGGCAACGCGGGGAATATTGTGGTGAAGACCGACACGTTCAGCATGACCGGAGGTGCGACGATCACCGCCGAGAGCACCGGATCGGGTCAGGCCGGGACGGTCACAATCCAAGGCCTAGACAGTCCGGCCGAGTCGATCCTGATCGACGGCGCGGGCAGCGGGATCTTTACGACCACCTCTGGCACCGGCGCGGGCGGGGACATGTTCCTCAACGCTAACTCCGTCACACTCCAGAACGGCGGCACGCTGTCGGCGGCGACGTCCGGCACGGCCGCCTCCGCCATCGGTGGGACGATCACCGTGCACGCGAACACGGTCGAGGTCCTGTCCGGTGCCACGATGACCGCGCAATCCACCGGAGCCAGCAGCGCCGGCAGCATTACGGTGCAGGGGTTGGCGAGTCCGGCGCAATCCATCGTGGTTGATGGCCCCGGCAGCGGGATCTTCACCGAGGCCCACGGCACGGGCGATGGCGGGAGCATCACCGCCTCGGCCCACCAGGTGCAACTCACCAATCAGGCGAAACTCTCGGCGACCACCACCGGCGCCGGCGATGCCGGGGATGTTCTCGTCCAGGGCGACACCGTCAGCCTCTTGAGCGGCGCCCAGCTCGAGAGCGGCAGCATCAAGCGAACGTCCACCTCTTCGGCTCCCACCGGCCAAGGCGGCACCGTGACCGTCGAAGGGGTCGCCAGCCCAGCCACCTCGATCGTGATCAGCGGCTCGGGCAGCGGCATCTTCACGACGGCGGAGGGATCCGGCACGGGCGGGAATATCACGATGACCGCGAGCCAGTCCGTTACCCTGACCAACGGGGCAAGCGTCGCGGCGAGCAGCAGCGGACCGGCCGACGCCGGCAACATAGCCATCGACGCCGGCAACTCGTTCTTCATGCAGGACAGCTCGGTCACAACCAGCGCCACGCAGGCCAGCGGCGGAGATATTTCGGTCCAGGCCAGTTCGATCTTCCGGATGATCAACAGCAAGATGACGGCGTCGGTCCAGCAGAGCTCCCACACGTTCGGCGGCAACATCACGATCGATCCGGAGTTCGTGATTCTGCAGAACCATAGCCAGATCCTCGCCACCGCCGTGGAGAGCACGGGTGGCAATATCCTGATCGTGACCCCGGTGTTTCTCGCGGATCAGACGAGCGTGGTGGATGCCTCCTCGCAGTTCGGCCGGAGCGGCACGGTGACGATCCAGTCGCCGACCTCGCAGTTGGCCGGGACGTTGGCCACGCTGCCGCAGGCAGTGCGCCAAGCGGCGGCCCTCAACAC
>FWWM01013622.1_pt1 | contig 13064 bp, 9 predicted proteins | sample 2228351 | NCBI WGS metagenome assembly FWWM01 (sample SAMEA103939774, study PRJEB20133) | metagenome | reverse complement strand
TAAATATATAAATTACTTGAATTTACCATCATTAAAACTGATCTCCAGAATGCCCTATGATATTTATAGAAAGAAGATAAAAAGAATTAAAAAATACATAGAGGAAGGAGAGGTATATAAGGTTAATTTCTCCTACAGGCATGCCTTTGATTTTTCCGGTGACCCGCTGGAGTTCTACCTTCTGCTGAGTGAGGTCTCAAGACCAGCTCATGGCTTCTATCTGGATGCAGGGGCACTGAAAGTGCTTTCATGTTCACCTGAGAGGTTCTTTCGCCTTAAGGATAATATGATTGAGACATTTCCAATCAAGGGAACTATAAATAGAGGGAGGGACAGAGTAGAGGATATTTCAAACAGAAGAAAACTGTATGCAAACGAAAAGGACAGAGCAGAGCATCTTATGATTGTGGACCTCTTGAGAAATGACCTCGGAAAAATCTGCAGGGCCGGAAGCGTTCGTGTAGATGGATTGTTCAGCATTAAGTCATTCAGGACAGTTCACCACATGGTTTCAAGAATTTACGGAGGACTTAAAGAAAATACCGGTTTTGATGAGATTATCCGTGCCATATTCCCCGGGGGTTCTGTTACCGGTGCGCCAAAGATTCGGGCAATGCAGGTTATTGATGAACTTGAGGATTACAGCAGGGGTATTTATACCGGAGCAATTGGCTACATCCTTCCTGATGGGTCTGCGGATTTTAATATCGCCATAAGGACAATGCTGATAGAGGGAGATAGGGCGTATTATTCTACAGGAGGAGGTATTGTCTATGATTCTGAGCCGGAAAAGGAATATGAAGAGACGGTGGTGAAAGCAGAGATTATCCATCAGGTAATGGAGAGAGTGAAGAATGAAGAGAGTATGCTTTCTGAACGGAAGGTGGCTTTCTGAGAAGGGTGCAAGGGTCTCAGCATTTGATGCTGGATTTCTATATGGATACGGCGTCTTTGAGACAATCAGAGTAGTCAATGCCAGGGCTTTTTTGCTTCAAGCACACCTCAGGCGACTAAAAAAATCCCTTCGTTTAACAGGCATTAAAGAGATTCCATATAACCTCAATTCTGTTGTGAATAAGATATTACAAAAGAATAATCTTACTGACGGTGTGGTGAGAATCACTGTGAGTGCTGGTAGGTTTCTTGACCTACCATGGCAGGGTAAGTCCGAAAGATCCACTGTGCTCGTCACTGTGAGGAAAGTTAAAATCCCTGAATATATTTATAAGAAGGGGGTCAAGATTGTTTTTCTAAGTGAGAAAATTTCAGGTCCTTCACTCTCTTTTCCAGGTGTTAAATCAACGAGTTATATTACAAATGTGATTTCAAAAATTTATGCAATGAAGAAGGGTGCCTTTGAGGCGATTTTTCTCAGTCCGCAGGGATTTCTAAAAGAGGGCACAACGAGCAATCTTTTTTTTATAAAAGATAGGGTTCTCTGCACACCTGATTTAGAATCAGGAATTCTACCCGGAGTAACACGAGATATAGTAATAAAGATTGCAAGAAAAATGGGACTGAAGGTAAAGGAGGGAAACTTTAGAGTTACTGATTTTTATAACTCAGATGAGGGATTCCTGACAAATTCTGTTTATGGAATTGTTCCTATTGCGGGAAAGGGAAAGGATATAGTTAATGAACTTAGAAGAATCTTCAGTTTTTATGAGCATTATTCTCCGCTGCCCTTTTATAAGCAGAGACCACCATATCTGTCATTGCAACCCTCAACCCCATGTCAAAGCCCTCAATGTGTTTGAGAAGCAGTTTCATAAAGAATCCAGTTGATGCGAGGTGAGAATAGGAAGTATAGGCAAGAAGTGAGGTTTCATGGTTAACAGGGATAATTTCCATTCTTCCCCATTCGCCATGTATATCGTGCTTTTCCTGCTGATTTAATTCCCAGTATGTATTATAGTCTGATAGAGTCGTATAATTCAGAGTATAGTCAATGTCAAGGGGAAATATCACCCTGAAACTCAGTTTATATTTTACGGAAAGGTGATTTTCATTTCTGTTCATAATTTTTGTATTTTTGACAAAACTGATGAACTCAGGATATCTCTCATAACTGTTAAGCAATTTTGAGAGTGTCTCAGCATCGGTGTTTACCCTTATCAATCCGGAGGCAAATCTCATTCCGCCGGGTGCAGGATTATGAAAAATTATAATCCGATAATTTTGAGGAATCTTTTTAAAATACTCTGCTGAAATCTCTGCGAATGACTCAGGCAGCGTCACAGAATCGTATTTGACCTCAAGGGGATTAAAATTGAGTTTTATCTTTTCTATTCTCTCCTTCACTGCTTCCGGATAAAGGGTTCCTACTGATACAAGTGTAGGAGTTACCAGTTCCGGAAAGGATTTATATAAAATTTTTGCGAGATAACCAAAGGATCTGAGGTCAGCATAGGCAGTATAGACAAAAATGGTATTTCCATTGCCGTCATCAATAAAATATTCCCTGAAACGGACATCTGAAAAATCGCTGTTTTCTTTAGAGGAGACAATGCCCCAGATTTCCCTCATTGGTTTGTAATGTTGTTCAAGCATATAATTTACATTCACAGAGAAGAGATTGAGAACCTTAAACTTTAATAGATATTTTACATTCCATTTCTCATCATTGATTTTTTCCACGATATCAACTGATCCAACGTTTGGGACATATTCACTATAGGAAGGATAATCAATTACTGTAGTCCATACATCTTTGATAGGCGCCTTAATGTGAAGTATTCCAGTAGCAAACTCAATTCCCTCGCTATTTTTGTGAATCAAGACAACGGTCCCCATTTTTAATAACGGAAGAAGGTCTTTTGGATTTATTTCTTCTATGATTCTCGGGATTGAATCGTCCTCAGAGGCAAAAAGTCCTCCTTGTGGAAGATTTGTTATAAAATTGAAGATTAAAATTATTAAACTTAATCTTAAAAACATGGAGATAATTATATTGGACTAGAAATAAAAAGTCAAATTTATTATTGTCGCAGAAGGAGTATTGAGAGATTTGGCACATAGGTAATAAGAAAAAGGGTAATCAGGGAGATTAAAAGAAAGGGGAAGACAGCGCGGACAATAGAGGCATAGGGCTTACCAAATCTAATCTGGGCGAGAAAGAGGTCAATTCCAACCGGAGGCGTTATATAACCGATTGATAGGTTTGTTATAAAAATCACACCGGTAAGAATTGGATCAATACCAAAGGCAATTGCAACTGGCTTTATAATGGGCATAACAACAATGATTGCAGAAAATATATCCATTGTGCATCCAACTACAAGGAGGAATAAATTCATAATCAAGAGAAAGGCATATTTACTGGAGAAGTGCCCTTTGATAAAGTTGAAAAATTTCATCGGTATTTCCTGGTCAACGAGGAAATTAGTAAGAGCAAGCGCCATTCCAAGAATCATGACAATTGAACCAACCATTACCATGCTGTCTCTTATTATCCGCGGGAGTTCACTTATTTTTATATCTTTCAGAATGAAAACCTCAACAATAACAAGATAGAAACACATTACTGCAGATGCCTCTGCAACAGTGAATATACCTGAGTATATTCCGCCAATCGTTATGAATGGGATTGGCAGTTCCCATATAATTTTTCTTGTAGCAGATAATAATTTTGACGGGGAGAATTTTCCTGCAGTGATATTCCTCGTCCCCCGCAAAAGTGAATAGATTGCGAAGACAAGGATCATTAAAAGGGACGGTAAAAGTCCGCCGATAAAAAGCAATTTCACATCCGTCTCGGTAACCATTCCGTAAATTATCACAGGCAAACTAGGTGGAAGGAGTATTCCGAGAATTCCTGCACCTGTTATAAGTCCGAGGACGAACCTTTCCGAATACTGCTTTTCAATGAGAGCGGGGTATAGGACGCCACCCAGTGCGACCACCGTAATTCCTGACGCCCCGGTAAGAGGAGTGAAGATAGCATAGGATATAATTAGGACTATAAGATGACCGCCGGGGAGCCAGCCGATGAGTGCATCTGTAAAGTTAATCAGCCGGTGCGGCGCTTTTGTCTCAGAAAGCAAATAACCAGAGAATATGAACAGAGGAATTGCAACGAGCAGAGGAGCGCTTGTAAGGCGGTAGAACTCTCCAAAAATTATAGCTGGATTTAATTGAGATATGTAATGCATATTGTAGATTGTAACAGCAGCGGTTGTAATAAAAAGATACTCACCAAGGAAAAGTAAAGTGACTGTGATAATAAGCGGAATAATCATTTTCTTTCCATCTCTATTTCATCAAAAAGATTGAGAATAAAGCGAATTATAAATTTTAATGTTATTAAACCCATTCCAATAGGAAAGATAGTAACAGCATACCATGCCTTAATACGCATACTTGGAATGATCTCTCCGGAATCTTTCATTACAATCAAAAAATTGGTCGCTGCGATAAAAAGTATGATTGAAGTCCCAATTGCAATGAGATAAATTAATGAAAAGAGATGTTTTTTATAAGGATATGGCAGCAGTCGCTGGAGTATATCTATGGAAATGTGCTTGCTGTGTGTAACAGCAATGCTTCCACCAATGATGGCTAACCATACAACTCCCTGGCGGATAATGTCGTCAGCCCATGCAAATCCATAGGAAAGGAGATTCCTGAGGATAACCTGAATAAATGAAAGAGAACTAATCAGGGAAAGGAGAAATACAAGAAAGAATGTCTCTATCTTTACAATAAAATTTTCTAAATTTTTTAACAGCGCAGTGCCCCTTTCTACTCTTTAACAGATAGATAAAATTCTTTTGCCATTGCTTAAATTCAGGTAAGCCATAAATCACAATCCCTCATCAGAAGAATTTGTCCTTATTTTTAAGCAAATAGGCTGCTTTTCTTTTAGCCACTGCTGTTGTAAATTTTTGGTCTGGGAGAATATCCATGGGTGCGTCCAGGACCTTTTTTAATTCCTTTTCAAATAATTCCTCGTCCTGTGTGACAGTTGCAACATACTGTGCATAATATACATTCTGGAGGAGCATTTTCCCTTCTGAAATCTGAAATGCTTTTTCAAATTCTTCCTTTGATTTTTCAATACCACCCCCCATTAGTGCCGGAATCTGAGAATAGTAAGCACCGAGTAGCAGGTGAACACCGCCATAGAAATACTTATCATCAATTTGATAAAGCCGGTCAATGATGGCTCTCATTCCAGGAATACCCATCATAGCAGATGGCTCAGTCATGTTGAAATTAAGCCAGGATGCCCAGCACATTGCTGTCCAGAATAGGGCAGGTGCATACTCTTCCTCGTCTATCTCTTTTATCGCCTCCCACAATGGAACGCCCTTATTTATCGCTTTTTTGAATTTTTTATGGCTGAGAAGCGCATTATAACCGTATTCCTTACCCTTCAGATATAAAGCGCTTGCTCTCTCAGGGTCTACATCTTCTACAAAGCCCATAGCATATCCGCAATATGCCTGTGCCCCAATTACTAATAAGTCTCTCTCATCCGGAACAATGGAGATCATACCATCAACAAGAAGGATCTGTCCCGGCAGACCATCCTTCATCAACTCATAGTCACTCTGGGCAAACATTGAGGTGCTCACATCCTTCAAGGTAGGGACCATTGCCTTTACACCAAATTTTTTCATATTGCATGCTGAGAATATTGAGGTAATTGATATAGTTAGAGAAATTAATATTAACTTAAGAACAATTCTCTTCATTTTTGATCACTCCTATTTTATTTTTATAAGTCACCCTTGTCAAGCAGAATCACCAATTGTTTATTTCTTCATCTGTCTGTATTCATAGACACTCTGAAGTACGCCGGTTAACAGCCATTCAGGGAACTGAACGCCTATAAGGTTGACACGCGCCTGTTTTACCTTTTCACGGAGTTGGCCCTCTGCTTCCTGTGTAAGTTTGATTGGCTTTATTCCTGATTTCTGAAATTCTTTTAATAATTGTTCGTTATCCTTTCTTGTAAGTTCTTTTAATTTTGGTAAGACAATGGAAGCGCCCTCAGCGATGGCGTCTTTTATATCTTGAGAAAGGGCATCGTATGACTTTTTATCAACAACCACTGCTCCTGTTCCATAGGTAAATGGAATATCAACATAGTATTTCACATAAGGATACCACTGTAACCCGGCCGCGCCGAGTGGAGTGTTGTAAAAGGCATCTATTAATTTTGTCTGGAGTGAAACAAGCACCTCCGGGACAGCAATTGGAATTGGTTTAAGTGCCTCCACTGATTTAAAAATCTCCATTGCAAAGTTGTCCCCGGACCAGACCCACATTTTGACTCCATGAAGGTCCTCAAATGTGCGGACATCCTTGTTCAGAAAGACATAAATAAACCCCTGTTCTGCCCACCCCATTAGTTTATAACCATGTTTTTCAAATAAGTCAGATAATGGTTTCTCAAGTTTTTTTAACACATAATCAATTTCATCGTATGAGTTAAATATAAGTGGGAGTTCAAGGACGCGCACCTCAGGGACAATTCTGCCAAGCCCCATCCCGGATAAACCAGCGCCATGCAACTGCCCCATCTGAATCTTTCTTATCATATCCGGTTCATCACCTACAACCCCGCCAGTGTACCATTTGAATTTGATCCTGCCGTTTACCTTCTTTTCAACATAGTCAGAGAATTCCTCTGCGACTTTCATCCATGTTGTTCCCGCCGGTGCCAATGTTGCCAGTTTAATTATCTGTGGTGCCTGCTCCTGACCGAATGCTTGAGTTAAACATAAAAGAGTAAATAGAAAGAAAATTGAAAAAACTTTTTTTGCCATCGTCTTCCTCCCTTTAAATTTAACCATACATAAAGACCTGCTGTAAACAAGTTTAGATGAATTTTTGAATTTAGTCAATCAAAATAATTAACTGATGTTACTATTTTGAAATGTCACACAGGAAGAGTTAATGTAAATTATCCTTCTTATGAGATCTGAAGAACTGAAGCGCTGAAGGTATCCAATGAGAAGCAAATGGTAAAAAGGTCATTTGCTTTCGCCAAATTATCCCACTCTTATTTTATCTCCCCTCCACTTTTCTAATCTCCCCTCCACTCTTCTAATCTCCCTTCCCTTGATGGGAGGGGATACAGGGGAGGGTGGCATCCCTCACTTAAGAGCAACCCAGACCTTCAGAAGTTGAAGAGCAGGATTATGGGAATGCCTACGAGCATAGATGCTTGAGAGACCGAAGCAATCATTTGGGTCCCATTGCTGTCTGCGTTCGGCACGCCACCTCACCCATTTACCAAATTGCCCCACTCTTATTTTACCTCACCTCCACTTTTCTAATCCCCCCTCCCTTGATGGGAGGGGATAAAGGGGAGGGTGAGAGTAGAGTTATTTGCGCAGGCTACCTGATAAATACAGTAGTAATAACATCAAAAATAATTAACCTTACTTTATAATCCTCCCGATTCGTTTCAGGCGGAGGCCATCATTATTGCCCCAGGACCAGTAGATGATAAATGCCTTACCTTTTATTGCACTTTTTTTTACGAACCCCCAGATACGACTGTCGCTTGAGTTGTCCCTGTTATCTCCCATGACAAAGTAGGAATCCTCAGGGACCTTTATTGGACCATAATCAATTGAAATCATTGAACGCGGTTCCTGGTGAAGGGTAAGATGTTTTATTGAATTAATTGTTTCATAGAAGATTTTTCCGGAATAATCTCTATAGTCATAAGGGACCTCTTCTTTGAACTCCTCCTTAACCGCTATGTTATTAATATAAAGGGCACCTTCTTTAATTTCTACAATGTCTCCGGGTAGCCCTATTGCTCTTTTTATGAAGTCCTTATTCGGATCTTTCGGAAATTCAAAGACAATTACATCGCCATGTTTGATTTCGCGAATCCTTTTTGAAATGAATGGTATATCAGTATTATATAGAAATTTTTCTACAATTATGTGGTCTCCCACAAGTAATGTGGGAATCATTGAACCTGAAGGAATTTTGAATGCCTGGAACAGAAAGGTCCTGATTGAAAAGGCAAGGACGCCGGCAATCGCGAATGCTTCCAGGTATTCTCTTAATGTACTCTTTGTTTTTTTCTTTTTCTCCATCTCTATTTCTCTCCAACCTTAAATATTGCAAAGAAGGCTTCTTGGGGTAGTTCTACATTACCGACCTGTTTCATCCGTTTTTTGCCCTCCTTCTGTTTTTCAAGCAATTTTCTCTTGCGCGTTATATCGCCACCATAACACTTTGCAAGCACATCCTTCCTCAGTGCCTTTTTTGTCTCCCGTGCTATAATTTTACTCCCTATTGCTGCTTGTATTACAACTTCGTAAAGCTGGCGAGGTATAACCTCTCTGAGTTTGCTTACCAGCTCTCTGCCCTTAAACTGCGCCTTTTCTTTTGGAACAATACACGACAATGCATCTACAGGTTCACCATTAATCAATATGTCCAGACGCACAAGGTGTGCTTCTCTGTACCCGGATAACTCATATTCCATAGTTGCATATCCGCGCGAGATTGATTTCATTCTGTCATAGAAATCAACTACTATTTCTGATAATGGGATTTCATAAGTGACAAACGTCCTTGAAGGAGTAGGGTAGGATATATTTTTCTGGATGCCCCTTCGCTCTTCGCATAGTTTTATAATATTTCCGACAAAATCAGAAGGGGTATGAATTGTAGCAGTGATGATTGGTTCCTCAAGGGAATCAATTTTTGTTGGGTCAGGCATTCTTGCAGGATTATCAATTTCAATAATCTCCCCGGAGGTGGTTAATGCCCGATAAACAACAGTTGGTGCGGTTGTAATCAATTCCAGATTGAATTCCCTCTCGAGACGCTCCTGCGTAATCTCCATGTGCAGGAGTCCCTGAAATCCACAGCGAAAGCCGTAACCAAGGGCCATAGAATTTTCTGGCTCATAGACAAAGGAAGAATCATTAAGTCGCAATTTTTCAAGGGCGGACTTCAGGTGGATATAATTCTCACTTTTAACCGGGAACATTCCGCAAAAAACAAGGGGTTTAAGATTCTTAAAGCCGGGCAGGGGAACAGAAACTGGATTTGATGCATCAGTCACGGTATCACCAATCTTTGTGTCCTGAATATCTTTAATTCCGGCAGCAATAATCCCTACCTCACCGGCACTCAACTCGTCCACCTCAATTGCATATGGATTATATACGAGAGTTTTCTGAACCTCAAAGACCTTTCTGGTTGACATTAACATAATTTTTGTGCCCCTTTTGACCCTTCCATCAAAGACCCTTACGAGAATAATTACACCCTGATATGAATCATACCAGCTGTCAAAGATAAGTGCCTTTAGCGGCATCTTTACATCCCCGGAGGGCGGGGGAATTTTTTTTACAACCCTTTCCAGAATTTCCCTTACACCGGTGCCATGTTTTGCACTTGCCAGTAGAACTTCTTGAGGGGGTATCCCGAGGACATCAAGAAGCTGCGTCTTAACAATTTCCGTATTTGCAAGAGAAATGTCAATTTTGTTAATAACTGGAATTATTTCAAGATTATGTTCCATTGCGAGGTAGGCATTTGCTACTGTTTGTGCTTCCACGCCCTGTGTTACATCAACTACGAGGACTGCGCCCTCGCAGGCAGATAAACTTCTTGACACCTCATAGGAGAAGTCCACGTGTCCGGGCGTATCAATCAGATTGAATATGTATTCACCACCATCATTTGACTTATAGTTTAGGCGAACGGAGGATGCTTTTATTGTAATGCCGCGTTCTCTTTCAAGTTCCATCTGGTCCAGAAACTGTTCTCTTTTATCCCTTTCGTCAATGGCACTGCATAATTCCATAATACGGTCAGCAAGGGTGCTCTTGCCGTGGTCAACATGGGCAATTATTGCAAAATTTCTTATACGCTCAATCCCGAGATTCATTTCGCTCAAATGAAATTTGATTGAAAATATGCAACAGTTTCTGCCAGTCCCTGTTTAATATCGGTATGACATTCCCAGCCAAGTTCCTGTTTCGCCTTATGATTTGATATGCAACTTCTCCTTTGCTCTCCCTTTTTTTCTGGACCGAATACAGGTTCCTTATCAGTCTTCATAAAGGAGGCAATCAGTTTATAAATTGTTCTAATATCTGTTTCAATACCCGTTCCGACATTCAGAATGCCAACAAATGGACTATCCGTTGCCTTAAGGTTTACATTGATTATATCCTTAATATAGATAAAATCACGGGTCTGGAGTCCATCTCCATTTATAACTGGCTGGGAGTTATCAAGGATCTTTTTTATGAATATAGCAACTACTCCTGCTTCTCCATGTGGATTCTGTCGTGGGCCATAGACATTGCTGTATCTTAAACAAGTGTAGGGAAGTTTATATTCCAGATAAAAATACTTTATATAGTGTTCCGCACAGAGTTTTGAAACACCGTAGGGGCTTACTGGATTTACAGGGTGTTTCTCATCAGCGGGGAATTTTTCCTGTTCTCCATAAATGGCACCTCCAGTGGATGCAAAAATAAATTTTTTTACGCCATGCTTAACGGATGCCTGAAGAAGATTTATTGTGCCGATAACATTTATCTCTGCGTCAGATAAGGGGTCTGCTACAGATTTTCTGACATCAATCTGTGCTGCATGATGGTTAACTATATCAGGTTTGATTTCTCTAAAGAGGGAATCAATTTTTTTGCTTTTTATATCAAGTTTATAAAACCTTGCCTTTTTATTTATATTTCTTATGCTCCCGCTAGAAAGATTGTCAATGATAAATACAGAATGTCCTGCCTCAATGTAGGCATCTACTATATTTGAACCAATAAAGCCAGCACCGCCGGTAACAATTATTTTCATCTCTTTCTCTGACTTTCCAGGGCGTCCCTGAAATAATCAATTGTGATTTTTAGCCCTTTTTCTAATGGCACTACTGGTTCCCATTTTAAGAGGCGCTTTGCCAGCGAAATATCCGGTTTTCTCACTTTTGGGTCATCTTCCGGCAGTTTTTCAAATCTGATTTTACTCCTGCTTCCTGTCAGTTTGATAATTTTCTTCGCAAGTTGAATAAGTTTCATTTCCTTTGGATTTCCGAGATTTACAGGCAGGTGATAATTTTTTTCGAGCAGTTTTAGTATTCCTATCAGGAGGTCAGAGATATAGCAAAAACTCCTGGTTTGTGAACCATTTCCGTATACAGTAATGTCCTTTCCGGTCAATGCCTGTGAGATAAAATTTGGTATTGCCCGTCCATCATTAAGTCGCATGCGCGGACCATATGTGTTGAATATCCTTATTATCTTTGTATTCATTCTGTGATATCTGTGATAGGCGTAGGTCATTGCTTCAGCAAATCTCTTTGCTTCATCGTATACCCCGCGAAGTCCAATTGGATTTACATTTCCCCAGTAGTTCTCATGCTGTGGATGCACGAGGGGATCGCCGTAGACCTCAGAGGTTGATGCAAGCAGAAAAATTGCATTCTTTTTCTTTGCCAGTCCAAGAGTGTTGTGTGTCCCCAGGGCACCCGCCTTTAATGTCTGAATAGGATATTGAGCATAATCAACCGGACTGGCAGGGGAGGCAAAATGCAGGACATAATGCACTTTCCCGGGAATATCAATATATTTTGTTACATCCTGTTCTTTTAATTCAAAGTCGCGATTGTTAAGAAGATGTTCTATATTTTTCATACTCCCGGTAATAAAATTATCAACGCATATAACCTTATTACCCTGAGAAAGAAGTGCATCGCAGAGGTGAGAACCAATGAATCCAGCTCCGCCTGTTATTACATAAGTTTTTTTAGACATTTTTTCTGCCTATGGAGTAATATCTAAAACCCATTTCCTGCATTTTATCAACTTCATAGATGTTTCTTCCATCAAAAATGACGGGTTTATTCAGCAAGTTTTTTATTTTGACAAAATCAGGTCTGCGAAATTCATTCCATTCTGTTGCAATAATTAGAGCATCTGCTCCTTTCAGTGCTTCATATTGATTTTCAGCATAAAGAACTCTCTGCCCTAAAATCTTCTGTGCCTCTTTCATAGCCACCGGGTCAAAAGCCCTGATTTTAGCACCTGCCTTGAGTAAAAAATCTATGATTTTTATTGCCGGAGATTCCCGGACATCATCTGTTCTTGGTTTGAATGAAAGGCCCCACACTGCGAAGGTTTTATTCCGAATATTATTTTTATAATGCAATTTAATCTTATTTGTAATATTTTTCCATTGTTTTGAATTTAGAAGGTCAACTGCTTCAAATATCTGGAGTTTGAGATTATGCTGTCTGCCAATTTTTATCATCGCTTTAACATCTTTTGGAAAACATGAACCACCATATCCCAGACCGGGAAAAAGAAAATGCATTCCGATTCTTGAATCAGTCCCCATTCCTATTCGCACTGCATCTATATTGGCTTTAACTTTTTCGCATAGATTTGCAATCTCATTTATGCTTGATATTCTTGTTGCAAGGAAAACATTTGCTGCATATTTTGTCATCTCTGCGCTAAGGATATCCATTGTAAGGATTGGCTTGCCCGTGCGAACAAAGGGCGCATACAATTCCTTCATTATCTCTAGGGCTCTTTTACTTTCTCCACCAAGCACAATTCTGTCTGGTTTTGTGAAATCATCAATTGCTGTGCCTTCTTTCAAAAATTCAGGATTTGATACATAGTCAAAATTATGCTTTGTATATTTTTTAATTATGCGAATAATTTTATTTCCGGTACCAACAGGAACAGTGCTTTTGGTTACAATAATCTTGTAGCCGTTCATTGCCTTTGCAATATCTGTGGCTGCCTTTAATACATGAGTAAGGTCTGCTGAACCATCTGTATCCTGTGGTGTTCCGACTGCGATAAAAATTATTTTTGACTTCTGAACAGCGTATTTAATATCAGAGGAAAATTCAAGGCGCTTTTCGCGACAATTTCTCAGCATAATTTCTTCAAGACCTGGTTCGTAAATTACTGATTTTCCTTTATTAAGTTCCTGAATCTTCTTCTCGTCAATGTCTGCGCATATTACATTATTCCCTGAGTCCGCCAGACATACACCTGTAACAAGTCCTACATAACCAGTTCCTATTACACATATCTTCATAATATTAT
>FWWM01003541.1_pt1 | contig 13068 bp, 10 predicted proteins | sample 2228351 | NCBI WGS metagenome assembly FWWM01 (sample SAMEA103939774, study PRJEB20133) | metagenome | reverse complement strand
CGGCGTCGTGACCGACAACCGGGTCGACTCGCCCGCCGGCGGCTCCGCGGCCGCCGGCAGGCGACGATGGGGTGCTCTGCGCGCCGCTGCAGCGATGCTGCTGCCGGCCGTCGCGCTCGGCCTCTTCGTCGCCCTGTGGGGAATGAACGTCTTCGTCTTCAAGGCCGGACCGGCAGATGCCTGGACGTACCTGGCTGCGGGCGAGCGCCTCAACGACGGTCACGCCCTCTATCGTCTCGCGCCTGGCGATCGCCCGGTCGAGATCAAGCCGCCCCACTGGACCGTACCGCTCCTATCACCGCCTCCGATGGCCGTCCTCTGGCGACCACTCGCCTTGCTGCCAGCCGATGTCGCCGTCACCCTCTGGTGGCTGGCAGCGATGGCGATCCTCGGTACCGTCGTCCTGGCCGCCTTGCGGGCTCGACCGGTTTTCGGAGCGGTCGCGATCCTCGTCTTCCTCCTACCCCTCGTCTTTCAGTCAGCGAGCGGTAACGTGAACGGCCTCCTCATCGGCGGCACAGTCGCGACCTGGCTTCTCATTCGCTCCAACCACGACCGAAGTGCGGGCATCGTGGTCGCGACGATGACCCTCGTCAAGGTCGTCCCGGCCGTGCTCCTTGTCTGGCTTCTCGCCTCGAGACGGTATCGGGCAGCAGGCTGGGCCATCGGCGCGGGAGTCGTCCTTCTCGCGCTCAGCATCGTCGGCGCTGGCATCGAGAGCCACCTCGAGTACCTTGGGATCATGTCGTACACCGCCCGGACGGGACAATCTCAGTTCAGTCTGGCGGGGATCGCCCAGAGCTTCGGGGTCCCAGGCGGGGTGGCAGCAATCCTTCCCCTCGGCACGCTCCTCCTGGGACTCACTGTGGCGTGGGTGACCGGGCGGCGTGGGGACGCGTCGACGGCCTTTACGGCCGCCGCCTTCACGATGGTCTGGGGATCTCCGGTCGTCAATTTCGACTGGCTGGCACTCATGTTTGCCGGGCTGGCTCCGGCCTTCTGGCCGCTGAGGAGCACAGTCTCGTCGGCCCGAGGGCGCTCTGACGCGCCGACCGGGGTTCTCGCGACGTCACGATGACCGATTGCACAGGGGCCGTAGGCCGCCGTCGGCTCCTCGAGCGTCTTTACGTCGCCGCCGTCCTCGGCTGGATCGTCGCGATCCAGCTCCTCTACTTCGAACGAGGCTTCATCCCGGGCGACGCCCTCGTTTACCTCGCCGCCGGCGAGCGACTCAATGACGGGCACCCCCTCTATGCCCTCATGCCCGGCGATCGACCCTCCGACATCAACCCACCCTACTGGCGGATCCCGCTCGTGTCGCCACCTCTCATTGCCGTCCTCTGGCGACCCCTGGCATTGCTCGGCGAGGCAGCCCCGTATCTGTGGTGGAGCCTGCAGGCCGCAGCCCTCGTGACCGCCGTGGCGATGCTCCTGCGGGGCCGCCCGGTGATCACCGCGACGGCGCTTCTCATCCTGTCGGTGCCCTTCGTCTACGAGTTCTCCGTCGGCAACGTGAACTCCTTCATCCTCCTTGCTCTCGTCGTCGGCTGGCGGGCCTTTGCTGCTGGCAGACCGGCCGCCATCGGGGCTCTCGCCGGGATCGCCGCGGTGGTCAAGGTGACGCCCGTCCTCGTCGCCTGGTGGGCGATCGTCGCCGACGGCAAGACTGCGAGGCTGGCTGTCCTCGTCGCGGGAGCGGCGGCGCTCGCCGTCGGACTCATCGGGGCGGGTCTCGACAACCACGCCGCTTACCTGGCTGCCCTCGGCCGCGGCGACGTTAGCTTCAGCCCGCTCAGCGTCGGCGGTGCGCTCCGCTACCTCGGCGTCGCCGAACCGATGGCTCGAGCCCTTGTGGCAGCGCTCATCGTCGGGGCGATCGCTCTCGTCTGGCGCTTCCGCGCCCGGCCCGATCGGGCCTTCCAAGTGGCCGTCGTGGCGACGATCGCTGCCTCCCCGGCGGTCAGCATCAACTGGTTCGTCCTGCTCCTGGCGACTCTCGCGCCAGTCGTCTGGCCGCTGCCGACGGAGGTGAAGCGGTCGACGGCCTGACTCGTCGGAAGGCGGCCGCGTCGGAGGCCTCCTCCTCGGCGACGAGCTCCCAGCCGGGTGACGCCTCGAGGGCGGCGGCGAGCTCGGGCTCCCGGGAGGGATCGACGATGACGAGGTCGATCGCCCAACGGTCGAGGCGGGCCTGCCAGTCGGGAGCCGCCGCAGCGATGGCGCGGTAGTCCTCCCAGACGGCTGGGGGCACGACTTCGAGGCGGGAGTCGACGAAGGTCCGGACTTCGGGAAGGGCATACTCGACCCAGGATGCCCAGGGCTGGGTGACGTAGGCGCGGGTGCCGAGAGCGATCGCGCCAGCCAGCTTCCTGGTGAGGTCGGCCGGCGCATCGGTGAGGAGCCCTCCCGGCCCGCCGGAGGGATCGGCGCGCCACGAGGGCAGCGCGGCGAGGAGGGCAGCGACGAGGGCACCGATGATGACGGCGTTCGCCGGCGAGCGAAGGTCGAGGCGTCCTGCCGGGGCAGGACGGAGGAGGCCCCGGGCGAGGACCGGGCCGAGGGCGACCGCCGCGGCCAGCGCCCACCAGACGATCGCTCGTTCGGCCCGCAGGGCGAGGAGGGCGAGGGCAGCGAGCCAGGCGAGGGTCGGCCAGCTCGGGCGCCATCCAGCCCGAGCGACGAGGACGACGCTTGCCACAAGAGTTGCGAGGAAGAGGGCGCCGGGCACCGTCGTCGGAGATGTTGGCTGCCATTCACTCGCCAGGCCACTCACGACGGGGCTCGTCGCCAGACCGAGGGCATAGCCCCAGACGTCGAGACCGAAGGGGTTGACGAGGGTGGCGAGGAGGGTCGCCCCCACCAGGAGCGGTTCGGTTGGGAGGAACCGACGGGGGCTGGCTGGATCCGCCGAGCGGTCGGCTCCCAGCGAGGCGACGACGAGCGTCGCCGGGAGGAGGGCGAAGGTGCCATGGACGTTCGCCCAGAGAGCGGCGAGCGGGACGCTGAGCCACGCCGCCCGGCGGTGACGGCGGGCGTTCGCGAGGAGCCAGAGAGTGAACGTGAAGAGAACGATCGCCAGGAGCTGGGCCCGGAGGGCGAGGGCGGGGGCGACGACGACGAAGGTGACGAGGGTGAGGATGGCCGCCCCCCGGCGATCGAGGCCGGATCGTCGGAGGATGTCGAAGAGGAGGGCGGTCGAGAGCCCGACGAGGGCGGCGCGGAGGAGGACGAGGCCCGGCCATCCGGCGACGCCATGGAGGAGGGCGAAGATGACCTGGGCGAGCCACTGCTGGTTCAGCCAGGACGAGCCGCCAGCGGTGAAGGTGAAGGGGTCTGCGCGGAGGATCTCGCCGCGCTCGAGCATGAGCGACCCGGCCCGGACGGCGTAGGCGAGATCGACGGCCGAGAGGGGGACGGCGAGGGCGACGATGACAGGAAGGAGGAGCGCGAGGGCCAGCCAGAGGATCCCGATCGTCGGCCAGGATCGGTCGCCGCGCCTCACTCTTCGGACTTCCTCCTCTTACGACGTGTGCTCGCCCGGAGGATTGGCGGCCGGGCGAGGAGCCACCGCGGCTGGCACGATAGCAGGGTGACCGGTCCAGGAAGTGCCTCCGCTCGGCGCCTGCCCCCCGCCTGGCTCGTCGCTCTGGCGGGGGTCGGCGCCATCCTCCTCCTCGTCGATGCTGCGTATCGATGGGCGACGCCGTCGGACGAGCACGCCTACTGGCTCGCGGGTCGCAACCTCCTCGAAGGCCGGTCGATCTACGAGCTCGCCCGTCTCGGTCCGGTGGAGCCGTATGCCTACCACTACCCGCCACCCCTCGCCCAGATCATGGCTCCGGTGGCTGCGATCCTGCCAGCCTTCGCCTGGACAGCACTCTGGACGGCCTTGCTCCTGGTCTGCCTCTACCTTCTGGCTGGTCGAAGCGTGCTCATCGCCCTCGCGAGCATCGCCTTCGTCCCGGTCGCCGTCGAGCTCTGGTTTCGCAACATCCACCTGCCCCTTGCCCTCCTCACCTACTTCGGTCTCCGCCGCTGGCCGGTCCTCCTCGGTGTCGGGGCGCTCGTAAAACTGAGCCCCGGCCTCGGTATCGTCTATCTCGCGGCCAAGGGACGACTACGGGATGCCGCTATCGGATTTGCAGCGGCGGCGATCATCGCCGGAGTGAGCTTCCTGCTCAACCCGGGCCTCTGGACGGAGTTCGTCGAGCTCACTCTCGGTCGCGGCCCGCTCGACGTCTCGGGCGTCCTGCCGATCCCCTATGCCGTGCGACTGGCGATCGGCGCCGTGCTCGTCGTTCTCGCAGCTCGCCTCCGGCGGCCTTGGGACGACGTACTGGCGGTCGTTGGGATGACGGTCGCGCTACCGACGCTCTGGGTGACCGGCCTCAGCTTCCTCACGGCCGCGTTGCCAATCGTCCAGCGGGGCGGCGGCACCGGTCTTGCACCGACCGACCGGCCCTGAGCTGGCGACGCAGGCCGAGGGTCACGCGGCCGGACGGCGGAACCGATCGGCAGCTGATCCCGACCAACGCGCCTGCGGCACGAAGCAGAGAACGAGCATCGAGAGGCCCTGGGGCCAGATCGTTGGGAGACTGAGGGTCGCTGACAGCCCGAGCCAGCGAGGCTCGTTTCGTCGGGCAGCCCAGACGACGAGAGCGGCCGCGAGGGGCAGCCGAAGAGCGAGGGGGACTGGCAGATACCGCGCGCCAGGCTCCAGCGGGAGGTGGGCGTTGGCCCAGAGCATCCCGAGCCAACCCGACCAGAGGTCAGGTCGGACGACCCATGAGACGAGGGCAATGAGGAAGGTGAGACCCAGGGCCCAACCAAGCTGGCGCCACTCCCGCCGGACGACGAACCAGAGCAGGCCGACCCCGGGAGTGACCTTTGTGAGGAGGATCCAGGTCCAGGCGATCGGGTAGCGGAGGCCCAAGAACGTCGCCAAGGCCAGGAGGAGGTGGATGTTGCCGACCGAGAGCTCGAGCGCGATCGGGTAGGCAGCGAGGGCGGCGAGGGTCCAGCGGCCGCCGATGATCACCAGCGCCGCGAGCTGGATGACCACCCACAGGACCCGAAAGGTCTCCCAGGGAAGGAGCTGGAACGGGGCGAAGAGGAAGGCAACCGGAGGTCCGTAGCGAAAGGCGACGTCGGCGGTCAGCGAGCGGCTGGCCGCGACGTAGGGCTGGGCGAGGTCGAGGCTCCAGTAAGAGATGGCGTCGCTCCCACTCCCGGCAACGAGGATGAGCCCGAGCATCACGACACCGACGATCGAGAGCCCGTCCCGGATTGCGCGCCGGCGGCTCGGAGCCTGGAGCCACGCGACGACCTGAGCCGCAAGCTGGCCAGAGGGCCCCGCGGCCGGCATCGAGCGTCCCCCGACCGCCCTAGCTTGCCGCGACCTGCGGGAGCCGGACCGCCGCCGCCCCCGCGTCGTAGATCGATTCGATGGCCCGGACCATGAGCTCGACGCAGAAGCGTTCGTGGACGAGGTCGTGGCCCCGACGGGCGAGGAGGTCGGCGAAGGGATGGTCGGTCAGGAGCCGGACGATCGCCCCCGCCAGCGCCTCCGGGTCGCCCGGCGGGACGAGGAGCCCGCTGACGCCGTCGTCGATCATCTCCGGGATGCCGCCGACGTTCGAGGCAACGACCGGTCGGGCGAGGGCCATCGCCTCGAGGATGGCGAGGCCCTGAGCCTCCCGGTACGAGGGCAGGATGGCGACGTCGAGGGCGGCCGTCACGGCCGGCACGTCGTCGCGGCGGCCGGTGAAGACGACCCGATTGGCGATCCCGAGCTCCCGGGCGAGGGTCTCGAGGGGCTCGCGCTGGCTCCCCTCCCCGACGACGAGGAGATAGGCATCTGGACAGCGGCGGACGACCTCCGGCCAGGCGGCGAGGAGGGTCGGGTGGCCCTTCTCGGGCTCGAGGCGGGCGACGACCCCGACGAGCTGGGCATCAGGCGGAAGCCCGTACTCCTCGCGGAGCGTGCAGCAGGGCTCCTGGTGGTCGTAGCGCGAGAGGTCGACCCCGTTGTAGATGAGCTCGACGGGCGTGGCGTCGCCGCGCTCCTCGGCGATCTTCGCCACGATCGCCCGGGAGACAGCAACGAGCCGGTCCATGTGCGGCGTCAGGCGCCGGATCTCCTCCCGGTCGGCAAGGGGCCGAACCCGCGAAGAATGGACCGTCGAGACGACGTAGGGCCGCCGAAGCCCGAGCCGCTCGAGGGCGAGGGCGGCCTTCGTCCCGACGACCTCGGCCCGGTACATGTGGTTGTGGACGACGTCCGGGCAGACGGTGAGGAGGTGGGCGGTGAGCATCCCGACGGCGACGGCATCGTCGGGTTCGTCGAAGACGACGACCCGGACCCCGGCTCGCTGGAGCTTCCGGACGGCGCTCCCCGGGGAGAGGCTGACGACGGAGACGTCGTAGCGCTCCTCGTCGATCCGACCGACGAGGTTGTAGACGTGCTCCTGGGCCCCGCCGTTCGTCCCGGTGGCGAGGATCTCGACCACTCGGATCCGACCGCCGCCCGGGACGGGTCCCCGGACGACGGGCTGATAGCAGGGATCGCCCGGCCCGAGGGCGGTCATGGCGCTCCGGCCGGGGCTGCGGTGGCCGGACGGGTCGACGCCGACCCTCCGGCGGCGCCGGCCGGCCGCCGGACGAGGAGCCGGGCGATCGGCTCATCGACTGCCCCCCAGCTGTACTTGTACGCCTCGTTGCCGCGAAGGAAGTCGAAGCGCCGCCGGCCGAGCTCGATGGCGCGGCGGATGAGCCGCTCGGCGAGGAGGACACCGGGCGAGAGGGCTGAGGCCTCGGGGTCGAACCCGGCGTTGTAGTAGTAGACCGTCGTCCCGTCGTCGAGGGTGATCCCGGCCCCGATCCGACGGCCGCCGATCTCGAGGAAGGAGAGGCAGACCCATCCCTCGAGCCAGGCGAGCTCGAAGAGGCGCTCGAGGAAGCGGCGGCTCTGACGCCCGCCCTCGGTCGGTGGGAAGAGGCCCTCGGCGCCCCACCGGCGCTGGTGGAGGTCGACGAAGGTGTCGAGCTCGGCGAGGGGGTCGGCAGCGTCGACGAGCCGGACCTGCCCGACGCCCTCGGCTCGACGGACCTTCCGCCGGAGCTCGTGGCGGTCCTTCTTCTCAAGCCCGGCCAGGAGGGCTTCGAAGCCACCCGAGGTCGGCAGTTCGACGACCGGGCAGACGTCCTCCCGCTCGACGGTCACGGTCCAACCCTCGGCGACCTCGCGCCGCCCGAAGGCCAAGGCGAGGGCGTCGGTGGCCGGATCGGCACAGCGGAGGCGGCGGAGGTCGACGACGTCCCAGGGGATCCGGTCGATGACCGTGGCCGAGGTTCCCGCGAGGTAGTCGGCGACGGCCTCGGCGACGGCGGGTAGGTCCTCTGGGGCGGCGAGGAGGGTCGCGTAGTCGGCGTGGTAAGAGGCGCCCATGAAGATCGCCTTCGCCGAGGGGGAAACCGGCGTCAGGGAGACCGGTGAGCCGTGGCGGAGGACCGTCCGTCGGGCGGCGTCATCGGGTTCGACCTCGTGGCGGTGCATGAGGGGGACGATGGCGATGGGCGCGGCGGAGGAATCAGCGACCGCCTCGGCCTCGACGACGAGGAGGGTCTCGTCGTGAGCGTTCGTCCCGTAGGCGTCCCACCAGGCGCGATGGACGGCCCAGCGGGCGAAGGGAGTCGCCCAGGGGTTCCGCGAAGCGAGGCTGTCCCAGGTCCGAGGGTCGAGCGTCCCGAAGGGACGCCGGACGACCTGAAGGCGGCGGGCGGAAGGGACGTCGGTCCGCGCCGCGGCCTCCGGACAGGCCGGCTCGGCGTCGAGGGTGGGGCTGGTCACGGCGGCGAGGATAGCACCGGGTGGCGGGGTGGTTGTGTGCGCAACCGCAGCCTCGGGGCGGACGAACGGTCAGGGGACGTACCAGCCGGCGAAGCTCAGAACGGCGATGGCAAAGAGCCCAGCGGTCGAGGCGATCGGCCAGGCGATCCGGCCGAGCCAAGAGCCTCGGCCGGCGAGGAGCCAGAAGAAGGGGACGGCGACGCTGAGGTGGCGCCCGACCGACACGAGGTTGCCGCTGGCGAAGGTCAGCGCGAGGGCGGTGATGGGCCAGAGGAGGTAGGAAGGCGCCAGCCGGTCCGGGCGAGCGAAGACGAGGAGGTAGGTCCCGCCGAGGAAGGTCGCGAGCTGCGCGGCCCGCCGCCAGTCGAGGTTCGCGCCGAGGGAATCGGGTCCCGGGGCGATCCCAGCGCGTCCCCAACCGGCCTGGGCCTCGAGGTAGCCCTCGGGACGGCCCGTCACGGCGGCGACGAAGGCGAGGAAGCCGAGGGCCGCGACCGGTCCGAGACCGAGCCAGGCGAGCCGGGGCCATCGACCGGGATCCTGACGCCGGAGGGCGATCCAGACCAGGGTCGGCAGGAGGGTGAGCCCCTGGAATCGCGTGAGCGTCGCCAGGGCGACGAGGACGGCGGCCAGCGGCCAGCGGCCACGCTCCGCTGCCAGGCACGAGGCGACGACGAAGAGGAGGAAGAGGCTCTCTGGGTACGCCATCGAGAAGACGGAACCGAAGGGGGAGAGGGCGAGGAAGGACGCGCCGCGGATGGCCCGCTCCTGCCCGACGACGGTCGTCCCGAGCCGCTCGACGAGGCCGAGGGCGATGAAGAAGGCGAGGTTGGAGAGGACGACAGCGACGAGGGCGTCGAGGTCCGGCCAGGGGAAGCTGAGGACCCGGACGGCGAGTGGGTAGAGGGGCCAGAAGGCGACGTTCGCATAGCCGTCGAAGAGGGGGGCGGCTTGGTAGCCCTCCCGGGCGATCCCGAGGTACCACCAGCCGTCCCAGGCGGTCAGGCTTCGGAGGAGCGGGAGGTCGGTCCCGACCGTCAGGCGTGGGTTCCGCTCCACGACCGTCTCGGCGCCGATGGCCGCCGCCAGGACGACGAACCGAGAGAGAGTGAAGGCGAGGAGGGTCGGTCGCGAGGGAAGGAGCCGTGGGAGCTCGTGGCTCATCGGTTCAGGAGCCCGCGAGCGCGTCCTGCGGAGCCGCCCTCGCCGACCGACCAACGACGAGGAGGGCCGCGAGGGCAACGAGGAGGATGCCCGGGTAGACGATCGGGGGGACCCCCGAAACGAGGGGCCACGGGGCGGCGAGGGGCACGAGGACCGCCCACGAGCGGCCCCGTTCCAGGAGCCAGGCGACGGGGAGGAGGACGAGAATGGCGTAATGGTCCCAGAGGATCGGCGAGGCGAGCTGGCTGACGACGACCGTCGCCAGGTATCCGACGAGGGGCGGACGCCGGAGGACGGCAACGAGCCAGCCAACCCCGACGAGGCCAAGGGTGAGCCACTGGAGGACGGTGGCCGCCTCGCCGCTGGCACCGGCCCGGTAGGCGAGGGCCCCGATCGTCACATTCCCCGGTGTCGTGATCGGGTCGCTGATCCGCCCGAGGAGAGCGAAGAAGTCCGACCAGGCCGCTGGACCGACGATCGGGACCGTCGCAGCCGAGAGGACGACGACGAGGCCGAGGCCGAGGCCGACCACTCGCCAGCGACGCTCCAGGAGCGCCCAGCCGAAGAGGAGGGCAGGCTGGAGCTTGATGAGAGTCCCCAGGGCAGCCACGGCGCCCACGGCCCGGTCCGAGGTCGGCCACCGCCAGCCGACGGCGAAGAGGAGGAAGAGGAGCGGCCCGACCTGGCCGAGCTTGATCGAGTAGACCGCCGGCCAGGTGAGCCCTGCCAGACCGAGGACGAGCCAGCGGACGGTCGGACGGACCGGGAGGAGAGCGATGCCGGCGAGGAGCGCCGCGACGAGACCGCCAGTCCAGAGCCAGAGGGCGAGCTCGACCGGAGCGACGGCGACGAGAGGGAGGAGGACGACGGCGAAGGGAGGTGGGTAGAAGTAGAGGCCGAAGGGGCCGGCGACCTCGGAGTCCAGGTCGTAGAGGGGCGAACCTGCCAGGAGCCGCCGGGCGGCGGCGTCGTAGGCGAGGTAGTCGTGGCCGAGGGTTCGGGCCCAGAGACCGGCGAGGACGACCGCCACCGCCGAGGATGCGAACAACACGCTCGCGGCGACCGGGAGGAGGCGCGCCGGGTCCGCCAGGGCCAGCCGAGGCCGCGGGTCGACGAGGCGCGGGCTAATCGGGTCGACCTCCGGGATCAGGCGCGGGTGCCGCGACCGGCTCCGACGTCGGAGCCACCGACCGATGGAGGAAGGGGATGCGGAGGAGGTCCCAGGCGACCCGGAGGGCGAGCCCCGGGCGGGCCCGGAGCCGCGATCCGCGGCGGTCTGCCCAGGCGATGGGAACGACGGCGACCCGGTAGCCGCGGCGACGGCCGAGGTGGATGAGCTCGACGTCGAAGACGATACTCGTGATCCGCTGGCGGGCGAAGAGGTCTCGAGCCGCAGCTCGCGTGAATCCCTTGAAGCCGCACTGGGTGTCGCGAACCGAACCGACGACCCAGGCCGAGGCGAGGGCGTGGAAGACGCGCCCCAGGAAGCGCCGCAGGAGCGGCTGAGTTCGGCGCAGGTCGCGGCCATCGGGTTGGATCCGGCTGCCGAGGGCGACGTCGTGGTCGACGAGGGCCCGGACGAGGAGCGGGATCTGGTCGGGTGGGGTCGCCATGTCGGCGTCGGCGAAGACGACGAGCTCCCCCCGAGCAGCGAGCATCCCGGCCCGGACGGCGGCTCCCTTCCCGCCGTGGGGGACCTGGAGGAGCCGGAGCGTCACCCCCGCGACCTCGCGCTCGAACTCCGAGCGCCTCCGGACGATCTCCGCCGTCTCGTCCGTGCTCCCGTCGTCGACGACGAGGACCTCGATCTCGGGCGGGAGCTCAGCTGAACCCGGTGACCCGTATCGGCCGCGCTCACCGCGGCGTGTGAGGTAGCCGAAGAGCTCGTCGAGGGCAGGCCCGATCCGGGCGGCCTCGTTGTACGCGGGCAAGACGAGGGTCAGCGACCGGGCAGGCATCGGGAGGAGTCTAATCAGTCCCCGAGCATCGTCCACATGCCGTTCGCGCCAACGGTGTTGCCGTGGGTGCTACGGCATCCCGGTCAGGACGTCCGAGCCCACTTCCTGTCTCCGTTTCCGTTCTGAGGCGCGGCAGGCCCAGCATCGCCAGGGTCCCCCAGTAGCCGGCGAGGTAGACGAGTGGCGGGACGCTCGCACCGAGGAAAGAAGGGGAGAGGAGAGGGACAGCGGCCGCCCACCAGACCCCCCGGCCGAGGAGCCACGCGACGGGGACGAGGAGGACGACGGCGTAGTGGTCCCAGAGGATTGGGGACACCAGCTGCGACACCACGATGGTGGCCATGAAACTCACGACAGGAGGCCACCGGAGGCCGTGGTGGCGCCAGACGCGCATCGCCACTCCGACATGCAGCCAGTGGACAGCAACCGCCGTATCGTGGCCAACTCCGGCTCGATAGAGGAGGGCGCCGAGATTGACGTTCTCCTCCTGCGATACCGGATCGCCCACACGAATGAGGAGCGTGAGCCAGTCGAGCCAAGTGCCAAGCCCAGCGACGACCGTCGCCACCACCGAGGCGGCCACGATCGCGGCGATCCCGGCGCCCAGCATGACGGGCCGCCGGACGAGAGCCGCCCAGGCCAGGACGGAGGACGGCTGAAGCTTGATGAGCGCTCCGGCCGCACCGACCACACCGGCGACGACATCGCGTTGGAGCCAGCGCCAGGCCGCAGCGAAACAGAAGAGGAGCAACGGGCCGACCTGGCCGAGGACGAGGGTTTTCGCGACCGGGAAGGAGAGTCCGTTGAGCAGGAGCACTGACCAGCGTACCCAGCAGGGTATCGGCATCAGGGCGATCCCGGCGAGCAGGCAGGAGAGCCCGAGGGCTGCCCACAGCCAGGTGGCGAGGTGGGCGTCCACGAGCGTCAGGGGCAGGACCACCAGAACGAAGGGAGGTGGGTAGAAGTAGAGCCCAAATGCCCCGGCCGTGGTGAACCGCATGTCGTAGACCGTGTCCCCAGTCAGGACCCGCCGGGCCGCTGCGTCGTAGGCCAGGTAGTCGAAGCCGAAGACGCCGAGCTCGAGGGCTCTCTGCGTCCACCACAGGACCGACATGGAGAACACCACGATTGCGGCGGCGGCCAGGACCGTCAGAACACGACGGTGACTCGCAGGCCTCGGACCCACGGAGACCATGAGCAGGAAGCGCATCAAGATCGGCCCCACCAGCGCAGCACGCCGAGGCTCGGGGCGACACGACCGCGACGGAGGTCTGGCAGCGCAGCGGCAGCCACCGCCAGCCCGTTCAGCCAGAGAACTGGCAAGGCGATCGTTGCCGCCAAGGCCACGGTCCAGCGCCGGTCGGTCCGAGCCCCCCAGACGACGATCGCTCCGGCCACGACCAGCCGGATCGGGAGGGGTACGTCTAGCCGCCAGCCGGGCGTGTCGGGCGCTACCCCACCCGCTTCGATCAAGCGGAACCACTGCCCCCATGCCTCGGGAGCCAGGAGGAACGAGGCGGTGGCAAGGACGAGAGCCGTTCCACCCGCGAGACCGAGGACCTTCCACTCCCGTCGCGTGACGAACCAGAGAAGCCCAACGCCGGCTGTCGCCTTCGTGACGAGCACGAAGGCCCACGTCGCCGGCCAGCGGAAGCCAGCGGCAATGGCAATGGCAATGAGGAGGTGGATGTTCCCGGACACGATCTCGAAGGGGATCGGCAAGAAGAGGAGCGCCGCGAGAGCCCACGGTCCAGCTAGCACGAAGAGGGCCACGCAGTTCAGCGCCGTCCAGAAGGCGTTGAAGAGGGGCCACGGCAGCCAGCTCACGGCACCGAGAGCCTGGGCGAAGGTCGGCGGGTAGACATACGAACCGAGCCGACCGACCATCGCCCCAGCGTAGTAGTCGCCACCCCGCGTCGACCAGTAGGCGTAGGCGTCGACACTCTGGTCCCAGGGCGGAACACTCAAGACGCGAAGGAGGACGAAGCCGAGGGCGATACCGGCGTAGAACACTGTCCCCGGACTGCGGAACCCATACCCAAAAGAACGAGCCACAGATTCAAGCGACCGCCCGACTCCTCGAGGAACGGGAGCGCC
>FWWM01013617.1_pt1 | contig 13069 bp, 7 predicted proteins | sample 2228351 | NCBI WGS metagenome assembly FWWM01 (sample SAMEA103939774, study PRJEB20133) | metagenome | reverse complement strand
TACACTCTTTCCGTCTTCACAAGCAACCCTTCCCTGACCATTTCCTGGTAATTCTCGCTTGTCACCTCTACGGTTGGCCAAATCGACACCATGAGTTTGATTCCCATCTGGTTGAGTTCTTCAACCATCCTCTTTGGATCTGGCCAATATTTTGGATCGAACCTCCAATCACCTTGATGCGGCCAGTGGAAGAAATCTATAACTATAACGGAGAGTGGTAAACCTTTAGCCTTGTACTCCTTGGCGATGTTCAAAAGCTCCTCTTGCGTTCTGTACCTCAGTTTGCTCTGCCAAAAACCCGCCGCCCACTCAGGTAACATCGGAGGGTGTCCTGTTAAATCTGTGTATTTGCTCACGATTTCCTTTGGTGTATCTCCGCAGATGACAAGATAATCCAATTGCCTTGTGGCTTCAAGATGCCATGCTGTATGATTTTTTGCGAGTTCGACTCTGCCAATACCCGGGTTGTTGAATATAAAACCGTAGCCTCTTGTCGAAAGCAAAAACGGTATACTGATCTGAGTATTCCGCTGTGCGAGTTCCAAGACGCAACCTTTTAAGTTCAAACAATCATTTGCGTATTGACCCATTCCATAGAATTTTTCGTCCTCGAAAGCTTTGAAATACAGACTCACCTTGTAAAGATCCCCTCCAACAGATCTGTAATTTCTCGCCTTGAGAAGGTCTGCATTCATTAGCCTGTAATCTATCCAAAGTTCTTCAAGAAGAATTTTTCCATCTGCCCGAAGATAACTGACCCTTCCATCTTTTGAGATTTTGCACACTAACTTACCATTTCTGATGATAGCTTTGTCTTGTGATATCTCGATCTCCGATTTTTCTTCAGTTGGTGTAAGCAAGGTCCAATCCTGCTTTAGGATCTCCCCGTTGATCCTCGATCTAAAACGTAGGCAATCTTTGCCATATGGTTCAACTTGAATCACCTCCCCTGAACCGTACGCAACAAGTTTGTTCGCTTCTTTGCGAAAGATCATAACGGTCCTCACCTGCCAATCTCCAGAATCAAGTTACCGTCTGTAAAGAAAACACATGACCTTGGATTCACCAGCTTCAAAGAAGGGTGGCTTGTTTTCAACACAGATGTCCATTCTCTTTGGACATCTGCCCGCAAACTTACATCCCTTTCGAAAGTATTCTTGTTCTGCTTCCAAAAGTCTGATCTTCTCAGTCCATTTTCTTCTCGGATCTGCCTCTGGTACGGATTCTCTCAAAAGTTGCGTGTAAGGATGTTTCGGCTTCAAAAGTACTTCGTCTGCCGGTCCAATCTCAACGATATCTCCCCTGAACATAACTGCCACTCTATCACTGACGTAGTAAGCTGTTGCCAGATCATGCGTGATGTACAACACGCTCACCTTGAATTTTTCTTTCAAATCCTTAAACAAGTTGACAATAGACATTCTCAGTGACGCGTCAACCATTGATACAGGTTCATCGGCTATTATCAAACTTGGATCACACAGCAAAGCTCTGGCTATGGACAAACGTTGGAGTTGCCCACCGGAAAACTCGCTTGGGTATCGCTCCACGAATTCCTCAAAGGTGATTCCGACAGCTGAAAGTTTCTCTTTGATTATCTTTATCGCTTCTTCCTTGTTCTTCAATCCTCTCAATTTTTCAAGAGTTTCGTAAAAGTAATTGTCAACTCGTCTCAAGTTGTTGAAGGTTGTGAAAGGATTTTGAAAGACAGCCTGTATTTCCCTCAGGTATTTCTTCCTGTCTTTGTGTGTTAGATTGTCGATTCGTTGGTTCCTGTAAATTATTTCTCCTTTCGTTGGCTCTTCGAATCCTAAGATTATCTTTGCCGTCGTGGTCTTTCCGCAACCGCTTTCACCAGCAATGGTGAAGATTTCAGCCTCCCTAATCCCGAAGCTGATACCATCAACAGCCGTGATCTTTGTTCTTGAAAGTATGCTTCCGTACGTGTAAACCTTCCTGAGATTTTTCACCTCGATCAGATATCCCACGTCAATTTCCCTCCAACAACCAGCAGGCAACTTTGTGATCAACACTGTGATTTTTTAGAAGGGGAATCTCGGTTTTGCATCTGTCAAAGGCGTTTGGACATCTTGGGTGAAAAGCACAACCATTCGGTAGATCAGCAAGAGAGGGTGGACAACCTGGAGCACTTGCTTTTCTCTCCCTGTCGCTAAACTTTGGAAGCGAGGCTATGAGAAACTTCGTGTACGGATGCAATGGGTTTTCAAAAATTTGCTCAGCTGTCGATTCTTCTATAACTCTTCCTGCGTACATTATCGCTATTCGGTTGGTTACATTGGCATGCACACCCATGTCGTGAGTCACAAGAATTATGGTATTTTTGTTCATTTCCTGTATTTCCTTTAAAAGTTGCAGCACCCCCCTTTGCGTGACAACATCAAGAGCTGTTGTCGGTTCGTCAGCAATGATCACTCGAGGTTTTAAAATTGTTGCAAGTGCTATGGAAACTCTCTGACGCATGCCACCGGAAAGTTGATGTGGATAAGCCTCCAGAACGTTTTCTGGCAGACCAAGACTCTCAAGATGTTGTGCCGCCAGGTCGTACACGTCTTTTTTGGATTTTCCTTCCAAATGACTTTCCAGGACGTCTCTAAAGCTTTCCTTTATTCTGATCACAGGATTCAAAACGCTCATCGATCCCTGTGGGACGTAGGCTATGAATTTCCATTTGAGCTGCTCTCTCTTTTTCGAATCAAGTGAGTAAACATCGTATTCCCGATCACCATCATGGTAAAACACTTTGCCACTTATCAATCTCAGTGGAGCTTCGACCAGACCAAAAAGAACCTTTAGCAATGTCGTCTTCCCACAACCACTTTCGCCAGCTATACCAAAGATCTGATTCGAGTCAATCGTAATAGTGACATTATCAACCGCTTTAACTGTCTTTTGTTTACCGAAAACACTCAAAACGTAATACGCCTTCAACTCTTCCGTTCTCACTACGTACACTTCAATCACCTCATGTTCTACCAATTCTCTGTGCTCTCATACGTGGGTCTAGATATTCACTCAAAGATAAAGAGAGCAGATAGAGAGAAACGAAAAGCAAAATCGCTGTGACGACAGGTGTCAAAATCCACCACCAAAGTCCCATGAAAATTGCTTGCCTGTAGATGGCAACCTGGAGCATGTTGCCTATAGTGGGGGTTCTCATCGGATCAAGTCCGAGCCCAAGGTAAGCTAAGGTTACCTCCATGCCGATCGCCCAGGACATGTTGTTTATAAAAGTGGTGAATATTATCGGAAAGAGGTGTGGTAGGTATTCTCTTGTCACAAGTTCAAAAGTGTCAAGTCCACAAAGCAATGCGGTGAAAGTGAAGTCTCTCTCTCGAAGACTCAGGACCTGAGAGCGGATAACCCTCGCATCCCACGGCCATGCGAAGAAGGCAAGCAAAAACCCCAAGGCGATCATGTTCTTGATCCAGTCTCTCAGAATTGAGGCAACTATTATCAAAACGACTATTATTGGAAGAGTCATCACGGTATCGCCAAGGCTTGTGATTACTCTATCGGTAATGCCACCTCTGTAACCCGCAATGACACCAAGTATGGTCGCAATGATCCTTGATATTATTGAGGCAACAAAGGCAATTAACAGCGAGTTTCTGACTGCAAAAGTCAGCTGCCAAAAAACATCTTGTCCCAACCATGTTGTTCCCAGGAGATGCTCCCAAGAAGGTGGAAGACCTCTTTGAACTTGGTATGTTCGAGCTGGATCGTAAGGAGAGAAAAAGGACAGGAATGCCACAAAAACAAGCAAACAGATGAATACAAATCCTATGAAGAATCTGTAATCTTTTAAAAGATCCAAAAGCAATCTCATGCCTGTGTTTTCCTCCCTTATTTGTATCTAATCCTCGGGTCTATAACTGGATAAATCAAATCGATAACCAAGATCGATGTGGTTATGACTATTAAGGAAATTGAACTCACTCCCATAAAGAGGTTGTAATCAGCTCTGGTTATCGAGTTATAAAGCAGCCATCCGACGCCTGGATAGGCAAAGACCATCTCGGTCACAAGCGCCCCAGAGAAGAGATAACCAAAGGTCATACCCAAGTGGGTTATTCGTGGAAGCATGGCATTTCTTATGACATATCTGAAGGCTATTTTTCGTCTCTTCACACCTGCTGCTTGAGCATAGGTAACGAAATCCTCGGATCTGACGGTTTGCACGGTTAACTTCATAGCCTGAAAATGCTCTGCTGTTCCAAGCAGTACAAGCGATAATGCTGGTAGGAATGCGTGCTTTAAGATGGTCGCTATTGTCTTCCAATCGAAGGACAGGTGAAGTGTGATCCCCGCTCCTCCGCCAAGTGGGAACACGGGAAATATGTGAGCAAGCAGCAACAACAGCAAGAAAGCCATTATGTAGTACGGTACGGGTCTGACGAACATGAAAATGTTGTCGAGTACTCTTGTCCAGCGTGCCTTGAAATGATAACCAGCTAACCCTCCTATTATGGTCCCAAGCACCCATGAGATGATCGTGCTGGGAACAAGTAATCCCAAGGTCCAAGGCAGATGCTTTCGGATGAGCTCTATAACCGTGGCAGGATACTGCGCAAGTGAAGGTCCAAAATCACCTCTGAACAAGCGACTCCAGAAACTCAGATACTGTTCCCAAAGAGTACCCTCCAAACCGTACAGCTGTTTGAGGGTTTTGATCATTTTATCCAGTTGCTCTGGGGGAATGTACATACCGGCTGATTGATACTGCGCCAGTGCATTTTGAATTGGGTTTATTGGCATCAAACGTGGGAGAAAGAAGATCAAGGTTAATCCGAGGAAAGTCACAAACACATACTGGAAAAGTCTGGGAAGAAGATATCTTCGCAGAAATCTCATGTTCTCTCTCCTTCGACTTCGAATGTGATTTTAATCCCGGGACAGTATGGCAACTGTCCCGGGAGAAGAGACTATTTCCTTCCTGTTGGTTTCAGTTTGTGCAGTATGTACTTGAACTCTGGCCAAGTTGTGAAAACATCAGAGCGCGCATAGTCGTTTTGTGGGCTTGTGAAGTTCGTCCAATAATACTCGTTGAAGACTATTGCTATTGGACAGTTGATAATCGGAATTGCTATCATTTCTTCAATTTGCAGTTTAAGACCTTCCAAGCCGAGCTCTATGATCCTCTCTAAATCATCCCAAGCTGTTTTTTCGAGTTCTGCAATGATCTTGTCCATCCTTGGATCAGACCATCTTCCGTTCCAACCTAACGTTGGTTCTCCGATTGGTTTGACAAAGCTACTTCTCATGGAGTTGAAGCACATGTACAGATCTGGATGCAGTCCCCATGGCTCACCAGCCCACTGTCCATGGCTAACCGAACCAAGGTCAAACTCTCCTCTCCAACCAAGATCTCCTGCTGCTGGTGTCATGAAGAACTCAGCATCAATTCCGAATTTCTTCCATTGTTCGATTATCGCCGTGTTGACTATGTAGTCCATAGCTGTCACATCGGTACCACTGAGTATGGTCACTTTCCACGGTTTACCATCTGGCAATCTCCATTTTCCATCTGGTCCCCGGAAGAAACCGTGTTTTTTGAGCAAAGCCTCAGCCGCTTCGGGAGAATATTTCCACCAACCGTAACCAAGTGCAAGTCTCACCGCTTCTACGTCGTTTGGATCAAGCTCAACTCTGTAGGTTTTCTTTGCCCACTCGAGCACTCTGAACGGTACTGTTGGATCCCACGGTTTGAAGGTTTTTCCATCACCAAGATCAAGTGTGAGATTCTCAAGCCATGGCTCCAATTTTTTGAAATACCACTCGTAGAAAGTCTTGCTGACGACCAAAGGCAATCCTGGTGTTACGGCTGCCATTCCATCGTATGCCATTATGACTACCTCTACTGGATCAATAGCCAGAGCGAGTGCCCAGCGAACATCTCTTATGTTGTACGGATACTTCATGTGGTTGAAGCTTGGACCGCGTGTGGAAATATCCCTTGGATCGATGTAAGGCCACGTAGCTCTGTAAGACCTTGTTGTTTTGCTTCTTTTCAGCAAAACGTTCATCATTTCAGCGGTTCCTTGTGCGACATCGAGTTCGTTGTTGAGCATTGCCATTATCGTTTTTTCAGGTGGTCCGTAAGAAATGAACAACACATACTCAGGCACCGGTTCTCCAAACAGCTTACCCGTGACCGTTCTTTGCCAATCGCTCCTCTTCTTCCATAACACCCAGTATCCGGCTGGATCGTGTGAAACATAGACGTACGGTCCTATGCTAACAGGTGGGTTGAAATCGAAAGCCATCGGATCAGGAACTTTCTCAAAGATGTGCTTTGGCACAGGTCGCAAAGCGTTCCATCTTTCCAGGAATGCAGTGTGAAACCTGGTGTTTGGTTTTTCAAGCTCAACTACAACCGTATATCTGTCGGCTGCATAGACTTTTTTAACTTCCTGCATCTGTCCATGGTAAGCGAAACCTGGTGTTTTCTTTGCAAGTTCAATCGTGTAGACCAGATCGTCTGCTGTAAACTCCACTCCATCGCTCCAGTAAATTCCCTGGCGAAGCTTGATGGTCAATTTTGTGAAATCTTCGTTGTAAATCGGTCCGGTCTCCGCAAGCCCGTTGATTATCCCACCTTCAACGACATTTGGGTTCAGTGTCCAGAGCGCTTCCGTGGCAAACTGGTGAAGCCCCATGTTTTGTGCGCGCCAACCAGCCCAGAGGTTGAAATTTCCTGGGATTGGCATTGGTGCAAACAAGAACTGAATGATCAGCGTTTTGTCCCTTGGAATTCCAGGTGGAAGCGCTTGAGCAATTGCTACAAAAGCGCTCAGCAACAGCAAACATGCCAAGGTCAAACCGAGAAACCTTTTCACCTACAACACCTCCCCGCAAGAAATGGCTCAAATATCCTTCACTTCGAATGGTTTGAGAAGAATCTTCTTGTTGTTGATCCAGCACACATTTGACGAACTTTTCAGATTTAGAACCTTGCTACCACTGGCGGTCTTGCAGAGCTCAACCCCATCGCCAGTCAAGCGCGGCTTTATGAGCCCACTGAGTATTCTCGAAAAGAAGTGTTCGTTTAACACCGTGGCTATGTAGAACTTATCGTTCTTTCTACATATGGCTGGTTCTCCAGCAAACGGTCCACTTGTGAAAACCCCCAGAACCTCTCCTTCTCTTAAGACTATTTTGTCGCACCAGTAGTTTCCAACGAATTTTTCTCCATCAAAAGACAGTTCTATTGATTCATTCCCGCCAAAGTCCACAACCTCGAGACCAAAACATTCCGCTAAACCACTGGGAATTTCTCCACATATCCAGTTATCCTCGTTCTTGAAACCACTCATGCAGGTCATGATCACGGGTTTTGAAAAGTTCTTTATCTTTTGAACAAAGTTACCCAGCTTTGCCGCATAGGGAACTATTAAAAGTTGGTAATCGGTAATGTCATCCTCTTCGAACACGAAATCGACATTGTATCCCAATTTTCTTACTGCCTTGTAGATTTCGAGAACTGCATTCCAGTATTTGAAAGACTGATTTATATGGTTTATCCTGTGTATCCACACGTTCTCGTAGTCAAAATAGATTGCAACCTCCTTGACAGGTTCGATCTCGTCGTGTGTTACCTGCCTTGCGCGTTTGAAGTCCTCACATCTGTGAGTTGGTCTGCCCGCATAATCGAGCATGGCACCGAGATATTGTTCCGCCCCCCAGGCAATTTGATCGAATCTGAAGAGCATACTACCCATGGCCCCATGAAGGTAGGCTTGCTTGATCCACAGCTCGACATAACCCTTTGGATACTGCTCGTTACTCGCAAGCCAGTTCACCCTGCCTGATTGTTGTTCTATCACTAAAAACGGTTTCTTTTTCAACGACCTCATCAAGTCATGGTTAGCTGCCGCTCGATAATGATCTGTTCCCATGTAGTTATCCCATGAAACAAAGTCGAGGTTTCTCGCAAGTTTTTTGTAGTCTATGTCGAAGAAATCGCCCATGAAGTTGTGGGTGATCGGTGCATCAGAGTATTTTCGAATTGTTTCAATCTGCATATCTTGATACTCCGCTATGTTGTCGGTGCAGAATCTGAAATAATCAAGGAGCATGTGGGGATTTTCAAAGGTTGGGGTGTTTATCGGGAAAACAAAATCATCCCAGTCGCGAAGTGTTTGACTCCAGAACCTGTTTCCCCACCTGTAATTCAATTCTTCGATTGTTTTGTACTTTTTTCTCAACCACTCAACGAACTTTCTTCTGCAGTTCTCGCAGTAACAAAAGGAGCTGTCATGGCAACCAAATTCGTTGTCCGTTTGCCAGCCGTCCACGACCTTGCCATACCTTCTTGCGTACTCTTCCACTATCCTTTGTGAATATTCCCTGTACACTTTGCTTGAAAAACAATAATGCCTCCTGCTACCAAAGTTTCTAACTCTTCCGTGTTTATCTACAGGCAGAATCTCCGGATACTTTTTAACCAGCCAAATCGGAGGTGTTGCCGTGGGTGTGCCGAGTATCACTTTTATACCGTTCTTCTTCAAAAGTTCAATCGCTCTATCCATCCATGAAAAATCGTATTTACCCTCGTCTGGTTCGACAATGCTCCATGCAAATTCACCTATTCTTACCCATTCAACGCCGAATTGTTTCATCAGCTCGACGTGCTCGTGCCATTTGTCCTCCTGCCAGTGATCAGGATAGTAATCGGCGCCGTAGATTCGCATGAACATCCCCCAGCTTTGAAGAGCAAATTGTTTGATAACGTACGTACAAACAAATTATATTCTCTGTTACATTGACTGTCAATTAGTTAACATTGCGAAGGTTTGATGTACTGTGATTATCCTTTCAGTATTCAAAATAGGTCATATGTTATCGCAATCACTGGTAGGTGAAAATCACAGTCAAATCAAAGTGGTATTTTGTAGTTAAGACAGAAAAGGCAATTGCATAAATCAATTCTAACTGAAGACTCAACAGTCCGATGAAGTTCTCAAAATTTTGAAGCTATAGGGTTTTGAAACTTCGATGGAAGCCATCCGGTGCGAAAATGTGAGTTGCTGTTTTAGCAGCATAACATCAGTATGGAAGACTTACCCAAGTTATACTCTGATCTTTGACCTCGCAAGCTAGTGAAGTCACAATCTTTCCCAACTTCCCGGCTTTTGTACACTTGCTCATTTGCAATGCGCTAATATATTATCAAGCAAGGAGGTGAAATGAATGTACGAATGGGAAAATCCACAGCTTGTAAGTGCTGGTACTGAACGACCACACGCAACTTTCATTCCGTACTTCAATCTCAAGACTCTTACATGGGAATACCCGGAAGACTTCGAATCTCTGAATGGAAAATGGAAGTTTTATTTTGCTGAAAATCCTTTCAACTTGCCGGAGGGTTTCTACACAGAGGTTTTCGATGATTCAACTTGGAACGATATAGATGTCCCGTCCAACTGGGAGCTTCAGGGTTACGACAAACCAATTTACACCAACGTTGTTTATCCTTTCAAAGTAAACCCACCGTACATTCCAAAGGATTACAACCCGACTGGTATCTACAGGAAGAAGGTTTTCATCCCAGAAAAATGGCTGCAAAGAGAAGTCTTCCTACATTTTGAAGGAGTTAGATCGTTTTTGAAACTCTGGATAAATGGCATGGAGGTTGGTTTCAGCAAAGACAGTTGCACACCTGTCGAGTTCAGAGTCACCGAGTTTCTGAAGGCAGGGGAAAACACCATCACAGCCATGGTTCTAAAATGGTGCGATGCAAGTTATCTTGAAGATCAAGACATGTGGTGGTTTGCGGGAATATACAGAGAGGTTTATCTTTATGCCCTTCCAAAAGCTCACATCTGGGATATTTTCGTCAAAACCGACTTTGACGAAAATTCCGATAATGCGACGCTATTCATTGACGTAGAACTTAGAAATCTGTCCAAAACCTCTTGTAGTGACAAGCTCTCTCTGGCTTTGCTAAGCCCAGATGAGCAACAGATCAGTCTGTGTACTGAGACGGTTGAAATCGAACCTGATTCGAGACGGACTTTGAACTTCACTTTCAGTGTCGAAAAACCAGTCAAATGGAGCTGTGAAACTCCGAATCTTTACGTGCTTTTGGCTAAATTCGGTGAAGATGAGAAGAAGATCAACTTTGGCTTTAGAAAGATCGAAATCAAAGACGGAAGGCTTTGGATAAACGGAAAGTCTTTCTTCATCAAGGGTGTTAACAGGCACGAGTTTGATCCAGACAGAGGACATGCCATAACGGTTGATAGGATGATTCAAGACATAAAACTGATGAAACAAGCCAACATAAACACGGTTAGAACTTCTCACTATCCAAATCAAACGCGCTGGTACGACCTCTGTGATTACTTTGGACTCTACGTCATTGATGAAGCAAACATCGAATCCCATGGGATTGGCTGGACACCTGAGGTTACGCTGGCAAAAAAGGAAGAATGGAGACAAGCACACCTTGACAGAGTACAAAGAATGGTGGAAAGGGATAAAAACCATGCTTCGGTTATCTTCTGGTCCCTTGGTAACGAAGCTGGCGACGGCGAGAATTTCGAGCAGGCTGCACTTTGGATAAAGTCTCGTGACAACACAAGACCAATCCATTACTGCCCACACGGAACGAGTGGATTTGCCGACGGTTATCACTTGGATGTCGTTTCGACGATGTATCCCCCTATTGAGAAAATCATCGGCTATTCTCTCTCGAACCCAAAACGTCCGCTTCTAATGTGCGAGTATGCACATGCCATGGGAAACAGCGTCGGCAATTTGAAAGATTACTGGGAAGTCATAGAAACCCACCCAAATTTGTGTGGAGGCTGCATATGGGATTGGGTTGATCAGGGGATAAAAAAGAGTGATTCGAAGGGAAGATCTTTCTGGGCTTACGGTGGAGATTTCGGCGATCAGCCAAACGATGGGAACTTTTGTTGCAACGGACTAGTTTTGCCGGATCGAACCGTTGAACCGGAGTACTACGAGGTGAAAAAAGTCTACCAGCACATAAAGATAAGGAAAATCTCTTACAACACTTACGAGGTTGAAAACAGCTACAGCTTTACCAACCTTGATCAATTCGAGGGAAAATGGATCCTTCGAGCCGATGGGGAAATCGTTGATCATGGAACCTTCACACTTGATCTGCCTTCAGGTGATAAAACACTCTTGAAGCTTCCAATCAAAAAGTCTTATGACGATCGTGAGTACTTCTTGGAAGTAAACTTTTGTCTTAAAGAGGACAAGCCTTGGGCCGAGAAGGGTCACATCGTTGCCTGGGAACAGTTTAAGCTCAAATCTGGAAGTTTTTACCACGTCAAGCCCCAGGGGTCTTTCAGAATTCTGGAAGATGGGAACTCGTACACAGTGAAAGGTGAAAACTTCCAAGTTGTTTTCTCGAAGCTCACCGGAACTCTGCAGCAGCTGAACTACCTTGGAAAAGATCTTTTGTTGAGCCCAGTCGTTCCCAACTTCTGGCGAGCCCCCATTGACAACGATGTTGGCAACAAAATGCCGGAAAGACTTGCAATTTGGAAAAAGGCAACCTGCGAAAGGAAACTTCACAGGCTCAGTGCAAGGCAACACAAGGATCGTTTCACGCTCTGCTGTGAATACCAGCTTCCTGCTGGCTCATGGGACTACTTAACCTTTTCGGTTTTCTCAAACGGTGAAATTCTGATCGATCACACAATAATTCCTGGCGAGAACCTCCCAGAGCTTCCAAGGTTTGGTCTTCAGTTCAAAGTTTTGAAAAATTTGAAAAACGTGGTTTGGTACGGAAGAGGTCCTCATGAGACTTACTGGGACAGAAAACACGGCGGTCTGTTTGCCCTTCACAGTGGTAAGTCAAACTCTCTTGTTCATTATTACGTCAAACCACAGGAAACTGGAAACAGAAGCGATGTTCGGTATTTCAAACTCTTCGATGAAAGCCAAGTAGGTTTTCTGGTCTGCGGTCTTCCAACAATTGACTTTTCCATATGGCCATTTTCCATGGAAGATTTGGAACAGGCTAAGCATGTGAACGAGCTTGAGGAAAAAGACTTTCTGACCGTCAACATCGATTACAGACAAACTGGAGTTGGAGGAGACGACAGTTGGGGAGCAAAACCTCATAAAGAATACACCCTTTTTGCAAAGCCTTACAGCTATCGTTTTGTCATAAAACCTCTTTCAAAAGATGTCAATTTCAGGCAGCTGCCGGCTTTTGAACAAGACTTTGAAGTTGAACTAAGGCTTCCAAGGATATCTTACAAACAAGGTGAAACTGTTCGAGCAATAATTCATGTGGAAAACAACTCCATAGTTTCCTTCGAGAAACCGATCTTGCTGTACCTTGACAATTCTTTGGTCGAAGCAAAACATTGCATAGTCCCGCCATTCCAAAAGTCCGACTTAACCTTTTATTTCAAAATTGTGGAAAAAGGTATTCACGTAATTTGCAGCAACCTCACTGAAGCAAGGTCAGTTTACACAGTTTGAACTTGATTCACCAAGTTGGTCACAGCTTAGTCCTGTGCCCGGCAGGTACAATTGTCCCACAGGACAAAGCTATGGCCAATTGTCTGGCGAGATCGTACGAAGTTCCTTCACCTGGACTAGCATTAACTGATCGAGTTTGAATCAAGACAAAAAACCTTGGTGAAAAACAAAGAAAAAACGAGCAATCGTGAGAAAACAGTAATATGAGAGAGAACATGAAGAATCATCTCACCATATTGTGTATAACTGCTCTAATTCCTTCTTGACTGGAACAAATTATTTGTTTATTATGTGTTAATGGCAATGACAACTGGTTTATCATCCGCCGGTGAGGGGGTGTAGCGGTGAAAAAGCTGGTTTCTATCCTGATTGTGCTCGTGTTATCTGCAACCCTCATTGCAACGACCAACCAAAATGACAAGGAGGGTGTACAAACTGTGACGACGCAAGTGCCATCTCTCAAGGAAGTTTTCGCACGGTATTTTCGGATTGGTGCAGCGTTGCCAGCCAAAGTGTTTGGCAATCCGGTCGATGTGGAGTTGATCAAGAAGCACTTCAACAGCATGACGGCTGAGAATGA
>FWWM01009357.1_pt1 | contig 13071 bp, 7 predicted proteins | sample 2228351 | NCBI WGS metagenome assembly FWWM01 (sample SAMEA103939774, study PRJEB20133) | metagenome | reverse complement strand
ACTTCCGACCTGGCCGAACGGCGCCTGTTGAACGTGGTCGAGGAAATGGCCCTGGCCTCGGGAACCCCGGTGCCGCCGGTCTATGTCCTTGATGGCGAGGCGGGAATCAATGCATTCGCGGCCGGCCACGATCCGGCAAGCGCGGTGATTGGCGTGTCGCGCGGTTCGCTGGTGTATCTCACCCGCGACGAACTCCAGGGAGTGGTGGCGCACGAGTTCAGCCACATCCTCAACGGCGACATGCGATTGAACCTGCGACTGGTGGGCGTGCTGCACGGGATTCTGCTGTTGGCAATCATCGGGTATTACCTGTTGCGGGCAGCGGGCCGATCGGCGGCCCGGGCAAGCCGCAAAGGGGGTGGGGCCGCGGCAATGGTCCTTTTGGGGTTGGCCCTATTGGTCATTGGGTACTTGGGGGTCTTCTTTGCCAGGCTGATCCGGTGTGCCGTATCGCGGCAGCGGGAGTATCTGGCGGACGCTTCGGCGGTGCAGTTCACGCGCTATCCCGACGGAATCGCCGGGGCGCTGAAGAAGATTGGCGGGCTGGAAGAGCAGTCCCGCATTGGCGACCCCCATGCCGAGGAATTGAGCCATCTGTTCTTCGCCGATGCATTTGCCGGGGCGCTGGGAAACTGGCTGGCGACGCATCCGCCGCTGGCCGAACGCATCCGGCGCATCGATCCCCGCTTCGACGGCGTATTTCCCCGCACCGTGCCGGTGGTCGAGGAGGGCCTGGCCGCGGCTGCGGCGCCGGCGGCGCCGCTTCGCCCCCCGCGGATTGCCGCGCTGCCAGAACGTGTGACCGCCCAGATCGGGACCATCGCTCCCGAACATTTGGCGTACACGGCGGCCCTATTGGAGCAGGTGCCGCAAGTCCTGGCGGATGCCACGGGCGACCCGCACAGTGCGCAGGCGGTGGTTTACACGCTGCTCGTTGATGGCCGGCCGGCAATCCGCCAGCGGCAATTGGAATCGCTGCGGGACGCGACCGACGATTTCACCTACCGCCTTACCTGCCAGTGGCTGGCCCTGGCCGATACTTTGCCCGAAGAAGCCCGTTTGCCGCTGGCCGAGCGGGCCATCGCGGCGCTCAAGCAGCTCTCGGCAGGGCAATATGCCGAGTTCCGCCGGGCAGTCGAGGCCCTGGTGCGGGCCGATGGCCGACTGGATTTGTTCGAGTACACGCTCCAATTGCTGGTGCTCCGGGCGCTGGATGGGCACTTTGGGCTGGCAAAGCCGCGCCGGCCGCAATATTACGGTCTGGGCGGATTGGTGGAGCCGTTGGCTACGGTGCTTTCGACCCTGGCCTATGCGGGGCAGCGAGCCCCCGAGCAAGCCCAGCAGGCCTTCGAGCTGGCAGCGGCACGAAGTGGCCACCCGATGGCGCTACGCCGGAAAGAGCAGTGCACGTTGGGCGATTTCGATCGCGCGCTGGCGCAACTCGGCCTGGCGGCACCCAAGATCAAGCGGCAGATCGTGGCCGCCTGTGTGGCCTGCGCGGCGGCCGACGGCACCGTCACACGCCGCGAAGGAGAGCTGTTGCGCGCGGTGGGCGCCATGCTCGATTGCCCCATGCCGCCGCTGGTGTGATGCCGCCGGAAGCCTCGGCGCTCGCCTGCACCGCAAGGTTTTTACACATCACGCCGCAAGCGGCCGGCGGCTCGAACAGTGCGGCCTAAGCCCGCCTCAGTGTTCCTGGCCGGCCAGGTAGCGTTCGGCATCAATGGCCGCCATGCACCCCGACGCCGCTGCGGTGACTGCCTGGCGGTAATAGTCGTCGGCCACGTCGCCGGCCGCAAACACCCCTTCCACGCTGGTCCATGTGCGGAAGGGGACGGTCCAGCGGATGTATTGCTTGGGTGTCAGCTCCAATTGGCCTTTCAAGAAGGCGGTGTTGGGCGTATGGCCGATGCCCAGGAACATCCCCGCCGCCTCGACCACCATTTCCGGCTCGCCCACCGTGCTGGCCAGACGCACGCCGGTTACCCCGGATTCGTCGGTGCCCAGCACTTCGGCCACGACGCGGTTCCAAAGGATCTGGATTTTGGGGTGTTCCAGGGCGCGGCGGGCCATGATCTTCGAGGCGCGCAGTTGGTCCCGCCGATGCACCATGTACACGATGCTGGCAAACTTGGTCAGATAGTGGGCTTCTTCCACGGCCGAATCGCCCCCTCCCACGACCACCAGCGGCTTGTTGCGGAACCGCGGCAACGCGCCGTCGCAGACCGCGCAGGCACTGACCCCGCGGTTCTTGAAGCGCTCTTCCGAAGGCAAGCCCAGGTAATTGGCGCGGGCGCCGGTGGCCACGATCACCGCCCGCGCTTCGTATGCCTTGCCGTCGGATGCCAGCAGGCGGAACGGGCGCACAGTGAAATCGACCTCCACGATGTCCTCGGTAATGACCCGCGTACCGAAGTTGACCGCCTGCTGGCGCATGAGTTCCATCAGTTCCGGCCCGGCGATGCCGTGCCCGCTATGCGGCGGCATCATCGCCCGGCGCGGGGCCGCAATGGCGCTATCGAGATACGCCTGAAGGTCGCCGTGCGGAAAGCCGGGGTAGTTCTCCACTTCGGTCGTGAGATTCAACTGGCCCAAGGGGAGCGTGCCGGCAATGCGATTGGCTTCAGTCACCGCCCCCTCGAACACCAAGGGGTTCAGCGCCGCACGCGCCGAGTAGATGGCGGCTGTCCAGGCCGCCGGCCCGCTACCAATGATAATCACGTTCTCGGCCATTTGAGCTCCTTAGCTTTTCGACTTTCAGGTGTAACCGTGCTCCCCGGTCGCGCCGTCGGGCTGGTCCACCGGGCCATTGCGGGGTCGGGTCGGGGCACCCCGGTGCGGCTACTACCAACCCCACCGGGCCATTGCGGAATCGGGGCCCACGCGGGACACCACCCGGGCCCTTTCGGACCCGGCTCAAGGCCCGCCTCATGGCCTGGCTCATGGCCCGCCTCACCGCCAGGCTCACGGCCCGCCTCACCGCCCGGCTCACGGCCTGGCTCATGGCCCGCCTCACGGCCGCCTCACGGCCTGGCTCAACGCCCGACTCATGGCCCGGCTCATGGCCGGCTACCGTCCCAGCCGCTCGATCGCCTCGGCAATGGCCGCCCGACGGGCATATATCGGCGCCGGGTCGGTGGTGAAGGTGGTCATATCGCGGGTGATTTCCGGCGGCACCTCCAACAGGGCTTCGATCCGTTTGACTTCTTCGGCCGGCAGGCGATCGCGCTGCGACTCCAGTCGCTGGCGGAGCAGCCACAGGAACTCGTAATCCTCGACCCCCTCGCGCAGCATTTCCCAGCGGATGCTGGAGACCGGCGGCTCGATCACCGGCTGGTGGCCGGAGAGGCCCGGCACGGCTGCGGCCTCGGGCGGATAAATGAACCGCCCATCCCCGTTGCCCCAATACGCCCGCGTCCCTGCCGGGGTGCCGTAGCCGCTCACGTAGCTCATCGGGTCTTCGTAGGGATTCTGCGGCTTGTCGGGATAGGCGGCGCTGGAGGTCCAGTAGTTCGTGGCCCAGACGAGCGTGCCGGCGATCTTCCGCTGCCACGTCTGCCAGTGCCACACGCGCAGCTCGGTGGCCGGGTGGTCGATAAACAGCGTGCAATACGGGGCCTTGGGGCCGGTGCACACGTACCACCAGAACCGCTCGCCCACCTGGCGGCGCTTCTCGGCGGCTGCGTGGTCGTAATTGAAACTCACGGGGCACCAGATGTCTACGGCGCCGAAGAGCGCCTCGACCGGCTCCTCGGTCAACATCCGGCGGATGCCGGGGGCAAACCGCTTCAATCGCTCCATCCCGGCCCGCACAAAGGCGTAGTCCTTGGGGTCGGGTTCGTCGAACCAGTACACATAGGCCATCTCCAGCCAGCCCTTCTGGCGCAAATGCGCTTCGAGCTGGCGCACCTGGCTGGCCAGCAGCGCCTGGTACTGGGGCGTGTTTTCGCCGAACGGGCCAATCCGCGGCTCGTGCCGGGCGTGGAACGTGCCGCCCCCCATCCCCTGGATGGGCAGGCGGAAGGTGTTGAAATGGTATTTGGCGATGGCCTCGGCCATGGCTTGATCGAACCGGCTGAAGTCAATCTCGGCTCGGGGGTGCGGCCCCTCGGTGATGATCCGCACCTGGAAACGATCGAGCGGCACGGGGTCGTAAGGGCTGATGCGGTGTTCGGCAAAGCTTTGGAAATACAGGTCCACCAACTGGCGCCGGTCGGCTTCGGTGCGGGCACCGTGGTAACGGAAAACGGCACCCGCATCAAATCCGAAGGCGGTCTCCAGATGGTTCCTTTCGGGCAGGGCGAAGTCCCAAACGTGAAGCACCACGGGGACCGATTCGGACCACCCGTCGGCCGCCAGGCGGATCGAGCCGCGGTACTGGCCGGGCCGGGCATCTTTCGGCACGTAGACCAGCACCCACAACGGCTGGTTCATCTCGGCAGGCAGGTCTAGAGGCTTGTCGTTGCGCAAGGGCGGCAGGGCATCGGGCCACCAGTCCCGCACGCCGGTGGCATCCGTCGGGTGATCGACCCAGTGGTAGTACACGCGCCACACGCGGACGTTGCTGGCCGGGATGACCGCCGCGCTGGGGCCCACCAGCGGGCTGGGCGTAGCGGTCAATCCCCGCAGCGGCTGCGTCGGCCGGACGACAATCTGCACCGCCTCGTAATCGTGGCGGGCGGCCGACAGCCGCGCCGCAGGGCCCTCGGCGGTGGGCAGAGCGCGCCGTCGCGGCACCTTGCGCGTTGCCTCGCACCACCACACCGCCGCCTTGCCCGAAATCCCCGCGATCCGCTGGCCGTAATCGGTCCGGTAATAGTCCGGTACCTCGATTGGCATCGCGGTGGCAAGCGTTCCTTTGCCCTGCACCGTCAATCGCAGGGCCAGCCGATGCGTGCCCGGCTGCGGTGTGGCTAGCTCCAGGCTGAAGGTATGCGACCGTCCGGGATACAATACGGCCTCGGCCGGGTCGAATGGGTCGGTGCCCCCATCGGGCCGAGAAAGTGTGGCATTTAGGATGACAAACCGATTCCCGGCATCGGGGTTCTTTACCTTCAAAGACAGTTCCCCTCTGCCCGAGGCCAGCCCGTCGTCCAGCGTCATGCTCTCGACCATGGGGGCCACGGGGCCAGGGGGCAGGTCGGCGAACCAGGTTCGGCCGACACCCGCGGGTGGCTCGCCCGCAAGCGGCGCCTCCAGGCGCAACTCGTTGACCTGGAAGCCCGCCCTCGCCGCTTCCGGCCGGAGGCGCACGAACAACCTCTCGGCCGGAAAAAGGCCTGCGGGCAAGGCGCCTCGGGCGGTTCCCACCCCCGATTGCCGCGCCACCAGGTACCACTGGCGTTCATCCCGGCTGGCCTCCAGCACGCACGCGCCTGCCGTATGGTGATTGACGCGGAACGATACCTCGCCGCTTTGGAAGGGATAGCCGGGCAGCTCGAAACGATACACGACCTCGTCGGTCCCCGAGAATCGCCAGCGGTCGCTATTGAAGTCGGCCGAAGCACGGGCCAGCACCCGGTGGTAGTTGCCGCCCGCATGGCCGAAGGTCGCGTGAAAGGTGTATTGCTTGCCCCGGATCGCTTCTCCCTCGCCCAAAAGCAGCTTGCCCACGGGCCGGAAGACCGGCAGGACGGGGACCAGGCTGGCGGCGTCGAACTGCACCGTACCGCGGGCCTGCCATTGGCCCAGGCGAATGGTGGCGTGGGAGCGGCCGTCGGGCACGCGAAAGACATGGCCATAGCCCTGCCAGGCCTCTGCCAGTCTCGGGTAATCGCGGTTGGCAAAATCGGGACCCGAGATGACCGAGCCGGTGCCCGCCACCTGTCGGCCACGGAACGAAAAGCGGTAGAGGCCGCCGGAGGTGACCGGCACCTCGCACTGCCACTGGTTCGACCCCTGGCCGGTGCCGGTCACCTCGAGGACCTCGCGGTCGAGCCACCGGCCTTGGCCGGCCGAGAGCCTCCAGCCCTCCGGTCGGTCGCCTCCCTGGCGGAAGTCAGGATTGGGCAGGAGATTGCCTTCGGCCGCCGCCAGCGGCCCCAGCCACGCCAACAGAATGGTCACAAGGCCCAGGTGCCAAACGAGCTTCACGTGTGGGTCTCCTTGGCAAAATTGGTGTGGAACCCGCGCAGCGGCCGGGCTGCGCTCGCACAGCCGGCACATCGGGTTTGCGCCGGCGGGCGGCGGCGACCAGGCCCCGGCCCGCCACGATAGCCGCGCCGCCAAGCCCGATGGTGGTGCCGGCCGGCTACGAGGGCGCCGCCAGGACACTCCCAAAGGGCCGGCGCGCGGCAAGCCACCCCAGCCTTGCCGATGGCCGCGCCTCGCTGCCTGCCCCAGCAGGTTTGCGCCAAGCGCCGTACGAAGACAGGCTACTGGGCGGGCGGGTATTCGATGATCTCGATATCCTTGAACATCACGTGCATCTCGCAGCCCGAGTGCATTTGGAGGGCGAAATGCCCTTCGCGGCGTCCTTTATCCACGCGGATCTCGGCGCTCTTGATGCCATTGACCGTTACCGTGATGTCGCCCCCGCGGGCCTCGATGACCATCTCGTTCCACTGGTCGTCGCGGGTGTACGATTTCTCCGCCTCGTCGGTCGGCTTGACGATCCAGCCCCGGCCGTAGCTCTCGTAAATGCCCCCCACGCCGCTTTTGGTGCGCCCCACCTGCACCTGGAGGCCGTGGGCCTGGTCCGGTTCTTTGAAGATCGTGCGGATGTAGAAGCCGCTGTCGCCCGAGAGGCACTTGAACTTGAAACGAACCTTGAAATCGCGGAAAGTGCGGTCGCTGAACAACAGTCCATAGCGTTTCTCGTTGTGCGCCCGACCCACAAAGGCCCCATCTTCAACCGTCCACGTGCCGGCACCCACCTTGTGCCAGCCGGCCAGGGTCTTGCCGTCCATCAGCGGCTTCCACCCCACCTCCTCCTCGGCGGCGTGCAGCCGGGCCAAGGGGAGTAATCCCACCACACAGCACAACAAGGCGAAGCGACGACCTTTCATGGCAGGCTCCTGGTACTGGTTCCAAGCGACCGATATCGAGATGTAGGGTAGTGGCGCGCCGGCGGCTGGTCAAGCCGCGGGCCCTGGACGACCTGCCGTCGGCTGCTACAATCGCCGGGATCGCCGCACAGGCCGTGCTGGGGCTTTGTGGAGAGGACGCGCTTCATGATTCAATTGGTCGAGGTTGGCGGCCAGCGCCTGGCGGTGGAAGACCGCGGCAGCGGCTGGCCGCTCCTGCTGGTCCACGGTTTTCCGCTGGATCATGGGATGTGGGCTGCGCAGATCGAATCGCTTGCCGAGGTCGCTCGGGTCCTTGCCCCCGACCTGCGGGGCTTCGGGCAGAGCGATCCATTGCCGGCCGAGTGCACGGCGGTGACCATGGCCCGCTTTGCCGACGACCTGGCCGGCTTGTTGGCGGCCTTGCAGGTCGAGGGTCCGGTGGGGGTCTGCGGCCTTTCGATGGGGGGCTACATCGCGCTGGAGTTCTGGCGCAGGCACCGTGGGCGTGTGGGGAAGCTCATTCTGTGCGATACGCGGGCCGCTCCGGACGCGCCCGAGGCGGTGGCGGCCCGGTTCCAAAACGCTCAACGGGTACTGGCCGAGGGATCCTCCGTACTGATCGACTCGCTCCTGCCGCGGCTAGTCGCCACCGAGACGCTTGCGGGCGACTCGGAAGTGGTGGCCCACCTGCGGCGAATGATTCTCGAGGCCCGGCCACAAACCGTGGCCGCGGCCCTGCGGGGCATGGCGTGTCGCAGCGATGCCCGGCCATGGCTCGGGGCCATCGACTGCCCCACTTTGGTGCTGGTGGGCCAGCACGATGCCATCTCGCCGCCCCACGAGATGCAGGCCATCGCCGCGGCCATTCCCGGTGCCCGCTTCGAGATGATCCCTGGGGCCGGCCACATGGCTCCTATGGAAAACTCCTCGGCGACCAACGCAGCGTTGAAAGCCATCCTGACCCCTTGAATCCCCTCGCAACCGCTGGACCGGGCGGGAACCGGGCATGCCCGGCACATCGCAAAACCCGCGCGGGGAATTCGCCGGCCATGGACCACCGCCGACAGTCGCGGGCTAGGGCACGCGGAAGATCGACTGGCACTTGACGATCGCGTAATCGTCGGGGAAGGTGTGGATGGCCTGGATCCGCAGGCTCCGCTGGCGCGTTTCCAAATGGATATAGCTCAATGCCCCTAAGGCCATGCGCCCGCTGGCATCGAATCGCTGGAGCAGCCCCTGGTGCTGGGCCGTCCGATTGACTTCCTGCTGGAACGTCCAGAACAGCTCCGGCTCGACGGGTTCCAATTGAAACGACATCTCGTAGTTCACCCCGCCGCGGCACTCCATCTGATCGGAGCGCTGCCCCTTGAGGCGGTAAGACATCAGCCGCCGCTTTTCTGGCAGGGGATGATGGGCCGAGGTCACCACCTCGGTCAACGTCTGCCCCTCGTAACGCCAGGTGATGACGTGGCCGGTGGTCGTAATGTCGATTTTGGCCTCGTAGCCGCCCCGGGCCACGCCCTTGGACGCGCACACTTCGAACAGCTCCGGGTGCAGCGGGCGCCCATAGAGCTGAAACACCAATTCGGCTACCTTGGGTCGAACCGTAAGCACGGCAGTGATCCTCGCCTTGTGTGGCGGCCGAGGCAGCCCGCAACGGGCGTCGGCCCCGCCATCAGTGGTTATTATAAAGCGGGTTTGCGGAACCACAAAGGGACCTCCGCGGCAAGCAAAATGCGGACCCAAACGCGAGAAAAAACGTGTCGGGAAACACGCCTTGACAAACCCCGCCAACCACGTTCCGCTTGCCGGAATAGCCCGCGCCTGGGCCGCCGAGGGCTCGCCAGAGACGGCCTGGGGCTCAAAGGGGTGGCGGGAACGCCACGGCCATCGCTCCGCTCTGACCGTGCCACCGGCCCGCCACCGTATCGGGCCTCTCACGCCCTGAATGTCACGGGGTGTGGCGGGAACGCCACCGCCTTTGCTCCGCTCTGGCCGAGCCTCCCGGCTGTGCCACCTAGCCGCCCTACGGGCCGCGTTTTTTCCACTAGACGCATTTTGCCGGGTGCATTATTCTCGCCGGAGTTTGGCGGACGCCATTGGCCGGCCGCGCGAAACCAGCGAACATAGAAAACTTGCGCAAGACGCCGCTCTCAACGATCGCCCTTCGATGGTCCGGCGAGATCGTTCGGGGGCGCGGGGCTGCGGAATGCCGTCGAGTACTTGAGGCGCTCGTCTGGCTTGCCGGGAAAGGATTCCTGCCTGCGATGGAAGCACGTTTGCAATACCACAGGCCGGTGGAGCCAGCCTTTCGGCGACTGTCGGTGCTCATGCCGGTGTATAACGAGCGTTGGACCCTGGCCGAGATCATCGGGCGGGTCCTTCAGGCACCGGTGGGGCTGGAAATCGAGTTGGTGGTCGTCGACGACGGCTCCAGCGATGGCTCGTGGGAGCTGCTGGCGCAACTGGCCGCCGGCGATGCGCGGATTAGACCCTTCCGCCACCCGCGCAACCGGGGCAAAGGGGCGGCAGTGCGTACCGCCATCGCCCACATGACAGGCGACGTCGCCGTGATCCAGGATGCGGACCTGGAGTATGACCCAACCGATTTGCCGCGGCTTTTGGCGCCGATCCTCTCGGGCCAGGCCGATGCCGTGTTCGGCTCGCGCTACCTGGGCCATCCGCGGCGGGCCTTGCCGTTCTGGCACACGCTGGTCAACAAGGCGTTGACGCTGGCGTGCAATGCCATGACCGACCTGGCGCTGACCGACATGGAGACGTGCTACAAGATGGTGCGGGCCGACGTGCTGCGATCCCTCCGCCTCCGGAGCGATACGTTCGACATCGAGCCGGAACTGACCTGCCGGCTGGCCCAGTGGGGGGCGGAGATCTACGAAGTCCCTATCCGCTATAGGGCGCGGGGTTATGCCGAGGGGAAAAAAATCCGGCCCTGGGACGGCCTGCGGGCGATCGCCGCTTTGGTGCGCACGGCATTGGAGTGGCGGCGATTCTCGAAGCACGAGCGGCTAAACCGCCTGACCTGCCAGGCCCGCGCGCTTGGGCGGCATGCGCGGCTGGCCGAGGGGCTGCGGCCGTTTCTAGGCCCGCGCGTGCTTCATTGGGGGGCGGGCATCGGTACGCTCAGCCGTTTCCTGGTCGATCGTCCCGCGCTGGTGCTGATCGAATCGGACCCGATCTGTCGCCGGATGCTGGATCGGAAGCTGGGGCACCGCAGCAATGTCCGAATCGCCTGCCGATTGCTGGACGTACTGGAGCCGGGGTGGGGCCCCTGGCCCGCTGGCTGCGAGGGGTTCGACGCCATCGTATGCTCCGAGCCGGCGGACGACCTCGAAAGCGACTGGGCGGCCCAGTGCTTTCGCCTGTTGGTGCCGGGGGGGCGGTGGATACTGGCCGGTCCGCCTTCCGACCAAACCCACTGGACTGCCCTGGATGCGGGTTTGCGTGCGGCCGGCTTCGAGTTGGCGCCGGGCCGCACCGCGTGGGCGACCAGCCCAGCCGACCGGTGGTGGCGTGGCCTGGGAAGGTGGTCGGGCCGCAGCGAGCCGGCCCCGGTCCTGATCGCATACAAACCCCAGACCGGCGCACAGCGTGCCGCAGCATGAGGACCGGGTATGCCGGGCGAGCCGTCGGTTGGACTTTCCGGTGGATGGGCCGAGGGCAGCGCGGCGGACCACGTCCCGCTGCGACGTTATCTCGGGATCGTACTGGCGGTGGGCGTGGCAGCCCGGCTGGTGCGATTCGGCCTGCGATTTCCGCTGTGGTATGACGAAGCGGCCTTGTCGGCCAGTCTTTTGGACCGCGGCTTTCTGGACCTGCTCCGGCCATTGGATTGCGGTCAGGCCGCGCCAATCGGCTTTCTTTGGGTCCAACTGGCCCTGGTCAAAGTGCTTGGGTTTTCCGAGCCGGTGCTGCGCCTGGAGCCCCTGATCGGCGGCGTGGTCGGCGTGGTCGTCTTCTGGCGCCTGGCCAGCCGAATGCTGAACGGCACGGCGGCGGCGTTAGCCGCGGCGATGCTGGCGGTTTCGTATCCGGCCATTCGCTACTCGGCCGAGGCCAAGCCCTATGGTACCGATCTGGCCGTCGCGGCCGGAATGCTGTGGCTGGCTGCCGAGTGGCTCCGTTGGCCCCACCGGAGCCGCTGGTTGTGGGCCCTGGCCGGGGTCGCCCCCGTGGCGTTCGGTTTGTCGTTTCCCGCGGTGTTTGTAGCGGGCGGCATCAGTTTGGCCACCGCCTGGGTGTTGTGGCGCCACCGTGGGGCCCGGGGAGGGTGGGCTTGGGTGGCCTACAACCTCGGCGCGGTGGCCGCGTTCGTGGCCGTGCAGGCCGCTGCCCATGCCAATCTCAGCCCGACCGGCGCTGCGACCATGCAGGCGTACTGGAAGGAGGCCTTTCCGCCGGGGGAATCGTTTGGGCGGCTCTTGCGGTGGCTGGCGGATTCGCACACCGGGGTGATGCTGGCCCATCCCGTGGGCGGCGAGCACGGCGGCAGCATCGCCACGGCATTGCTATGCTTGGTGGGCGTGGGGGTGCTGGTGCGCCGTCGGCATGGCCACCTGTTGGCGATGTTGCTGGTTCCGTGGGGGTTGAACTTGCTGGCCGCCGCCCTGCATCGCTATCCCTACGGAGGCCACGTGCGCCTGGCCATGCATCTGGCACCGAGCGTGTGCCTGCTTGCCGGGGTGGGATTGGCCGCCGTGCTTGGCCGGCTGAAACCGGCAGAGCGTGCCTTTCGCGGGGCCGCCGCAGCGTTGGTGGTGCTTGCCGCGATCGGGGTGGGGACGATGGTTCGCGACGTGGTTCGGCCGGCACGCTCGGAAAACGACCTCCGCGCCCGCGCCTTCGCCCAATGGTTCTGGGTGGCCAAGGCACTCGACGGCGAGTTGGTCTGTGCCCGGACCGACCTCCACCTTCCCTTCACCCACACGCCGCTGCTGGAAGGGGACGAAGCCATCTATTACTGCAACCAACGGATCTACTCGCCACGCCATGCCCAGCAGCGGCGGCCCCAATGGGAGCGGGTTTCGGTCCACTGGCCGCTCCGCTGCGCGTGGTTCCGTGTGCCGCGGCTCCCTTTCGCCGAGGCAGAGTTCGAGCAATGGCTGCACGAGATGGAAAACCACTATCGGCTGCTTGACCGCCAAACCTACCCGCTGCCAGTCTTCAACAAGCGGGGGCTGGAGTCGGCCAACACCGTCGAGCTGTTCGAGTTCGTGCCGCGATGACCTGGTTCCGGCACGAAGGCCACCCCGAAGGCTTCAGGCCATGTGCTTGCCGACCGCTTCGGCGACGTTGCGGCACAGAGCCATCGTCTGTTGGAACTGGGCGAAGTCGAGCGATTGATAACCGTCGCTCTGGGCCTTCTCGGGATTGGGGTGGACTTCCAACATCAGGCCATCGGCGCCGGCGGCCACCGCCGCAGCCGCCATGCGAGGCACCAGGCTCGTATGGCCGGTGCCGTGGCTGGGGTCCACCACCACCGGCAGGTGGGTCTTCTCGTGAAGATAAGGCACGGTGGCCAAAGGAAGCGTGAACCGCACATGCGTCTCGAACGTGCGGATCCCTCGTTCGCACAACAACACGTTCTGGTTGCCGGTGTTGAGGATGTATTCGGCTGCCAGCAACCATTCCTCGATCGTCGCGCACATCCCGCGTTTAAGCAGCACGGGCTTGCCCGATGCCCCGGCTTCTTCCAGCAACCGGTAATTCTGCATGTTGCGAGCCCCGATCTGGAGGATATCGGCGTACCGGGCCACCAGGGGGACATCGGCCGCGCAAAGCACTTCGGTGACGATGGGCAATCCCGTTTCGGCCCGCGCGATGGCCAGGATCTTCAGCCCCTGTTCTTTCAGGCCCTGGAAACTGTACGGGCTGGTGCGGGGTTTGAACGCCCCACCTCGCAGGGCCGTGGCTCCGGCGGCTTTCACCGCCCGCGCGGTGGCCACCGTCTGCTCTTCGCTCTCCACCGCGCACGGCCCGGCGATGGCGGTGAAGCCCTCTCCCAGCCGGGCCCCCCGCACCTCGATCACCGTGTCCTCCGCCTGGA
>FWWM01004032.1_pt1 | contig 13083 bp, 12 predicted proteins | sample 2228351 | NCBI WGS metagenome assembly FWWM01 (sample SAMEA103939774, study PRJEB20133) | metagenome | reverse complement strand
CTATCCAGCGAGAGCGCCTTCAGCCCTCGCTCATCGGCGGCAGAAAGGGGGTGGTCCATTTGCGCCTGTGCACCCGTGATTGCAGATTGGCGACCGGTGGTTTACGATGGATGGACGGCGGCGCCCAACTTCTCGACGTTCGACCGACGCCGCTAATCGTAAATCCGAAATCGAAAATCGCAAATGACCCTCTCGCTCGACCAGGCCCGCGCGCTTTGTCCAAAGCACATGATGCACGGCCCATGCGGCGGCGTGCGCGACGACGGCACGTGCGAGGTCGGCCCGCATATCACCTGTCCCTATCCGCTCATCCTCGACCAGTTGCCATGGCGGTTGACGAAGGGCACACAGGGTCACGATGCCACGCCGCATGTGTGGCATGCCTCCGGGCGACTGTCGCACAAGCTGGCCACCGGCGAGTTCGTCACCCTGGCCGAACTGTGGCCGCCGGCCAACGCCGACCTGAGCCAGATCATTGCCTGCTATCGGGCGCTCGGCCCAAAGGTGGATGCAGTGAACGTAGCCGACAGCCCGCTCGCCCAGCCGTTCATGTCGTCGTTGGCGGCGTGCGCTGCATTCAAACAGGCCGGCCTGGACGCCATCATGAACCTCTCGTGCAAGGATCGCAGCCGAATCGCCCTACAAGCCGAGCTGATGGGCGCCAGCGCGCTCGGCATCAACGCCGTCCTGTGCATCACCGGCGACCACCCTGCGCTGGGCGATCACAAAACCGCCCAGCCGGTATACGACCTCGATTCGTTCGGGCTGATTCGCCTGGCCAGACGGCTGCGCGACGAGGGCCGATTCGACAGCAACCGCGCCGTCGAGGGTAAGCCCAATTTTCTGATCGGCGCGGCCGGAAGCCCCTTCACCCGACCAGTCGAGGTCCAGGCCGAGCGCGCTGCAGCCAAGGTCTTCGCCGGCGCAGACTTCATCGCCACTCAGGCAGTATTCGATCTCGACAGATTCGCCGCTTTCACCCGGCAGATGGCGGACTTCGGCGCGCTGGAGCACGGCCGGCTGATCGCCGGCATTGCGGTCGTGACGACGCTGGCGCAGGCGCACTGGTTGAACGCAAGCGTCCCAGGGGCAAACGTGCCCGCAACATTCATGGACACCCTGGCGCGCACGTTGCCGTCCGAGCGCCGACGAGCCGCCCTGCAGTGGAACGCCGAGTTCGTCAGCCGCCTGCGCCGAATCGAAGGCGTGCACGGCATCTTGTTGTATGCGATGGAACACGACGTCGAGTCACTAGGCGAACTGCTGGCTCTGAGCCCCTAGCCTCGATGCCGCTATGCTATACTGCCCTTCCGCATAACTCGCCATTGCAACCGCAGGCGCGTAGCTTAACAAGCGTATAACGTCGAGGTGACCCGATGCCCGCCCGCGATGGGCGGGCTGAAAAGCTCGGAAGCTAGGGCTGAAAGGTGGAAGCCGGTGCAAGTCCGGCGCTGTGCCGCAACTGTAAACGCATGCTCTCGGGACGTCAGACGCTGCGAGTCCGACGTCTGGCAGGCCGATAAGCGCGCGTGAGCCAGGACGCCATCCTCGACGAGTAATTCTCAACCCTTCTCGGAACAAGGAGGCAGAGATGGCTCAAGGCCCATAGCGCGAACCCCACAGCTTAGGGTTCGACGAATTGCAATCTCGGTGCCCGATCTTCGAAGAAGGTCGGGCTTTTTCTTTTCATTCGACAAGACAGCTCTTCCGAAAGATGACAACGCTAACGAACCTCAAAAAGCAGGTGCGCGCGGCGCTGATCGCGACCGCGCTCGTCGCCAGTGCGCTGGTCACCCCACTGTTCCCGGCGCAAGCGCTCAGCGGGGTGGTCGAAACCACCGCCACTCGGACGGCCGAGTGGCTGAAGACCAAGCAGGAAGGTGATGGCGGCTTTGGCAGCGGCTTCTCCAAGGGCAGCGACATCGGTGCGACGGCCGACGTGGTCATGGCGCTGGCCGCCGTCGGCACCGACGTGAAAGCGCTGAAGAGCGCGAAAGGCAGCTCGCCAGCCGACTACTTTGCACGCCAGCTCCGGCTGCGCAGGACGATCAGCGTTGGGCAATATGCCAAGATGGCGCTGGCCGTGCGAGCAATGGGCGACGACCCACGCAACTTCGCCGGAGCAAACCTGGTCGCCAGAGTGCTCCAGGGCTACGACGCACAGACCGGCGTGATCGGCGACAGCGTGTTCGTGCACTGCCTGGGCATGCTGGCGCTGGCGCGCAACGGCGCCGAGGTGCCGGCCAAGGCCATCGAGAAGCTTGAGTCGTTGCAGACACAGTCGGGCGGCTGGGCGTTCGCCGGCGATGACGCGGCCGACGTGGACACCACTGCGTTGTGCGTCCAGGCGTTGATCGCCAGCGGCCGGTCGGCTGGCGTGGGTGCGACCGGCCGGGCGCTGGGATACCTGCGCAGCCTGCAGAACGCCGACGGCGGATTCCCGTTCCAGGTGCCCTCGCAGTTCGGGACCGATAGCAACGCCAACAGCAGTGCGCTGGTGGCGCAAGCTATCGTGGCTGCCGGCGACCAGCCCGAATCGTGGGCTGCATCAGGGGGCAACCCGCTCAGCATCCTGATCGCCCTGCGCCAACCCAGTGGTGCCATCGCATATCAAGCCGCATTTGCGGACGACAACGTGCTGGCCAGCGCGGCGGCCGTGCCGGCCTTGATGCGCAAAGCCTACGGCGAGTGAGAGAATCCGAGACGCCGGATGATGCACATCATCTGGCGTCTCCGGCCAGGGCCACATGCGTCTGCTCGCCTTCGCCCTCCTCTTGCTGGCGCTGTCGGCGGCGACGCCCTCGCGCGCCCAAGGGCCCAACCGGGCCGGCGTGGTGGTGCAGTTCGGCGATGGCAGCGTCGTGACGCGGTGCGTGCGGTTCAGCGAAGAAAGCATCACCGGCTACGAGTTGCTGCGACGCGCACGCCTGCCCATCGTCGTCGAGTTCGGTAGTTTCGGCGCAGCTATCTGCAAGATCGGCGCCGAAGGCTGCACCTTCCCACGCGAGCCGTGCTTCTGCCAATGCCAGACGCTTGGCGCCGGCTGCACCTATTGGGTGTACTCGCAGCTCAAAGACGGACGATGGGTCATCAGCGGGCTAGGCGCCAGCAACCGCACCGTGCGCGACGGTGACGTGGACGGTTGGGCCTGGGGAAAGGGAGACGGAAACACCGGCGTCGCACCGCTGAGCGTGACGCTTGACCAGATCTGCAATACCAACGCGCCAACCATGACCATCGCGACGGCAACGCTCGAGCCAACGCCGCAGGCGACGCCCGAGCCTGTGTCCGCCACACCGGATGCGACGAGCGAGCCGACGGCGCTCATCCCCTTTTCGACTTCGAAGGCCCAGACCGCAACACCTCTGCCCACCGCGACGGCAACGCCGATGGCGACGGAGACACCTGCGGCACGTCCCTCACCCACCGTGGCTACCGTGGCTTCAGCCACCTCTGCACCCACGCTGCCCAAGGCCGACGATCCCGAATCAGCCGCCCAAGACGGGCAGGCAGCGCCGAACCTGATGGGCTACGTGGTCTTCGGCATCATTACGCTCGGCCTGGTGATCGGGATCGCAGCGATGCGCCGCAGCAACACATCTGCAGCGGGGCGCGGAGGACCGGCGTGAGCGAATTCGGCCCAGACGAAGCGCGCCCTTGTGAGTGAGATGACATGATCGGCACGCCATCGGTGCAAACGACGACCGTCGTCGCCGGACGCAAACGTGGATCCGGCCAGCGCGGAGCGCTAAGCGCTGCGATCTTTGCGTTGGCCTCGGTCACAGGTGTCCTTGCCTTTGCTGCGCCATTCTTCATGCCAGCCGTCACTCAGAACACGACCGGCACGGGTGGGCAGGCGTACTCGCCGCTGTTCCTGGCGACCTTGCTGGTGCTCAGCCTGGCTGCGATGGTTGTCGAGGCACAAGGGCGGGCAATGAACGCCAAACTCGTCGCTCTGCTAGGCGTACTAGTAGCCATCAATAGCGCGTTGCGGTTCGCCGAAAACTTGCTGCCGGGACCGGGCGGGTTCACGCCCGTGTTCATGCTGATCATCACAACGGGATATGTCTTCGGCGCGCGGCTCGGCTTTCTGATGGGCGCGCTGTCGTTGCTGGTTTCGGCGGTGGTGACCGGCGGCGTCGGGCCGTGGCTCCCTTACCAGATGTTCACGGCTGGCTGGATGGGCCTGAGCGCAGGCTGGCTGGGTGCGTGGCGAGCCAGACGCGAGGCCCCTCTCACAGCCTCATCCATAGCGCTCTTGATCCTGTTCTCCGCTATGTGGGGCTTCCTGTACGGCGCGATCATGAATCTGTGGTCCTGGCCGTTCCTGGCTGGCGACCCAGCCCAAAGCTGGCAGGCCGGCCTGTCGGTCGGCGACGGCCTCAAGCGCTATGCTGTCTTCTATGTAGCCACATCGCTGTGGTGGGATGCCTTCGCCGCCCTCGGCAACATCGTCCTCATCGCGTTGTTCGGCCCACCCACGCTCCAGGTGCTGATGCGGTTCCAGCAGCGATTCCTTTTCAAGGTGGCGTGATCGTCACCGATTGATGTCGCATTAGAGATGCACACGCTCGTCTGGTTCATCTGGGCCTTCGCGCTGATGGCGATTGCGCTGAGCACGCGCAACCCGTTCTACCTGGCGTTGCTGCTGCTGGCAGCAGGCATGGTGCGCGAGCGCGTGCGCGCGCCGGGGCGTTCTGGCCTGCCCCTGGCTCGCTTCGCGCTCGTCGCCATCCCACTCAGCGCAGCACTCAACGCGTCGAGCGTGCACTACGGCGACACCGTCCTGTTCACCATCTCGGGCGACCTGCCGGTGTTCAGCGGACCGGTCACGCTCGAAGCGCTGACCTACGGCGCGACCAACGGATTGATGTTGACGACGGTGCTGTCGGCTTTCAGCGTGCTCGGGCTGGCAGTCGCACCGCACGAGTGGATGCGCCTGGCTCCACGCGCCTATCAATCAGTGGGCATGACGATGAGCATCGCGCTCAGCTTTGCGCCCCAGGTCGCACGCCGCCTGCGCGAGGTGCGCGAGGCGCAAGCCATCCGTGGCCACCGCGTGCGGGGCGTGCGCGACTGGCTGCCGCTGTGGCTGCCGCTGTTGACGAGCAGCCTGGAACAGGCGATGCAGCTCAGCGAGGCGATGGTAGCGCGCGGCTTCGGCGCGGCGCAGTCGAACGAGCAATCGGCGCGCTCGCAGGCGATGCTACTGGTCGGCCTGACGCTCGTCCTGGTCGGCTGGCTGGCTCAGACCGTGCTTGTCGGTCCGCCGTGGGCAGGCCTGGCGCTGATCGCTGGAGGCATCGGATCGAGCGTCGCCGCCCTGCGCCGCAACGCTGGCCGTTCGCGCCACACGACCTACCGCGAGCAACGCTGGCATGTGCGCGACCTTGCAACCGCTGCTGCACTGGCCGGCGCGTGTGGGATCATCCTGATCACCAATGCCCTGGGGGCGCTTCCCTCGCTGACCTACTACCCTTACCCCACATTCCACGCGCCGGACTTCGAGCCGTGGGCCGGGGCGCTGTTGCTGGTATTCGTCGCGCCGGCTCTGGGGGTATACGCACCGCTGAAGGAGTGCAGCGCATGACGCACACCGCGGCGCCGCGCGACTACTTCTTCCGGCCTAACTGGATGCTGCGCTCATAAGCCGCCCAAACTGCCTTCGAGAGCACCGTGCGAAACGATCCCTTCTCGAGCTGGTAGAGCGCAGCAGCGGTCGTGCCACCGGGCGATGTCACTTGATTGCGCAACTGGGCAGCATGCAACTTGGAGACAGCAGCGTATTCCACGCTCCCCCGAATGGTCTGGATCACCAACCGCTCGGCGATCGGGCGGGAGAACCCCATGTGGACGCCGGCGTCTATCAACGCCTCCATGAACAAGAAGACGTAGGCCGGACCCGTGCCGCTGAGCGCCGTCGCCATGTCCAGGTATTGCTCGTCCTCGACGAACACCTCTTCGCCCATCGACTTGAGGATCTGGATGGCTTGCTCGCGCTGCACATCGGTCACGGCATCGGTGCAGGTCCAAACCGAAATGCCCTGGCCGATTTGCGCCGGTGTGTTGGGCATCACGCGCACGATGCGATCATGCCCACCCAGGCCTTCACGCAGCGTGGCGATGGAGATGCCGGCGGCGATGGAGAAGATCAGCGCGTCCGGCTCGATGACACCACACAGATCGTGGAGCACCCGGTCCATCACCTGTGGCTTGACGGCAAGCACGACCACGTCGGAATTGCGGGCGCAACTGGCGTTGTCGGCGCAGGCATGCAACCCGTACTGGTCGCTGACCAGGCCGCGCCGGTCGGTGTTTGGCTCGGACAGCGTGATTTGCTCGGGCTTCAGGGTGCCGGAGCGCAGCAGGCTCTTGATCATGGCCTCACCCATGACGCCACCGCCGATGAACGCGACGTGTGAATTGAACAGCATAACTTGTGAATCTCCTGTGGATAACTGTCGTCCGGCAGATACCTGTTGGGCATCCGCCAGGCAGAGTTCGGGATGACAAAAACCTGCTTGCAGGCAGGTCAACTATAATAATCCAAGTTACACCGTGCACCCAGGAGGTCCCGGCGCGCCGATTCCGGATTGGGTGAGCACACCCGTTGGCCACCACTCCGAACGCCGGCTTCGCGCAGGTTGGTCATGCGCAGGGCCGGGAACGTTGCACGACGTAATTGACCAATTCATGAGGACACAGACATGCCTAGCATCATAGACCGATTCCTGGGGTTGTTTTCACTCGACCTGGGAATTGACCTGGGCACGGCCAACACCCTCGTCGCCGTACGCGGCCAGGGAATCGTGATCAACGAGCCCTCGTGGGTGGCCGTCAACCGCAAAACGCGCCAGGTGCTCGCGGTCGGTGCCGAAGCTAAAGAGATGGTGGGCCGAACGCCGGCCAAGATCGTCGCCATCCGTCCGTTGCGCGACGGCGTGATCTCCGACTTCGAGATCACAGAGGCAATGCTCGACTACTTCATTCGCAAAGCGCACAGCCGCAACCTGTTCAACATTCCCCGGCCGCGCGTGGTGATCGGCATTCCCTCCGGCGTGACGGAGGTGGAGAAGCGCGCCGTGCACGACGCGGCGCTATCCGCTGGGGCGCGCGAGGTCTATCTGATCGAAGAACCCATGGCGGCAGCCATCGGCGCCGGCCTGCCGGTGACCGAGGCGCACGGCTCGATGGTGGTGGATATCGGCGGCGGCACGACTGAGGTGGCAGTGTTCGCCCTCGGCGGCATCGTGGTCAGCCGTTCTATCCGCGTCGCCGGCGACGAGATGGATGAGGACATCATCAACTACGCACGCCAGAAGTACAACTTGTTGATCGGCGAGCGCATGGCCGAAAAGATCAAGATCGCCATCGGGTCTGCCTTCTCGTTGCCCGAAGAGAAGACGATGACGTTGCGTGGGCGCAACCTGGTGACGGGCTTGCCGGAATCGGTCGAGGTATCCTCGATCGAGATTCGCGAGGCCCTGTCGAACTCGGTCAACACCATCGTCGAGACGGTACGCAGCACGTTGGATGAGACGCCGCCCGAGTTGGTGGCCGACTTGATGGAAACCGGCATCGCGCTGGCTGGCGGCGGCGCGCTGTTGCAAGGGCTGGTCGAGCGCATCGCCGACGAAACCAACATCCATACCTGGGTCGCCGAAGACTCGCTCACCTGTGTGGCGCGTGGTGCCGAAGCCGTGCTGGCGAATCTGGACGATCTGCGTCAGGTGCTGGTTGGCCTGGAGCGCAACAGCACTTCGCGGCCGGCGATGACCAGCGCACGTCGCGTCGCCTGAGGACCGGACTAAGCTCAAGCGCTTCACTCGACTGCTGCGCTTCGAATTGCTATGGGCCGCCCTCGTTCCCGCTCACCCGCTCTGATCGCCGGGCTCCTGGTGATCAGCGGAATCTTGCTCGCTGCCAACTTCCTCTCCCAGTCCCCAATCTCGCAGGGTCCCTTGTCGATGCTGATTGCACCGATCCAACAGGTGATGAACGAGGCCGGACGCGTAATCAACAATTTCTTTCGCTCGAGCGGCGAGTTGATGGATTTGCGCGCGCGCGCCGAAGCGTTGCAGCGTGAGGTCACCATGTTGCAGGACGAGAACAGGCGCCTGCGAGAGTTCCAGGCCGAGGTCAAACAGTATCGCGACCTGCTGAAGTTCGCCAACGACAACCCGGCCTACGAATGGGTGGGCGCAGACGTGATCGGCATCGGCGATGCGGTCCGCTGCAAGGACAAAGCGCCAACCGCGCCGGATGCCGGCAAGTGTGCCAATGTTATTGCCGGCGACCCCAGCCCGTTCGTGCGCTATCTGACCATAGACGTTGGGGAGCGCGACGGCATCCAGGTCGGCATGCCAGTCGTGAGCGGTGGGTCTGCGCTGGTCGGCCGAATCGGCAAGGTCAGTCAAACCACCTCGCAGGTGCAATTGCTCACCGACCCAGCGTCGTTCATCAACGTCAGGCTGGTCGAATCGCGGGCGACAGGCACGGTGGCCGGCACGAGCGAGGGCATCCTGTTGTTGCAGAACGTGCCACAGACCGAGGAGCTGAATCCGGGGGACCTGATCGTCACGAGCGGGCTGGGCGGCACGCTTCCACAGGCGCTGCCGGTGGGCGTGGTCGAGCGCGTGATCAGCATGGATGTCGAGACGTCGCGCCAGGCGATCGTGCGTCCCGGTGTAGACTTCGACAGGCTCGAAGTCGTTCTGGTCGTCACCTGGCCGCTCACCTCGCAAACGCCACCGGCAACGCCGTCGGCCCCCCAGCCGTGACGCCGAACCCGAAAAGCAAAACATCTGCCGTGCAGGTCCGTGGACTTGCCATCGGCAGATGTCGAAGCGGCTTCAGGCGCGCGGTCCCGCTACACTACGACGCGCCTGCACCTGGGAACGCGCAAAATCGCCAGGTGCCTAGCCGAGATGAGGACGAATCTTCGCCATGAGCTGCTCCTTGGGGCGGTAACCGACGAGGCGCTCGACCGGCTGACCGTCCTTGAACAAGATCAGGGTCGGAATGCTCATGACGCCGAACTTCATCGCCGTCTCGCCGTTCGCGTCCACGTCCAGCTTGCCAACGGTGATCTTGCCATCGTTCTCTTCAGCGATTTGCTCGACGATGGGCGCGATCATCTTGCACGGGCCGCACCACTCCGCCCAGAAATCCACGAGCATCACGCCCTTGCTCTTCTCCACCATCTGTTCGAAGGTGGCATCGGTCAGAACGACTGGTTTTGCCATGATCCCTTTTCTCCTACTTTGTGTGAACCCGACAGCCTAGGACGAACCCGGGCTGTTCGCTGGTATCGAGTGAGCGTAATCATACCGCGAGGGGATTACCGAATGATTAGAGCACCCGTGACGGAAGCCGCCAGCCGACTCGTTCGCGCTATAGTTGGCGGTCAGCATGCCTATAGACGCGAACACGATCACGCTGAGCTGCGGCTCGGCGCGCATCCACTTGCTCAGCGATGGCACCTCGTACTGGGATGGCGGGGGCACATTCGGGCTGGTGCCACGTGCGCGATGGACGAAGCTGCTGCCCCCCGACGAACTCAACCGCGTCCCGCAGGAGCTGCGCTGTGTGCTGATCGAAGCCGATGGCAAACGCATCCTGGTGGATTGCGGGGTCGGCGACAAGCCAAATGAACTCATCGCCACGCAATATGACGTGCGCCGGCCGCGTGGCACGCTCATCGCCGATCTGGCTCGCTGCGGCATCCGACCCGAGCAAATTGACATCGTGATCTTCACCCACCTGCACGGCGATCATTCTGGCTGGGCGACGATGCTGCCGGACGCCGACAACGCGACGCCTGCGCCCACCTTCGTCAACGCACGCTACTACGTGCAGCATCAGGAATACCAGGATGCCACGCATCCGAACGAGCGCACGCGCAACACCTACTTCGCCGAGAACTTCGTCCCGCTCATGCAGCACGGCGTGTTGACGCTGCTGGACGGCGAAGCACGGATCACGCCGTCAGTGCGCGTTGTGCCGACGCCCGGGCATACAGCCGGCCATCAGAGCGTGATCGTCGAGTCCACCTCGGCCGGCGCATCATCCGCGCCGGCGTTCCTGATCGGTGATATCGCTCCCTTCATGATCCACTTCGAACGGCTTCCCTGGGTGACGGCCTACGACGTGTTGCCGATGATGACGATCGAGACCAAGCGCCGGTGGCAACGCTGGGCATTCGAGAACGACGCCGTGCTGATCTCGTGCCACGACACGCGGCAGCCGGTCGGGCGGCTGGTGCGCAACGACCGGGGCTTGTTCTCGGTCGCCCCACTCGCGGACGGAGGCACAGCCGAATGAGGGTCAACTTCGAACGCCGCGTTGCGCAGGCGCTGATGGCGTTGTGGGTGGTGCTGGCAACAGCCTGCGCAGGCTCTCAACCACGCCGGGTAATCATCGCCTGGCACTCACTGAGCGATGCGCGAGAGCGTGCCTTGCTTCAACTAGTGGATCGCTGGAACCGGACCAACGGCGAGGGCATCGTCGTCGTGCCGGAAAGGCGCGAAGCCGCTGCACAACACCGCGCCTTCCTGGAGGGTTCAACGGCAGGGACGTTGCCCGACCTGGCGCTGGTTCAGCCCGCGGAGGCAGCGCTCTACGACCGGCGCGGTTTGCTCGCCCCGCTCGATGGATTCATTGACGGTGACGACACGACGATGAACTGGGATGCTGCCGACCGCGCCGACCTGTTCCCGTTCGTGCAACAGGCAGGGCGCACCCCACAGGGACGCTGGGTGGGCATGCCGTTTGGCGGCGATCTGCGGCTGGTGCTGAGCAATCGGGACTGGGCGAGCACGCTCGGCCAGGCCGAGATGCCGGCTTCGTGGGAAGCATTCGGCAAAGCCTGCGATGGCGCGACCGACCGATTTGCCGGCACGGTGTGCTTCGGCTTCGACCCCAACGACCCCTTCGCCATCGAAGACTGGTTGTATGCACACGATGCGCCAATCTACGATTCGAACACACAGCAACTGCAGATCGCGTCGCCGGGCGTCGCGTCGGCCATCGGTGTGCTGCTCAACTATCTGCAATCTGGCCGGGCATATCGCGCAGCATTACCGGAACGCAACCGTGACGACTTTGCCGCGGCGCGCGTGTTGTTCGCCTTCATCTCAAGCGACCGCCTGCGCGACTTTGTACAAACGGTGCGCGAGCGTGGGAACTTCGAGCTGGGCGTGGGGATGTTACCCGCCGCATCGAGCAGCGCCACGGTCTCGATCCATGCGCCGTTGTGGGTCATCCCGAAGAGCACGAACGATCGTCAGCGCGCGGCCTGGAAGTTCGTCAACTGGCTGCTGGAGACGGAGCAGACGGCGCAATGGGCGATGTCAACCGAGGAGACGCCCGCGCGCATCTCGGCACTCATCGTCATGGGGTTGGACCCGAAGCAACCCATCGACGCGCTGCGCCTAAAGGCCCTCCAGCAAGTCGCGCCATTCGCCCGGCCTACACCGTTGGTGAGCGGCTGGCCTTGTGTGCAAGCCGAGCTGTCGAGCGCCGTGCGCCAGATCATCGAAGGACAGCCGCTGGAAGATACCCTCGTGCTGGCACAGACGCGCGCCCAGAACACGCTGGACGCCGAGTGCACGCCTTGATGGATCGTCACCTCTCCGCCTGGCGCGGCTTGCAGGTTTAGCAGCGGGCTGCATGCTTGCACAATCGAATGGTTTGGCACACAATCGAGCGCATGAATTTCGTGGTCTTTGCCGGAGGCGTGGGCGGCGCAAAGCTTGCCGACGGCATGACGCGCAGCGTGGACAGCGCGTCGCTCACGATCATCGTCAACACGGCCGACGACTTCGAGCTATACGGGCTGCACATCTCGCCGGACCTGGACACGGTGATGTACACGCTGGCCGGCATTGCGAATCCGGAGACCGGCTGGGGCATTGCGGGGGATACGTTCCAGAACTTCGACATGCTCCAGAGGTATGGCGTGTCGCCCTGGTTTCACATCGGCGATCGCGACATGGCCACCCACCTGCTGCGCACGCAAATGCTCAACGACGGCGCGACGCTCTACGAGGCGACGCGCACCCTGGCCGAGCGGCTGGGCGTGCGCTCGCGCATCCTCCCGATGACCAACGACCGGGTGCGCACAGTCGTGGACACCGACGAGGGCTTGTATGCCTTTCAGGAATACTTCGTCAAGCTGCACTGGCAACCCGAGGTTCGGGGCCTGATCTACGAGGGCGCAGAAGAGGCGGAGCCGCTGCCCGATGCGCTGCGCGCCATCGAGACAGCCGATACCATCGTCATCGCACCTTCCAACCTCTATCTCAGCATAGATCCCATCCTGGCTATCCCAGGGATGCGCGACGCGCTGCTCAACGCCAGTGCGCCGATCATCGCCGTCACGCCGATCATCGGTGGCGAGGCGGTCAAGGGGCCGGCCGCCAAGTTGATGCGCGAGCTGGGCAGCGAAGCCTCGGCCGCCACGGTGGCCAGGCATTACGCCGAATTCCTCAACGGCTTCGTGCTGGACGAACGCGACGCCGACCTGCAGTCGTGCATCGAAGCCCTTGGCGTGGGTGTGCTGTTGACCGATACCCTGATGCGAGATGTCGACGATCGTGCGCGCCTGGCATGCGAAGTGGTCACCTTCGCCGACCGACTACGACCGGAGAAGCTGGGCGGGTGCAGACTCGATCGAACCTCGTCTCAGCAAGATCAACCTCTGCGACCCGCGGATGCAAGCCGGTGACACGAAGCGCGATCGAGGCCGCTTTCTCGTCACCGCGCTCATCCCGGTCAAGCCACTCAGTCATGGCAAGTCGCGGTTGAGCGGTCAGCTCAGCCTGGCGCGACGGATCGAGTTGACGCACGATTCACTCCGCCACGTCGTCCACACCCTGCAATCCATCCCGAACATCGGCGACATCGTCATCATCAGCCGCGATGCGCAGGTGGCAGCGTGGGCCGAACGCTGGCGCACGGCATACATGTGCGAGCATCGGCGCGGCTTGAACGCTGCGCTGCGCGAGGCGCGTGCACGCTACGCACACACCGCGGCCGTCCTGGTGCTGCCCTCCGACCTGGTGGCGCTGAGCGTGACGGATG
>FWWM01009381.1_pt1 | contig 13085 bp, 9 predicted proteins | sample 2228351 | NCBI WGS metagenome assembly FWWM01 (sample SAMEA103939774, study PRJEB20133) | metagenome | reverse complement strand
ATATAATTTTATTCGAAGCGATATCCGAAAATGGTGAAACATTCAAACAAAAGTCAACCGTCGTGCTTGCAAAGAGATTGTAGCTTTCCCACATCTAACTCGAAAAGTCCGCGATACAAAATCTAGATGATTATACCTTTACACTAAAGCCAATTTTTTCAAATGCTTCTTTTATGCGTTTCATTGCTTCTTGAGAAGGGGCTTTGTGGTTTGTCATCTTGTATTTCTTTGAAAGCCTTTTGTACTTTTCCCTCACATCGTGAAATGGCAAAAGCTCTATTTCCCTAATCCACCTCAAGGAAGAGAGAAACTCTAAAATTCCCGTAATGTTTCTGTCGGTATCCGTTATACCCGGAATCACTGGAAAGCGAAGAAGCACATTTTTTCCTTTTTCATCAAGGAGTTTCAAATTTTCTTTTATGTTTTTATTTGAAACCCCTGTATACTTCTTATGCTCCTCTTCATTGGCGAGTTTTACGTCATACAAAAAATAATCAACATATTCGATAATATTTTCGAAAACATGCGGATGAACAAAACCCGACGTATCAAGTGCTGTATGAAAACCTTTCTCCTTACATTGTTTTAACGCCTCTTTTAAGAAACTTGCTTGCATAAGTGGTTCACCACCAGAAAAAGTAACACCCCCACCTGACTTGTCATAAAGAAGTGCATCTTTTTCCAATTCCCTTATTAATTCATCTACACTTATTGTTCTTCCAACAAGTCTTATCGCGTTCGTTGGGCAAGCATCGGCACACCGCCCACATCCTGTGCACATTTTCCTATTTATTAAAGGAAAACTGTTGTCACTTTTAAAATAAATAGCCCTTTCCGTGCATACTTGAGCACAAGTTTGACACTTTATGCATTTAAATTCGATAAACATCAATTCTTTTTTTGAAGATATACCTTCAGGATTATGACACCACCAACACCTCAAAGGACAACCTTTCATAAAAACCGTAGTTCTAATTCCTGGTCCATCATGTATTGCAAAGCGAAGGATGTCGAAAATCAAACCATAGCAAGACATTGAAAAACTTCCTATATAGTATTAAAGTTCTTTATGCTCAGTCCTTGCTATTATCTCTTCTTGCAATCCTTTCGGTAAATTCACAAAGTAATCACTGTATCCCGCAACCCTTACCATTAGGTCTTGAAAATCAGCCGGTCGCTTTTGAGCTTCTTTTAAAAGTTGAGCGCTTACTACATTAAACTGCACATGATGTCCACCCATGTTAAAGAAGGTCCTTATTAAACTCGCAAGTTTTTTAAGATTCTCTTCGCTCTCAAAAAGATCAGGCGTAAGTTTTTGATTTAAGAGCGCACCACCGGTCTTATCCCAATCACACTTTGCCACGGATCTAAACACAGCTACTATACCTCTTCTATCGGTTCCTTGAACTGGGGATACGCCCTCAGATACCGGTGAACCGGCTTTTCTTCCATCCGGCGTAGCACCAGTAACTTTTCCAAAATATACATGGACAGTGGTGGGCAAGAAGTACACCCTTCTAGAAGCTTTTCTTACAGGTGTAGGTGGATAACTTTCTATCATGTCAACTATTTCATCAACTAATCTCTTCGCAATTTCATCAGCATAATCATCATCTTCACCATATCGTGGGGTTTTATTTAATATTCTTTGTCTTAAAATTTCATAGTCTCCTTCAAAATTTCGCCTTAATGCTTCCAAGTATTGTTCCATACTTACTGTTTTTTCATCAAAAACATGATACTTCAACGCGCTCAAGCTAAAAGCTAATGTACCAAGACCAACAACTTGTATATACTGAGTATTATATCTTGCCCCACCAGAATTGTAATCTTTTGCATTTTTAACACAATCGTCTATCCACAGCGAAAGAAATGGCACAGGGAGATATTTTGAGTATATCTCTTCTATAATATCGTTGCCCTTAATTTTTATATCCAGAAAATGTTTAACCTGTTTCATAAATGCTCGCCAGAGATCTTCAAAGGTTTCAAATTTTGTAGGATCACCAGTTTCAATTCCTATCTTTTTACCAGTCCGCGGGTCTACACCGTTGTTTAAAGTTATTTCAAGAATCTTTGGCAAGTTGAAATAACCAGTGAGTATATAAGCTTCTTTACCAAAAGCACCGGTTTCTACACAACCACTTACCCCAGAAGTTCTTGCATCTTCCAGAGTTTTTCCTTGTCTTAGCATTTTAAGAATTACGCCATCAAAATTAAAAAGTGGTGGTTCCCCAAACCCTGGAGCTACAACTTGAAGGGCTTTTAGCAATATCCTGTCCGGATTTTTATTGCTGATAAGCAAAGCGGTGTTCGGTTGAAGCGTTCTCATTTCATCTAATACTTCTAAAATCAAATAAGACACCTCATTAACACCGTCTGAACCATCTTTCTTCAAACCACCTATATTTATCTTGGCAAAATCATTGTAAGTGAAACTCTCTTCAGCTGTAACCCCTACTTTGGGAACTGCTGGTTGGTTATTGAACTTTATCCAAAAAGCCTCTAAAAGTTCTTTAGCTTTTTCCCTAGTAAGCCTTCCTTCCTTTATATCTTTCTCATAAAAAGGATACAAATGTTGATCAAATCTACCGGGACTGAAAGCATCCCAGGGGTTAGTTTCATATACAATTCCAACATGTATAAACCAATAATGCTGTAATGCTTCCCAAAAAGTTTCAGGAGCATGTGCAGGAACCTTTCGGCAAATCCTTGCCATTTCCTCTAGTTCCTTCTTTCGTTCTGGGTCCTTTTCTTTCTTAGCAAGATCTTCTAATTTCTTTGCGTAGCGATCAGCGTATATCAAAATAGCGTCTGCTGCTATGTCCATGGCTTTTAATTCCTCCATCTTTTCCATATGTTCCGGATCCTGGGGACTGAGATTATTCATTGCTTCTTTTATTTCATTTTTTATATCAAGGATCCCTTTTTCAAAAATTCTTTCTCCCCCCGCAGTGTGTCCAGGAGCTCGCTGCTCCATAAATTCAGTCCATACGCCCGCTTCATAAGCTTCCAACCATTCCTGAGGAAGCGATGCGAAAAGTTTTTCCCTTATTGTTTTACCTCCCCAAAATGGTATTATTTCCTCCTCATACATTTTTTTCGTTTCCCCATCCACCTTGTAAGGCATATTTTCTCTGGAATCCAAAATCTCTAAATCGTTCATACTATGAGCACATATCTCGGGGTAAGTAGGAACTTCTTTTGGTCCAGTTCCCCTAAGCCCTACTATAAGTTGTCCTTCTTCAACTGGTAAACTTACTCGCTCCATTAAATACTTAAAGGCCATTGCACGCTGTACTGGGATAGACTTATTTTCCGCGATTCCACTCCTGTAAAATTCTGTAATAATCCTTGCTCTTTCCCCGGAAATCTTAACCTCCGCTTTTATGCTCTCTTCACGTAACCTTGCAATGCGATCACTTACAGGTTTTATAACTGACTTTCTTTTTTGAATTTCTCTTTCAATGACGTTAACTACCATACCCACTTCCTCCTTTTAGGTGTTTTATTTATTGACAAGTCAATATATGATGAACTAAATCATGAAAACGCCCCGACCTTTTTAAAGAGCTAAAAAATCAAAAGGCTAATAAAAATTACACCGCAAAATTATCAAAATCAAGAAGACAATTTGCCTCCACTTCGAATTGTCAAATCTATCGTTCATTTTTTACTTGATAACCCACCTTCTAAACGGAGCAAGGTTTAAGTTTACACTCAACGAAATGAAATTTAATGTTTATGTAAAGCGTGAACCTCTAAAAAAATATCTCAATTACCTGCCCCATAATAAGGCATAAAGAGAAAGAAACTGCTTCCCGAAAGATATTCGGAACCAACATTAGAATAATTCTTTTGAGCAAGTGAAACATAAAATTAAAGATGAATAAAATTCCAAACATAGAAATTAGTCTTGAGAATACCCGCTTCGTTTGTTTGATCGGGAAAGCTTAATGTGAAAATCTCTTCATAATGAAACATAGAAAAGCCACCTCACTTACTTCTCTTCTATATCCCAAAGTTTTTCGCTCGCAGCGCGGAATATTTACTATCCAAACCGATATTCTCACGATCTTTTAACAAATCGAAAACTTATTCCTTCTCCTCAAGCACCTCTTTTAGTTTTTTAACGAGCTCAGGCAAAACTTCACCAGATTTGCCAATTATAACCTCATCCATAAACCAAGATAAATCCGTTCTCTCAATGTTGATTTCAACCGTATAAGCCCCACTTCTTTTTGCAATTTGAGGTAAAGAAGCGGCGGGATAAACAACACCGGAAGTCCCGATAGAAAAGAAAACATCGCAACTTGAAGCAGATTCCTCTGCTCTCTCCCAAGCATCAACCGGCAACATCTCACCAAACCAAACGACATCTGGTCTTATCAGCCCACCGCAATCACACTTCGGACTTTTCAATTCGATCGCAAAATTTACATCGTCGTACCTTTTACCACACTTGATACAATAATTTCTTTCAATGTTTCCATGAAGTTCAACGATATTTTTGCTTCCAGCTCTTCGATGAAGGTTATCTACATTTTGCGTTATCAAAGTGAAATTTGGGAATAAATTCTCAAGTTCAACAAGGGCATAATGTCCCGGGTTCGGTTGAACTTCCAAAAGCAGCTTCCTTCTGTAGTTATACCATTCCCAAACAAGTTCAGGATTTCGGATAAACGCTTCAAAAGTTGCAAGTTCTTCAGGTTTAAATTTTTTCCACAAACCTTCCTGCCCTCTAAAAGTAGGAACTCCGCTTTCGGCAGAGATTCCTGCGCCGGTTAACACTGCCACTGATTTGGCAGACTTTAACTTTTGAATTAACTTTTGCGAAAACATTGGGAAACTGAAACTATTTTTTGTGTTATTTAAAATAAAAAAACCGACCTCATTCGGGACCCCGAATTGAGATCGGCTTAAAAAGAGATAGGAAATATTGCCTACCTACCAAGGGCGCGATTAATCGAAGTTAAAATATCCTCAAGATCATACGGCTTACTCACAAAATCAGACGCACCAAGTTTTAAAGCCTCTATCGCATTTTTCACATCCGCATAAGCAGTCAACATTATCACCTTGATCTCAGGCTTATTCTGCTTTATAAATCTCAAGACCTCAAAACCATCAACTCGCGGCATTTTAATATCAAGTAAAACAACATCATAATCTTTTTGTCTTATTGCCTCGATCGCCTCATCACCATCTCCTGCTGTTTCAACCTCGTAACCCTCCGCTGCAAGTTCTGTGCTAAGCAAATATCTCAACGCTTCTTCATCGTCGACAACAAGTACTCTTGATTTTTCGGCCATTTTGAACTCACCTCTGTTTTTATTTTATTATCTTGCTTTACCCTGAATATTAATCGTTGCAGAACCGTTTGGTCCAACAGTCGAAATTCTGATGAGAACGGGTCTTTCAGTCTCATCGCCAGCTGTGTCTTGAATTGCAAATGAAAATCTCGTCCAACTTCTATCTCTCGTATCGGGCAAAACGATATCAAGGTCACCAAGAGCCCTGATATCTTTTCCATCAATTGTAACTTTTATCGTCGTCCCACCTGAAAGTGGATTTCCATTTTGATCGCTAACTGTGTAATTAAAAACTTGAGAACCTAAATTTGGAATATCAAAGGTCGCTGGATCAACAGTTATGCTCGGAATGCCAGAGAAAAGAACGATCGTTTCAGCCTTTATCGTTCTTTGATTTTCATCCGCCGTCGTTGCAGTTATAACAGCATAACCCGGTCCAAGAACCGGATGAACTGGTCTTGGTTCAGCAGAAATCAAATTAACAGTCCCTTGTCCCTGCTCATTTGTTAAAACTGAACCTTCAATAATCCCACCTGTTGTCGTAAAGTAAACAGCGGTGCCGGGTTTAACTGGATTTCCATATTTATCCCCAACATAAGCAGTTATCTTGTTTGTCAAGCCAAATATATTATAACCTGGAAAATTAAGTTTTTCTGACGCTATACTGAAATGAGCTGAATCAGGCAAACCACCATGAATAACTATTGCAACAGGAAGAGATCTTATCGTTTGCGTCCCAACAACTGTCTCCGCAATTATTTGAACTACGCCAGACTTAGTCCCGCTTGCTACATTTACCGCAACCCTTCCTTTGCTGTCGGTCCTAGCCTTTGGCGGATAAACAAACTCACCTCCACCGGGTCCAGAACCAATCCTGAAACTAACCTCAACAGAATGAGCTAAATCAACTGGTTTCCCACTTGAATCCTGTACTTCAAAAACAAGTTGTGCGGTTTCAACCGAACCACTTCCCCTAACCCCGATATTCTTCGCGCTTTGAGAAATCAAAACTATACTCGCAGCCTCACCACTTGTCGGCACTTCGGGAATAACTCTATCCAACATTAAATTCGGAACATTTATATTTCTTCCCGGAACCGCAAGGACAACAGCTGTGTCTGGTTCATAACCTTCCTTAAAAGCTACCACCTTGACCTCAGTTTCAGATTCAATTTCAAAACTCACTTGATAAAACCCAAGCGAATCGGTATAAGATATAATTTGTGGCGTTATTCCAACTACCCTTATAACAGCGCTATCGATAGGCATACTCGTTTTTGCTTCTAAAACTTGTCCTTTTAAAATAACTAATTTTTGCTGTTGTTGCTCCGGTTCGACCGCTTTTTTACATCCAAAGTAAAAAAGCAAAAAAATTAACGAAATAGAAATGAGTCCATATTTTTTCATCGATTAACTTACTTTATTTGTTTTTTGTATTCCTCTAAAGCTCTCAATAATTTTTCTCTTTCCTCTTTCAAAGTTGGACGTTCAATCACTCTCTCTGCCCTTTCTTTAAATCTTTCCACAAGCGTCGGCAAAAGTTCAGCTTTCAAAAGAATTATCAACTCTTTTTTAGATATCGTTTTTGTATCAAAACCAAACAAATACCTCAATCCAAAAAACCACCAAGGTAAGTCTTTGAGAATCGGAACCCCTTCTCGAATTTTTCTCTCTTCATTTATATAAAGACCACCGATTATCGTTTCCTCGCCATCTAAAAGTAAAATCTTCGTTTGAGCTGATGACTTGTTTATCGTTATTTGCGGTGCAACTCCAGCAACATTGCTCCTCTCAATGCTAAGATCAAGCGAAATAAAATAGATAGTGTCGTATTTTATTACCTCAGGCTTTACTCTGATTATCGAACCCGTCGATATAAATTGAGTAATAGCATTTCCGGCAAAATCTCTAACAGTTGTAGAAATATCGCTTCCAACTTGAATTTGTCCCTCTTGACCTGACATAACCGTTACCCTTGGATTAGCTATAACTTCACCAACTTGCTGAGATTCAAGAGCCTTAAAAATTGCAAGTAAACTTCCGAAATCAAGTGATGGATTTACATCAACAGTAAACAAACCGGTTTTACCATCCCCTGCTGACATCGTAACTCCAAGATTAACACCTTTACCTCTAAAAAATTCCCAACTGAAACCATATTGTTTAAGTTTTGAAGCATCAGCCTCAAAGAAAATAGCCGAAATCGAAACCTCTCTGGTTTCAAATTTTATCTTGGCTTCTTCCTCCTTTGGTGGAGCGGTCGGCGCAGTTGGAACTCCAACTTCCGCAAGTGGAATGATTTTTATATAATCTGGATATTCCTCATACCAAAGTTTGTTCGTCCTCAAAATAAGTTCAAGAGCATCAAGCCAATGCATCCTGTCAATATCAACCCCTATTGGAATAGTCCTTGACTCCGGGTCGATTATAATTTTGCCCAAGAACTTTTTGCTTATATCATTAAATATCTGCAGAGCCTGATTAAACGGCATTGTCCTTGACATTGAAACAATCTCTTCAGGAGCAACATAAGCCCTTCTTAATTCCCTCGGGCGTCCTCCAATTTGTGAAAGAACTAAACCTGTGAAAATTTCGAAAAGAAGGAAAAAAACTATTATTTTTCGCTTCATCTCACCTCTCTTGTTATTTTTATTGTCCAAATCTAAGTTTCAAAACAAATTTTTCAACTATGCCAGCTTTATTAAGCGTAAACTCAACCTGATTCTTTTCGATGTCAATCTTAGTCACATAACCAAGATAAACTTCATCGCCTTCTTTTAGAACATGAATTTTACCCGTATGGTCAGCAACGAAAGCCCTTCCAGGGATCACAGCTTTTAAATCTGCTCTTTCAACCTCCAGCAATCCTCTTATATTCGGAGGCAATTCTCTATAAATGTATGGGACAAATGGATTTTCAACTTCTTCAACTTTAACATCCGCAAGCGTTCTTTTTATTGGTGGCAGATCTTTAACATCAGCATAAAGTGCATGGACTTCCATTTGAAATGGGACAACTATTTGAAACCGCCTCGTCTGCTCATCCCGAGTTTCAACACCACGAAGATTAAGTCTGCTTATCCTATAAATTTGAGGACCTCTCTCGATATACCAAATAAATTTATAAATGTTGTCAAACGAAGCTTCACCCTTTATGTCATAAATATTGTAAGCGTACTTTTGCGCTTTTTTACTCCCCATGTAAAGCATATCAAACTTTACAAATCCAGCATAATTCAAAATCGAATTCAAATATGAATATGTCATCGCAGGCGTAACATCGGGAACGATCTGCTTATCAAGTTGAGTAAGTTTTTCCTGTTCCTCTTTTATCTGCTTCTGTAAATTATAAAGTTCGATTTGCAAATCACCAAGGGCGTTGATTTGTTGTTCGATCCTCCGAATTTCAGCCTTAGCTTCATTGATTTTCTTTGGATAGCGATAAATAATAAAGTATGCCCCAATAACCGAAATTATCACGAGAAAAGCAAGAAGTATGAGCGTATTTCTTGTTTTATATGGCAACTTTTAACCATAAATTTATTTTTTAGCCTGTTTAGCCGGCTCTATGCTCGCCTTTATCTCAAATTGATAAACCGTTCTACCTCTTATCTCCTGAACTTGAACTTGCATCAATGTCGCATTTCCAATTGCATTCGAAAACCTCGGAATTCTATTTCTGTAAAGTGAATAACCTTTGATTGTGATATTGTTGGGATCTCCCGCATCCACATCCGTAATCCATATTCTACCTACATTTTTAGCCTCGGTTGAAATCTTATGCAAGAACTCACTCCATATATCCGTCTTCGCTCGCATTGAATCAAGGACTCCAAAAGTTGATTTATAATATGACAACTTTTGCCTTGCGAATTCAACTTGCTCTTGTATAATTTGAAGTTCGGCAAGTTCAGATTTTTTCCTCTGAAGCTCTGTTTGCACCTCTTTAAGGCTTCTATTCATCTCGGCTATTCTCGTTGTAACCTGAAAAGTTAAGAATGGGATCAAAAGCAAAAATATCCAACCAAGTATTCCAAGTTTAAATACTTTTTGACCTTCTCGAATTTCAAACGGCGTTAAATCAATCGAATAAAGTTCCCTATTCTTAATTTCAAGCGTTCTCCAGGCTGAGCCAATTGCTACAGCGACCCTTGGCAAACTTTCAAGAAGCAGTGGATCTGCACCATCTGGAGATAGATTTGGAAACTTTATATAATCGATATTTACATCCTCGGGAAACATTTGCTCGAGGATCTCTTTCACCCCCGCTGATTGAGCCTCACCAGCAAGGATTATGTTATTTATAAATGGCAACCCAAGATTATCTTGCTCAAGTATTAACCTACTATAAATTGTATTCGAGATATTATACGAATCAATGCCCTCACCGATGAGCGGAGATATATGATAAAGCTCGTTTCCTTTCATAAAAATTAATCTGCTGAACTCATGACCAACATAAATTATAACAGTGATCGCATTTGGTGGGAATTTATAATTTAATTTCACAAGGTTGACAAGCGAGAATTCGGAGCTTTCAACGAAAGATATCTTCGGAATTCTCCCACCAATCGATCTTTTTATACTATCAAGCAAGTCTATTAAAGCAATTCTTGTATCGCGAACTATAGCAAAGACAGAGCCATCTGGGAATTCAATATAATTTACTGCATCGGGTGCTAACGCTCCATTTGCTCTGCCCTTAGATAACTCCTCGATTAATTTATATTTGAGTTTATCTTTCTTCAATCCCCAATTCGACTCAAAAGTAGCATAGTAAATGTATGGCTCCGATGTTGAAATGGCGAGTTTATACTTTCGCTTTGGATATTTGCTTAGAACCCCGATCAATATCGAAGCATTATCTTGAGCACCTTTGCCAACTTCTGTGAAAAGTAAATCAGCAGTGGCAGTTTCGGAAGTTATATCTATTGGTGTTGCCTCAGCTGGTGAAGTTGGTTGTTCAAAAACTTGAGCACCTGCAACCGTTGTTTCAAGCTTGGTTGCCAGGTTAACAATTTGAGCATCGACAAATCTTACCTTCTTTCCGGATTTAGCAAGACAAGCAACTTGCAGGGATAAACCATCAACGAAAATTCCAACCGCAAGTTTACCAGAGAATTTTTTGTTTCTTGCCATCTTGAATAAAAATTAATTTTTTAAGCTGCCTGCAAAAGCTGTTGCATCCTCCTCTTGTTATTTGCAAAGCTAATCGCAGTTTCAAGTGAAATCTTCCTCTCAAGATAGAGCCGCCTCAAATCCTGTTCCATCGTTATCATGCCATATTCAGCCCCTTCAGATATCATCTGGTAAATTTCACCTGTATTATTGTTTTTAATCGCTGACCTTATCGAAGGTGTCATAACCATTATCTCCTTCGCGAGGACTCGCTTGCCGTCGAGACTTGGAACAAGTTTTTGTGATATCACACACCTTAAAATATCCGCTAATCTATTTCTGACGCGTTCCTGTTCAATGGGTGGGACTTCAGCAATTATTCTATCTATGCTTTCAACAGCGGAAGATGTATGAAGTGTTGACAAAACCTTATGACCGCTATCCGCTACTTCAAGCGCAGCTATTATCGTATCCGGGTCCCTCATCTCCCCAATTATAATTATATCAGGATCCTGGCGAAGAGCCTCTATCGTCCCCTGCTTAAACGACATCGTATCTCTGCCAACTTCCCTATGTCGAATTATGCAACGCTTCGACTCATGCACATACTCAATAGGCGAAGCAATTATAATTATATGCCCATCAACAGTTCTATTATTCAAATCTACAATTGCATCAAGTGTTGTGCTTTTACCAGAACCAGTTATACCTGTGACAAGGATCAGACCTTCCTTTGTATATTGAAGGCTTAAAATTCTTGTCACATTTGGATGAAAACCATAGCTTTCATAAGATCTTATCTGCGTATTTATAGCCCTCATGTTTAATGCAAGGTCATCAAGATCAAAGTAAGCATCCGCGCGATATCGGTAAATTGTTCCTCCTTCGTCTTTGAATGTATATGAAAAGTCGAGATTTCTATTCTCATAAAGATATTGCCTCTGCCTTTCCATAAGCAGGCTTTGAATCAAGATATTGAATTCGTCGATTTCATAAGTTCCAAGTTCAGGAAATGGTCTCTTCAAGCCATGAACCCTAAGCCAAATAATTTTTCTTGATCCCCAACCTCCAAAATCTATGTCCGATGCATCAAGTTCACGCATCCGCAAAAGAAAACCATTGATAAGGTTTCGCAAGATGAGTTTTTGTTGTTCCGTCATTTTTTGAATTATCTCATTCCCAATATACATCTGCTTTTCAACGCCGAAAAGCGTCAGCGGGATCTTATTAGCAAGCGAACTCAGCAATTCTTTTGCGTCTTTAAGCAGCTGTGGATTCAGCATAGATTAAAATTTAACACTTTGTTTTTCATTCCCACCACGAGATTAACTTTAACTGTCTTATATCAGGAAAACTCACAAGAGGATAAAAAGGTGGTGATTTTGTCGCAAATCGTGGATCATACTTGTAACTTTTCAAAAAACCATTCTGTATTATACCACTGCCACCGGAAAATCGCCCAACCGGACCTCTTTGCTCTTGGCATATGCTACCAGTTAAATAAATTGTACCAGAAGGTGGCCTTTTATCCCAATTCTCAGCGATGAAATTTTTATCAAGTGAATCACCGTCGTAAGCCATTATAGCAGCTTGAATGGTAACATCATTTTGATTTGGGTCACTATCTGCAACTATTACGTTTCTATACGAAACAAGACCAAGAAAATCTTCGGAATTAGGATCAACCATTGGATCAGTTGCATATTTCAAATCATCCCAGATCCTTATGTTTCCATCAGCCAAAATCGTCAACTGACCCTTTAATGTCCCCTCAACCACAACCTCCCCTTTAACCCAAACAACTCCAGTTGAACTCAACTGTGAAACCATTAAAGTTTCGGGGGTTGAGAGAATCGGAACCTGACGAGTTCTCCTATACTGACTTGATCCTATTGTTTCAGTATTCCAACCATTGATAAATCTTCTCACAACCCTTCCATCGGGCAAAAACTTAAATGAAACGGATTGCGTATATACACCGCCACCGTTTGCCGCAGCTGTTTTTGTCCTTGTATAATCAGTTGGTATCTCAGCTCTGATTCCAAGCTCCCAACCGCCATAAAACTTGGCTCTATTTCGTGAAGAAGTTGGAGGCGGATTGATCGCTGAATAAGCTGTAACTTTGCCATAAAATACAGGTGTTCCATAGGTATGTAAAGTACTATTTGTATGAACAAGTCCCCAAACAGTATCACCAGTTATCCAGTAAACAGGTGCACCATTATAAGACTCCGTCCCAGTAAGCCAAAAATATTTAGAGGTAGAGGTTACCGCCCTTCTTGAAAGCTGGAAATAAGCAAATGCTGAATCTTCCAGCCTATATGCTTTTCTGTATCTAGCATAATACGTATCAACAAAAGCATAGCCCCAGGTTTTTACGGTTAATTTAACGATCGAGTCAGGAACAACCCATCTCACGTTTACAAAACTTGTGCAGTTATTTAGTATTACGTTGTATGATATATTTGTTAACGTATCCTTCCACAGTTTGCTTACCGCAACATTCATCGCACTTACCGCGGATTCATGAACAAGCGTCTTAGTGTAATAATAATTAAAACCATCCATTGCGGATATAACTGCGCGAGTCAATTTGAGCTGGTAAATTGAAAAAACAGCTATAAAGCCAATCAATATTAAAAGTGATACTTTCCC
>FWWM01013602.1_pt1 | contig 13087 bp, 10 predicted proteins | sample 2228351 | NCBI WGS metagenome assembly FWWM01 (sample SAMEA103939774, study PRJEB20133) | metagenome | reverse complement strand
CATCAGTGTTGATTGCTGGCCCGACCGGGAGCGGCAAGACAACGCTGGCTGCGGCGCTGATGCAGGCCATTGGCGCGCGCATGCGGCTGGTGGTGATTGAGGATGGCGGCGAGTTGCCGCGCACTGCTAACAGCCTGCATATTGAAGCTCCTGCCGAAGCGGGCGGATTCAGTCGCGCCGTGACATTCGCGCTGCGTCAGAAGCCCAACTACATCATTGTGGGGGAAGTGCGCGGCGGTGAGGCCATGGCTCTGTTGCAGGCAGCAGCGACCGGACATCCGGGATTGGGCACGATTCACGCTGCCACGGTGCAGGGCGCTTTGCGCAATCTGGAACGGATGGCGCTGATCGGACTGGCTCACGAAACGACAGGCGCCGGTCAGGCCGCAGCGCAAATCGTGCGCGGCTTGATCAGCTCGGATGTCGTGAATCTGATTGTGGTGCAGATCGGACGCGCGCCAAATGGTAAACGGGGTGTGCTGGCAGTTGAAGAGACGCTGCCGCAGGGCGCGCAAGGGCAGAGTGGCGATCCTTTCCCGATGAATCCACTCTTTCGGTACGACCGGGCCAGCGAACGGCTGGCGCGGGCTGGCTACGTCAACGCCGGCTGGGGGCTGGGTCGTCTGTAAGCTGCGCGGCAATGGCGCGCAGCTCTCCAGCGCTCTCGCTTTCTCGTAACAGGCAAACCACTTCTCATCAACGGAGTCACAGCATGGAACTCATCATCTTCAGCGCAATTGAAGGGTTGCAGGCCGAAGTCGAGCAACTGCGCGATGTAGCAGTGTTGGCGCCGTCACGGCTCGATCAGGTGCAGCGCTTGCTGGCTGGTTCGCGTCCGCCCGACGCGGTGTACCTCGATGATAGTCGAGGAACGCCGCTGGCCGATCTGTGGGAACTGACGGCTCGCGCTCAGCAGGTGGGAGCGCGGGTGATGCTGGGGCTGACCGGCCCGGCGCGCGCAGCGTTACCCGATGCGCTGGCCGCTGGTTTGCCGGCGACAAGTGAGCGAAATCCGACAGCGCTGGCAGACTGGATTGGGGCGCAGATCGGGCGACGACGCGGTAGTGGCGCGCAACGGCTGCCGGTGATCGCCATCGGCGCGGCTAAGGGTGGTATCGGCAAAACGTTTGCGACCTGTGTTCTGGCTGAGGGGCTGCGGCGGCGCGGTCTGGATGTGCTGGTCTGGGATAGCGACATCTCTAATCCCGGTCTGGTGCCGGCCTTTCGCATCCCGGCCAGCGCGCCCTCGTACCTGCATCTGGTGCAGCGCGGTCCGGCGCACTGGAATCCAACCGGGCTGCAACCGTTCATCTTCCAGCCAGAGCACACGCGCGCCAATCAGCAGGGCTGGGGACGCATCGATCTGCTGATTGGCTCACACGCGGTCGCCAGAGCCGAAAACGACCTGCGCCTGCCCGACTGGCAGGGGCTTTATCAGGGGATTATTGCGCTCGAAGGCTACGATGTGGTCTTAATCGACACCCCGCCCGACTACCTGCGCCGTCCGTATGCGACTCATGTCTTGCAGGCCGGAGGCAGTGTGGTATTGCCGACCCCGCCCGGCGCGCGTGAGCGCATGGGGGTTGGTCACATGCTTGAACACTTCACCGAGCTGGCGCCCGACCGGCTTGATCGTTGCCGGCTGCTCTTTATGGAACCGGAACGCGGGGTGACTGTCACTGTTGGCATGGTGGCCGAACTCTTCAACCGCCGTTACCCACGGGTCAGCGCCCTGGGCGTCCTACCGCGCGAACCGCGTCTCGCCAGCCTGGCCGATGAGCACGACGGCTACATCTCGATGCTTGACCTTGGGCCACAGAGTCGCTTTGCGCGCGCAACGCATCAGGTGGTTGAAATGTTGTGCGCTCATGCCGGCTTGCGTCCGCGCCTACCCATGCCGCGCACCGGCTTTTGGATCAGGCTGAGTGAACAGATGTTTGGGCAGCGCGCTCTGACGGCAACCGTTTCATAAACCACGGAGGAAATTGATGCATCCGGCGTATCGTCCACTGACCGTCATTGAGGAACACGGACTGGCCGACCTGCTGCCACAACAACAGACCTCGACCGATCCGGCGGCAGCCACACTCCAGACCGCGCGAGACATCTTGCTTGCCGAACTCAATCCTGACTTGACTTGCTCGACCCGGTAGCGCCTGCGTCTGAGCGCGATCCGGCTGTCTTGCGCGTGTTGCGGGCGGCAATCGGAGCACAGACTGAACGCGGCGGACCGCTGGCCGGTTTTCCAACTGATGATTCCAGTTTACTCCGCCTGTTTCACGATACGATCGGCTGGGGGCCAGCGCAACCCTACCTCGATGACGAACGGATTCAAGAGGTCAAGATCATCGGTGACCGAATTATGGTGCAGGAAGAGGGTGCTGACTTTGCGCTGGCGCCTGAACGTTTCAGTTCGCCGCGTCAGCCGCTCGATCGAGCGCTGGTGCTGGCATCACGACTGGGAGTTCCGCTCGATCGCAGCCGACCTCAAGACACGCTGCCGCTGGCGCACGGCACCCGGATGCACGTCACCATCCCGCCCTGCACGCCCGCTGACACGGCGCTGATCTGTATCCGCCGCGGTCGCCGGGTAGCCTGGACACTGGCGGACATCGGGCTGCGCGGCGCGTGTGATGCTGCGCTCCTGGCGCTGCTGGAGCTTCTGGCGCGCGCTCGCTGCTCATTCCTGATTGCCGGAGAAACCGGTTGTGGCAAGACCGCGCTGCTTGAGGCGATTGTCAACTCGTGGCCGGGCGAACCACACGTGATTACGATTGAAGACAATACGCTTGAAATCAATGTGCGCCATCCGGCCTGGACTCGCGAACTGGTGCAGACCAGTCTCGATCCGCTGGCATTTGGCCGGGCGGCGCGCGAGGTCTTGCGGCAGACGCCCTCGCTGGTTGCGCCGGGAGAAACGCGCGCTGCCGAAGCGGGGGCGATCCTGGCGGTGGCGGTAAGCGGGCATGCGGTCGTAACCACAATCCACGCCCGCACTGCGCTGCGCGCGGTGAGTCGGCTGGCCGACTGCGCCGCGATGCCCGGCGCCTATCTCTACGAAGGGCGGCGAACCAATGCGCTCGAAGACATCTGCGATAACTTCCATGTGGTCATTCACCTCAGTCGCACCGCTGGTCGTCGCTATATCGATGAAGTAGCGTTGCTCGATGGATGTGAAGAGACGGCAACGGGGCTGCGCCCGCGCCTGATCAGGCTGGCCTGGGCTGAGGCAACGACCGAGGGTCTGCGCTGGCAGTGCGCGGCTCAGGTAGACGGGAATCGGCTGTTGTGGGACGGCATCGATCAAACTCCGTCTATGCTGAGGCAACGACTCGAACTGCTCAGGCTTGCCGAACGGCCTCGCGCCGTTGCCAGCAGTCGAGCCGTCGTGGAAGAGGCGCTGGCGCAGGCAACGCTGGCCCGGCAGGCCGGCGCAGCCGATCGCGCGCTGGCAATCCTGCGACGGGCCTGGGCGGAACGCACTGATGAACGACTGGCGCATGCGGCTCGCCAGGCCCTTGCCGCCGATCCCGAACGCGCGCAGTCGGCGGCTGATGCTGCGCGCCTGGCCTGTGATCAGATCAACGCTGCCATTGCTGCCCGACGCTGGTCAGCGGCAAATACTGCCTACACCGAACTAAGCGCCGATCTCGAGCGCTATGCAGCCTTTGCTCCGCCCGGCGGCTGGCAAGCGCTGGCCGCAGCGATTGCGACCGGTCAACGCGCCGACCACGACGCCAGTATCGCCATCCAGCGCGCTGTGCAGGCGCTGGCGCAAAACCGACCGCGCGATGCGCTTGATCTGCTGGCTGCGCTGGAACCATCTCGGCTAAGTGATGAAACTGCGCTGCATCTGCTCCAGACTCGCTACAGCGCGCTCAATGCGCTGGTGGCCACGGGTGAAGTCAGTGCCGCAGCGCTGGCGCCGGTGGCAGCGGCGCTGCGGATGCGCGAAGCGAGTCGCGCGATGGCCTGAGCAGTCTGCGTTCAGGCGCGCACTATGGTCAGGCGATAGCGTTCAGGCTCTGCGCTGTCACACTGCGCTATTGGCCGACGCTCTCGATCGTTTCTGATGGCGCAGATATCGAAACTCAAGGAGACTGGTATGCCCGAACCAACCACGATCACCCACCCGGAAACTGCCTGGTTGTTGCGCGCTGCACCCGCGCTGCTGGCTGCGCTCCTCACTATGAGCGCGACCTTGCTCTGGCGGCAACCGATTGCCCGTCTGCTGACCAGCCTGAACCAGCGTCAGACGACCACCCAGATCGATCCGGTGTTAATCTGGCGTCCGACGCTGCTCACAACCCGCGCGGCGCTGTTCGTAGCGGCGCTGGCTGCCGCGCTAACCAGCGCCATCCTCGGATTCATCGGTTCACTCTGGCTGGGATTGGCGGCAGCGCCGGCAGCGGCGGCACTGGCCGCGCGATTGAGCTTTGCGCTCGCCAGCCAGCATTATAACCGCCAGCTTGATCGTGAGCTGGTGGGAGCGATTGGTCGTCTCAGCGCCCTGCTGAGCGGCGGGCTGGGATTGCGCGCGGCCCTCGAACGACTGCTAAGCGATATGCCTGCCGGACCGCTGCGCAGTGAATGGAGCTGGCTGATCCAGCAGCAGGGCGCGCCGCTTGGTGATGGCAGCATTGCCACTCTACCGCAGGTGATCAGCGCGCTGGCGGCGCAAACCTCAGCGCCGCGCCATGCGACCCTGCTTAACCACCTGGCTGTCGCTGCCGATCAACCGCAAGATCTCCAGGCTCGTCGCTGCGCGGCAGCGTATGCCGCGCTACAGGCCTCTGAACGGCGCCGTGAAGAAGCGCTGACCGAACTGGCGCAGATGCGCTACAGCGGGCTGGCAGTTGGCGGCGCGGGCATCCTGATGGCGCTGTATCTGACGGCAACCCAGTGGGAACGGGTGGCGAAAGCCTACACGACGCCGATCGGCGCAGTCTTTGCGCTCATCGTGGCGCTGGCGCTGCTGGCGCCGATTATCGGCGGGGTCTGGCTCTCACAGGTTGAGGATGTCGATTACTGATTGGTTGTCCGGTGTTCTGTCTTTAACAGTCTGTAAGGGGAAACGACCATGCCTCACATTCTGACTACACCAACTGCGCCGGCGTTACTGGCGGCTCTCTGCGGCGCGTTGCTGGCCGCGCTCGGCGCTACGCTTCACCGCCACCCAGGGCTAACCAGGCCCCTCGATGAGCGGCAGCGCCTGATCATCGGTCAGAGCGCCGGCCTGGCGCTGGCCCTGATCTGCGCGGGCGCTGCGCTGAGCGGGGGCACGCTCTGGCTGGGAGTTGCGCTTGCCGGGTATCTGGCAGCCGGATTCGTCTGGCCCCAGCGTCCCCAACGCGCGCGTGAACAGATGGAACGCGATCTGCGCCGATTGACCCCTGGTTTAATCGGATTCATTCGGGTGGCTTTGGGCAGCTTTGAGGCGCCGAGTATGATCCTGCGTCGTTACTGCGCGCAAGCTGCGCCCCGCCAGGCGCCGATGCGCGACGTGGTCGCGGCTGCGCTGGCGTTGGGCGAAGAACAACGGATGCGACCGTTTGCTGCGCTGGCCGAGGTAGCGCGCCGTTATCGTTGCCGCGAACTGATCGATGCCACGGCAGCGCTGGCTCAGGCCGAATCAGAAGGAACACCGGTTGAGATGGTGCTCGCCGCCCAGCAACAGACGCTCGAAGCGCTCTTGCAGGGCGAATTTCGTCGACTCATCCGGCGACGCACGATGTATCTGCTCTTGCTGGCAGCGATCAGTCTGGTGGTTGGCATTCTGCTCAATCTGCTCTTCGTGATGGTAGTGGGGAGTGATGTCTTTTCGCTGCTGTAATACTAACGCTAGATGCACCACACGCTCTGCCAAAGCAACCGATATCCGTATTGATCTCACCGCATCGTTCTCACCGTGCTTACAGTGGCAGGGTATGCGTGGCTGACCGATAGGTGACAAGGTATCTACCATATAGGAATAGGATCAGTGCGCGAGCGCGCAGCGCTTCCGGCATTCCAGCGCTATCCTCCCGCCTGCGCAGGAGATTGCCGCGCTGCGCTCCGCGCAATGAATATGAGGAACACGGGAGCGTGCCGCCCCGATCCCGGTCATTGCGCGGGCGCAAAGCGCCCGCAGCAATCCCCCGCGTCAGCGAGCGGTATGCCTTCCCGCCCCTTCCCGGCGCGTGAGGTGGCGCGTGCCGCGCCGCCGTGTTTCACGGCATAGCGAGGGTGGGAAGAATGACGGTGAGGATGATCCGGTTGCCTGCGCAGGAGCGTGCCGCCCTGATCCCGGTCATTGCGAGGGCGCAAAGCGCCCGCAGCAATCCCCTCCTTCAGCGGGAAGCGCGCCGTAGCGCCCGCTGCTGCTCCCTGTCCCAGCGGGTAAAGGCGAGCAGGAGCCTGCCACGCTGCGCTCCGCGCAATGATATGAGGAACGTGGGAGCGTGCCGCCCCGATCCCGGTCATTGCGCGGGCGCAAAGCGCCCGCAGCAATAACCCGGCAACCTGTTCTTGACCAAGCAGCCATGCGTTCACGAACGCAAAGCCGTGCTGCTCAGGTTGGAACCCAGTATGTGGCATGAAATCACCTCTGCGCCGACGGCCAGGCGACGATCACCTCAACGTTAAGCCGATCCAGCGCCACACCAGCGTAGCGACTGGCGCCAATCTGTTCGATCACTGGTGTAACCGGTTGCCCATCGACAGTCATCATCAGGCTGTCGCCAGCCTCAGCCGGCAGCAACAAACGCGCATAGGCAGTGCGTCCGCTGCCAGTAATCAATAGGCGCATGTAGTCATCGGATCGTTGCCAGCGATAAGCGACATAACCATCAGAAGCAGGATAATGCGCCACCACGTATGCTTCCCTGATCGCAGGCTCTACCGGCCAGCGCGGGCTGATGATGGCGTCATCATAGCAGCTCGCCTCATCAACGATGCCGGCCAGACCTTCCATTAAGGCGGCCAGCATTGCGCTCGATCCCCAGCCATCGGTCGGAATAGTGTCTGGGCCGGAGATGCCTGGGCGGCCATCAGGGTAGTACCACAGGTAAGAGGCATTGGTCAGGCGCAGCAGATTGGCATAGCGGTACAGAATGTCCAGGCCATACGGCTCGAAGCCAAAGGCGAATGCGCCGCGGGCCAGTTCACCGCCGACCAACGGCATAATGCCGCCATTTACGTATTCACCGGGTCGCTCGCCTTTGCCGCCAGCCATACCAAAACTTCCTGGCGGGAATGGCGGATCGATGCTGTACCATTCAGCGAAAGCGCGGCTGAAATCGCGCCGGGCATAGTAGCTCTCGACAATCGCCCGCGCCTGGCCGGTCGTGAGCACGCGCCGATTGAGGGCATAGGCATTGGAGAGACTCAGTTGTTCGTCGGTGGCGACGTTGGTGGGTAATGCATCTGGCGACTCGGGCACAAAATGGGTGAAGAAACGGCCATTCCAGGCCAGTTCATTCAACCGCGCCATGATCTCGTCTGAACGGCGGAAGTAGTCAGCGCCGCGCGCTGGATCGCCGACTCGCTGCTCGATGCGGGCCAGCAGAAAGAATGCATACGCCAGCCCGGTATTGTCGCCGTGAAAGGTACCCCAAATCGTATCGGGTTCGATCCAGTGGCGAGGCGCCGGCTTGCCATCGGGGCTGATCGTTGTGGGGCCATAAGCAAAATCCCACATGTCGATCGTGTAGGGGCGGCGCACCAGACCGCGCGCGGCATCCCAGCGCAGCGGATTGGACGTGATATACTCAGCCGCGCGTCGCAGCGCGGGCAGATGGCTGCGCAGCCACTCGTCATCGCCCGTCATCTGCCAGGCCTCGTACACACCCTGAATGTAGAGAAACTCCAGATCCGACTCGACCTCCTTGCGGAAGGCAGTGACAAAGCGCTCTGGGTAGTCGATGACATCGGGCAGACTGCCATCGGCCAGTTGCGCATCACGAAAAGCGTCGAGCAGACTGGTTACATCGCGCTCGAAGTAGCGAAAACCACGCCCTTGATAGACATGATCCCGCAGCCAGAGGAGCGGGTTGTCTGGCGAGCGGTAGCCGCTGATCATGCGCCCATTCAGTTCGTAGCTGACCCGCGCGCCGGCCATGAGCTGTTTGATGCGCGGCACAAGTGAGTCGATGTCGGGTTGACCGCTCACAATGGTGGTGTGCGCATCGAGGAAGAAGAATTGGCTTTGCGCCCCAGCCAGACGATCGCCGATCAAGGCAACAGCCCACTGCGGGCCAAGCGCGCCGCCGGCCCGCAGCGTAATTTCTCCTGCGCCATCAGTGATTGTAGTGTCGCCGCGCGCGCTGAGCCGGCCAGCCGCATCGTATAGCAGGATGGTCACCGGACCACGATAGTCAGGGATCTGGATGCTGATCGGCACAGCCTGCAACGGTTGCACGATCCTCTGCAATAGTTCGGCGACTGCGCGATCATCGGCAAGCGCTGTGATTTTCAGGTCAGCAAAGTATTGCACCAGCGCGTTATCGATCCAGCGCGGTTCGCCGAGCGGTGGGCCGATGCGCGCGCCTCCCGCCGCCAGCCATGCGCTGCGGAACGGTTCGCGCACCTGGTCGGTTGCTATTGGCGACGGGGAACCGCAACTAACGATAAGCGCAATCCCGATACAGCAGAGAATGAGACGTAGCATAGTGCGCATTATAGCGGAAATCAGCGCGCAGCGATCAGACCTCTGGCGCGTATCTTGCCATTGCCACAACGCTCGCGCCAACGTATACTGGCACTACCGACAATGATCGTCCCATCTTCTGTCAGCGCATTGTCGAGTTATCACAGATTGCGCATCGTCTGCATTCGTGCCCGGCTGCGCGATCATTGCATTCACAAGGAGCTGCCGATGTCGCGCCTGCCCGTCATCTTTGTGCCTGGTTTTACCGGTTCATTCAACCTGCCCGTGTTGCTCGACTGGCGCGGGCCAACCCTAAGCGGTTGGACGTTCCCGCCGTTTGTTGATTACGGCAAAACGCTGCTGCGCGCGTTCGAGCAGGCTGGCTACCGCCGCAATCGCGATCTCTTTGTTGCCTTCTACGACTGGCGCAAACCGGTGAGCGAGAGCGCGCGCCACTATTTGATGCGCTGGATCGACAAAGCCAGGCAAACGGCGAAGACTGCGCAGGTGATTCTGGTTGCTCACAGTATGGGTGGGCTGGTAGCGCGCAGTTACATTCAGTCGCCGGAGTATCGCAACGATGTGGCCCAGCTCTTCACGCTGGGCACGCCGCATCGCGGCTCGGCGGAAGCCTACACGGCCTGGGCGGGAGCCGAACCACAGGCCGATGAAACTCTGCGCGCGGTCTTCTCGGTCTATCTCTGGTATCTGCGCCATGTGCATCCAATCCAGACCGAACTTGATGAGGTGCGCACTATTCACACGCAGGTGCCTGGCGTGCGCGATCTGTTGCCGATCGACGCCTATCTGCTCAGTGGCAACCCGCCGCAATTCAAGCCGCTGACCAGCATGACGAGTCGCAATCTGTGGGGCGAGATGGTCAACCAGACCGCAGCCGTGGCCGATCTGGTTCGTCGGGTAGCGGTGACGACCATCACCGGAACAGGATTCAATACCCTGAGCACAATTCTGGTCGGGCCGCGCCCCTCCAATCACCCACTGCGCTACGCCGATGGCGTTCCGCTCAGTCGCCAGTACGATGCTCAGGGTGATGGGACGGTGTTGCAGCGGATGGCGATCGTTCCCCAGGCCAACAATCTGCCGGCGCTGCCGGTCAGCCATGGCGCCTTGCCCGATAATCCGCAGGTGCTGGAACTCGTGCTCAATCAGCTCGGTGTAGGGGCAGGCGTGCTCGGCGCAGCGCCAACTGTAACACCGCCAACGCCAACACCGCGAGGCAGGCGTGCTCGGCGCAGCGCCAACCGTAACACCGCCAACGCCAACACCGCGTCTGGTAGTGATGACTGCCTCGCCGATCACGGTTGAGATCGAAGCGCCCGCCGGGCCGCCGCTCACGCCTGCCGGTGTGCTGGGCGCAGCAGCGCCGCAGACTCGTCGCTACGCCCGTCGCCTGCGCAGCCGCAACTTTGGACACGAAGGCAAAGCGCTTGGGCTGCTGGTGATCGACAACCCGACCGCCGGTGACTATCGGTTAACGATCCACGGCACTGGCGCAGGACACTTCGCGATTGGCGCCATGCTGGTATGGTAGGTGTGGAAACGCCGCTGGTGTTAGGAGGAGCGGGGGCGACGGATATGCGCGAACCGATGATCACAACCGTTGAAGGTGAAATCGCGCGCGAGAGCGATCTCTACTACACGATCACGGTGCGCAGCGCCGCCGAGCCGCCACAGGTGGAGTTTGACGCTTCCAGCACGATGAACGTGGCCGTTGAACGACTCAACGCAGCGCTCGCCGACCGCGGCGGCGGCGGGGTGTTGGGCGGCGCGCCAACTGCTGATGAACGGTTACGCGGTGTGCTCGGCGGCGATCCGGCAGCCCTCACGGCAATACTCCAGGCGCCTGTGGCTCAGCGTCGCGAGCTGATGAGCGGATTGATCGAGCTATGCAAAGAGCTGATGGGTGATGAGGTTGAGCAGGCGCTGGCAATCATTACTGCGCTCGAGCAGAGCATGGAAAGGTTGAGCGCGGAGCGATAGGCAACAGCCAATCAACAACCTGCGCGGATTGTGATTATTTTCAGCGCTGATCCATGAGAGGAATCGAGCCGTTGCAGTGCAACGGCTCGATCGTCCTACAACCTCACGTCGCTCGCTGATTCCTGACAACCAGCGCAGCCTGCGCGATTGATAGGATTATGTCACGCCCTGAAATTGATCGAGCAACGCGCTCACCTGATGACGATACTGCGGCCAGAGGCGCTGCCCAATCAGGCCGGCGATGAGATGTTCCAGACAGGATCGGCAGGTGAACCTCGCTTCGATGCCATCGGCAGGACGGACAAGGTGACCGATCCACTCCTGCTGATTATCGAAAATAACCCGCAGCATTTGATTGGCAATAAACAATTGATATTCCACTGGATGTGATCCTTCGCATTTGTGCATCATCGCTGTATGCCTTGCCAGGGAGGGAACCGTGTTCCGGTGATCGCAAATCATCACGCTCCTCCTCAGATGATCAGGAAATAAAATCACACCTGCTTGCCTGCTTGCGCTGACTCGTCAGGTGTTTGGCTTGGCGTCGGAGGCCAGCTCGACGCATCTCTACCATACTCCAAACGGTCGTCCGCTCACACCAACCAGGGGTGGATCGCAGGGTGGATGCGCAGGTCAGTCGCCGGTTGGAAGCGGCGTGGTATAATGCGGCGCGATAGAGAGGAGAGATGGATTGCGATACCAGATGGTGCTCCACCCGGTGGCGGGCGCATGGCATAGCGAGCAATTAGTGCTCACCATTCAGGGTGAACGGATAAGCAATGTGGAATATCGGCCAACTGTCGGCGACGGTCAGTATGCGCGTCGATTGCTGATTAGCGATATCGACCATGCGTTACAGCAGACGGCGCGGGTCTGTCCGTACTGTAGCGTTGCGCACACGCTGGCCTTCAGTATGGCGGTGGAAGCATTGGCAGGCGTGTCGCCAAGCACGCATGCGCAGGCGATCCGGGTGGTGCTGGCTGAATTAGAGCGAGCAGCGTCGCACCTGAATACATTGGCCGCGCTTGCCAGCGCGCTCGGCCTGGCAGACGCCGCGCGTCTGAGCCGATTGGAAACCCGGTTACGAGCCATCTTGCTCGATCTGCTCGGTGGCTACGAGGCTGCGCTGATCTGCCCTGGCGGATTAGTCGCCGCTCTCCCAGCCGAGACGCTTGCCACCGCCGAGCGATCCATTCAAAAGATTGTGCCCAGGCTGATTGATGCGGCAGAACAGACAATCCCGCGACGAACCCTGCTGGCGCGTATGGTAGATGTCGGCGTGCTGACGATTGCGGCGGCGAACCAGTTTGGCCTGGCCGGGCCGTTGGCGCGCGCCAGCGGCGCGCGAGCCGATCTGCGAGTCGATGACCCCTACGCAGCCTACACCGTGATCGCGCCCACGCTGGTGGTCGAGGACGGCGGTGATGTGCATGCGCGCGCTGTGGTCTTGTTGCTGGAAGCGATTGAGTCATTGCGTCTGGTTGCGCGCTGGCTGAACAATTTACCAATTGGAACGGCGCGTGAAGAGATTGTCTTGCGCGCGGGCGAGGCAACGGTGACCGTGGAAGCGCCCCGCGGGCCGTTGCGCTACACGCTGCGCAGCGATGGTCAGCGTCTAACCGACGCGCAGATTGGCATTGCTCCGCAGCTTGATCGCCTGCTGGCGCGCACTTTACTACAGCAGGCTGCGGTTGATGATGCCATGTTGATTGCAATCTCGACCGATCCGTGTACCGCTTGCTGGCAGGCGGCAACATATCTGATCGGTCGGGTCTGAATCCGTTAGCTGCCCGGTGATGGGCGCACTGGAAGCAAGGGTAGAGCATTGTATGGGAGTGATCATTAGTCTCATCAGTCTGCTTGCCAGTGCCATCCTCTGTTTCTTGATCAGCCGGGTTGGCCTGACACGACGCATAGCCTGGTTCGCTGCCGGCGCGGCGGCGCTGGCGGCATTGACGGTGATGCTGGATGCGCCGGACGTAGCACCTCCCGATCCATGGCTGGCAATCGGCGCCGTGCCGCTGGCGCTGCCATCAGCGTTGCCGATGAGCGAGCGTGTCTTCGCCATCGCCCTGCTCGCTGGCGGCGCAGTGGGCTTTGTCTTTCTGGCTACATCCACGCCGCAGAGCGCCGAGGGGTTTGGCGCGTTGTTTGGCTGGCTTCTGCTCGCGTTAGCGGCGGCGTTCCTCAGTTTGAGCGTGCCGCCGCTCAGTTTTCTAACGCCGTTAAGCTGGGGAATAACCGTGGTGGCAACCCATGGTGCGCTGGTCACCGGTGGTGGTGAATTTGCCGCGGAGCGATTGCCGCCGCATCTGATAGCAGGCGGAATCGCAGTGGTAATCGTAAGCGGTCTGGTCGCAGCGCTGGCCGCGCTGCCAGCAGACGCCACGCCAGCGGTTGGAATCGTATTTCTGGCGCTGGTCGGCGCATTAGCGCTGGCGGGCGCGCCGCCCTTTGCCG
>FWWM01013593.1_pt1 | contig 13095 bp, 10 predicted proteins | sample 2228351 | NCBI WGS metagenome assembly FWWM01 (sample SAMEA103939774, study PRJEB20133) | metagenome | reverse complement strand
GTACGGGAACCGCGCGGCCGGAACGCGAACACGGTAGACAAAGATGGATTGCGGCAGCGGGAAGGCCCACATTCCGTATTTGAAGGTGAGGAGGTGATCAAAGATGAGAACTCGGCAGTTGACCCTGGTTGTTGTAGGTGGGCTTATCGCACTTTTCGCACTGATCGTCTCGCACACTGCAAGTGGTGAGCCTCTCGCTACGTTGTACGATACAGACGGAATAACTTGGACGACACTGGGCGAGTACTCACAGATAAGCTTTGCCAGCCCGAGATTTGGGCTAATGGCAGCGAACGGTTATACGACCAACGCGCCAGAAATCCCTGTTGACTTTGACTTCTTTCGCGTTGAGGTATACCCCAGTGAGGATAGACCCTTCGATCCTGATCTAGTCGCTTACTACACCTTCGATGATGGCACGGCTACCGATGCCAGTGGGTATGGAAATCATGGAACTATCCAGGGCAGTCCCCAGACCGTATTCGGAATTCGTGGATTTGCTTTTCGTTTTGGCGGCTGGTACGACCAGGACCGTATCGTCGTGCCCGCTTCCAGTTCATTGGCGTTCCTGGACAACTTCACCTTCTCGTTATGGTTCAACATCGAGAGCAATGCTTCCGAAGATGGCTGGGGGAACCTCTCCCAATATGGTTCTCAGACATTCTTGGGTAAGTCCGGCGATCGCAGTGGGCTAACACTGCGGGCCTCTCGATCCACGGTGGATGGGTTGTGGTATGCTCGGGCCCTGAACGGAAACTGCAAAATCTCCGGCACCTGCCAACCGAGCCGGTTCAAAGATATTTGGGCTCAGCCAGGTACTGGCGTTGATCTAAATCAATGGCATATGGTGACAGCAACCTACGGAACCGGCATAGTACGCCTATATGTAGACGGCGTCTTGCATGAGGAGATGCCAGCCGGTGAATTTGACCTCAACTCGGCTATGCCGACCAGACCTATCTACATTGGACAGGAACTCTCCGGTTCGTACAACCAAGAGTTATGGTTCCCGTTTGCTGGAATTCTTGACGAAATCCGCATCTACCGGCGCGTTCTGAGCGGGAACGAGATTCGCGATCTCTTCGAACGTGATGCGCCTGCGCTGTCGATCATGGGACGGGTCAAGGATGGCAAGGGAGATCCCGTGGCCGGAGTCGTCATCTCGACCAACTTGGGGATCTCGGTAACCACCAATGGTAACGGCGGCTACCGGATCGATGGTCTGGCACCAGGCGCGTATACGCTGACCCCACAGAAGGCCGGACATGAATTCTTGCCGCCCACGCGCACCGTGTCGGTGCCACCGAATGGAGCCTGGCAGGATTTCATCATGGGGCCTAGCATTACGGGACACGTTCGTGATTCGGGCGGGAACCCAATACCTGGGGTGAAAGTCCTGGCAGGGCCAGGTGGCAGCGCCACCACGGATGCCACTGGCGCTTACACCATCGCGCTGCCCGCTGGTCTGTCGGCCGGCGCTTACTCCTTGGCGGCCAGCCGGCCTGGCTTTACCTTCACCGGTCCCCTCGCGATCTCGGTTCCACCCGATGCCGAAGGAAAAGATTTTGTCGGCACGGCTGGAGTGGCGGACGTAACGCCTCCCACCGGAGCCATTCAAAGCCCGGCGAACTCAGAAAACATCACCTACCCAGGCATCTATTTCACTGCGACTGCTCAGGACAATCCGGGCGGAAGCGGCATCAAGCGCGTAGAGTTCTATATCCAATATGACGGGAAGTGGCGCTTTCTTGGTCAGCGAGCAGCAGCCCCCTTCTCGCTATTCTGGACACCACCCGATGGCCTCGCCACTCAGCCTATCACCTTCACAATTCATATCTATGATGTGGCTGGCAACGTCGCAATCGATCCCGGCGGACAGCGGAAAGCGATTTTCCTGAGATCAACCCAGGAGAACTGGATATCCACGCGCGGCTATCTGAACCAACTCGCACTGGGGGAAAATGGTTGGGAAATGTGCAGCATGGCAAGCATTGCGATGGTGCAGGCTTCTTTGGGCCAAATTGGGATGGATTTCCAGAGCCTGCAGACTGCGGCGAATTCGGCGTGGAACAGCGGACTGCGTGCGCCGGGACTGCAACAGGTTGCAGCATACCTGGAAAGCGTCAATCCAAGCATTACTGCTTGGCCCTTCACATGCAACAGCGCTGATGCAGCCCGATGTTGGACACTAATCCAGAGGGAGATTGATGCAAACCGTCCTGTGATCTTCAACAGCCCACCAAGTGGCAGCCTGACCTCTTACGGCCACTATCTTGTCGTCGTAGGCTATTCGGATGCTGCTGATCCGTCTCAGCGACAGCTCATCGTATATGATCCTTTCGGGCGCTGGAAAGGAACTCAGAATGCTTATGATCGTAACAGCACCGCTGTATACACAGCGGACGGGTTGAAGGGACGCTGGCGGTACTATAGCTTCAGCAGTTTGGCGCAGAAAACCCTTAGCGTGATCACCGTGGGACCGGCCATTCCTACCGCATTGGGTGACGCCGGCACTGCGCAGGCCCACGCGAGGTCGCAACCGGACCCGGTTGTTGTGCTGGATACCGAGGACATCGTTACCTATGTGGGAGTCAAACCCGTGATGAAGCTGTTCTTGCCAATGGTGGTGCGCGGCCGATAAGCGAAAGGCTCTGCCATGCACCATCTGCCGATCCAGTCAGCGTTGGAGATTTCACAAGCCGCGAGTATAATCAGGCACAGTTCATAGTGCAGCGGTCCCCTTCCTGTACTCGACTATGATTAGGACTTACGCAGTTCGCTCAGATTCTGCCGCGAATTCCACGAATTGGACGAAGTTCTTCCCTGCTCTTTCGTGGAATTCGTGCAATTCGTGGCCAAAGTTGCTCAACTGCGTAACTCCTAATGATGACAGAACACGAACCCCAAGGAGGATCACTCATGCCTAGCCTCATTGATTCCATGCGTCAGAAGGCAGACCAGGCCGCGCTGGAGGCGGACAAGCTGGTGCGCATCCGCCGCGAGCAGGGCGCCATTGACCAGTTGCGTCGCGACATCAAGGCGCAACTGGACGCGTTGGGCCAGGCCGCCCTGGCCGCTTACCGCGCCGGTGAGATCGCGCACCCGCAGTTGGTCGGCATCTGCCGGCAAATTGACGCCCTGAACGAGCAGATCCGCCAGCGGGAGGAACGGATCGAGCAAATTCGCGCCGAGAAGCTGGTCACGCCGCCGCCGGCCCCGCCACCGCTGCCGCCGCCGGTCTCGCCACCGCTGCCGCCGCCGGCTGGCCCTACCGTCCCTTGTCCGAACTGCGGACAGCACATCCCGGCCGAGGCCAGGTTCTGCCCGGTGTGCGGCTACAAGATCCCTCCGCCCGCGCCGGCGGCAGCGCTCTGTGCGGCCTGCGGCAGCCCCATGCCGCCGACAGCGCAGTTCTGTCCCACCTGCGGCGCACGACGGGCGCCGGCTCCGCCTCCTCCGCCTCCACCCCCGCCGCCGCAGACGATCCGCTGTCCCGGCTGCGGCGCCGAGCTGCCGGCGGTGGCGGTCTTCTGCCCCGACTGCGGCACACGGATCGGCGCCACGGCAACGCCCCCCATGCCCCCACCGCCTGTGCCAGCTCCTGTCATTCCGGAGGAGCCGGTGAGCGCAGAGGCGGCAGTGGCGGAACCGGGGCCGGAAGCGGGAGCCGCATCCCCCTTCGATGCGCCAACCGAGGGGATGGCGCCGACGGAGCTTGCCGAGGCGCCCCAAGGGGCCACCAAGCGCTGCATCGTGTGCCAGACAGAGTTGCCCGTCGAAGCGATCTTCTGCCCGGAGTGCGGCGCACGGCAGCAGGCGCCTTGATGAGGGTGGCGCTGCGGTGAACTGAAACAGCCCGAACTTGTGGCGACCGCGCAAAGGAGGAAGCAGCGATGCGGGTAAGCCGCCTGATCTCCGGGATTATCCTCTGTGTTCTGGCAGCCCTGCCGCCGCGGCCGGCCGCGGCCGGCAACGGCATCTGGACTACGCTGAACACGGCGCCTTATGGCCCGGTCGAGTTGGCCATCCACCCCGACTCGCCGGGGACCGTCTATGCCGTTGGCGGGAAGCTCACCCTGGTCAGCCACGACGGCGGGGGGGAATGGGCCCTGGCCGAGGACATCCCAGCCGGAACCGGCCACCTGATCTTCGACCCGCTTACTCCTTCCATCATGTATGCCGTGACCGGTGGCCAACTGCAACAGCGCACCGGGGCTGAAGCGTGGAAGACCATCGCGCCCGGGCTGCTGCAGGGAATTGTCGCCTTCACGATCAACCCGGACAATCCGGGCCAGTTGTGGGCCGCCACCCCATCCGGCCTGCTCCGCTCGGAAGACGGCGGGAGCTCCTGGACCAGAAACGCGTTGCCGGATGCCGGCCCCGTGACCGCCCTGGCGCTGGGGGTGCCGGACAGCCGGCACGTCTACGTGGCCCTGGCTGGCCGAGGCTTTTTCCACAGCGCCGACGGCGGCGCAACCTGGAGACAGACCGGCGCGGGGCTGAAGGATGCGGGGAACATCTATGCCCTGCAAGTAGACGGCCTGACGGCCGGCACGCTTTACCTGGCGGCCGATAGCGGCCTGTACCGCTCCACAGATCACGGCGCCAATTGGGCGCCCCTTACCGCACCCCAGCCCTCTTATCGCTCCGGCATCCTGCTCTGGAGCGGCGTCGGGGGCGGCACGCTTTACACCGCGGCCGGAGATACCCTCTATCGCAGCGAGGACAAAGGCGCCACGTGGAAGGAGGCCCGGCCGGCTCCGGAGGGGAACATCACCCGCCTAATCGCCGAGCCGGGGAACGCCGCGGTGATGTACGCCATCGTCGGCGGCGCGGTCCTGAAGAGCTTCGACGCCGGGGCCAACTGGACGCCGCCGCCCGATCCGGGCGGCTATGTGGTGATCGCTGCGCATCCGACCACCGAGGGGCTGCTGTTGGCCAACCATGTGCGGGGCGGCGCGTGGCGCACCACCGATGGCGGCCGCACCTGGAGAGCTATCGCGCAGGGCTGGCCCCCCGGGCAGGGCATCGGCGCGTTTCATCTGCACGCCGGCGACCCGGATCAGATGTTCGCGGCGGCGGGCAACGCCCTCCTGATCAGCCGCGATGCGGGGCAGAGCTGGGCGGCCACCGGCATGCCCTCCCTGGGAACTCCGCTGGCGATCGCTACGGCGCCCCAAGACCCGAACAAGATCTGGGTCTCGACGGGAAGGGGTGTGCTGCACAGCAGTGACGGTGGGGCTTTCTGGAAGCTGTCCCTCGTCCCGGCCGAGGCTCGCGTGAATGCCTTGCTGGTCGCCCCCGATGACGCTGCGCGAGTGCTGGCCGCTACTACCCTGGGCGTGTACAAGTCCACGGACGCCGGCGCCACATGGCTGCCTGCCGCCGGTCTCCCACAGGCCGATGTGCGCTCCCTGTGGTCGGGCGCCCGATCCGGTGAGGTGTACGCGCAATGGGGAGACAGCATCGCCATCAGCAACGACTTCGGCTCCACCTGGAGCCTGTTTTCTGCGGCAAGCAGCCCAGACGCCGCGCCGGGCTTCGTTTTCCGCGATTGGAGCGATCCCGGCGTGCTGTGGAGCCGGGCCGGCGCGCGCCTCTTGATCAGCCCGAACGGAGGTCGGGACTGGCTGCCGGTAGGTGGTCCCCTGGCGTTCGCACCCTCCTACTTCGTGGCCGACGGCTTGACCCCGCGGCACCTCTACGGTGACGACGCACAAGGCCATCACCTATGGCGTTACACCCTCCCGGCCATCCCGCCGGCGCCCACCCCAACGGCCACGCCGCCGCCCACCGCGACGCCAACGGTTACCCCCACCCGCAACAGGGTGAGCACCCCAACGCCCACTGCGGTCCCGACCCCGCAAGCCAGCCGGGCTGACGATAACCCGTTGAATTCGCTGGTCGTGATACTCATGGCTTTTGCGGAGGGGGCCGCATTGGTGTTGGGCTTTTTGTGGCTCGTGAGAAGCCGTTCCCGCTAAATCAGTATGGTAAAGGAGGACTCGGTGATATTACACGCAGCTTCGAGAAGACATCCGGCCGTGGTGACGGCGGCCCTCTTGACTTTCCTCGCCCTGATCCTGAGCGCCTGCGGCGGGACTATCGAGACCGACCTGACCCTGCGCACCGGCGATCGGTTCGACGCGACCAGCCGGATCACGATGCCCGCCCAGGGCCTGATGTTGGTCGGCGGCGTCGAGGCCATCGAGTCGCAGTTCAGAGAATTGGAGCAGCAGGCCACGGCCGAGGGCTTTAAGTTCTCCTGGCGCAGAGAGAACTCAAAGAACGCCAATGAGGTAGTTTATCGGATTTCCACCGAAGGTAAGGGTTACGAGGCTCTTGCAAGTACTTATGGCATACTGGTGGAGAAGACCCAATACCAGGGCCAAGATGCGCTATCTATCTCTACCAGCCCCTATTACGACCTGTCTGACGTGCAAAACACGATCAGGATACACGTCGGCAAGATCCTGCAGACCAACAACCAACGCAGCGGCAACAACATCATCGTGTGGACGGGCACCGAGAATTTACAGGCCATCGTCACGCCGGCAGGCGATACTGGCTGGGTGACCATCCTGGTCGCGGCCCTGGCCGTAGGGGTGGTCGCTGCGCTGGGAGTTCTCTTGTTGCGCCGACGTCCGGCCGGTCAGGTCGCCACAGCTGCGACAACGTCGCCGGTTGCCGGGTCCGGCGGATTCTGTCCTTACTGCGGACAGCCGGTGCTGCCGGCCGCGAAGTTCTGCATGCACTGCGGCCAGGCTGTCCCATCGAGGGGCAGTTAGTCTATCCTGAGAATCACCGCGGAGCACGCGGAGGGCGCAGAGAACCTGAAAAACTCTGCGAACCCTGCGCCCTCTGCGGTAAGATTCTGCACTGAGAATCACCGCGGAGCACGCGGAGGACGCGGAGAACCTGAAAAACTCTGCGAACTCTGCGCCCTCTGCGGTAAGATTCTCATCTGCTACAATGAAAGGAGCTCATCGCATGATTTGTCCCAATTGCGGCGCCGCTGATCCCGGCCCTGGCTTGTTCTGCATGTCCTGCGGGTCCCGCCTGCCGGCGGCGGCGACTACCGAGCCGGCCCCGCTCGCCCCAGAAGAACAGCCGGGCCCGTCGCCCACGCCGTCCCTGGCGCCGGCGCCCCAGGCCATCAGCGACCAGCCTATCGGCCAGATGGGGAGCAGCGGCACGGTGCCCATCCACATCTGGGGGCCGTTCGCCGGCTACGGCATGCGCGGCCGCCATGTCTCATGGCTGATCAACGACCAGGGCGACCGCGCAGAGGCCTTGCGCAATGTCGTCGCCGGGCGCTTTGAGCGCCGTGAGATCCCAGGGGCGACGCTGGAGCCGGTGAAGCTGGTGCGGCAGGGGGTGCTGGTGGACACCCGGCCGTACTTCCTCGTCCGCCGCGGCCTCACAACGGCAGGGCTCTATATCGCCCGCTTCGGCCGCGATCTCTACGTCTCGCAGGTCACCTATTTCAAAGGCCCCCTCAGCTCCATGCGCGTCTTGCTCCTGGTGGCCTCGCTCCTGTTCGCGCTGATCTATCCTCTGATCTACAATAATGCGTTCAGCCGGATCAGCTTGAACCTGTTCAGCGGGATCGGCGGTGATCTGCTGGGCCTGACATTCCTGTCCTGTTGTTTGGGGCCGGTTTACCTCCTCAACTGGTTGGCGCTGGGCATCCTTGAGATCTTCACCCTCTACAAATGGCTCACCGAGAAGGACGCCCTGGCCGCGCTGCGCGTGCCGCCCAACGAGTTCGACGTGGATGACACCGTGGCGCTGGAGAAAGCGGTCGAGCAAACGGTGCGCGAGGCCTTGGACGAAGTCGGCATCGAGCAGCGGCTGATGCCCCAGGCCGCCGAGTACGGCTTCCGCCGGCGGTTGATCTGACCCGATGGATGGGACGCGGACCAGCGCGGAGAACGCGGATGATCGCTTTTCACTGCCGTATGAGGCGAATATGAGCATCGTCTTCCAGGCTTTCCCCGACCAGGCTCACGAGACGCCGGAGCACGCGCTGTGGCCGGCCCACGGGTTGGCCGTTGCCGCGGTCGGGTCCACGATCCCCGTGCAGCGCGCCATTGTGGCCCTGTGCCTGCCCCACCTGCCCGACTTCCTGGCCGATCAGACGCTGGTGGGCGGGAGCGACGCCGAACGACTGGCCGAGCTACACGAACGCCAGGCGCAGTTCATCGCCAACCTCTGGAAGTGGCAGAGCGCGGCCTTCAGCTTGCGCTACATCTACCGGCCGGAGCGGGCAGGGGTCGAGATCGCGTTGCTGGCGCGCATCCTGGCGCGTCCCGATGCGGCACAGACGGCCGCCGAGCAGTTGGTGGCCGACCTGGCGCGGCTGGCGCAGACCTTCGGCCTGCCGGTCAAGGGGGTGACGGTTCTGCCCGACCTGACCGCCCTGCGTACGCCGCTCCCCTCCCCCTTCATCGTGGAGGTCCGGCAGCGCGAGGAGGTGGTGGCCTTCTCCTGGGCCCAGGGCGAGGCCTATGTGGTCTACCCCTACTGGCAGCCGGCCGGCGCGTTCCTCCAGCCCTTCGAGGCGCTGCTGCGCCAGGCCGCGCCGTGCGTCATCAACCTGCACCTGGAGCCGACCCGCCTCGCCGAGGCCGAATATCGCGCGCTGGCCGCCGCGGCCGCGACCGCCCAGACCGCGGCCGACTGGCAGCGCAGCGCACACAGCGTGGAGTATAGCGGCCGCTGGGCCGACCCGCAGGCGGCCGCGGTGGCCCGCATCTATGCCGGGCAGTTGCGCCGGCTGAACCAGCCGTTCGTGATGGTGGCCCAGGTTGCCAGCCCCGATCGCTTCGCGGCGATGAGCATCGCCCAGACGCTGGGCGCCGCGTTTGCGGCTCGGCCGACCGGGGGCCGGGGCGACGACGAACTGATCTCCGCCGCCGAGATCGTCTACCCCGGCACGGAGGCCGACGCGCAGGCGGCCACGCGCACCCTGAACCACCTGGTGCTGACGCCGTGGGGCCGCACGCAGGCTGAGGAAAGCCCGGCCTTGCAGCGCCTGCGCTACCTGGCCGACGCGCGCGGCGCGGCCGCCCTGTTCCGCTTCCCCATCGCGGTGCGCGGGGGCGTGCCCGGCATCGAGGTGCGCCAGCCGATGCCCGACTTCGAGCCGGGCGGCCGGCGGGCGCAGATCAAGGCGGACGAGATCCACCTGGGCAGCTTCCAGCGCGGGGGCGCCGTGACCATCCGGCTCAAGGACCTCAGCCGGCATGGGCTGATCGCCGGCCTGCCGGGCAGCGGCAAGACCAACACTTGCCTCTACCTGCTGAGCCAGCTCCAGGAGCGCCGCGTCCCCTTCCTGGTGATCGAGCCGGCCAAGACCGAGTACCGCGGGCTGATCCGCCAGCCGGGCTTCGAGAACCTGCTGGTCTTCACCCTGGGCGACGAGACGACCGCGCCGTTCCGGCTGAACCCGTTCGAGCTGCTGCCCGGCGTGCGGCTGGAGGTGCACCTGGAGGCGCTCAACGTCGCCATCAACGCGGCCATGCCCCAGTTCGGCGTGCTCCCCTCGATCATCGAAGAGGCGCTGGAAGAGGTCTACGCGGCTAAGGGCTGGCGGCTGACCGATGTGGGGCCTGAGGACGCGGGCGACGGGCCCGACCGGCGCCTTTTCCCCACCATGGCGGAGTTCTACCGCGCGGCGGTGCAGGCGGTGGTCGGCCGCGGCTATCGCGGGGAACTGAACGACAACATCCAGGCGGCCGTGAAGGGGCGGATCGGCAGCCTGCTGCGCGGGAGCAAGGGGCGCATGTTCAACTGCCGGCGCTCCATCGCGCCCGACCTGCTGTTCGGCCGGCCGGTTGTGCTGGAGCTGGACTCGCTCAACGACGACGCCAAGGCGCTGGCGATGATGTTCCTGCTGATCCTGCTGCGGGAGCATCGCCAGATGCAGGCGCGGCGGTCCGGGGAGTTATCCGCCGGGCTGCGCCACCTGCTACTGATCGAGGAGGCGCACCGCATCATGGAGAACGTCGCCTCGGTGGGCAACACCGAGGTCGCGGCCGACACGCGGGCCAGGGCGGTGCGGATGATCAGCGACTTCCTGGTGGAGATGCGCGCTTACGGCCAGGGGGTGTTGATCGCCGAGCAGAGCCCGGAGAAGCTGGCGCCGGACGCAGTGCGCAACACCAACCTCAAGATCGGCCACATGTTGCCGGGCCGGCAGGATCGCGAGGCGCTGGCCGCGGCGATGATCATGGACGAGGCGCAGGAACGCTTCCTGGGCAAGCTGCGCGTCGGCCAGGCCGCAACCTTCATGACAGGGTTCGAGAAAGCCACTTTCATCAGCGTCCCGCCCTACAAAGATGGCGTGCGCTTCGCCGACTTCCTGCCCGACGCCGCGGTGCGCGAACACATGACCGGCTTCTACGCTGAGCAGTTGCGCGCGCTGCTGCCGTTCGACGGCTGTCGTTTCTGTGCGGAACCATGCCAGCACCGCGAGCAGATCGAGCCGGTGACGCGGCGCAAGGAGGCGGTCGAGCGCTTCCGCGCGGCCCTGGTCGCGTTCGACGAGCGGCCTGAACCCGAGCATTGGCCGGCCAACTGGCGCGGGGTGGCCGCGGTCTGCGGCGAGGCTGCGGCGCAGGCGGGGCGGCCGGGCCAGCGCGAGGCCGCGTTCTGTTTCCTGGCCCACGAGATTGATTTCCCGTTCACCGAGCACATGCGCCGGTCCTTCGTCCGGGCCATCGAGGCGCTGCCAAGCAGTGGCTGATCACTGCAGTCGTGTCGCGGGACATTGACGCATTCAAGTCTTCTCAACTCGCAAGAAAGGAGCCTGTCATGAACTGTCCCAACTGCGGTGCCCCCTACAACGGAACCGGCATGTTTTGTATGCGCTGCGGCGCCAGACTAACCCCGCAAACAGCGACGCCCGCGCCGGCGGCGTACCAGCCTGCGCCGGCCCGGCCGGCTGTCGTCCCGCCCGCGCCCATCAGCGCACCGAGCCAGGCAGTGTCCATGCGACAGCCCGATTCCGTGGCCACCATCCGCCACATTTCGGCCGGTTCGGTGTTCAAGGTCACGTTTGTGACCTACCTCCTGGTGTTCGGTCTCATCGGCCTTTTCGTTATCGTGCTGCCCGGCCTGCTCGGTGCCAGCTTGCTCAGCGGCCTGGTGGATGATCGTTATGGCCTGGGGGCACTTGGCGGCGGTATCGTCGGCACACTGCTGTTTTACGTGTTGCTGGTCGTCGTGGGCGCCTTCGTGCAGGGGCTGGTGACGGCCATCGCAGCGCTGATCTACAATCTGGTAGCAGGCCTGGTCGGCGGCGTCCGGGTAGAGCTGCAGGAGTAGGCCGCCATGTCCGTAGAAAAACTGGCTGTTGACGCCACTTTCGACGTAGCCAGGGCGGCCGCGAGCACGGTCAAAGAGATCTGGTCGGTGCTGGATGCCGCGGCCGAGAAACCCGCGCCCAGCCGGTATCTCGGTGCGAAGGCTGTCCAGGCCATCCAGGGCGTGACCGACCGGGCGCAGCAAGGGATCCAGGCGGCGCTGGATGCGTAGAAACAGAAGGCGTCGCTAAGCCGCTGGCAGCCACATAAGCTTGTCTGCGCGGGCCGTTTCTGATAACATCTGATTTGCAGTGAAAATGACTGCACGAGAAGAGGTGCGATGACTTTTCGGATCCTCCTGCCGGCCGAGTTTCGAGACATCCACCGCCAGGTCGCGTTGGAGTGGGTGGCCCGCGGCCATCGGTTCAACCAGCGAGAATGGCGGACTGCTCTGCGCGCCTTCGATCTGCTCAGGGAAGCCGCCGTCGTCACGGCGAAAGCGGTGCTGCCGTTCTCGGCCGTCTACTTCCGTTACATCGAGGAGCCATATGCAGATCGTCTCATCCGGTCACTGCTCAGTGCAGAGGATGTAACTCAAGCAGGGATCACGGGTTGGGCCGAGGTCGCAGGTCGCATTCCGGATATATTGCGTGAAGCCGGCCTGCTGCCGCCCCAGCAACCGGCCGCGCGATTGCTCGTTGCCTATTGCCTCTACTGGTGGTACGCTTTCGCCTACGGCTATATGTTCGAGATCGAAGTGCTGCGCGACCTGGAACAGAGCGGCATCGAGTTCTCGGCCCATGATTTGGTCAACCGGGACGAGCGACTTTCGCGCCACGATCTTGAAGTGTTGGGGTTCCGGGGCGATATCAAGAGCAGCCTGGCCTTCTTGCAAACGGTACGTGGCCGGCGTCTTCCACTCTCCTTTTATATCGTGCGGCTGACGCTGGCCGGCCGACAGCGTACGCTGGTCGTGATGATGCGCCAGCCGATGTGGGATGCGATAGATGGAGACACGATCCTGACAACCCTTGAAGAGCTTGCGGACGTGCTGCCGTCCCCAGCCCGCATCCGTATCGGCGGCGCGGAAGCCATCGTCGCCGACTATGAGCTTTGGAAGCGCCTGGTGCGCAGGCGGCAAGCGCAGTAATGAAGTGCGTTATGTTGTGGGGGGGATTATGAGCGGCAAGAAAATTGACACAATGTCCGATCAAGAATGGGAAGAGGCGCTGGCGGCGCACCTGGACTGGGGGCGCGACTGGCATGGCGACCTGCCGGCAGACGTGTTCTTTGGCGCCTGGGCCAGCCTGGTGCGTGAGGCCAAACCGCTGGTCGTGCGGGTGCAACTCGGTCAGCCGCAGCCTGCGGTGACGGTGCCGGCTGACAGTCCGCTTGCAGTCAGCGGCAACCGCATTCTGCTCGAAGATGGCCGCGAGCTGGTCCTGGAGTTCGTGCCTTAGCCTGATTTTCGCATGTCTGGAGAAACGCTAACGCCTGGCGCCGCCCTGTAACAGGCCAACTTTGCCCACATGGTCGCGGCTTACGCCTGCGCCATCTACAACGACGGCACAGATTGCTGCCCGGCCTGCTCGGTGTCAGTTGCCCATGCGCCGGTCGGCGCACAACGTGCCATGAAAACGAGCTCGTGTCCACGTGCCAGGCACCTGAGAGGGTGCCTGGCACGTCCGGCGGCGATTTTCAGGGCAGATGGCCATGCCGCGTGCGGCGCCACGGCGGATGAGAATCTTACCGCAGAGGGCGCAAAGATCGCAGAGGCTTTCAGGTT
>FWWM01013592.1_pt1 | contig 13099 bp, 11 predicted proteins | sample 2228351 | NCBI WGS metagenome assembly FWWM01 (sample SAMEA103939774, study PRJEB20133) | metagenome | reverse complement strand
GCCCCGCCCCTGCACGAGCGCCCCGGCCCCTTCCGCCGCAGCGCCGCGGAGCGGGTGCCCATCCACATGGTGGACGGGGCCCAGGAGGCGGTGCGGGAGGTCCAGGCCATCGCCGACGCCCTCCTGAAGGTGGTCCAGGAGGTGGAGGCATGAGCCAGCTCCGGGAGCTTCTGGGCCACCTGGAGGCCAAGGCCGAGGCCCTGGAGAAGCGCCTCAAGGCCCGGGCCGCCCTTCCCCTCTCCGCCCTCCTCCCCTCCCCTCACCAGCCCCGGAAGCGCCTGGAGGGCCTCGAGGACCTCGCCCAGTCCATCAAGGAGAAGGGGGTCCTCCAGCCCCTCCTGGTGCGCCCCCTTCCTGACGGGCGGTACGAGATCGTGGCCGGGGAGCGGCGCTTTAGGGCGGCGGAGATGGCGGGCCTCGAGGAGGTCCCCGTGGTGGTCCTGGACCTCACCCCCGAGGAGGCCCGCGCGGTGGCCCTCATTGAGAACCTCAAGCGGGAGGACCTGAACCCCTACGAGGAGACCGTGGCCCTCCTGGACCTCCTGGCCCTGCGGCTGGGGACGGGCCGGGAGGGGGCGGCCAGGGCCCTCCAGAACCTCCTCCAGGCGGAGAAGCGGAAGGGGGAGGTGTCCCACAACGTTGTGGGACAGGCCGAGGCGGTAGAAGAGGTCTTCCGTACCGCCTCCCGCATGGACTGGCGCTCCTTCGTCCAGCACCGCCTTCCTCTCCTTCGCCTTCCCGAGGACCTGAAGGCCGCCCTGGAGGAGGGGGCCATCCCCTACACCGCCGCCTTAGAGCTCAAGAAGGTGAAGGACAAAAGGGTGCGGAAGGCCCTCCTGGAGGAGGCCAGGGCGGGGCTTTCCCTGCGCGAGCTCAAGGCCAGGGTGCGGGCGCTCCTGAAGGGGGAGCGAGAGGAGAAAGGGAAGGGAGATCTCCAGGCTCGGCTCAGATCCCTTCTCCCTCGGCTGAAAGGGCTTCCCCCGGAGAAGGAGGCGGAGGCAAGGAAGCACCTCGAGGCCCTCGAGGCCCTCCTCCGGGGGAAGGGGAAGTGATGAAGCCCTTCTGCCCATGCATATCGGATTTCCAATCCTCTACGAGGCTAGCAAGCTTTTCAACTCACCCACAGGTTCCAGGTGGCCTTCTGGGTGTCCAGCTTTCAATCCTCTACGAGGCTAGCAAGCTTTTCAACCTGGGCGTTCTCCATCGGCTGGAGGTGGTAAATGGGGCTTTCAATCCTCTACGAGGCTAGCAAGCTTTTCAACTCCCGTGAAAAGCCTTCTCCCGGAGGGGCGCTTCGGACTTTCAATCCTCTACGAGGCTAGAGAGCTTTTCAACCGCTGGAGGGGGACGCCGTACCGGTTTCCGAGTTCCTCTTTCAATCCTCTACGAGGCTAGAGAGCTTTTCAACACCCGGAGCCCGAAGGGGAAGTGACCTGGAGACGGATCTTTCAATCCTCTACGAGGCTAGAGAGCTTTTCAACCGCTAGGAGGCGGTTAGAGGAGGTCGCCCAGACCTTTCAATCCTCTACGAGGCTAGAGAGCTTTTCAACTCAACCCTTATGATTGCCTCATGGTCAAGCCGCGCGCTTTCAATCCTCTACGAGGCTAGAGAGCTTTTCAACACAATGACCGCTCCACTCCCATATGGCTCCTCCACCTTTCAATCCTCTACGAGGCTAGAGAGCTTTTCAACGCATTTTTGCTGATTTTGGTAGCGTGGACAGTCTAACTTTCAATCCTCTACGAGGCTAGAGAGCTTTTCAACGCCTACCCTCCAAAAGCAGGATGGAAAGGGCCCTTCCCATCCCAAGATCGCATGCAGGGGGCTTATTCGTCAAGGCAGGGAAGTAAAGGGGCTAGAAAAAGGTGGATTTTGGTGTCCAGGAGGGTTACGCATGCGATCTATCTTGTTAGCCCCGCTTGCATAGCGGTTTTTGCCCTTTGGTAGACAAAAGTCTTCTCTCAATCCCTTGAACCTTGGATAAGGTGGCCTCCGCGCTCGTGGTGAGACGGCTATACAAAATCAGGGTCCTCCAGCCTTTTCAACCCCTTGTGACCTATCCGCCAGGTCCGGCGAAGAGCCTCGGGCGTCAGAAAGTACACCGCCAAAATGTCCTCCTCCTTATCTACCAAGAGCTCCAGTTCTCCCTTCAAACGAGCCCACTGCTCTCGGGTGAGGCGAGCCTCAAAGAGGGAGTACTGCCTTCTTTCCCCAAACCCCTTAAGGAGCTTAGCCAAGCGAGCTCGCCGCCGATCGTCTGGGGTGTCATAGGCGATGACCAAGTAAAGCTCCATCAGCGAACAACAAAGGGTTCGTAGTGGGGGATTTCGCCTAAAAGGGCCTTGACTAGGATTCTAGCCTGTATCAAAAGAGTTTGCCTGTAGGAGAACTGCTTCCCTAGAAGGGGGTGGCGAATCCTTTCGTTGAGCCGTTCTTCCCAGCCCCTGAGGAACTTGGGCCAGGCCTCCTTCCTAAGGCGTGGGAAGCCTTGGTCCTCCTCAAAGTCCTCGAGGCCCACCCTTCGGTTTTTGGTCAGGGTGAGGACCACGGAGTCTGCCAGGATGCTCCGGAACTCCTCCATGAGGTCCAGCGCTAGGGAGGGGCGTCCGTAGCGAACCTCGTGCAGGAAGCCCACGTAGGGGTCCAGCCCGGCCACTAGCAGGGCGCTTTCGCATTCCTTGGCCAAGAGGGTGTAGGCCAGGGAGAGCAGGCTGTTGCCGGGGTCTCGGGGGGGACGTCGGCTCCGCTCGCTGAAGCGAAACTCCAGGGGGAGAAGTCCGGCCAGGGCGCGGAAGTAGATTTCGGTGGCGGCGCCCTCCACGCCCCGCAGGGTGTCCTCATCTGGAGCAGTTTCCGCTTGGTCCAGAAAGATTCTGAGTTCTTTCCAAGCCTCGCTACCGTTGCGCCTTAGGAAGACAAGGGCGTTCCTGATCTTCCCCTCCACGAATCGCTTGGCCAGAGCGAGCTTGCGTGGAGGATCCAGGTGGGCGGAAAACTGGGCCACCCGGGCAGGGGCGTTGCGTGCCGGAGTTCTCGTTAGGCCGGCGTAGTAGGTCCCCGAAGGGGAGAGGTAGTGGATCCCGATCCCCTCCAGAGCACAGTGCTTGAGAAGGGCCGGGGTGACCACCGCGTTGCCCAGGATGACGATCTCCTCTACCCCCACCAGGGGTTTTTGGAAGACCACTTCTCTACCTTTCCGGCGGGCCACCTTCAGGGTTCCGCCTTCCTTGGAGAGGTACGCATCTTGCTCCAGGATGTACACTACCCCCATACCCACCTCCGCCAAAGCTCGGGTTGGCAAGCCGGCCGGACACTGCACCCTTCGCACCGGCTGGGCTTAACCGTTACAGCTGGGGGTTTGGGCTCGGCCAGGAGGGACCGCATCCTTCGCACGGCATGCTCCACCTCCAGGAAGAGCTCAGGGGTGAAGAGGACCTCCCGGCGGGCGTGGCTTTTGTGGTAGTAGACGAATCCCCGGCTAGCCCTAAGCCCTCTGGACTCTTCCAGGCAGAGGGCCTGGGCAGCCAGCTGCACCTCATCCGAATGGTGGGCCTCCTCCAGGGCACGGCCCAGCTTGTACTCCACGGGATGGGGCTCCCCTCCGCGCCACTCCAGCCGGTCCACCACCCCTACCAGGCCTAAGCGGTCCGACCAGACCCAAAGCCCGCTTTCCTCCCCCGGTTCCTCGTAGGCCCTGCGGTGGAGGTAATGGCCTTCCCAGATGTGCTGGTTGGTGTGGGTTTCCCCGAGGACATACTCCAGGTAGAACCGGCGTTCGCAGTACACCACGGTGTTCACTTTGGAGAGGGGCAGGTACTCCATGCCCTCAGCCATAAGCCATACCTGTCACACCCTTCGGTGACAAAGGGCCAGGCTCTCCCTGTCACCGAAGGGGGTGACAAGGGTTTGCCAGGCTGGCTACAGGGTGAGAACATGCGCAGTTGTGGAGGAGCCTTAACCCTTTTCCCTACCTTGGAGGCCGATCTGGCCTGTCCGAGCCGGTACGTGCGCACTCACGTCTTCAGGGAAGAGGTGCCTGGCCCCTTCGCCAGCACGGCCCTAGGGAAGGAGGTCCACGCCCGCATAGCCCAGAGCCTGCGCCAGGGCGCGCCTGTGGACTTACGCCCTTTCCGGCTCCCCCGGAGGCTCGTCCTGAGCCAGGAGGAGAGCCTGGATGGCCTTTTGGAACGCGCCCGCGCCAGCTTGGAGAGGTTTGAGGCCTGCCATCGGCCCCTCCTGGCTGGGCAGGCGTTGTGGGTGGAGGAGAGGCTATCCGCGGAGTTCACCCTGGATGGTCAGCCCCTTGAGTTCAGGGGGCGTGTGGACGTGCGGACAGCAGGGGGAGAGATCCTGGATTGGAAAACCAGCTCCCCGAAGGACCCCCACCAACTCCGCCTCTACCTCTTCCTCCTCCGCCAGACCACCGGCAAGGAACCCCGTGAGGCCCGGGCAGTGGGGCTGGCCGACGGGAAAGAGCTGCGGGAGGCTTGGTCGGAGGAGATCATCCCCTGGGGATACCGGCGCCTTCAGGCCATGAAGGAGGCCCTCGAGGCCGCCCTGGCTAACCCTCGGGTCAACCCCGGCCCTGCCTGCCGGCACTGCCCTTACGCCCACGCCTGCCCCGCCTCGGTGGCCCCGCCCCGCCGCCTGGTGGATACCTTTACGGGAGAGGTCCGCCCCTTGGTTCCAGGAGGGGAGGTTTGATAAAATGGCCCTAAGAATGGAAAGCCGCCTGGCCGATTTCCTGCGCCTCCTCCAGGAGCACCCCGAGGGCCTTCCCGTTCACGAGCTCGCCGGGCGGCTAGGGATTGCCCGCCAGAGCGTCTACCGGCTGCGGGAAAAAGCCCAGAGCTTAGGGGTTTGGGTGGAGACCCACCTGGACAACCCGGACAGGGTTCGGAAGGGCTGGTTGTGCCTCGCGGAGGGGGAAAGCGTTAGCCTTCGCCTCACGTTGGCGGAGCTGGAGGCCCTGCGGGCGGCCCTAGCCCGGGTGGGCAACCTCACTCCCCTTGCCCAACAGGTTTTGGACAGATTAACCCGGGCCGAGTCTTGGGAAGGGGCTGCCCGGGGAGGGTCGGCCCGGGAGGTCCTGTACACCCCCCTTATGGACCAGTACCCTCCGGGTCTTTTTGAACGGGTAGTAGAGGCCATCCGGGAGCGGCGTACCTGCCAGGTGACCTACCGGAACGCCCGGGGAGAAGTCAAGACCTACCCCTTTGACCCCTACATCCTCATCGCCCGGGATCCCCACCTCTACCTCGTGGGGGCCAACCACAACTCCCGCAAGGCGGGCCACGACCCCGTGAAGGAGCTGCGCATGGACCAGATTCTGGAGCTCAAGCTCACCCGCCACAGGTTTAGAGAACCCCGCTTTGACCCGGTGCGTTATGTCCGTAGCCGTTTCCGAGCCTTTGCGGGAGAAGGCCCCCCAGTTAGAGTCCGGGTGCGCTTTTCCCCTGAGAAAGCCGGGTTCATCCGCCGGACTCAGCGCCACCCCACCCAACGGGTGGAGGACCTTCCCGATGGGAGCGTCCTTTGGGAGGTGGAGGTCCCCCTTTCGGAGGACCTGGTCCACTTCGTGGTGGGCTATGGGCCCCACGCGAGGGTCCTCGAGCCCGAGGAGCTCCGGAAGCGGGTGGTGGAGTGGGCCCAGGGGGTGCTGGAGGCCAACCTGTCACCGGAGGGGGTGACAGGGGAAGGCTAGCTTGAAGGGGATGGAAGGATGGCCACGGGGGAGGGAACGGTGGGAACGGCAAGAAACCAGCTCAACGCTTTAGACCTGGGACAAGCCAAGCGGATCGCTGCAGAGATCCATTTCCTGGAGGTACCCCTGGAGGAGAAGATCCTCCTGTTCTCCCAGCTCCAAAGCGCCCTTGCCCCCGAGTACCGGGCTGAACTCCGGGGTTTCCTCGGGCGCCTCAGGCCCGTCTACCTTCGCCCCGCGCAGGGCGGGGGGACCTTGCCTGAGCCGGGAGGGAAGGATCTGCTCTTCCACGTGCGCCCTTTTCCCGGGGAGCCCCAGATGCGGGCCGCTTACGAGGTGGCCCTCGAGGGGTTCCTGGACTACCTAGAGGGCCATGGCTACCCGGTGGTGGAGAGGGGAGCTGGGTGGGTGAGGCTGTACCAACCCCCCAGCCGCCCCTTCGAGCTGGGTGAGCTTTGGCGTGGGTACCTGGAAAAGTCCTTCTCCAGGGAAAGCCTTTTGCGAGGCATGGCCCTTTTCATCCAGGGGCTCAAGAGCCGAGGGCTCCGCCTCTCCAAACGGGACGGGGGGCAGATAGGTCTTCCCAAAGTCCCCATCCCCAGCCTGGACATGGCCCTTTTCTTCATCGCCTGGTGTTCCGCTGAGGGGTTGGTCTCTGAAGATTCGTTGGGGAAGCTCCCCAAGCAGCACGTTGGCTTCATACGCCATCTGTCGTCCCTGCTCAAATCCGGGAGAAATCAGAAGCCCCTTCTGCGCGGTGAAGCGAAGAGTAGGGCGGAGGAGTTGATCCAGAAGGTACTGCAAGGACAACTCGACCCCCTTCCCCAGGACGGCTTGCTCCTCCCCTTTGGAGAACCGCTGAACCTAGGCCTTAGGGAGGCCGGGGATGGGAGCAGCAAGTTCTGCCACGCCTGCGGTCGTTCGCTCCGGCGTGGAGAAGGGAGCGAAGCGGGAAGGTTTGTCTTCGCCGAGCCGACGGGTAGGCTACAGTCCGGAAAGGACAGCAAGAAAATAGGAGGGAAGGTCTGCCCCCTTTGTGCCGCCATAGCCCTCGCAATGCCCTTCAAAATCCATGGGGACAGCTGCCTGGTGCGGATTGGTGACCTAGAGGACCTGTCCACAAGACAAATGGCGAGGGAGATAGCCCACGCCTTTGCCCTGGGAAGCCTCCATATCGCTTCCGGGCGTTACCTCTTGCTAAATAGCCCGATGGTGAGGGCAGGGGGAAATTTCAAGCCCTTGTCCCAGGTCTACGGCCGCCTGGTCTACGCCCTTCAGGCTTTGGGGAAGACGCTGAACCCCGAGGTGATACGTCGCTTTCGCCTTTACCTACTCGAGGGCAACCAGGAAATACCGCTATCCAGGCCTGCCCTTTGGCTTTCCCACCTCTTGCAGGAGGCCTTCGGCGCCGAGCCGGGGGAGAGGAATGACCGAGGTCAAGAAGAGGTTAACCGCGACCTTGGGGAAGCCCTCCGTTACGCCCTATCCAACCTTCCCTGGCACGCCATTTACGTACTGACCCAAAGGTACGGCCAGTGGAAACACGATTGGGAGAAAGGGCTAAGGACCTATACCCAGCTTTTGATAGAGGAGGAGGACATGGTCAGTCTCCATGAAAGGTTCAAGGATGTGGCCGGTTTGACGGGTCTTCTCTATGCTTGGGCTAACTATGTAGAGAGGCAGGTAGGTCGTGGGGAGGCCAAGCGGGCCATCGCCAAGCTTCTGGACAACCTTGAGTCCGCTTCCACCTTCCTTTACGTTGCGGCTTACGAGTTGGACGCTCAAGAGGCCCGTCTTTATGAAGGGGGGGGAGGGTTTTTCTACCAGGAAGCCAAGCGCCTCCTTCAAGAAGCTGGAGGACTGCCCCAAGAGGAGGTAGAAGAACAAGGACAGCGCTACCTCCGGGTGTCGCAGGATGATCTCCACCGGGTCTATGCCCATTTGGCTGAGAAGTATCCCGACAAACAGTGGAAGGATTTCGTTTACGAGGTACGGCTCAGCTTGGCTTCGAGGTTCCCTCAGTACATCAAGGCGAACGAGTGAGTTGGGAGGTGTAGGACATGGCTAGCGGAATCTCGGCAAAAGGAAACCTTTGGCACTGGGACATTTACGCCCTGCTATACGCTCCTCAGGAGGTTTACTTCGGTCATGAGGTTCAGGTAAACGTTAACCTCATTGAAACCGTTAAGCTCCCGGACGGGACGGAGCGGGTCTATCTCTCTCCCACCAAGCGTAGGGGGGTGGAACGGCGTGCCCTCCTCTACGCTCCCGTGCGGGAGGGGGACCAGGACGTGTTCCTCACGGACAGGCTAGGCTGCGGGATCCCCAATACTTGTGGCCGGGAAACCTGCCCCATCTGCCGGGTTTACGGGGCCCTGGTTACGGAAAAACGAGGGGATATCGATCGCACCACCTTCATTGGTCGCCTCTCCCACGGGGGTGGGGTGGCCATTCCCCCTTTGGAGCCTTTGGAGAAGCAAAGGGCCATGCACCCCTCGGACCTACGTCGCTCCGGGGGTGAGGAACCCCAGCCTTTCCGACGGCAGTACGGAGAGCCAGGCCTCCTTTTCCCCGTGTACAACCACCTCCTGGCCGCCACGGAGGTGGAGTTCCGGGCCGTGGCCTACGCCTTCCTGCAAAGCCTTCCCCGGCTGGGGGCGGGGAACCCCAAGGGGCTGGACCTCTTTGAGGACGAGGAGTTCGGTCCCTACCTGGTGGTGGACCGGTACAAGGCGCCTCTCGGGCGCAGGGTGGTCCTGCCGCCCACGGTGCAGGACCCCGGGGAAGCCCTGCGCCTCTTCCGGGAGCGCGCTGGGGATGCCCCCCAGGGGAACGGGCTTTTCCACCGCAGGAAGGGACGGGAAGCTTTAGAGGCGCTCCGCAACCTAGCTGAGGAGTTCATCAAGAACCCCCTAGCCTAAGGGAGGGGACCGTGTACGCCCTGGCCCTCTGGATCCGCCCCACCTCGGCCCTCACCTTCCGCATCCTTCCGGGCTCCATCCTGGACATCGCCACCTACCCCTTCATCCCCCCCACCACCCTTTCTGGCTTCCTCCGGAGGCTCTTCTGGGCCAGGGAGGGCTTCCTCCCACCGGATCTCAAGGAGGGGGACAGCCCCCGCTACTACGTGCTGCCCCGGCACCTGGTCCCCCTGGGAGCCTACCCGGTGGGGGGGTACCGGATCCACCGCACCTACCGGCATGGTCCCCGAGCCTTTAGCCACGACCAGTTCGGCCGTCTGCGCCGAGAGGGAAGACCCCCCAAGGGGGGCGACCTCCAGCTCCACACCTGGGAGTACCTCCTGGCGGAGGCCTTCCTGGGGGCGGTGCTTTCGGAGGATGGGGGCGCCCTCGAGGCCCTGAAGGGCCTGGAGGGGTTCGGCTGGAAGCTGGGGAAGGAGGGGTTCGCCTACCTGGAGCGGGCGGTGGGGCCCCTGGAGGTCAGGGCGGAGGAGGGGGAAAGGGCTCCCCTTACCCCCCTCAGGCCCGAGGGCTGGCGGGGGGCCATCCGCGGGGCCTATCCCCTCTACCGGCACCGTTACGGCAGGGGTCCGGACCCGGCGCCGGAGAGCCCCGACCCGAGCCCGGTGGAGGGCTTTGAGGGGGCGTACTTCGTCTGGCCCGAGGGGCTGGAGAGGACTAGGGGGTTTGAGCTCGAGGGGCACTTCTTCGCCTGGGACCTGGTGGAGTTCTGGAGGGGCGATGGAGGGGATCGCTAGGGTCTTCTTTCGGGAAGGGGAGGTGGGCTTCCAGGCCCTTTCGGACCACCAAGGGCTGGTGGTTCGCCTCCTCGAGGCCTGGAGGGTAGGGGACGGGCCCCTGGCCCTCCACCCCGGCACACGGGAGAGGGTTCTAGAGGCCGCCCGTCACCACGACGACGGCAAGCGGTTCACCTTCCGCATCGAGCCCAAAGAGGGGGGTCCGGGGCTCACCTACAGCTTCCGGGGGCATCGCTTCCGGGTGAATACCGGTTTGGAGGACCCCTACGTCCGGGCCCTCATCCAGGGGCACCACGACTACTCCACCCGGGAGGTAGTGAACGGGGCGGCGGCCTTCCAGGGCCTCCTGGCCCAGAGGTTCCCCGAGGACCTCTTCCTCCTGATGATGGCCGACCAGCTGGAGGCCGAGCTGGCGGTGCGCCTTTTTGAGGGGAAGGAGGGGGAGGTGCGCCCCTTCGTGGAGTTTGACCTTATCCCCCTCGGGGAGGGCCGCTTTGCCCTTGACCCCTGGCCCTTTAAGGGGGAGTCCCTTCCCTTGGATTTCCGGGCCTACTTCCGGCCCTACGGGGGCGAGGAGGCGGGGGTGGTGGAGGGGTGGGGCCGGGAGCTGGCCCGGGCCTTGGATGGGGGAAGGCTACCCCAAGCGTTTCGGGAGGAACGGTGCTCCGTTGAGCTAATCCCCTTGAGGGAATGGCGGGATAGCCTCTCCCCGGAGGCGTTCTACGCCCTTTTCGGCCTGAAACCGAACCCCCTCCAGGAGAAGGTCTTCCGGCAGGCGGAAAAGGACCTGGCCCACCTCCTCTTGGCCCCCACGGGCACCGGCAAGACGGAGGCCGCCCTCTTCCCCGGCCTTGCCCGGGGGGAGCGGGTGGTCTTCGTCCTGCCCACCCGGAGCCTGGCGGACGACCTAGAAGCCCGCTTTTTGGGGTACCTTGAGGTGCTGGCGCGGCACGAAGGCCGTCCCAAGGCCCTCATTGTGGACACGGGGGCCAGGCAGGTGCGGACCCTCGTCCATCCCGACGGCCGGAGGGAGGAACGCCGGGAGCGCCACCTCTACCACGGGGACATCGTCCTCACCACCCTGGACAAACTCCTCTACCACTACTTCGGCTTCGCGGAAGGGGTCAAGTCCTACACCTTCCCCCGGCGCATCCACGACCGGCGCACCCTCTTTGTCTTTGACGAGGCCCACCTCTACGAGGCCACCGCCTGGGCCAACTTCCGGCGCCTGGTGGACGCGTTCGGTAGGGCGGGGGTGCACTTCCTCCTCATGAGCGCCACCATGCCCCGGACTTACCAGGAGGAGCTCGAGCCCAGCCTCCTGGGGGTCCTGGAGGCGGAGCCCCTGGCGGCGCGCCCAAGACGCTTGCTCTTTCACCTGCCCCAAGGGGATTTGGGGGAGCTAGCCCAGGAGCATTACCACCGGAAAGGGAAGAGGGTCCTCTTGGCGGTGGAGGAGGTCAAGGAGGCGGTGGGACTGTACAGGGCCCTCAAGGGGGAGGGGGTGTTCCTCTACCACGGCCGCCTGGCGGAGGCCCAAAGGCGGAAGGTCTATGCGGAGGTCAAAAAGCGGGACGAGGAAGGGAAACCGTACCTCCTCATCACCACCCCGGCCATAGAGGTGGGGGTGGACCTGGACGCGGAGGTCCTCCTCACCGCCCTGTGCCCCCCGGAAAACCTTCTCCAGCGCTTGGGGCGTGTGAACCGGCGGGGGAAGGGCGTTGGGGAGGCCTATGTGGTGGGGCAGGAGTACCCCGAGTACCTTGGCACCCTTCCAGAGGGTTACCTGGAACTTCTGGAGGACCTTAGCGGTCAGGACCTAGCCCAAGGGGGCGAGGAAAGGCTCCGGGAGGCCATCCGCTACCCCCGGTACTGGGACCCCCGGGCGGAAACCCTTTTTGAGGTCTTGCAGGAGTACGTTTACGGCCTGGACCTTACCCATGAACCGGCCCATCGCAAGGGCTTTGTGGCCACCCGGGGCTGGACCCCGAGCGTCCTCCTGAGGGTGGGGGACGACGAGGTGGAGGTGCCGGTTGACCGCCTGGTGGGGGGGGAGGGGGAACTCCAGTCCACCAAGGTTTGGGAGCGGTTCTGGCCCGATCGCGAAAAGGGATGGGTGGAGAGGGAGCAGCCTCTGCGCTGGGGCGGTGAGCTCTGCGGCCGGACCCTGGTGGTGGACTATCCCAAAAAAGAAGATTACGACCCCGAGATAGGCTTTGCGGAGCTTCCCAAGGTGTTCTTGCGCCTAAAGTCCCACTCTGACCCCATACGAGTCTGGATCTGTTACAATAAAAAGGGAGGAGACTCCCCTCAGGAGGGGGTTGTCGACGCGGAGGGAGGTCAGGGGAGCCCCAAGGTGGTCCTTTGGTACCTGGCCGAGTCCGCTTGGGCCGAGCCGGAATCCGCTTTAGGGGCTTCGGAAGAGGGGGAAACGGAGGAAACCGAGGAGGAAGAGCCCTGATGCCTCAAGCCGTGGTCCTGGAGCTGATAGGGGAGAAGACCCCCCTCTACCCCGGTAAGTACGCCCACGGCCTCTTCTTCGCCCTCCTCTCCCAGGTGGACCCCGGGCTCGCCTCCAGGCTCCACGAGGCCCCGCGCAAGCCCTTCACGCTGGCCCCCTTGGGGACCTGGGGTCAGGGGAGGGCTCAGCCTGAAGGGGGCATGGGTAGGGTTCTCCTACGGCTCACGGTGCTGGACGATGCCCTGTTTGCCCCCTTCCTACGGGCCCTCCTCCGGGAAGCCCCCTCAGGGGTGCCCTTGGGGGATACCCCTTACCGCCTGTCCAGGGTTTTGGCCAACCCTGAGGAGCACCCCCTAGCCGGGCGGTCTTCCTGGGAGGGGCTTAGGGCTACCCCGAGGCGCCCGCAGGCCACCTTTCGCTTCCTGACCCCCACCGTCTTCACCACCTCTAAGCCGGGGGGGCGTACCCGTTACACCCCTTTACCTGACCCGCGGCTCATCCTCTCCTCCCTTTTGGACAAGTGGCAGGCCAATAGCCCTTACCCTTACCCCCCCAAGGAGGAGGCCGCCTTGCGGGAACTTTTGGGATGGGATGCGGAGGTGGCGGGCTTCAAGAGCCTGCGCTTCCACAGGGTTCAAGCGGGAAAGGGCTTCCTGCCCGGCTTCACGGGGGAGGTGCGTTTGAAGGTGTTAGGGGAGGGCCTCGAGGTCCAGGAAGCTCTAGGAAGGCTCTGGGCGCTCTCCTTTTTCAGCGGTGTAGGTGCAAAGACAACGTACGGTCTGGGTTTGACCGTCCCCCTGTCTTAGGGCCAGAGTACGAGTGTGAGTCGCACCCCTAGACTTGTACATTGAGCCGCGCCCCTAGACTTGTACACTCCTAACCTCCTCCTGATGTGATCCGGCCCTTCAGCCTCTCCAGCTCCTCCTCCATCACCTCTCTCGGGGTCCTGTACCCCAGCCCCGTGTGCAAACGGCTCTCCCCGTAGTACCGGATGCGCTCCGCAATCACCCCCCTCAGCTCCGCTCCCTTCGCAAATGCTTTCCCCTTCGGGGAAGAGCGAAAGTTTTGGCTTTCCAGGAATAGGTCCCTGGCCTCCCCCTTGGTCAGCCGAAATGGCAGGGGGATACGCAACCCCTAGACTAGATAGCCAAGGAGTGGTAGGCTGATCTCATCTAGGGGGTCAAAATGAAAAAGACCAAACCGGTGCCACCCCAA